>Ga0180218_1000534_pt1 | contig 33258 bp, 27 predicted proteins | sample eDN3rd37CKraftBY_FD_151334 | JGI IMG/M metagenome (GOLD analysis project Ga0180218, IMG submission 151334) | Enriched backyard soil microbial communities from Emeryville, California, USA - eDNA 3rd pass 37_C Kraft BY (version 2) (version 2) | ecosystem: Environmental > Terrestrial > Soil >... | reverse complement strand
ATCTGCCCACCGAGAAGGTCGGATATGCGATGCGGGATCTGGATCGGTTGATCGCCACCTGCACCGAGCACGGTCGGTGCATCGGGATCTACGCCCAGCGTCTGCTCGACGACCGACTGCCGTGGACCCGGATGCGAGCGGTTTACCGACTGCTCGGGTTGGTGCGTCGCTACGGGCCCGACCCGGTCGACACGGCGTGCAGCCTCGCGCTGGACCTCGATGTCGTGTCGGTGTCGAAGATCGCCTCGATGCTCGAACGTGGCACCGAAACCACCCCACCTGTCCTGCCGGCGGCCGGTGCCGCCGCCCCTGCTCGTTTCGCCCGGGACCCGTCGGAGTTCGCCACCGCCAGGACCTGCATCGCCACCGGCGGGACCACCGTTGCCGGTGAGAGGACCGCTTCTGCCACCGACAGGACCCCCCATTTGACGGTCGTCCCCGACGACGGCACCGACGCGAAGGAGCCCCGATGACCACCACAACCACCGGCCCGGTCGATCCGATCGGCGCCGACCTGATCGCGATCCTCAAGGCCCTCAAACTCGGCGCATTGAAAGACACTCTGCCGCAGCGACTCGCGTTGGCCCGCCAGCATCAACTCAGCCCCTCGCCTTCCTGGAACTGTTGTTGGCCGACGAGGTATCACGCCGCGAATCACGGTCGGCAGCCCTCCGTTCGGCCAAGGCCGGGCTGGATCCGAACATGCGCATCGACACCTGGGATGCACTCGAGGACCTGCACTACGACCGGGCGTTGTTGTCGGATCTGGTGTCGTTGCGGTTCGCCGACGCCGGCCACTGCGTCCTGGTCCTCGGCGCCGTGGGCGTGGGTAAAACGCATCTGGCCACCGCATTGGGTCACATCGCGATCCGGCAACGACGCAGCGTGCTCTGCGCCCGCGCCGACAAACTCTTCGCCCGCCTGCGCGCCGCCCGCCTCGACAATTCCCTCGACGCGGAGATGCGGCGGATCACCGCCGTCGACGTGTTGATCCTCGACGATTTCGCGTTGCGGCCGCTCGATGCAACCGAAACGAACGACTTCTACGAGCTTGTCGTCGAGCGGCACAAACGCAAATCTACGATCGTCAGTTCCAATCGTGAGCCCTCGGAGTGGTTGTCGATGACCACCGATGCGCTGCTGGCGCAGTCCGCCGTCGATCGGCTCACTTCCGCGGCGCACACCCTGGTGATCGAGGGTCCGTCCTACCGGCAACGCAGCCGTCCCGGACGGACCGTGGTTGACAGTTCAGAAAGCGAGGCCGATGCTCGATGAGCACTCTCGGGTGGTCCCATGCTCATGGCAACGAGGTGGTCCCATCACCCTGGCAAGCGACAATGTTGCCGTAGCGAACGCCGAACACAGGGCGACGGACCAGGCAGCCTATCGCTGATGCTGTATTGGGCAGCACTCGGTGTAGATGCCCGTTCCATCATCATCTGAATATCGGTGCGTTCGCACTACCGCCGCCGTCGGCTGCGTGATGCATCGGGGACGTGTCCTCGATACAGGTGAAGGCGCTGAAGCGCCGCGTGCTGTCCGCGGCGTGATGTCGTCTCGCGGACGAGCGATCCGGTGCAGGGTAGCTGGCCAGCCGGACGAGTTCGGCCCGGTGTGGTTATGAGCTGAATTTGGAAGGTTTATTGCAGTATTTGGAATACTGTCCATAGGTCTCGCTCCAACGCAGTGAGGCAATCTAGTAGGAAGGCTAGATTTCGCCCATGGGCGAAGACAGGGTGCGTGTCCGAGTAGGGGATAACGGTGTCGCGACGGTCGCCTTGATCCGTAGCGACAAGCACAACGCGTTGGACTATGCGATGTTCGAGGAGTTGCTCAAGGCCGCCGACGAGGTGGCCGCCAACCGACATGTTCGAGCAGTCGTACTCTATGGAGAGGGTATGAGCTTTTGTTCGGGTCTGGACATACCGAGTTTTCTGGATGGCCCTGCGGGTATCGAAGAGCTGCTGGTCCGCGAGCCGGGCCGTGAGGCCAATTTCGCCCAGCGCGCAGCTTATGACTGGTCACGTGTCCCTGCGCCGGTAATCGCCGCCATCACCGGGAACTGCTTCGGAGGAGGTCTACAGATCGCACTCGGCGCCGACATCCGTATCGCCGCACCCGACGCGAAGCTTTCCATAATGGAGGTCAAATGGGGACTCGTGCCGGATATGGCGATCACGCAATCACTGCCTCGACTGGTCGGCATTGACGTCGCCAAGGAGCTCACTTTCACCGGCCGCATCCTCTCCGGTGCAGAGGCCGATGCCCTCGGCCTGGTCACTCGCACGGCGCCGGATCCATTTGCATCCGCGTTGCACTTGGCCGATCAGCTTGCCGAGAGGTCACCCGACGCGGTCCGCGCGGCCAAGCGTCTTTTCGACGAGACCTGGGGCGACACTGATGTCGCTGCGGCGCTGGCCCTTGAAACGGATCTACAAATCGATCTCTACGGAAAGCCGAATCAGGTCGAGGCTGTTGCAGCGGGTGTAGCCAAGCGGGTTCCGTGTTTCACCGATCCCGATTGAGTCCGGTCTCAGCAGTCACCGACGTAGGCAGCAGGAGCCATACGATGCCATCCCGCATTGCGGAGGCGGGACGGGGCGGGGCACCTGTGCCGACAGCAACCGGACCGGACCGAGGCGGATTCGGACGGTGAACTGTTACAGCCGGGCTCTGATGAAGGGGTCCCTCAGACGGACGGACGCGATTCCAGCCAGATCACCAACTGGTGGCCATGCACCCGCGTCCGTCCGCACCCGTGGTCTCGCACCACTCCGAGCCGGTTCGTGGGGTCCTACGGCTCGAGAATCCGCCCTGGAAGCGCGCTGACTCAGGACTGCCAGCTCAGCTACTCGAGCAGGTCGATCGGATCGCAATCAGTCCCCGTGTTGAGAACCTGCCAGATGTGGTTGCGGGCGAAATTTGACATCCCATTCCGAGATGACCAACCATGATGTTGGTCATGTCTCGGTATTGCACGACGGTGGCCTAGGTGGGCCCAGATCAACGGAGAGTCGCGTGAGTACTGCAGACCCCTTGCCTGGGAATCACGGTCCGGCTGACGCGGTACCCGCATCGTATCGCGACGATATCCGGGCGTGTACCGCATTCCGTGAGGTGGCCGAAGCCCTGTCCGAGGGCCGCGATTTTGATGCTGTACTGCATCTCATCGCGGAAAAGCTGTCCTTCTTGACCGGCGCCGACCGCTGCAGCATTCACCTTGTGGATAAGGAGACCGGGCTCCTGCATGGTCGGGCGGCGCATGCCCCGACCGATATCGATGCCCAAGTCAAGCAGTTGGTCAGCGGCACGATACAGGACAGTTTTACTCGGGAGATCCTCTCCACTCGCCGGCCTGTAGCCCTGTTGAACACGATGTCGGACCCTCGATCGATCAAATCCGCGATGCGCCGGTGGAACGCTCGGTCCGTCCTCGGCGTTCCGATGGTCCTTCGCGATGAGGTCATCGGGGTCGTTTACCTCGACAGCGAAAACACTCCGATCGAGTTCAGCGCTGCTGATCAGGAACTCGCTGTCGCATTCGCGGATCTGGGAGCCACGGCGATTCGGCTGACGCAGCTGACCACCCGGCTGCGTTCGAGTCTGTCGACCGTAGCCACCCAGGTCGAGCAACTGCGGCAAGCCGCCAGTCTGGAAGAGCAGTTGACCGAGATCGTCCTCAAAGGGTCGAACCTGCGAGAGATCGGCGACACGGTTGCTCGCCTTCTGGGCAAACCGTGCGCGATTTACGACAGCGCATTCCGCCGACGCGTGTTGTCCCATCCCGTCCCTTCGGCGCAAAACTTCACACCTAAATTGTTGGACAAAGATCTTCGCGAGGCTCCATCGGTCAGGGAGACGCTCGCCCAGTTGAAGCCCGGAACACCCACGGTGATTCAGCCGCTTCCGTGGCTCGGGCTGCATCACCGTCTCCTCATCTGTGCCGTCCTGCTCGACGGTGAGTGCTGGGGCTACGTAGTAGTGGCTGAGCATGGTCGTCGATTGAGCCCACTCGACGAGGCCGTGGTGCGACGCGCCGCATTGAACATTGCGCTGGAACGATCCGGTGAGCGACGCGCCGGCACCGTCCAATGGCACACGATCGAGGCGTTTACGGGAAGTCTGCTACGTGGGGATGAGTCGGTCACGGCACTCGAGGAACGTGCCGAGGTATTGGGCCTGCGCCTGGACGTTCCCCGTGTCGTATGTCTGGTAGCCGCGAGGCAGAAGGACACGGCCCTGCACGTCTCGCCCCAGATGCTGGCAAGACGACTGACCGATCGTGAATCTCCGTCGGCGGTCATGGCTGCGCCCGTCGGGAACGACATTGCCCTGATTCTCGAGCTTCCGGAAGGTGCCGATCGCCGCCGGGGGGTTGCCTGGGCCACGAACCGCGTCCGTGCAGCGCTCACCGGAACCCTCTCCGAGGGTGCCGTGAATGTGGCCATCTCCACTGTGGTCCACGCTCCGGGGGAGGACTCCCGGGCCTACAACGAAGCCCGTCAGGTCCTGTCGTGTATGCACCACCATCTGGGCATTCCAGGCAATCAATTTCTCACAGTGGACGAACTAGGTGCCGGCCGTCTGCTCTTGTCCTCAACCGACCCGACCGATGCCTTGCGTTACGCGCATGACGCCCTGGGCCCACTGTTGGCGTCGGACAGCGGCAAGACCCGAGAGTTGCTGACCACGCTCAGCGTCTTCTTGGACGCCGGGTGGAACGTTCGACGCGCCGCGAGACTTCTGGGTGTGCACGCCAACACCATCCGCTACCGCACCGCCAGGATCGAGCAGCTGACCGGCCTCGACGTCGCCACCGATGCACACGCCCAGCTGACCGCGCAGCTCGCACTTCTGATCCTGCGGATGAACGGCGTGCTTCCCCCGATATCCGTCCAACCGGGGACAGATGATCCCGCCGAAACCAGTGGTGAGGATGAGACCGACGATCCGGACCTGGACGCGGAATAGCAGCCCAATGTAGGGCGTCAGCAAGACATTCGGCGCTCGCTCCGGGGCGCCGTGCCATCTGTGCGCTGATCGGCCGGACTCCGTGAGCTCCGTACGAGGGTCGTGCTCTGCATAACCGGTGTCTCCAGTGGATTCGTCGGTCATGTCTGTCCTGCGTCGCATTTGCACTCGCGCGCCCAGCCGGTAGCCGGGACGCTGTGTAATCGTCTGGGTGTGGTCACCTGAGTAGGCCCCAGTTCGGCCGTTGATCGTCACGAATTCAGGCCCCGGCTGAGGCAGCTGGTGGTCGCGGACGGGTGGTGCGGCGTGTCGGCACGAATCTTGGCCCCACCCGAGTTCGGATTTTCCTCGTTGGACACGTTTCAGCGAGGGAGGACCGGTGAAGAGATCGGGTTCGCGGATGGAATTGTTCGAGCAGATCCGCCGTGATCGGCGGGATTCGGAGTTGTCGATTCGGGAATTGGCTCAGCGGCACGGGGTGCATCGACGCACCGTGCGGCAGGCTTTGGCTTCGGCGGTGCCACCACCGCGCAAACCGTATCGTCGCCGGGTCCGGCCGGCGATCGATGACTGGGCCGAGTTGATCGATTCGTGGCTGATCGCCGACCAGCAGGCACCGCGCAAGCAGCGACATACCGCTCGGCGGGTGTGGCAGCGTTTGGTCGTCGAGCACGGGGCGACGATGTCGGAAGCGACGGTGACCCGATATGTGCGCCACCGCCGCAGCGAATTGGGCCTGGTCGAGATCGAGGTAACGGTGCCGCAAACCCATCTTCCGGCCGCGGAGGCGGAGGTCGACTTCGGGGAGGTCTATGCGGTCATCGGTGGGGAGATGACCAAGTGCTGGATGTTCGTGATGCGTCTGTCTCACTCGGGGCGGGCCTGTCATGTGGTGTTCGGTACCCAGGCGCAAGAGGCGTTCTTCGAAGGACACGTGCGAGCCTTCGAATGGTTCGGCGGTGTGCCGCACCGTATTCGCTACGACAACCTCAAACCCGCTGTGGTGCGGGTTCTTCGGGGTCGTGATCGGGTCGAGTCGGATCGTTTCGTCGCCCTGCGCAGTCATTACGGCTTCGATTCGTTCTTCTGCATACCCGGACGTGATGGCGCCCACGAGAAAGGCGGCGTCGAAGGCGAAATCGGCAGATTCCGGCGTCGGCACCTGGTGCCGGTGCCGACGGTGGCGTCGCTGACCGAACTCAACGAGAAGGTCGCCGCCGCGGACATGAGCGACGACACCCGGGTCATCGGAGGCCGACCAGTCACCGTGGCGGCCGCGTTCGCCGACGAGCAACCCGCGTTGCTTCCGCTGGCGGCCGAGCCGTTCGACTGCGCACGACTGTTGTATGCCCGGGTCGACACCCATGCGCGGGTATCGGTGCGGCAGAACTTCTACTCCGTGCCTGCCCACTACGCGGGCCGCAGGTTGCCGGTGCGACTGAGCGCAGGCCGGGTCGAGGTGCTCGACGGGTCCCGGACGGTCGCGGTTCACGACCGCGCTTTCGGCCGCTTCACCGAGGTCCTGACCCTCGATCACTATCTCGAGGTATTGATCCGCAAACCCGGTGCTCTGCCGGGCGCGACCGCGTTGGCGCAGGCCAAAGCCGCCGGGGCGTTCACTGCAAGTCACCAGCGGTACTGGGACAGCGCCCGAAACCTGCTCGGTGACCGTGCCGGCACCCGCGCGTTGATCGAGGTGCTGCTCGCACACCGCGGTCTGGCCCCCGAGGTCCTGCGCCGGGCTCTCGACCGGGCCATCGACACCGGATGCGTCGATCCGCAGCTCGTTCTCATCGACGCCCGCCGGCTGGACCGCACCGACGCCACGTCCGCGGTCCCGATAGGGCAGCTCACCCGATACGACCGGCCTGTTCCGTCGTTGACCGCATATGACGCTCTGCTCACCGGAAGCTGAGTCCTGGCATGGTTTCTTCCGACGCTGCAGCCCAGGCCGCGATCGGGGCGGCCACCCGCGAACTGCATCTGCCGACCATCCGTGCCGAAGCGACCCGCCTCGCCGACATCGCTGCCCGCGAACAACAATCGCATCTGGCGTTTCTCGCCGAAGTGCTCGCCGCCGAGGTCGACGACCGCACCGAACGCCGCCGCACCCGCCGGCTCAACGACGCCAAGTTCCCGCGCATCAAGCGGCTTGCCGATTTCGACGTCGACGCCGTCCCCGGCATCTCCGCCGCCACTCTCGGCCACCTCGCGTCCGGCGGTACCTCGATGCCGGAGAACCGGTCGTGCTGCTCGGTGACTCCGGAACCGGAAAATCGCATCTGTTGATCGGGCTCGGCCTGGCCGCCTGCGAGCAGGGCCGCCGAGTCCGCTACATCACCTGCGCCCAGTTGGTCAACGAACTCGTCGAGGCCGCCGACGAACGAATCCTCTCCCGCGTCGTCGCCCGTTACGGACGTCTGGACCTGCTGCTGCTCGATGAGCTCGGCTACGTCCAGATCGACCCCCGTGGAGCGGAGATGTTGTTCCAGATCATCACTGAACGGGAGGAACGAGCGAGCATCGGGATAGCATCGAACCTCCCGTTTTCCGAGTGGGGGACCGTTTTCCCCGATCCGCGGCTGGTCGCTGCGATCGTCGACCGCATCACCTTCAATGCGCACATCCTCGAAACCGGCACCCGATCCTATCGACTGCGCACCAGCAAGACTCATCACCGCAAACAGGCCTGATCGTCATTGGTGGGGCCATATTTCACGCCGATCACCGGGGCCGGACCTCTTGACGAAACTCAATCGTCGTTGGCGGCACCGCCCTCCACGGCCGCGTCCGCCTCACCACTGGGCGCAGCACCCCGGTGTCTGCAAAAGACGGCGTCAGGTGCCGGGGCGACTCGGTCCGCGCCTCACCAAGCACGCCAGCAGCGTCGACAGCGGGGAGTACGGGCGTTATGACGCACCCTTCGAGGATCCTGAGGAGTGATGGCGCTCGAAGGACGCCTCGAGCGGTGCCAGCACCCCGTCCACGGCAAACGTGACGACACAGCACTACACCACCATCGAGACTCGCTCTCGGTAGCCACGCGAATTCCGCGAGTGAGATATTGGGTGAGCCTACAAAGATCGGGCAACCGCATGCGATGCCCGGCGAGTCGCTTCCTTCTGCGACGTTTCATCCCTCCTCGACCCAGTGCGGGAACCGCAGCTCATCCGTCATTTTGGAGATGCGCACAACGTGGGCAACGGGGGAGAACGCCTCACGCCGATACGGCTGAGACGATCGTCACATGCCAGTTCTTCGTCTACCCTGCACCGACTGAGTCCGCGCCTTCGATCTGCACCGGCGCTCCTCGACTCGGAATTCTGTCCCTGTTCGGCGTTCTCCTGCGGCCGCCGCTGCAGATGACGAGCGCAGCAACCTCCCGCGGTCCGCGTCACCCCCACAGGGCCGGCATCAACTACCGACATCCCCGCCTTCCGACAGAGAGTTGACATAGATGGTGATGAGAAAAACCGCTTACGACGTGCCGGTGAAAGCCGCCGCGAGCCCTGGCAGGAAAGCAATCCTTGCCGCAAGCATCGGAACCTACGTCGAATACTACGATTTCGTCGTATACGGATACGTCGCGTCATACATTGCACACGCTTTTTTCCCCTCGGATGACCCTTTCGTCGGCTTGCTCCTTACTTTCGGAGCTTTTGCTGCAAGTTACGTTGCGCGCCCTTTGGGGGCGGTCATATTCTCGCCGCTGGGTGACAAGTACGGGCGTAAGACCGTACTTGCTGTTGTGATTCTGATGATGACCTTGGCCACCGCAACGATCGGACTGTTGCCGACTTATGCCCAGATCGGTCTACTTGCCCCCATACTCCTCACCCTGTTGCGGGTTCTGCAGGGCATTTCTGCGGGTGGTGAGTACGGTGGTGCCACTTCTCTGATCGCCGAGTTCTCGCCTCCTGGAAAGCGTGGTTTCTACATCGGGTTCATCTCCCTGACCACCGGTCTCGCACTACTTTCCGGATCGGCATTCACCCTCGTTCTGACGCGCCTGTTGAGCGAGGATGCAATGTCCTCGTGGGGATGGCGTGTTCCCCTTCTCATTTCGGTGCCGCTCGGAGTGATCGCCCTGTATATCCGGTTCAAACTCCAGGAGACGCCGCACTTCGCTGCGTTGACGAAGGAAGAAAAGAAGAACAACACGCCGTTGGCGACGACCCTCAAACGAGATTACCGGGCGGTGGCACTCGCCATTGGAACAGCTGCCACCAATACGTGCTTGTTGGCCGTCTACTTCATCTACATGCCATCAGCCCTGAAGCAGTTCGCAGACTTTCCGCCCGCGCAAGCACAGCTCGTCACCTTTTCAGGGCTTATTGCGTACTGCGTCGCGATTCTTCCGTTTGCGAAACTGACGGACAAGGTGGGACGCCGACCGCAGTTGATCGCCTCGACGATTGCGCTTCTCCTGGCAATCTATCCCTCGTTCCTGCTGTTGTCGCAGGGAACCGTCCCCCTCGCCGTTCTGGGAATGGTCATCGTCACTCCGCTTATCGCCGCCAACGTCACCGCAGTACTTCCCGTGCTCACCGAGCTGTTCACCACCACCAACCGATACACCGGGTTGTCTCTGGGATGGCAGATCGCCACCACCGTATTTGCCGGTCCCACCCCGATGATCCTGGCCGCGCTCGCCGGCAACGGCGGCCCGACTATGCCTGCGTTCTACGCCATCGCCGTCGTCACACTCTCCGTTTACGCGGCATTCGCCACCCAGGAAACCTTCAACAAGCCGCTGCAGTAGCGACTCGGCGAGCTTGAACGGGCAATCCGAAATTTCGAGATCTTCGGCAGCGCTACCGCCGCGAGCCTTTGTCCGTGGAAGCTTGCCCGGTGCGAAGCACACGACGGCTGCCGATGCCCGAAGGCTGCTGTCGTCGCTGATCCTCACCGATTCGGTACCTCAGATCCCGTCCCGGTCTCGTCAAAGGCAAGCTCCTCGAGCTGATGGCCTGGAGCGAGACGGGGCGGGGTCGAGTTCGGCGCTCAGCGATCCGCTCGCCGTACCCGGCGTGCAGCAGCCGAACCCGACAGCAGTGAACCTTGTCAAGGACCGTCTTCGCCCACGCGTTCCCCAGCAACCACGACGATTCCGACAGACGTGTCCGGTGGAGGGCTCGCGGCTCGCCCCGAGCCGGGCGTGCAGGACCCCACCATGCCGACCTTCGTGACGGTACTCGAAAAGTGCTGTGCGCCTGTCAGAAGGGCATGGAATCGATGGAGGCGGTCATATTGTGCGACAGACCTGACCGTCCGCGACTACAGCCGAGTCCCCGTGCGTCCTCGCCACCGTGCCGAGGACGATCTCAAAAGCCGACACTCTCGGTTCCCACTTCGTTGCGCCACCTGCGCTCGTGACTACGTCGGCGTACCGGCCGGCCTCGCCCGTCTGAGGCAGCTTCCGGTGCGATCACCCGGTTCCCGTGTGGTGCGCACCAGATCGTGCTGTCGTTCGCGTCCTGCGCGCAAGGCGCCCGGCATGACGGAGACACCGGAACCGACCGTCCTTGTGCGACACCCCGACGGCGTCGCAGTCAGCATCGTGAGTCGGGCTTGAAGTCATCAGCACGGTCGACGCGGTGCTGTCGACCGCGGGTCGACCCGTCGGGCGAGCGTTCTGCGCCGGTGCTGGATTGTCGGCCCTGGCAGCGGGAGATTGGCACGGGCGCCGATCATCCCATGTGGGGTCGCCGGATTGTGCGCAGCGCAGGGAGCGCACACCGGCCCCCGATGCGGTCGACAGGTTCACCTCGGCGGCGGTACCAAGCAGGGATCGGCGACTACGCCGGCACTCGGCCCACACGGGACCCACGGTCTGACCGGAGTCACCGGCGGTGCCTTGACCCCGGCGAGCCGATTACCACGGACCGGGCGGGGGTTGGGCCGGCCAAGCGCACCGCGTGGGCGGCGTCTCCGTCGACGTCACCGCACGGATCGCGGCGACCGCGCCGCTGTCGGTGCGTGCGCCCCGCACCGACACGCTCAACAAGGACTGAGCGCACTACCGCCTGGCCTGTCGACCAATCGCGCAACGACATCGCTTGCCGCACCACGGGACTCGACCGTCTGTCACAGCTTTGGAGCTGGAAACCCGTTGCACGGTGCTATTCACGCAGGCCCCCATTCGTCCTTCTCCGACCGGGAACCGGTTCAGACGTCGAGGACGATGCGAGGGGTCTTCGACCTGGAACAGCAGGGTGTGATGACCTGTCCGGATGCGCGTTGCTCCTCGGTGAGCACTGCGTCACGATGTTCGGGGATACCCTCGAGGACTCTCGTCTCACAGGTTCCACAGACACCTTCTCCGCAAGATACCGGAATGTCGATGCCGTAACCGGCGAGCACATCGACGATGGTCTGGCCGGCCGGTACCTGGGCGGTGACCCCGGACTGTGTTGCGACGACCTCGAACGTCACCTCCTCGGCACGTTCCCCTCCGGTATCGGTGGGTGCCCGGAATCGTTCCACGTGCAGTGATCCGGGGGGCCACGAACGCGCTAAGCGTTCGACGGCTGCGATCAAAGGTTCCGGGCCGCAGCAGTAGATGGCCGTGCCGAATTGAGGCGTCCCGAGAACAGCTCCGAGGTCGATGAGGCCCCGTTCGTCTTCCGGCCAGATCACGACCTTGTCTCCGAATCGGGCGAGTTCGGGCAGGAACGCCATGGTTTCTCGACGTCGGCCACCGTACACAAGCGTCCACGGCGTCTCCGGGCGGATCGCGTCGAGTTCTTCGATCATCGGCAGCAGCGGAGTGATACCGATACCACCTGCGAGGAAGACGTACTTGCGGGCGGACTTGAGCGGAAACTTGTTGCGCGGGCCTCGTACCCGGAGGTGGTCGCCAGATCGGATGCGATCGTGAATCCAATCGGAGCCGCCCCTGCTCTCGTTGGCGCGTAGGACCGCTACCCGCCATCGGGAACGGTCGCCTCGGGGTCCGCACAGCGAATACTGCCGTTCGAGCCCCTCGTTCAGCACCAGGTCGATATGTGCGCCTGGGTCCCAGGGGGGCAGCGGCCGACCGTCGGGTGTGACCAACGACAGGGATCGTACTCCGTCGGACTCGTCGTGCACGGCCTCGACAAGTACGTCGAATTCGGTGTGGTCCACCAGTGCGGTTGTACTGTTCATCTTGGTGTTTCCGCTAGTGGTCATTGTCGGTTCCTGCTGCCTCTGCTTCACGCTCAACCATGCGCATGTACAGGTTCAAAGTTCGTTGCTCGAGTTGCTCACGAAGGTCTGGGTCCAGCGCCTCGTCTGCGCGCCAGCGACGGTCGAAGTCCTCGAGCAATCCTTGCAAGGCCTCGTTGACAGCCATTTCCACCGTCAGCCTGGCGTCGTGTACCCGGTAGTGATGTGCATTCGGGTCAGTGCCGGAGGTCGCTTTCGCCAACCGGGTGAAGAGATCGCTGTAATCGGTTCCACCTGCGGCGGCATCGGCCAACGCAAGGTTCAAAGTGGCTGCAATGTCGTCGTTGTCGGCTGCCAGGTAAGCCGGCATCCGGTCCCAGGAACGTTCGAGCCGTCCCAGGATGTGCAGCGCCGCCCGAAGTTGGCGGACGGCGCCGCCGTCGGACACTTTCGGCAGGACGTCCTCGGCCAGGCCGCGACGTACCCCGCTGAGCAGTTCCGTAGTTGTCGGTCTCAACATCAGGCCCGTCCTTCCCCGTTGTCGGCGATCCACGCCAGGCAGCGTTTCATCGAGGCGGTCACGGTTGCGGCCCGGTCCGCCAAGCGGAGGTTCCCGCTCACACCGTCGGCAAACGAACGTGACGCCCGCAGGGAGATGGTTGCGAACTTCGCTTCGGCGAAAATCCGGTAGAACCGCAACGCCTGCTCAGTCACCTTGGGCCCACCGAACTCCTCATACGCCCGAACGAAATCCTCCAGATCGACGAATCGTTCAGGACTCCACAGCGCCCGGTAAGCCCACGCGAGGTCTTCGACCGGGTCTCCGAGATGCGCCATCTCCCAATCCAGCAACGCAACGACGGTGTTGTCCTGGTAGAGGAAGTTCCCGGGACGGAAATCGCCGTGCACCACGCTGATCCGGGCCGGCTCGGGCAGGTTTGCCTTCAGCCACGCGAACACGTAGGTCAGGGCTGGGTGGGGTTCCATGCGGTGGGTGAGGAATTGGGCTTCCCAGGATTCGATCTGAGCGAGGGGGCCCCGGTCGGTGGGTCCGGACGCGAGGATGTCACCGAGGCCGAGTTCTTCCCAATCTGCGGAGTGCAGCTCCGCGACGGCCCGGGCGAGGTCGAGGGTCAGTGCTCTCCCTCCATCCCGGTCCTCGGATCGCAGGAAGACGACCGGGTCTGCACGTCCGGGCATCCGCTCGAGCACGATCGACGGGGCGCCGACGATGGAGCCGTCGGCGTCGAGCGCGAAGGCGCGGGGTGCGCGCGTTTTCGAGTGTCCGAGTGCGCTGAGGACGCCGAACTCCCTTTCGGGATCGACGTCGACCTGTGATCCGTTCGTGCGGCTGAGCATGATGACCGATTCGGAGCGGTTGCCGCCGGATGGGTCGGTCCACCGAACCGTCGATGCCCATGCGCGTCGGGCATTGCCGCCGAATACACGCTCGACCCCCTCGGCCCGTACGTCGCGAGCGCCGGTGAGAGAGACGCGGAGCAGCTCCTCGAGCCGGCCGCCGATCTCCGAATCGTTCATGGTCAGCGCACCCCAGCCGCGACTCGCATAACCTCACCGGTGACGGCGTCGGACTGTGGTTCGAGGAAGAAGGCGATTCCCTCGCCCAGATCCTCGGGGGTAGCGAGGTCGCCGAGTGCGGTATAGGCGAGGTGGCGCTCATGGTAGCCCGGTTCGATCCACGACTTGACGCGATCGCTCAGGACCAGCCCCGGAGCGATGCAATTAGCTCGGACGCCCTTGCGGCCCATCGACATGCTCAGGCTGCGGGTCAATCCGACGACGGCGGCCTTAGCGGAGTTGTAGGCGGCATTACCGAGTTCGGGACGGTTGGCGAAGGCGGCCAGTGAGGCGACGTTGACGATCTTGCCGTAACCCTCGTCGTAGAAGTGTTCCTCGATGGCCTTCGACAGTAGGAAAGCGCTGTTGACGTTGAGCGCGAAGGTGCCGAGGAAATAGTCGAGTGAGATATCCGACAGGGGGAGGTCGTACACGTCCTGGTTGATGTTGACCATGCCGCCGGCGACGTTGGCGATGCCTTGCACGGTGCCGAATTCCGACAACGCGTAATTGACAGCGTCCTGGGTTCCGGATTCGGTGGTCACATCGACCTTGATGGTCTTGAGCTTTCCGGGCAGATCTTTGGTCTTGTCCTCGGTCTCTGCCAGTCGTCGCGAACTCAGATCGACTCCGACGACGTTCGACCCCACGTGCAACAGGCGTGCGACCGCAGCGCCACCGATGCCGCCGCCGGCGCCGGTAACGATGTAGGTCCGATCCTGCAGTGCGCGATTGGATCGAGGGGGAGCAATGAAAGGCTGAGTTGACATGTGTTTGTCGTCCTTATGGCGCGGGTGTCGGGGTCAGATGTAGGAGCGCTGTTCGAATACGGGAGGTCGCTTCTCCTGGAGGGCAGCGAGACCTTCCTTGGCTTCGGGACCGGTGAAACCGAGGATTCCGAAGGCGAGTGACGCCTCGAAGGACGGCCACGCCGTCCGAATCCAATTGTTGAGAGCGTGTTTGGTGAATCGGATGGCGCTCGGTGCCCCTTGGGACAGGCGGATCGCGATCTCGAGGGCACGGGTGTCGACCTCGTCGTCGTCGACACAGAATGAGACCAATCCGATGCGCTCGGCTTCTTCACCGGTGATCGCGTCGCTGGTCATGAGGTAGTACTTGGCTTTGGCCATGCTGCACAGCAGTGGCCAAAGGGCAACCGCGTGGTCGTCGGCCGCGACGCCGAGGGTGGTGTGTCCGTCGACCAGTTTCGTTGTTCGACCGGCCACGCTGACGTCGGCCAGTAGTGCTGCGGCCAGTCCGCCGCCGGCGGCGGGGCCACTGATCGCCGAGACGATCGGTTTGGTGCAGTCGAGCATGTTCTGCACCAGTGCGCGGCCTTCTTTCCACATCTGGCAGCGGAAGTCGTAGTCGTCGATGATGCGCTGAACCATGTCGAAGTCGCCGCCTGCGGAGAAGGCACGGCCAGCTCCCGCCAGCAGAACCACCGACACGCTCGGGTCCTCGTCGATCAGACGCCAGATCGACCCGAGGTCCTTGTGCATCTGGAAGTCCAGGGAGTTCATTTTGCCGCGGGACAGGGTCACCCGCAGAACGTGGGCTGCCGGACGATCCAGCTTCAGGCTGTCGTAGTCGGGATAGACAACCGAGGGTGTTTCCAGAGCCGTGGTGGCGTCGTGGGGGATGGACATCAGGCGGTTCCTCCGGAATGTTCGAGCGGTGCGCCGGTACCGAATTCGCGGCGCAATGTGTCTTTCTGGATTTTTCCGTACACGGCACGTGGCAGGTCTTCTCGGAAGATCACCGCACTGACCCGTTGATACTTCGCGAGTTGTTCGTTGCCCCAGACCCGCAGGTCCTCTTCGGTGATGACGGCGCCGGCACGAGGAATGGCGATCAGGATCGGGGTCTCGCCCCATTTGGGATCCGGCTTGGCGATCGCCGCGACTTCGAGAACGTCAGGGTGGCGCATGAACACCTGCTCGATGTCCACAGCGAAGATGTTGATGCCGCCGGACTTGATCATGTCCTTCGCACGGCCGGAGACGTAGAGGAAGCCGTCTGCGTCGAGGTGCCCGATGTCGCCGGTGCGCATGAAGGAGCGACCGTCCGGTCCGTACCAGGTCGCCGCTTCGGTCAGCTCCGGGTTGTTGTAGTAGCCCTTCATCATGCCGATGGAGCGCGCGACGATTTCTCCGGTCTGCCCGTCCGGGAGTTCGGTACCGTCGTCGCCGACGATCCGTACCTCCTCCAGCATGATCGGCTTGCCGACCGACGTCCGCTTGCCTCGGGCCGCATCCTCGGGGATGCGCAGGGAGGCGAACCCTTCCGAGAAGCCGTAGACCTCGTAGATCCCGGCGTTCCGGAAGGCATTGTCGATGGCGTTGTAGGTCTTCTCGGCGATCGGTTGACCGGAAGTGACCAGGCATTGCATCGAGCTGACATCGAAGTCACTCAGGTGCGGGTCCTCGAGCAGCGCGATGTACTGCGTCGGCACGAGGAAGGCGTGTGTTCCCCGTTCCTGTTCGACCGCCGTGAGGAAGGCATTCGACGTGAATTTCTCCAGGATCACGATCTTGCCGCCTCGGTACATCGTGGGCATCATCGTGATCCAGGTGCCCGAAGCATATGGTGGAGTGGCCAGGATCGCGGTGGAGTACCGGTCGATGTGGAGCCCCATGCCGAAGCCGTAGGGATACATCATCCGACTGAGGTGGGTGTGCTCGATGCCCTTGGGTAGGCCGGTGGTCCCGGAGGTGTAGAGGATCGTGATGCTGTCCTGGGGTTTGATCTTCACCGGAGGCGCCTGAGCGGATGCGACCTCGATCAGGGGCCGGATATCAGACCATCCCGTTCGTGTCTCCCCGAAGACGAAGAATCGCTCCGTCGGGATGTTGCGAAGCGTCGTGCGGACAGCATCGATCTGCGCCGCGGTCTGCGAATCGACGAAGATGACCTCGGCATCGGAATTGTCGAGCAAGCGGGCCAGGGAGTCGCCGTCGAGCAACACGTTGAGCGGAACGGTCACGCATCCGGCCTTTGCGCTACCCCAGAACGCGATGAAGGTGTCGATCGAGGCCGACATCAGGAGCGCGACTTTGTCGCCCTTGTCCAGTCCCAAGCCTCTGAGGGTGTTGGCGAATCGATTAGTTGCCTCGTCGACCTCGCGCCAGGTGAGACGGGTGTCACCGCACACCAATGCCGTCTGATTTGCGAAGACGCGGCCGTTGTGCCCGATTGCGTCCGGACACATCAGCGGGAAGTCGTACTCGAGGGTCATCGGTGTTCTCCTGGGCGGTGGTGATGCATCATGCGGGTTGGGAGGTAGGTACGTGGTGCTTCGTGCACGCATCGGATGCGGGGAGCTGCACTGTGTTGGGAGCCACATTAGGGATCGAAGACGACTCTTCTTGGATTTGTCACCTCGGAACTCTGTGCACAAGTCCAAAGTCTTGGTTCTTGCTGGCTGTGGCTGGATCTTGACGCGCTGCTCGGCCTACCGATGCTCAGAGGAAGGCCCATCCGTGCTCACCTCGGGCGCAGGACTCATAGGCGTCGGGTTCCAGGGGCTGCAAGATTCCGGTGGTGGTGCGGTCCTCGCAGGTGATTCGGCAATGGTGCTCGTTGAGGCCGCTCAGTTTCGACCGTACGGAGGCCTCCCGTACATCGAACTCGTCGCCCTCCACCATCGGCTCGCCGAAGTATTCGCCGTGGTGCAGACCCGTTTCAGGGGTTCCCCCGTAGAGGCCGCACTTCATGTACGCGGTCTGGAAACCCAGCCGTTCGAAGTGCACCTGCCGCTGCTCGCCGGTGTCGAAGGTGTAGTCGATCACGCCCTCGATGAAGATCTTGGTGTCTTCCTCGAATCGGAGCCTGCGTTCGACGTTGACTACCTTTCCCGCTCCCGGACGGGGATCACCGAAGTCGTAGAGGACGGTCCGACCCCAGATCGCGAAATCGTCGAACCAGATCCAGTTCCCGCCCTTCCAGCCCGCCTTGACCGTGCGGCCCGGATGCATTCCCGGTCCGCCGACGCCACGGCCGATACCCCAATGCCGATCACGGGTCCCGCGGGCGGCCCCGGCCGGCCATTCGACCCGGACGTCACCGATCTGCACCCACCCGGTCACATCTCCGAAGCCCTCGAAACCCGCGGTCACCTGCTTCTGCGATCCTGCTGGGGTCGCCGTCTTCAAAGATCCGTAGGCGGCACTGTAGACCTGCCGCTTGCGGTCGACCCAGTCCAGATCGTACGAAATGCCCCAATCGTTGGGTGCGAGTACGTGCCGCCATCGTCGAAGTCCCTCGACGATCGACGGGCGGATCGGACCGACTTGCAGATCCATGCGGTCGACGCCGAGCGGACGAAACGCCCGGACGGACCGATGGATGCCGCGGTAGTTGACGATCGCGTAGGCCTCCGCCAAGTCGAGATTCGGGTAGAAGGTCCCCCCCGCGGCGATCAGCAGATCGCCCACCTCATCATGGAAGACATTCCAGTACCGCTCGTAGAATCTGGGGTCCGAGGACCAGGCCACCCGGATCGGATCCGGGGTTTGATGCACGAGGTGGTCATCGAGGGGTGCCAGAGGAAACTGCTCGTCGAGGTGCTCCATCGGATCAGCTCAACTTCACGGGAAGTCGGGTGGGGCCGCGGGTGACCATCGAGTTGGTCCAGGCGATCTCTTCGACTGGCTCACTGATCCGGTAGTCCGGGAAGCGTCGCACGATCTCGGTCAGTGCGATCTGTGCCTCGAGTCGGGCGATGGGGGCACCGAGGCAGAAGTGCGCACCTTTCGAGAACGCAAGATGGGGGTTCGGGCGACGCCCCAGATCGAGTTCGTCCGGTCGGTCGAACACGGCCGGGTCACGGTTGGCCGCAGACAGGATCGCGAAAATGCGGTCCCCCTCGGCCAGATTCTGGCCGCCCAACTCGGTGTCCTCGACCACGATTCGGGCTGTGGAGAGCACCGGGCCGTCGTAGCGGAGGAATTCCTCGATCGCTCCGGGGGTCACCTTGGCCGGATCGGCATGCAGTTCAGCTAGCGTCTCCGGATGGTTCTGCAAGGCCAGTAGGGCGTTGCCGATCAGGTGGGCGGTGGTCTCCTGAGCGCCGTTGCCGATCATCATCATCGAGGCGACGAGTTCATCCTCGGTCAGGGTCTCGCCGTCGATTTCGCTGGTGATCATGCGGGTGAGCACATCGTCCTGCGGCGCAGCTTTCCGGTCCGCGATCAACCCTCGAAACAGTTCTGCCATCGACAAGGCGCCGTGGCGGGCGCGGCCGTACTTGTCCTCCACCGAACGCGCGCTCCCGATGAACAGCATCATCTCGTCCGCCCACTGTTTGACCTCCGGCAACAGCTCCCGAGGTACACCGAGCAGATCCATCACGACATATCCGGGGAGCTTCAGACCGAAGTCGGTGTAGAAGTCGAACGACTCGTCCTTCGGGAGGCTGTCGAGCAATTGTGTGGCGATTTCCTGGATCGGCTCGCGCAGATCCTTGGTCATGTTCGGGTTGATCACCGCTGCCAGATGACGGCGCACCCGGGTGTGATTCGGCGGGTCCTGGAACACCATCCAAATCGACAACCACCGCATGACGTCGGCGGCCGAGGCCTGATCCTTTTCCTTGAGCCGGTCGAACACCGGCACCAAACGGTTGGCCGAAAACACCGCCGGTGTCGTCAGCACCGTCTGAACGGACGCCGCGTCCACCGCTAGCCAGGCCGACAGCTCCGCGCTCCAGTGGACGGGCGCCTCGGCCCGCATTCGCGCGAAGGTGTCGTACGGATCGCGGAGGATCGCCGGATCCGTGGGGTCGAATTTCGTAGTCGACGTAGGCACTGTGTCTCTCCAGGTCATGTGGCTGGGGCTATCACTTCTGTCCGCCAGCGGGACCTGGCGGCTAGTGTTCCGAGCATCACACGGAGCAAACAGGGGCGCGCATCACCAAGACCGAAAATTTAGACATCGGCACAAATAGTTCTCACCGGCGTGGGGAGCTCTATCGCCCCGCGGGTCCGGTCGGCTCGGCGTCGCCAGCTTTTGTCCTGCAAACTCGCCCTGTCACGGAAAACTTTGCCTGCGTCCAGAGCGTTGTGGAGTTCCCGTTCTTGGAATAGGGCACAAGATGTCGAGTCTGGGTTTTCACGGCGTCGATCTCGATATGAGACCGTCGCCACATGAGTATTCAAATCAAGCGCGTGGTCACTGGTGTCGATGCCAACGGCAAGTCGGTTGCCTACGAAGCGTCGGATGTTGCACCTGTGGAGTTGGCGATGATGCCTGGTTCCCAGTTCTTCGCGATCTGGGGCACCGAGGGAACCCTGGAAAGTCCCGTCGTCTCCCCGCAGCCGGACAACAAGACCTTCTTCCCAGGTCCAGGGGGTACCCGGTTCGGGTTGCTCCGTTTCCCTCCCGAGTCCGCGGCCGAATCGGACGCGCCGGCTCCTACCCCAGACGAACTCGCCGAATGGACCGATGAGGCCGAAACGAAGCTTCCCGGCCTGATCGGGGTCTTCGAGCCCGATGCCCCGGGTATGCATCAGACGAAGACGGTCGACTACTCCATCGTCGTCGAAGGAGAGCTCTACCTCGAACTCGACGACGGAGCTGAGGTGCACCTTCCCACCGGGACGACCATCGTTCAAAACGGCGCACGTCACGCCTGGCGCAATCGAAGCGACCGGCCGGCGACCCTCGCCTACGTGATTCTCGACGTCGAGAAGTAGGCGTCGGTCAACGCTCGACCTCGCCAAAACAAATCCATCCCCGACCATCGGGCATTCTCAGGAGAGTGTTGTGCCTACTGACGCGTACAAGTCGCTCGATCTGACAACAAAGTCGCTGATCGTCACCGGGGCCGGCAGCGGTATCGGCCGCGCCAGTGCGCAGCTGTTCGCTGCGCGGGGCGCGAGTGTGATGGTCGCCGACGTCGATGAGCACAGCGCGAAAGAAACCGCAGAGCAAATCGAATCCGACGGCGGCCGAGCCGAATACCTGCGCGTCGACGTCTCCGTCGAAGAGGAAGTCGAGGCTCTGGTGCACACCACCGTCGAAAAATTCGGTGGACTGCACGGCGCGTTCAACAACGCCGGCATCGGCCCCCAGTCACCGCTTCACGAAACACGTGCCGAGGACTGGTACCGCACCATCGGCATCAATTTGACCGGCGTTTTCTTCTGCCTCAAACACGAGATCGGATATTTGCTCCAGCACGGCGGCGGATCAATCGTCAACACCGCATCGCTGGCAGGGCACAAGGCGGTTCCCGGAATGCCGGCGTATGTGACCAGCAAGCACGGCGTCGTCGGCCTCACCCGTGCCGCCTCGCTGGACTACGCCTCCCAAGGTATTCGGGTCAACGTCATTCTGCCTGGCACCATCGCCACACCGATGCTCGACTCGGTACTACACGATCCGGTTCTAGCGGAGTCCCTGGCACAGGGCCAGCCGATCGGCCATGTCGGGAACCCGATCGACATCGCCGAGCAAGCAGCCTGGCTGCTCTCCGACGCCTCCAAATTTTCGACGGGCTCACTGTTCTTCGTCGACGGCGGCAGCAACGGAGCCTGACCGGCTTCCTCCTGTAATCCACCTCCAGAACAAGACCGGTCCCCATGGGGCAGGGTTGTTACCCCCTCAAGCCCGGTCGGTGCCCAGCAACCCCTACGGCGGGGCACCGACCGCTTCCACCTGCAACCGAAAGAAGTTCACTCATGACTCACGCGGTGATCGTCGACGCCGTGCGCCTCGCCTCCGGCAAGGGCAAGTCCGGCGGCGCCCTGTCCGGCACCCATCCTGTCGAGCTGCTCGCTCATGTGCTGCGGGCGATCACCGCGCGCAACGACCTCGATCCCGCCCTTGTCGACGACGTCATCGGCGGCTGCGTGCACCAGGTCGGGGAGCAGGCACTGAACATCTCCCGCACCGCGCTGCTCGCCGCCGGGTTCCCCGAGTCGGTGCCGGCCACCACCATCGACCGCCAGTGCGGCTCGAGCCAGCAGGCCGCCCACTTCGCCGCCCAGGGCGTCATCGCCGGCGCGTACGACATCGTCATCGCCTGTGGGGTCGAGTCGATGAGCCGCGTCCCGTTCGGCTCCTCGTCCCTCGACAAGGACACCAGTGGCCCGGGTATTGCCGCCCGCTACCCGCAGGGTCTGGTAAGCCAGGGCATCTCCGCCGAGCTGATCGCCACCAAGTGGAAGTTCGACCGCGAGGCCCTCGACGAGTTCTCGGCCGAATCCCACCGCCGGGCGGCCACCGCAGCGGCGAGTGGGTTCTTCGACGCCGAGATCGTGCCCATCGCGGTACGCGATAGTGACGGCAACATCGTCGCGCACACCGTCGACGAAACGGTGCGCGCCGCCACCACCGCCGAAGCCCTGGCCGGGCTCAAGCCCTCGTTCTACACCGAGGCGTACGCCGCGCGGTTCCCCGAGGCGGGCTGGCACATCACCCCGGGCAACTCGTCGCCGCTGACCGACGGCGCGTCGGCGGTGCTGATCATGAGCGAGAAGGCCGCGGCCGAACTGGGCCTGACCCCGCGGGCTCGGTTCCATTCCTTCGCCGTCGCCGGCGACGACCCGCTATTCATGCTCACCGGTCCCATCCCCGCTACCAGGAAGATCCTGGCTCGCTCCGGCCTCGGCATCGACGACATCGACGCCTACGAGGTCAACGAGGCGTTTGCCCCAGTGCCGCTGATGTGGGCGCACGAGTTCGGCGCGGACCCGGCCCGGCTCAATCCGCGCGGCGGTGCCATCGCCCTCGGGCACGCCCTCGGCTCCTCGGGCACCCGCCTGCTGACCACGCTGGTGAACCATCTCGAGGTCACTGGCGGTCGATACGGACTGCAGACCATGTGTGAGGGCGCCGGCATGGCCAATGCCACCCTCATCGAACGCCTCTGAAGCCGCAGACCACCCGGAAGAAGAATCCATGCAGCGCACCTTCTACGAAGCCGACCACGAGGCGTACCGGGACACGGTGCGCGAATTCCTCGCCCGCGAGGTCGAACCGCACTACCAACGGTGGGAGGACGAGCGGTTGATCGACCGCTCCGTCTGGCTCGCCGCCGGCAAGGCCGGCATCGTCGGTCTCGCCATCCCCGAGCCATACGGCGGCGCGAGCGTGACCGACTACCGGTTCCGGTGCGTCGTCGCCGAAGAGATCGCCCGCACCGGCGTCACCTCCTTCGGTGCGGGGATGAGCCTGCAGGACGACGTTGCGCTTCCCTATCTGATCGATCTGGGCACCGAGGAGCAGAAACAGCGCTGGCTACCCGGCATGGCCGCCGGTGAACTCATCGGTGCGATCGCCATGACCGAACCCGGCACCGGCTCGGACCTACAAGGAATCAAGACTACCGCCGTCCGCGACGGCGACGACTGGATCCTGACCGGACAGAAGACGTTCATCACCAACGGCATCCATGCCGATCTGGTGATCGTCGTGGCCCGCACCGATCCCGGCGCCGGCGCCCGTGGCTTTTCGCTGCTCGTCGTCGAACGCGGCATGCCCGGCTTCACCCGGGGCCGCAAACTGCACAAGCTCGGCCTCGCCGGCCAGGACACCGCCGAACTGTCCTTCGACCAGGTGCGCGTACCGGGGTCGAACCTACTCGGCACCGAAGGCAAGGGATTCCTCCACCTGATGGAGCATCTGCCCCTCGAACGCATCTCGATCGCCGTCGCCTCGCTCACCGGCGCATGCGCCGCGTACGAGTGGACCAAGCAGTACGTGTTCGAACGCACTGCGTTCGGCGCACCCATCGGTGACCTGCAGAACACCCGCTTCGCACTCGCCGAGATGCTCACCGAAATCGAAGTGACCCAGTCCCACCTCGACCGGTGCGTCCTGGATCTCAACGCTGGAGAGCTGACCGCCATCGACGCCGCCAAGGCCAAATGGTGGGCCAGCGAACTGCAAAAACGGGTCGTCGACCGGTGCGTGCAGCTGCACGGCGGCTACGGCTACATGATGGAGTACCCGATCGGCCGCGCCTACGTCGACACCCGTGTCCACACCATCTACGGCGGCACCACCGAGATCATGAAGGAGATCATCGGCCGCGACATCGCCGCCGACATGTCCGCACCGGCGTAACCAGAACACCCATAGACAACAGCTCCCACTCCGCGATCGTCCTCGATCACGGAGGCGGGTCTGATTCCACACCAACCGCTCCACCCACACGATACTGACGAACCAACCGATCGCCGGGCCTGATGTGGCCACCGGCGAAGAGCGAACAGAGGTGAATTTGTATGGCAAAGCCCGTACTTCTCGTGCACGGTGCTTTCACCGGATCCTGGGAATGGGACAACGTAATTGCCGAACTGAAACGGCTCGGCATACAGGCACATACCGTGGATCTTCCGAGCCGCGGTCCTGACGGAACGCTCGAACAAGATGCCCAGGCAGTCCGTGAGGCGCTGACGGCACTCGGCGAGCCGGCCGTCTTGGTCGGCCATTCGTACGGCGGTGCCGTCATCACCCGTGCCTCTGCGAACAACGACGACGTGTCCCATCTGGTCTACGTCTGCGCGGCTCTACCCCAAGTCGGTGAATCCGTAAGCGACCTCCTGGGCCGCGACCCGGAGCCGCAGAGCGATCTTGCGGCAGCGCTCGAGCCGCGGGCCGACGGGACGGCCACCCTCAAGCGCGAGGCTGCACGGGAGGCCATGTTCAACGACGTCACAGACGAGCAAGTAGCCTCTGTACTGGACAAGATGGGGCCTCATGCGCTCGGCACGCTCGGTGAGACGGCCGCTGGGCTCGGCTGGCAGCACCACCCCGTCACCTACGTGATCGCCCTGCAGGACAAGATGTTCTCTGTCGCCCTGCAGCAAGAATTCGCGAGTCACGCAGACACTGTGGTCAAGGTTGATGCGGGGCACGCACCGATGCTCACCAAACCGGCCGAGGTCGCCGAGGCGATCGCCGCGGCAGCGAGCTGACACAAGCCACACGGGGCCGGGCCGGAATGAACTCGGCCCGGCCCCTCAATGCGAACCCAGCTCCATCTGCGGCGGGAAAGTCCCTCACTTTTCGCTTCGGCACGCCCCGTCCACGATCGGGTCGACGGTCTGGTTGGAGCTCCAGACATCGAACTAGGTGCGTGCTCGATGCTCGGCGTTTCGCCGCTACATCCGACGGTGTCCTCGAGTCATGCTGTGGCGGATCCGTTCGGGGACGGCACGGTGCAACAGGAACGCGTGCGACGCGGCACCAGGACTGCTCTCAATCGACGAGCCAGCGCGATACGGGACCTACAGCTTCGCCGAAGACCGCCGTTTCCGAGATACGCGCGAATCGCAGAGCATTGGTCGTCGACTCAAGCCCCACGAGTGGTCTGCTCGGCGTGGCCTCGTTCTTCGGGCCGGGCACGAGCGTGCCCGGTCGTGCGAGGAGCCCGGCGCTCACCCGAACACGGTGCGTCATCGTCGAGTGGCTCACTTGTTCGGCGGGTTTGCCCCGGCGACCGATGCGGGCTGTGGGTCGTGTCCTCCAACTGGAAGCTCGTTGGCAATGCCGGTCTCGTCGATCTCGAGCTCCGCGAGCACCTGACGTGTTTGATCGCTCCCCCACGCAGTGCTGTCCAGCGGGCGGAGCGCCGTACGGCTGAACCGAGGCGCCGGCGACGGAAGCAGATCATTGCCCACTCGGGTGAATATTCCCCGTTCCCGGTTGTGCGGATGGTCGGCAGCCTCCGTCCCTGTCAACACCGGCGAAACGCAGGCAGCGGCGGCCTCCGCGTGCTCGCACCACTGGGATTGCGTACGTTGGGCGAAAACGGCTCCAAGTCGTTCCCGCCACCATGGCCAGGTGGCAGGATCCCACCGATCCGGTCCCACGTCTCGAATCTCGAGCAGCGCCAGCAAGGACTTCCAGTACGGCTCCTCCACGGCGCCGACCGCCACGAGGCGACCGTCAGATGTGGGATACACGTCGTAGAACGGGGCGCCGGAGTCGTTGAGGTTCGAACCACGCTCTTCCACCCACCTTCCCTCGTTGCGCATCTCGTGACTCATGGTGCTGAGTAGCGCATCGCCGTCGAGCATCGACGCGTCGACGACCTGCCCCATACCTGACTCGCGAGCCTCCAAGACGGCAGCGATCACCCCGAGCGTGAGCAGCATGGCGCCACCGCCGTCGGCCAACAGGTTCATCGGGGGTGCAGGCAGGGTGTCGGCGCGTCCGAGGTGGGCGAGTACGCCGGAGACGGCCAGAAAGTTGATGTCGTGCCCCGGCTGGTTCGCCAAGGGCCCGGTCCTTCCCCAGCCGGTGATGCGTCCGTAGACCAGGCGGGGATTTGCGGCCATACAATCAGTAGGCCCCACACCGAGTCCTTCTGTGACGTCGGGCAAGAAGCCTTCGATGACGGCATCGGCCCGGCTCGCAATCGCGAGCGCGGCCCGCCGCCCGGCAGGGGTGCGCAGATCAAGACTCACTCTGCGCCTACCGCGCCCGAGTCCGGCATCCCCCAATGGGGTGATGTCATCGGCGGGTCGAGGGCGGTGAATGCTGATCACTTCGGCACCGAGATCGGCCAGCAGCATGCCGCTGAAGCGCACCGGACCTCGGCCGCCGAGCTCGAGCACCCGCAATCCGTGCAATGGTCCCATGTAGATTCCTTTCTGGTCGCGATCCTCACACCTCGAGGGCCCGCTCGCGCAACTGCACGGGCGGGCCCTCACAGCGCGCACATGACGCGCAATCGTCAGTTAGGCAAGCGCGGGAGTGGCACTGAGCGTGTAACTCGAGAGTCCGCTTTCGATCTCCTGCTGCACGGCTGCGACGTAGTTGCCCAAGCCACCCAGATAGCACAGGGCGCTTGCTTTCTTGCCGGGCACGTTCGCGCCCAGGAACCAGGGCCGATCGCCCAAGCCCTGCTCCATCAGCGTCGCCTTGAGGACCATGTCGCATTGGTCCGACCAAGCCTGGACTGCCTCCGGAGTGGTCTCAACTCGGGTGGCCCCCACCGCCAGGGCGCGTTCGAGAATCGCTTCAATGAGGTCGACCTGCGTCTCGATGACCGGCGGGTGGCTTGCGAAAGGCGCCTGGGGTCCCAGGATCGTGAACAGGTTCGGGAAGTTGGCCGCGGACAGACCGAGCAGCATCTCGGCTCCCTCAGCCCACTGCTCTGCGATCGTGCGACCGCCCGCTCCGCGGATGTCCAGGGAGGCCAGGGGGCCGGTGATGGCGTCGAAGCCGGTTGCGTAGATGATCACGTCCAGCTCGTACTCGGTGCCGCTCGCAGTACGCAGACCGGTCGGCGTGACCTCGGCGATTGGATCCTCGCGCACACTCACCAAGGACACGTTCGGACGGTTGAACGTCTCGTAGTAGAAGCTTCCCAGCGGCGGACGCTTGCCGCCGATCGGGTGCGTCGTGGGACAGAGCAGCTCCGCGGTGTGCGGGTCCTTCACGATGGTCCGGATCTTGCGGCGGACGAACTCCGCCGCCGCGTCGTTGACGCGCTGGTCTACCAGCAGGTCATCGACGGTCTCGAAGATGAACCGGAAACCGCCGGCCTCCCAACCCGCCTCGAAGACCTTCTCCAGCTCCTCGTCGCTGAGTTCGGAACCAAGCCGCTGCGGAGATTCCATCGGGAAACCGAAGACGTGGCTGAACGCCTTGTCCCAGACGGTCTCGTAGTCACGTTTGAGTGCGGCCTTCTGCTCGGGGGACAACGCATGGTTGCGTGTCGGCACCACGAAGTTGGGGGTGCGCTGGAAGACCGTCAGATGCTCGGCGAGGTGCGCGACGCTTTGGATGACCTGGACTCCGGTGGCCCCGGTACCGATGACGCCGACCCGCTTGCCGGTCAGGTCGACCTGCTCGTGAGGCCACTGGGATGTCACGTAGGTCTCGCCCTGGAACGAGTCGCTCCCCGGAAAGGGCGGCTTGAAGGCGACGCCCAGCCACCCGAGACCTGTGATCAACCAGCGGCAGCTGACCTGGAGGCCGTCCTCGGTGACAACGGTCCAACGGTTCGTGTCTTCGTCGAAGGTTGCGCCTGTGACCCGCGTGGAGAATCGGATGTGCTTGCGCATGTCGTGCTTATCGGCGACATGGCTGAGGTAGGCGAGCGTGTCGGGCTGGGCGGAGAAGCGCTCAGGGAAGTCCCACTGTTCCCAGTCCTCACGGTCGAAGGAAAAGCAGTAGGCCCAGCTCTCGGTGTCGGTGCGCGCGCCGGGGTACCGGTTCCAGTACCAGGTTCCGCCGACGTCGGCGCCGGCCTCGAACACCTGCATGGACAGCCCGAGCTTGCGCAGGGCGTGTATGGTGCGCAGTCCTGCAAAGCCTGCGCCGATGACGACGGCATCCACGTCGGACAGGGTCTGGAATGGCATAACGGGTGGTCCCTTCGATCTTTCAGGTTTCTATGGGCGGTGCAACGATTTCGGTGGGTCGACCTAGATGAACGAACTGGCGTCGACGATCACGTAGGCAAGGTGGTCACCACGCTGCTGTGGTCGCCGGCCGTGCCGGGTACGGTCCCGGACGACGCAGCCGCCCACCGAAAAATGCCCGCCTTCGGTGGTGACACCGGTGACAACTCGCTGGAGGGAAATCTCATGACGAGACTGTGACACGGGTCTCAAAGGGGGTCATCCTCGCGCTGGTCAAAAGTTTGTGCACAAGTACAGAAGTGTCCGAGGAACACCTCCGACACTTTCCCGACGCGACATTTCTTGCGGCACGAGAGCCCCCAGACGCAATGTCGCCCCTTCGGGGTACGACCTCGACAGGTCCTGCGGTGATGCACGTTCCTTACCCAACATTCGTCCAGATGCGCACGGCTGAGCAGAGTGCTGACGCGGACCACCGTCGTCATACCCTCGGCCGGGCCACAATGGATCTTTGTTAGACCCCGACTGAACCGACTCACGCCGCAAGGCCTACGGCCACTGCGCCGACCGGCAACCGGGGCTGGTGTCCGTGGGGCAACCACTGAACCCCTCTACGCACAGCCGCTTTGTACGGAAGTACAGAGATGCCGAATCGCAGTCATATCGTAGGCGTTGCGTGGGCGGTGGGACTGAGCGGCGCGACTGCGCCCTAGAGCGGACCATTCGCAGGATCTTCGGTGTGTATGGCCACACCGCGCATCGTTGACCAGCATTCGGCCTGTCCGCCGCCCCAGTGCGCTTGTTCCAGGGTCCCTGGACACAGGCGCATTCCCGCGCGGAACCTATTGGCAAGTGAGCCAAAACGCACGCCGACATGGTCGCCGCGATGCTCTCGCGCGATCTTCGCCCGACCCGATCCCGTCACTGCCGGGTCCACAGCGTATTCACGGTGGCGGTTCGTTGCCTTCGCCACCGACGAACGTGCCGGCACCACCTTGACGCTGATCGCCGAGGCCCTCGCCGCGATCGGCGGGGTGCCCGCGAAGGTCCTGGCCGATCGGATGGCCTGCCTCAAAGGTGGGGTCGTGGCGAACGTGGTGGTCCCGACCCCGGACTACGTGCGTCTGGCCACCTACTACGGGTTCCGCCCCGACTTCTGCCACGCCGCCGACCCCGAATCGAAGGGCATCGTCGAACACCTCGTCGGCTACGCCCAACGCGACCTGGTCGTCCCTCTGCTCACCGACGCCGACCTGTCCGGGCGACCGATGGACCTGGCCGCCGCGAACGCCGCAGCCCGGGTCTGGTGTGTCGAGGTCAACACCCGGGTACACACCGAGATCGACGCGGTCCCCACCCAGCGTCTGCTCGAGGAACGGGCCGTGCTCGGGCCACTGCCGTCGCTGCGGCTGCAGATCGGGCCGCCGCCGGTGACCCGCAAGGTCGACAAGCTCTCCTGCATCCGGTTCGGCTCGGCTCGCTATTCGGTGCCGACCCGACTGATCGGGGCCACCGTCACCGTCGTTCCCGGCGAGGGGCGACTGCTGATCGTCGACCCGATCACCGGTGAGGTCGCCGCCGATCACGCGCTCACCGCCCCGGGCACCGCGTCGATCCTCGACGAGCACTACCCGACCCCACGGCAGGCACCCAGCCGGGCACCACGACCGAAAACCGAAGTCGAAAAACGATTCTGCGCACTCGGACCGGTCGCCGAACAGTTCCTCGTCGGTGCCGCCGCGGCCGCCAACACCCGCCTGCCCGCCGAACTCGCGGTGCTGCTGGATCTGCAGGCCGCGCACGGCACCGACGCCCTGCTCGCCGCCCTGACCCGGGCGGTGGCGTTCCGGCGGTTCCGCGCCGACGACGTCCGTTCCATCCTCGACGCCGGCGCCGGGGTGCCCCAACCCCGCCCCGGTGGTGATGCGCTGGTGCTGGACCTGCCGACCGCCCCGACCCGCTCCCTCGACGCCTATGTCGTCACCCGAGAGGAGACCGCACGATGAGCAGTTCGAGCACCGCCGTTCCACCGGCGGTCGCGGCACTGCCCGCCGACCTCGACGCCGGTCTGCGCCGACTCAAACTTGCCACCGTCCGCCGCACCGCCGCCGAGGTCCTGCAGACCGCCAAAACCCAACGCTGGACACCGGAGGAGGTGCTGCGCACCCTGATCGAAGCGGAGTTGGCCGCCCGTGACGCCTCCAACATCGCCGCCCGACTCAAAGCGGCCGCGTTCCCCGTCGCCGAAACCCTCGACAGCTTCGTAGTCGCCGAATCCTCCATCCCACAAACCACATTCGACTACCTGGCCGGGTTGGAATGGGTTCGTGCCCACGCCAACCTGGCGCTGGTCGGCCCACCGGGTACCGGAAAATCCCTGGAGATCGCCCGCACCGCATAGAGGTCGTTTTCGGTCAGGGACAACAGAATTGGTTCTGACAGAACAGGACCCACCGTATTCTCGACAGACTCGGTGCGCCAGATTCAGGATCAATGAGCGCCATCATCTGTAGGGGTGTTGTCGGGGCGGGAAGTCGAGTTCGCTCAATCGGAGCGCCCGTCACAGAAAGGTGATCAGACGGTGGGGCGCAGTGCCCACTCCCATGTGTCGCTGTCGGTGATGAACGGGGTGTAGATCAGCGTGGAGGTATCCGCCGGTACATCCAGCGCAAAGGTGAACTTGTATTGCGATGCCGGGGAGAACGACTGCGGTGTGCTGTTGAGGAAGCACATGAACGCGGGGGAGGTGTTCAGACCGGAATGGGTGATGCCGGCGCTGTCGAGTGCGCGCCACTCGTGTGCGTTGAAGATGCCGGGATATGTGGATAGGTCGTCTAGGGGTTCTTGGGCGGTGGCGACGTTCATGTCCACGAGGAGGAACTTGCCTTTCTCGGGCGTGAGGGTCTGTCCGATGGGGCCGGTGCACGAGTCGGCGAGTTCGAGATGGGTGACGGCGAACGAGAGGTCGCAGGTACCGGTGTCGGGGCTGCACCCGATCCCTCCGGGCTGGTCGAGTTCTTTGGTGAAGCCGCCGCGCGGGCTCGTCGGCGGGGTGGTAGGGGGTGTGGCGCCGGCCGGTGGGGTGTCCAGGGACGGGATCGAGGGGTTCGGTGCTGCATCGCTGCCGCAGGCCGTGAGTGCGCCGAAAGCGGTGAGCCCGAGGGCAGCGAGTCGAAACGCGGTCTTCATATCCGGTGGATCGTCGGACGGTCCGGAACGGTTACCGGATTTGTCCGGTTTTGTCTGTGGGGCACGGCGAAATGCCCCGCAGATGGCATATCCCCGATGACACGAGCGCGGTGGGATCTGATATCTGTTGCCGATGACCGCACCCGGATGGCTTCCCGATCCCGAAGGCGCCGCGCAGCTGCGCTGGTGGGATGCGACCCAGTGGACCTCTGCTACCCAGCCGCTTACTCCGGAACCTGGACAGCGATCGGATCCGGCTTCACCTTCGGCGCCGGAACCATCCCAGCAGCGCATCACGTTGTTCAATGCGAAGAAGCGGGCCCAGGAGCTGCAGTCCGAGGTGGATCGCTTGCGCCGCCTCGTCGATCAGATGGGGCTCGGTGGGGTAGCAGCGCTCGACGCCGAAACCGCGCGCCTGAACGACCAGGTCGCCGCGTTGCGCGCCGAACACGCCAACCTGGCCGCGCAGATCACCGCAGCACGAGCAGAACTCGTCGAAACCTACAGTCAGCAAGAACTTCAGACCGTGGGGTTGTACCGGTATCACCACCCGGCCGAGACGTCCGTACAGCTCAAGGATGAACTCGCCCGCGTGCAGGCAGCGATCAAACAGGCGGTGCGCGACAAGACCGCGATCACCGCCACCTCGAACTTCACGTTCAACAACTCCGCAACGCAGGGGCGAAAGTTCGTCTCGGAGATGTCGAAGATCATGCTGCGCGCCTACAACGCCGAGGCGGAGAACTGCGTCAAGACCGTCAAGGCAGGAAATCTCGCGGCGGCGTCCGCACGACTGTTCAAAGCTTCCGAACAGATCGCCCGTCAGGGGCAGATGATCGCTCTACGCGTAACAGATCACTATCACCGCCTCCGCTTGCGCGAACTCGAACTGGCCGCCGACGTCCACCAGAAGGTCCAGGAAGAAAAGGAAGCCGAACGCGCACGCCGTGAGGAGCTGCGCGAGCAACGCAAAGCCGAGCAGGAATTGGCGGCCGAACGCGCCAAGCTGGACAAGGAATTGACTCACTACCAGTCGGCCTTGGCTACGTTGGAGGCGAACGGCGACAGTGCGGCTGCCGAACGCCTGCGGACCAAGCTCGCTGATGTCCAGCGAGCTATCGATGACGTCGACTATCGGGCAGCGAACATCCGTGCCGGGTACGTCTACGTCATCTCGAATATGGGCGCTTTCGGGATCAACGTGGTCAAGATCGGGATGACCCGTCGACTCGATCCGATGGACAGGGTGCGTGAACTCGGTGACGCCTCGGTACCGTTCCGATTCGACGTTCATGCCTTGTTCTTCTCCGAGGACGCGGTGACCGTCGAAGCCGAACTGCACGAAGCATTCGCCGAACGGCGGGTCAACAAGGTGAACCCGAGGCGCGAGTTCTTCTACGCCACTCCGGAGGATGTCCTCGAAGTGCTAGGTCGGCACGTCGGTGAGGTGCTTTCGTTCACCGCCGAACCCGAGGCGGAGGAATACCTCCTCAGCATCGGGAAGAAGGACGCCGCATTCTAACCGGTGGACTGTGAGACGGTTCCGACGGGTAGTCGGGGCCAGCTCGGTACGTCTGCGCGCCTGCCATATGGACCATGCAGTACTCACCGGCGGGAGCTTTTCTACCGGGCCGGTCGCCGTGACTCACGACACGCGCAGCTCATATCTGGTCCGCTCAGGTCAATGTTCAGTACGGCCGAGATCGGCCACGGGGTGAGTCACCGGGATGCTGAGCCGTCGTGAACGCGTGGCGGAGGTAAGGCTATCCTCAGTGCATGGGAAGGAAGAAGAACACTCCAACCGGTCGCCAATTCGCCATGGCGCATGTGCGTCACGCCGAGCGCATCAGCCCCAGCTTCGTCCGCCTGACCCTCGGCGGGTTGGACCGGTTGGAGCGGCGCGGGTACGACCACTGGTGCCGGCTCTTCTTCGCGCGCGAGGAGCAGGACGCGCTGCAGTTGCCGACGCGGACCAGTGAGATCGGTTGGTACCTGCAGTACCTCGCCACACCCAAGGTGCGACGCCCATGGGTCCGGGCGTACACGG
>Ga0180218_1000532_pt1 | contig 33367 bp, 26 predicted proteins | sample eDN3rd37CKraftBY_FD_151334 | JGI IMG/M metagenome (GOLD analysis project Ga0180218, IMG submission 151334) | Enriched backyard soil microbial communities from Emeryville, California, USA - eDNA 3rd pass 37_C Kraft BY (version 2) (version 2) | ecosystem: Environmental > Terrestrial > Soil >... | reverse complement strand
CAGCCGGATATCTCCCAGACGGATCACACACCCACGCGGGGTGGAGCAGCCCGGTAGCTCGTCAGGCTCATAACCTGAAGGCCGCAGGTTCAAATCCTGCCCCCGCATCCCATACGATATCCGCAAAACACATTGCCCGCGCCCTTCCAGGCGCGGGCAATGTCATTTGTGCCCGAAGGATCAGGGAAGCTCCTCTCCGCCCAGCACGAACAGGCAATCGCCTGGCTGGGAGCGCCCTGGCTGCCGCTTGCACAGCACAAAGCCCGCCCGCGGAAAGCGGTGTTCCACGGGCGCCCGCCAGGGTGTTTCCGGCGTATGCAGCCGCGCAGCCGGCTGACCCGCCTGCACCCATTCCCCCAGTTCCGCCAGCGGCTCGAACAACCCGACTCCCTCCGCATAGACGAAATGGTCCTGGCCACCGAGGCCGAAAATCCGCGTCTCGGGAGCGGCAATGCGTGCCTCCTCCGGCAGGATGCCGAGGTGAACGAGCAGGTTGCGCACACCCCGCTCGGCAATGCGCAATCCTTCCGGCGAAACCGCGCCGGCGCCGCCCAACTCCGTCCCAAGGCTGACGATGCCAAGCCGCTCCGCCACGCCACCCAGCGTCTGATTGCCACCCTGGCCCTGGGCGCGGCCCTGCACATAGGCAAGAGGAGCGCCGAATGCGCGAAGGGCCGCCAGCTGGCGGGCATAGAGGGCCTCGTCCGCGACTCGCCCGGTCAGCGCGCAGGGCGTGTAGAGCAGGGAGGAGCCACCGGAATGCAGATCGCAGACGAGATCGGCGCGTGGCACCAACTGCTCGCTGATGAACCACGCGATCTGCTGCGTTACGCTGCCATCCGGGTCGCCGGGGAAGATGCGGTTGAGATTGAGATTGTCGATCGGCGAGACACGGTTGCCGGCCACCGCCGCAGGATAATTGGCCGTCGGCAGGATGATGACGCGGCCGCGGATCTGCTCCGGCCGCAGCGACTGCGCGAGATTGCTCAGCGCCACCTGGCCTTCATATTCGTCGCCATGGTTGCCGGAGACGAAGAGCGCCGTCGGCCCCGCGCCATTACGGATGACCACGATCGGGATGGGCAGGAAGCCATAGGCCGAGATGTGGGAGGAATGGAACAGCCGCAGGTAGCCCTGCTGAAGGCCATCCTTGTCGAAATCCACATCACAGAGGATGCGGGTCCTGCGGGTTTCGCTCATGTGGGCGGCTCCTGGCGGAATTGCGGATCATAGAGATGGCAGGCCGCGGCCTGGCCCGTCGCGTATTCGCGCAACGGCGGCGAGACCTCGCGGCAGACCGGCATGGCGTGCGGGCAGCGCGTGTGGAAGCGACAGCCGGGCGGTGGATTCAATGCGCTTGGCATATCGCCCTCCACGCGTAGGCGGGCGGCGCGGCGAGCTACCCGACCCCTGGGATGCGGCGCCGGTACCGCGGCGATCAGCGCCTGGGTATAGGGATGCATCGGCCGGTCGTAGATGGCGGCCTTCTCCGCCACCTCGACGACGCGGCCGAGATACATCACCGCCACACGGTCGGAGATATGGCGCACCACCGAAAGGTCATGCGCGATGAACAGATAGGTCAGGCCCATCTCCCGCTGCAGGTCCTGCAGCAGATTGACGATCTGGGCCTGCACCGAGACGTCGAGCGCCGAGACCGCCTCGTCGCAGACGATGAAGCGCGGGTTCAGTACCAGCGCGCGGGCGATGCCGATGCGCTGCCGCTGGCCGCCGGAGAACTCGTGCGGGAAGCGCGTCGCGGAGCGAGGCGGCAGCCCGACCAGTTCCAGCATCTGCGCCACCCGCTTGCGCGCTGCCGCATCCGCGCGGGCGCCATGGATCACCAGGGGCTCCATGATGATGTCTTCGACCGCCATGCGCGGATTGAGCGCGCCATAAGGGTCCTGGAAGACGATCTGCATGGACTTGCGCATCTCGCGCATGCGGGCCGCTGGCAGGCCGGTAATGTCGGTGCCGTCGAACAGGACCTGGCCATCCGAGGCCTCGATCAGCCGCAGCAGCAGCCGCCCCAGCGTGGACTTGCCGCAGCCGGACTCGCCCACCAGCCCCAGCGTCTCGCCGGGCAGGATGTGCAGGTTTACACTGTCCACGGCGCGTAGCGTGCCCGCATGGCGGCGGAACAGCCCGCCGCCCCCGAGGGCGAAATGCTTGGAAAGTCCGGTTGCCTCAATCAGAGGACGCGTCATCGGGCGGTCAGCTCCGGCACACGGATGCAGGCGGCACGATGGGCCGGCGCATAGCCTTCGAGCGGCGGGACAACCTCGCCGCAAGCCGGGACGGCGAAGCCGCAACGCGGTCGGAAGCGACAGCCGGAGGGGCGGCGCGCCGGCTCCGGCAGGTTGCCGGGAATGGCGACAAGGCGCGGCTTGTTGGATGAAAGCGAAGGCACGCAATCCAGCAGCCCACGCGTATAGGGATGCAGCGGCTGGTCGAAGAGCGTCTCCACCGGCGCCTGCTCGATGACGCGGCCGGCATACATGACCATCACGCGGTCGGCCGTCTCCGCCACCACGCCCATGTTGTGGGTGATGATCATGATGGCCATGCCGAACTCGTCGCGCAAATCGAGCAGCAGGTCGAGAATCTGCGCCTGGATCGTCACGTCGAGCGCGGTGGTCGGCTCGTCGGCAATCAGCAGCTTCGGGTTGCAGGCCAGCGCGATGGCGATCATCACGCGCTGCCGCTGGCCGCCGGAGAGCTGGTGCGGATAGTCGTCCAGTCGCCGCGCGGGGGAGGGGATGCCGACCTTCTCCAGCATCTGCACCGCGCGGTCGCGCAGCGCGCGCGTGGAGAGCCGCTCATGCGCGCGGATCGTCTCCATGATCTGCTCGCCGATCGGGAAGACCGGGTTCAGCGAGGTCATCGGCTCCTGGAAGATCATGGCCATGCCGGGGCCGCGGATGCGCTGCATCTGCCGGTCGGAGAGGGTGGTCAGCTCCTGCCCGGCGAAGCGGACGGAGCCCGCGCGGATGCGCGCCGGCGGCTGCGGCAACAGGCCCATGACGGTGAGCGCCGTCACGCTCTTGCCGCTGCCGCTCTCCCCGACGATGCCAAGGATCTCGCCCTCGTCGAGCTTGAAGGAGATGTCCTCGACGGCGTTGATCTCGCCGCGCTCGGTGCGGAAGGCGGTGGTCAGGCCCTGGATTTCGAGCAGGCTCATTGCTGGATCCTGAGCCGGGGGTCGAGCACGTCGCGCAGCCCGTCGCCCAGCATATTGAGGCCGAGCACGGTGATCATCAGCGTGACACCGGGGATGGTGATGATCCAGGGCGCATCGCGCATGAAGTCGCGGCCTTCGGCCATGATGTTGCCCCAGGTCGGTGTCGGCGGCACGGCACCGAGGCCGAGGAAGGAGAGCGTCGCCTCCGACAGCACGGCATAGGCGAAGAGGAAGGAGAGCTGGACGATCATCGGCGCCATGGCATTGGGCAGGATGTGGTGGCGCAGGATGCGCCAGTGCCCCGCTCCGGCGGCCACGGCGGCCTGCACATATTCCATTTCCCGCAGCACGATCACCGAGGAGCGCACGATGCGGGCCGTGCGCGGCACATAGACGATGCCGAGCGCGATGATGACATTGGCGGTGGAGGGGCCGAGCATGGCGGTGACACCGATCGCCAGCAGGATGGCGGGGAAGGCCATCAGCGCATCGTTGACGCGCATCAGCACGTTGTCGAGCCGGCGGAAATAACCGGCCAGGGCGCCGATCAGCGTGCCAAACACGGCGTTCAGCGCCACGACGGAAATGCCGATGATGACCGAGAGCCGCGCGCCCCAGACCACCCGCGACCAGAGGCTACGGCCGAAATTGTCGGTGCCGAGAATGAAGTCGCCGCCCGGTGGCAGAAACTTGTTGCGCATCGACAGGCGGTTCGGGTTGACGTCGGTAATCCAGGGCGCCGCCGCCGCCATGAAGGCGATGATGCCGAACAGGATCAGCCCGGTGACGAAAAGCCGATGGTGGAACAGCCGGCGCAGCGTGGCACGGGCGGGGTGGACCCGCTTCGGCTCGGGCTCCGCCTCGGCCTGCACCGCCTTCAGCGGAAGTGCGCTGGTTTCACTCATAGCGCACGCGGGGGTCGAGGAAGGCGTAGAGCATGTCGATGCCGATATTGACGAGAACGAGGAAGGCGGTGACCAGCAGCAGACCGCCCTGCACCATGGGATAGTCGCGGTTCAGCACCGCCTGCGTCAGCAGGCCACCGATGCCGGGGATGGAGAACAGCGCCTCCGTGACCACCGAGCCGGAGATCAGCAGACTAATGATGATGCCGATGACGGTGGTGATGGGGATGAGCGCATTGGCCAGGGCGTGCTTGAACACCACCTGCCGCGCCGGAAGCCCCTTGGCGCGGGCCGTGCGGATATAGTCCTGCCGCAGCACCTCCAGCATGGTGGAGCGGGTGATGCGCGCCAGCAGCCCGGCCTGCAGCATCGCCAGCGAGATGGCCGGCATGGTGGAGGTGACGAACCAGCCCCAGGGATCCTCGGAAAGCGGGATGTAGCCGCCGGTCGGCAGCCAGCCGAGCTGCACGGCGAAGAGGATGATCATCAGCAGGCCGAGGAAGAAGTTCGGCACGGAGATGCCGAGCATCGCGAACATCATGGCGAACTGGTCGATCACCGTGTTCTGCCGCAGCGCCGCGAGGATGCCAGAGAGCAGGCCGATCAGCAGTGTCAGCACCAGGGCATAGGCGGAGAGCGCCAGCGTCACCGGCAGGCGCTCCAGCGTCACCTCGACGACGCCGCGGCCCATCAGCAGAGAGCGGCCGAGATCACCCTGCAGCAGCCCGCCATACCAGCGGAAGAACTGCACCAGGAAGGGCTGGTCGAGGCCGAGATTGGCACGGATCTGCGCGATCTGGTCCGGTGTCGCCGACAATCCGGCGACCGCGGCGGCGGGGTCGCCCGGGATCAGCCGCATCATGCTGAAAGTGATAAGGCTGACGATCAGCAGTACCGGAATGGCGCTGGCGACGCGGCGGAGCGCGACGCTCAGCATGGCAGGGCCTCCGGAAGCGGATGGCGGCTGGCCCTGCGGATTTTTCGGAGGGTCTCAGCCGCGAAAGCGCCTCGCGGCCCAGGCTTGCCGCCCGATGGCGGCGCGGTTCCCATGAAAGCCATGCTTGCCCATCGGTCAGGAGGAAAGAAGGAAGCGGGGGAAGGGCCTTCCCCCGGCGGCAGCGCCTCCCTTCACTTCTTGATCCAGACGTTGCTGAAACGCGGGATGCGGAAGGGGCGGAAGTTCTGCACATTCGCCCGCACCGCCTGCACCTTGGTCAGCGAACCGAAGGGATAGGCATAGGCCCGCTCCAGCACGAGCTTCTGCATCCGCGCGAAAGCCTCCTGGCGCTCCTTCGCGGTCAGCTTGGTGTTCATGTCGTCCCAGGCCGCCTGCACGTCGGGGTCGGGCTTGTCGTCGCGCGGGTGGTATTGCGCGCCGGGCGCGGCGAGGAACTGCATGGTCGCCAGCGCGCCGAGCGCCGGCTGCGTGCCCCAGCCGCTGTGATAGAAGTGCCACTGGTCGCTGTTGACCTTCTGCGACATCTGCACCGAGGTCGGCCAGTCCGTCACCTTCAGCTCAGCCTTGATACCGATGGCCTGCAACTGCTGCTGCATGACCAGCGCCGCGTTGTACATCGGCGCGTAGTCGCGGTTGGTGAGGATATAGATCGGCTCGCCCTTGTAGCCGGATTCCTTCAGGTATTTCTGCGCCAGGTCCGGGTCGTTGATGTTGTAGGTTTCCTTCCCCGCATCCGTGTAGCTGGGCTGGTTCGGGTACTGGAAGCCGACGTTCAGGCTGTAATTGTTGTCGGTCGCCGCATCCATGATGTCCTCCATGCCCAGCGCGGCCTGCACGGCCTTGCGGAACATGAGGTTGTCGGTCGGCGGCAGGGCGGTGTTGGGCAGCGCGATCTGAATCCACCAGTTCTTCAGCGGCAGCACCGTGACATTGGGGTTCTTCCGCATCGCTTCGACCGACTTGGTCGGGATGTCCTCGACGCCCTGCAACTCGCCCGTCTCCAGCCCGGCGACGCGCGCCGAGGCCTCGGTGACGATGCGGAAGGTGACGCTGTCGAGGCAGGCCACCTTGTAGCCGCCGAAGCCGGTCACCTGCTCGAAGCCGGTGTTCGGCTTGTAGTTGTCGAAGCGCACCAGCCTGGCATGGCTGCCGGGCACGAACTCGGCCAGCTTGAAGGGGCCCGTGCCGATCGGCTTCAGCTGCTGCGGCGGGTCGTCCTTATTCTCCGCGGGGATGATGACGATCGGCACGCTGAAGGAGGAGAGCGCCTCCATGAAGGTCGGCTGCACTCGCTCCATGTGGATGATGAAGGTGTTCGCGTCGGGCGCTTCCCAGCCCTTCACGTTCTCCAGCGTGCTGCGCTGCAGCCCGAGGCGCTTGTAGCGGTCGAAGGAGGCGAGGACATCGGCCGAGGTCATCGGCTTGCCGTTGTGGAAGGTGATGCCCTGCCGCAACTTGAAGGTGTAGGTGAGGTGGTCGGGCGCTTCCTCGTAGCTTTCGGCCAGCTCGGGGATGACGTTGTTGTTCTCGTCCCGCGTCACCAGCGATTCGTAGATGTTCATCGCGATGTTGCGGGTGGAGATGGTGTTGGACGCCATCTGGTCCAGGCTGTTGACGTTCGCCTCCTGGCCGAAGACCAGGTCGCCGCCACGGGCGGGGCAGGTGAAGGGCGCGGCCTGCGCCGCGTGCCAGGGCGCGGCGGTCAGGGAGGCGGCCATCAGCGCCGGGAAGGCGCAAGTCGCCAGGAAGGCTCGCTTCATCCTTTGTCTCCGCTGCTGCGAGGTCGGATCGGCAGGAAGGCTACGCATGAGGAAGCTTTCCGGCGCGCACGGCAGCCGTCAACCCAGAATCGCATAATTTCTGAGCAGATCTTCGGTCTTTAAGGCGGCTGCGCCCAGGCCTTGTTCGCAGTGCACAAAAGATCAGCGTGTCGCGGTGCTGAAGCGGCGCACCACGTTTTCCAGCAGGCGGCTGATCGGGCCCTCGAAGCCCTTGCGCCAGAGGCTGCCACAGAACGTTATGGAACCGACAGAAAAAACCGCGCCTCCGCCCGGCGTCTCGAAGTAGACGATCTCGCCACGCTTCAGCGCCTCCGGCGCCTCGCCGGAAACCGTGTGCAGATGGGAGAGCAATTCCTCCGGCACGGTGATGAAGGAGGCCGGCGGCTCCTCTGAGCGGGCCAGCACCACGGCGCCGGGCGGCGTGCCGAGGGTGACGTCGGCGCGGTCCAGCTCGAAGCCTGCCGCACCGCCGCCGGACAGCCCATAGTCGCCGAGCACCTCCTCCTCGATGCCCTCGAACATCCAGGCGAATTCGGGCGTGTGGCTGGCCGGCAGGCGGCGGTAATGCGTGCCCTCGAACAGGCCCTGGCCGGAGAAGCCGACGCCGACCAGCGCCTGCGGCGGCCGCCGGTTGCGGCGCCACAGCCCGCCATACTGGCCGTCCAACTGGTTGTAGTATTCGCCGGGCTCGGCGGCCCAGGCGCGGATGCCGCCTTCCGCCCGGCGCAGCTCGATCATGCCCGGCAGCTCTGGCAGGCAGGCGATGCGCCAGTAGAAGCCATTGCCGCCGAGGTAGGCCAGCCGGCCGCCGCCCGCGGTGTATTCGCCGAGCGCGTCCAGCGTCCCCGCCGTGTGGTATTCGGGGTGCGAACCGGTCATCACCATGCGGTAAGGTGCGAGCAGGGCAGCGCCTTCCTCGTGCAGGTCCTCGTCGGTGATGACGTCGAAGGCGAAGCCGCGCGCCTCCAGCCAGGCCAGGATATGCGTGTCCGCCGGGTAGTGCCGCAGGCCGGAGCCGCGCGCGTCGTTGAAGGTCAGGAAGCCCGGTCGCATGGTCAGGATCGGCCGCAGCCGCGAGGAGAAGGCGATGCCGCTGTCATCCGGGTGCCGGTTGTAGGTGCTGCGGCCGTAGAACGGATAGTGGTCGGGGTTGTACGGATAGGCGCCCCAGTCACGCACGCGCTGGAGATAGGCGGCATCGGCATTGCCGCGCGCGTGGTTGGCATAGGCCTGGTAGGTGAAGGTGGAGGCCAGGAAGGCGATCGGTGCCGTCGCCGTGCCGCGCGGCGGCAGCACGTAGAAGGGAAGCCAGTCCTCACCGGCCTCGCAGGTCAGGTGCAGCGCATAGGCGCCGCTGCGCAGGTCGGCCGGGATGTCGAAGCGGAAATCGGTCTGCCAGCCGCAATCACCGAGGTCGTCGGCATGGAAATGGATGGCCGCATAGTCCTCCGGCGCGTGGCGCCAGCACATCTCGCGCCCCGACCAGCGGGCACCGACCACCGCGCGCGTCGGCACGTTGCGCAATTCGCCGTGGCAGTGCTGCGGCCCGGTATCCTCGATGCGCTGGGTCGGGATGCCGCGGCTGAAATCCCAGCGCGCCAGCGGCGCCGTCGGGAGGTCGAGCGGCGCGGGCCATTCGCGGCAGGCGCCGGGCAGGATGGCCGGGTCCTCCAGCTTGGCGGTGACATGGCGCGCGGGCCGCTGCGCATCCTCGGCGCCGATCACCACCGGTCCGCCGCCGGCGGGCGGCACGAAGCCCTCCAGTGCCGCCTGCATCACAGCCGCGCCGCCATCGGCGGCCCTGACCGGCTGCTGGCCGAGCCAGAGCGCATCCTCTTCTGGTGAGAGGCTCAGCCAGAGCCGGTACCAGCCGCGCGCGGTCAGCGGCGTGCCGGTGGAGACCTCGCGCACCGTGCCGCCGCGTGCCAGCCGCGCCACCGCGCCCTGCGGGCCGAGGGCCAGGGTGACGCGGGTTCCGTCCTGTTCCTCGCTGAGCAGCGCTGCCGCGTCGCTCGGCAGCGTCGCGGCCCAGACCAGCACCGCCCAGGTGACGGGGCCGGTCGCGTGCTCCGGCCCGCTGGTCGGTCCCCTGGTCGGCCCTTGCGGCACGATGGCGCAGGAGCCGGCATGGATCGGCTGATGGCGACCGGGGAAGGTGATGTCGAAGCGCGCCGAAAGATCCTCGAAGCGCAGGCCAGGGCCGGCAGGATTGGGATCGCCGCTGATGACGCGCACCAGTCGCGCCCGGCAGGTCTGGCCGGATGGGACGCTGACCTGCGCTGCCAGACTTTCGCCGGGCCGGCGGGAGAAGCGGTCGAGATAGCCGGTGACCGGGAGTTCCTGCATGCGAGGGCCTTTCCTGCGGACGAACGACATGGCAGCGTAACGGCGCGCCGGGCGGCAGCAAGGCCTTTGCGGAGTTTCTCTGCCGCGCCTGCGTTCTGCGCACTGCAAACCGCCTGCCCGATCCCGCCCGGCATCTCCGCATCCGCCAGGCGCAGTCTCGGCGTCAGGCAGAGACAGGAGCCCGGCATGGCGACGACAATCCGTCAGGTGACCCGCAGCCCCGAGGAAGAAGCCGAATGGGCCCAGCGCTGCGACATGGCCGCGGTGTTCCGCGTCGCCGCGCGGCTCGGCTGGAACGAGCAGATCGGCAATCACAACAGCCTGATGCTGCCCGGCGAGACGCCACGCTTCCTGATCAATCCGCGCGGTTACCTGTTCCAGGAGTTGCGCGCCAGCGACCTCATCATCTGCGACCTGGAGGGGCGGGTGCTGCAGGGCAGCGGCGAGCTACGCAAGGTCGCCTTTCACATCCACGCGCGCATCCACCTGCAGAATCCCGCCGCCACCTGCGTGATCCACGTGCATCCGCGCTGGCTCACCTCGCTGTCGCTGCTGCGGGATACGGAGCTGGCGCTGTCGCACCACAACAACCTGCTGCTGAATGACCGCGTGGTCTACGATCACGAGGGCGACGAGCCGGTGCACCAGAACGAGGAAGGCGACCGCATCGCCCGGCTGATGGGCGACAGGAGCGTCATGGTCATGCGGGGGCATGGCGTGACGGTGGTCGGGCCCACCGTGCATGACGCCTTCGACGAGTGCTACATGGCCGAGCGCACGGCCATGTATCAGATGACGGCGCTGCAGACCGGGCAGCCGCTGCACCGCCTGCCCGAGCGGCTGCGGCGCAACCACCACGGCCCCTGGGGCGACAAGATGGATGCGCGCCTGCATCTCGATGCCTGGCGCCGCGTGCTCGACCGCGAGGAGCCGGATTACGCGCGCTGATCGCGCGGGGCCGGGGAAGGGCGGGGGAAGCTTTCCCTGGCCTGCTCCCCGCCTCGCGCGCCGATCGCGCCGCCTGGGCACGTCTGCGTCAGCGCGGGTCATGGATGCTTGCCCGTGGCCTCGACAGAAGGCACACCACTCGCAGAAGTTGTGGGCGCGGCAGCCTGGATCGCCCGCCCCTGTGAGGGTGCCGCTGGAGAGACGAACACCTTGCCTGTTGAGCAGGATGCCGGCTTGTTCCGGGCTGTCGTGGAAGCGGCGGCGGAAGCCATCCTGGTGGCCGGCCCCGATGTCGCCGCCCCCGGGCCGCCGATCGAGTATGTCAATGCCGCCTTTTGCCGGCTGACCGGACTGGCCGCGGCCGATGTGGTGGGTACTTCGCTCGAGGATCTGCCCGCGCCGCGGACCGATCCTGCCATGCGCCGCGCCTTGCGCGCCGCGCTGGAAGCGGGGGAGGCGTTTCGTGGCGATATCGCCGGCCATCGCCGCGGAAATGGCGGTTATGTCGCCGAGCTGCTGGTCTCTCCGGTGCGGGATGCGCAGGGGGCAGTGCGGCACTGGCTGGCCCTGGCGCGCGACGTGACGGAGCAGCGCCGCGCCGAGGCGGCCATGCGCGAGGAAACCCGCACGCTGGAACTGCTCAACCGCACCGGCGCGCAGCTTGCCGCCGAACTGGATCTGCAGAAGCTGATCCAGGCGGTGACGGATACGGCGACGAACCTGTCCGGTGCCCGCTTCGGCGCCTTTTTCTACGCGGATGCCGGGGGCGAGGACGGGCACCTCATGCCCTATGTCCTCTCCGGCGCCTCGCGCGAAGTCTTCGCAGGGCTTTCCCTGCCCCGGGCCACGAAAGTCTTTGCCCCCACTCTCCGCAGGGAGGCCGTGGTCCGCTCGGACGATATCACCCGCGACCCGCGCTATGGCGCCAATACCCCCCATACCGGCATGCCGGCAGGGCACCTTCCGGTGCGCAGCTATCTCGCCGTGCCCGTGGTCTCGCGTTCCGGCGCGGTGCTCGGCACGCTGTTCTTCGGCCATCCCGAGCCGGGCGTCTTCACCGAGCGGGCCGAGCGCATCGTGACCGGCATCGCCGGGCAGGCGGCGGTGGCGATCGACAATGCCCGCCTCTACGCCGCCGTCCAGGCCGACATCGCTGAGCGGGAGCGCGTCGCCGCCCGCCAGGAACTGCTGGTCCGCGAGCTGAATCACCGCGTCAACAACACGCTTTCCATCGTGCAGACCCTGGCGATGCAGACGCTGCACGGCGAGGATCCGGTGGAGGAGCGCATCGCCACCTTCCAGCGACGACTGCTCGCCTTGGCCAAGACTCACGCGCTGCTGACGCGGGAGAGCTGGTCCGGCGCCTCGCTGCGCGCCCTGGTGGAGGCCGAGCTGGAGCCCTATGGCGGCGCGGCGGATGATCGGGTGCAGGTCCTCGGGGAGGACCTCTCCCTTCCGGCGGAGATCAGCGTGGTGCTGGGCATGGCGCTGCATGAGCTGGCGACCAATGCCGTGCGGCATGGCGCGCTCGCGGTGCCGCACGGGCGGGTGCGCGTGCACTGGCAGCGCAGCGCGGCGGAGCGGCGCCGGTTGCTTCTCTGCTGGCAGGAGCAGGGCGGCGCACCTCCGCCGGCATCCCCGACGCGCGCCGGCTTCGGTACCCGGCTGCTGCGGCGCAGCCTGGCGCGGCAGCTGCATGGCACGGTGTCGCTGCGCTTCGAGCCCGGCGGCCTGTTCTGCAGCATCGAGATGCTCCTGCCGCCCCCGCGGGAGGCCTGACGCCCTCGCGCGCCTAGACCCCGATGGCGCGGGCGGGGGGCGGCGCCAGCTGGCGCATCAGTTGCGCCAACCTGGCCAGTGCCGGGCCGCGCGGGTCCGAGCCGCGGGCGAGCATCACCACCTCCCGCCCGATCCCGGCCTCCAGCGGCGTGTAGGTGACGAGCCCTTCGATCGGCCCCAGCGCGGCGGCGGCGAGGGCCGGCATCAGCGAGCAGCCCTCGCCGCTGGCCACCATGTGCCGCAGCATCTCCAGCCCGGTGGCATGGCGCAGGCCCTGCGGCGCGGCCGGGCCGCAAGCCGCCAGCACCTGGTCGCGCAGGCAATGGCCCTCCTGGAGGAGCATTATCTCCTCTGCATCCGCCTGCGGCGGCCAGGCGGGCATCTCGTCGGGCGGATGCATCAGCAGGAAGGGCTCGAAGAAGACCGGGCTGGTGGTGAGCGTCGGGTCCTCGACATCGGTGCAGCACAGCGCGACGTCGAGCGCGCCGGAGCGCAGCCCCTCCACCAGCTGCGCCGTCTGTGCCTCGCTGAGCACCGGGCGCATCGCGGGGAAGGCCTCGCGCATCGGCCGCAGCAGGTGGGGCAGGAGATAGGGGCCGAGCGTGGGGATGGCGCCGAGGCGGAAGGGGCCGGCCAGCGGCGCCTCCTCCTGGCGCGCGAATTGCAGTAGCGCGCGGGCCTCGGCGACGAGCCGGGCGGCGCGCGCCAGCACCGCCTCGCCCTTGGGCGTCACCAGAACCCGCCCGGGAGCGCGCTCGAAGACTGTCACGCCCAGCAGGGCCTCCAGCTTGCGGACCTGCGCCGAAAGGGCGGGCTGCGATACGCCGCAGCGTGTCGCAGCGCGGCCAAAATGGCGCGCCTCAGCCACGGCGAGCAGATATTCGAGATCCCGCAGCGACAATCCCGCAAGCGACACGGTTTTTGTCCCTCCTTTTTACTGGCCGATAGGATCTGCCTATGGGGGAGGGAAGAAGGATATATTTATCTTATCCAAGAGAAAAGCTCACCCTCTGCGCGACCGCCATTCCCGGCGGTCAGCACGGAGGAGTTTCGCCATGTTCCTCAGGATCGACAGGCTGCAAGTCGAGATGCCCTTGCCGAAGGCGCCGGACCCGACCGCCGCCGCCGCGGTGCAGGAACTGATGGGTGGCCGCTTCGGCGAAATGACCACCCTCAACACCTACATGTTCCAGTCCTTCAACTTCCGCCAGCGCGGTGCCCTGCGGCCCTACTACGCGCTGATCGCCAATATCGCGACCGAGGAGCTCGGCCATATCGAGCTGGTCGCCGCCGCGGTGAACGGCCTGATGAACGGCGCCGAGGGGAAAGGCGACATCACCCAGGGTGACGCCGCGCTCAAGGGCTTCGTCGGTGGCGGCGGCTCGATCAAGAACGTCGTCGGGCCCGGCCCGGTGGGCGGCATCATGGCTGCGGACAGCCTCGGCGCGCCCTGGCGCGGCGACTTCATTTTCAACTCGGGGAACCTGATCCTCGACCTGCTGCACAACTTCTTCCTGGAGAACGCCGCACGCACCGCCAAGCTCCGTGTCTATCAGCTCACCGACAATCCGGCGGCGCGGCGGATGCTGGGCTATCTCTTCACGCGCGGCGGCGTGCATGCCCATGCCTATGCCCTGGCGCTGGAGAAGCTGACCGGGGTGGACATGAAGAAGATGCTGCCCATCCCGAACCTGGCGCCGGAGCAGATCCCGGAAAGCCGGCCCTATCTGGCCGAAGGCTGGCACCGCCGCCTCTATCGCTTCAGCCTTGATGACTATGACGAGATCCGACAGATCTGGACCGGCGACTCCCTCGACGGCAGCGGCCCGCTGGAGGTGCGCGACGGGCCGCCGGAGGGCGGGCCGCAATACGAGCTCGATGCCAATACCGAGGCCTTCATCCCGGACTACCACCCGCAGGAAATCCTGGAGATGGCGCGCAAGCTCTACCAGAAGGCCGGCGGGACGCTCTGAGCCATGACCCGGCGCAGCGCGGGCAAGGCGTCCGCACGCGATGAGTCCCTCTCGCCCGCCGGGCGGGCTGCCTTGCGGCTGCTGCTGCGGCTGATCGCGGCACGCCGGCAGGCCGCCCGCAAAGGCTAGGCGTGGCCCGGGGGAGCGCCTGCCCGGGCCGGGGCGCTCCTCACGCGGGAGGCGCCCCGCGCCTGCTTCGATCCTGCCGCATGGGGCGTTTCATCGATTGGAGTCGGGCTGCCGTGGTGCCATGTCTTCGCGGCCGGCGCGCCGCGCTCCCGCCGCGCCTTACACATGGAAAGGCCCTCGAAAGCATGGCACGCAGTACTCCGACCGTCGCTCCGGAACGGCCGGACCAGCTCAGCACCTCCCTCCGCCGCAACATCGGTGCCCTTGAGGAGCGCCGCAAGCAGGAGGCCGCACAGGCGAGTCGGGAGGAGCGGATCGCCGATGCGATCACCCGCTTCACGGGCAGCATGGTCTTCGTCTACCTGCACCTCGTGCTCTATGGCGGCTGGATCCTGGTCAATCTCGGCGTAATTCCGGGGCTGCCGCGCTTCGATCCCTCCTTCGTGATCCTGGCGATGGCCGCTTCCGTCGAGGCGATCTTCCTCTCCACCTTCGTGCTGATCAGTCAGAACCGCATGGCCGCGACGGCCGAGAAGCGCGCGGAACTGGACCTGCAGATCAGCCTGTTGGCCGAGCACGAGCTCACCAAGCTGACGCGCATTGTCGCGGCGGTCGCCGATCGCCTGGGCGTCGAGACGGGCGGCGACTTCGACCTGGAGGAAATCAAGCGCGACGTGGCGCCTGAAGCGGTGCTCGACGAGATCGAGGCGCGGCGCCAGCCGGACTGAGGCCGCCCGGCGAAATTCCGGGCGGCCCGAGAAGGAGGTGGGGGCGCGCTCAGACGCGCATCGGCATCAGTACGTAGAGCGCCTGCGGCTTCGCCGCGTCCACCACCACGGTCGGCGCGGCGCCATCGGCGAAGCGGAACTCCACCTTGTCGCTGATCTGGTCGGTGATATCGGCCAGGTAGCGGGCCTGGAAACCAATCTCCAACGGGCCGGCATTGTAGGAGACGGCGCCGTTGTCCAGCTCCTCCTCCGCCTGGCCCTGGTCGGGGCTGCTGGCGGTCAGCGTCAGGCTGTCGGGCTTCAGGCTCAGCTTTACCGGGCGCGAGCGCTCGGAGGAGATGGCGGCCACGCGCGCCACCGCCTCGGCGAAGGCGCGCTTGTCCACCGTCATGATCTTGTCGTTGCTGCGGGGGATGACGCGCTCGTATTCCGGGAAGGTGCCGTCGATCAGTTTGCTGGTCAGGTGCACGCCGCCGAAGGCGAAGCGGATCTTGGTGTCGGAGAGCTTCACCTCCACCGGCTCGCTGGTTTCGTCGGCCAGCTTGCGGATCTCGTTGACGGTCTTGCGCGGCACGATGACGCCCGGCATCCCCTCGGCGCCCTCCGGCAGCGGCTCCTCCACGCGGGCCAGGCGGTGGCCGTCGGTGGCGACGGCGCGCAGCACCTTCTGGCCCTCCACCTCGGTGGCGTGGATGTAGATGCCGTTGAGGTAGTAGCGCGTCTCCTCGGTGGAGATGGCGAATTTGGTGCGGTCCACCAGCTCGCGCAGCATGGCGGGGGTGATGACGAAGCTGTGCGGCAGCTTGCCCTCGGTCATCGAGGGGAAGTCCTCCACCGGCAGCACCATCAGGCTGGTGGCGAAGCGGCCGGCGCGCAGCGCCAGCGGCGCGTCGCCGCCCGGATGGTCCAGCTCGACCTTGGCGCCGTCCGGCAGCTTGCGGACGATCTCGTAGAGCGTCGCCGCCGGGGCCGTGGTGCGGCCGGCGCGCGCCACCGTGACCTCCGGCACCGCCTCGACGATGGCGATCTCCATATCGGTCGCCGTCAGGGTCAGGGTGCCGTCCTGCGCCGCCATCATGACATTGGCCAGGATGGGGATGGTGTTCCGCCGCTCCACCACGCTCTGCACGTGTGCGAGCGCCTTGAGCAGCACCGCCCGGTCCACCGTGAACTTCATGGCTTGAGCAACCCCCCGCGCGGATGGGGCGCGCCGTCCGCGCCCCCGAATTCGAAGATTGAAAGCAAGTCGCCCTCTCTACCAGCCTGAAACTGGCCCGGAAAGCCGGGGGAGGGAACTCTCTGCACGGTGGCGAGTTGGAACCCCGCTATGACCGAGACGCTTGCCCCGCCCGTCGCCCCCTGGGCGACCGACCGGCCTGCCATCCTTGGAGAGGGACCGCAGGGTGCCCTGCTGATGTTCGTGGGCGAGCAGCCCGGCGATGAGGAGGACCGCAAGGGCCGCCCCTTCGTCGGCCCCGCCGGGCGGCTGCTCGATCGTGCCTTGGCCGAGGCCGGGGTGGACCGCAGCGCCTGCTACGTCACCAATGCAGTGAAGCACTTCAAATACACGATGCGCGGCAAGCGGCGCCTGCACCAAACGCCCGACGCCAGCGACATCAAGCTCTACCGACCCTTCCTGCTGCAGGAGGTCGAGACCGTGGCGCCGCACCTGATGGTTGCGCTCGGCAGCACCGCCACCCAGGCGCTGATGGGCAAGAAGCTGCCGCTGCTGAAGCTGCGCGGGCAGGTCTTCGAGGGGCCGGGGGACCGGCCGGTCCTGATCACCGTGCATCCGAGCTTCCTGCTCCGCCTGCCGAACCCGGAACTGAAGGAAGCCGAATACGCACGCTTCGTGCAGGAGCTTGCCTTCGCCGGGCAGGCGGCGAAGCAGGGGCCTGCCCATTGAGGAAGGCCGAGGGGCGCTGCCCTTCGGGCTCCCCGGCAGGAACCTGAGATTTCTGCACCTCCCCTCCGTGTTAGCCTCGCCCCGGGGCATCGGAGCGAAGGGGCGATGGCGGAAGTGCTGCTCTACGGCGCAAGCTACAGCGTCTATGTGCGCGCGGCGCGCCTGGCCCTGGCCGAGAAAGGGGTCTCCTATCGGCTGGTGCCGGTGGACGTCTTCGCGCCGGGCGGGCCCCCGCCGGCATATCGCGAACGCCATCCCTTCGGGCGCATTCCCGCCTTCGAGCATGACGGCTTCGGGCTCTACGAGACGGGCGCCATCACCCGCTACGTCGATGAGGCCTTTCCCGGCCCAGCCCTGCAGCCCGGCCTGCCGCGGCCCCGCGCACGGATGAACCAGGTCATCGGCCTGCTCGACGCCTATGCCTATCGACCGCTGGTCTGGGACATCTATGTCGAGCGGGTTTCGGCACCACGGCGCGGCCGCGCCAGCGACGAGGCGCGCATCACCGCGGCACTGCCCCGCGCCGCCCTCTGCCTTGCGGAACTGGAGCGGATCATGGGCGAGGCGCCCTATCTCGCCGGGGAGCGCCTCAGCCTGGCCGACCTGCATGCAGCGCCGATCTTCGCCTACTTCCTTCTCGCGCCCGAGGCGGTTCCCCTGATGTCCGAGTGCCGGCGCCTCCGCGCCTGGTGGGCCCGCATGGCGCTACGCCCCAGCATGTTCGCGACGCAGCCGGAATAGCGGGGTCCGGGGTGACACTGTCACCCCGGCGGCGGGGGGCGGACGCACTGCGTCCGACGGGGAGGCGGCGCCTCCCCCGAGGGTGTCACGGCGCGTGCCGGTCCAGCACCGCGTCCGGGAGGGCCATGACCCGCGTGGACCAGGTCCAGAGCAGCCAGCACTCCACCCGCCGCCTGGGGAAGATCTGCCGCAACAGCGCGCGATAGGCCGCCATCTGCCGAAGGTAGAGCGTCGGCACCTGCGCCACCTCCTCGGGCGGCGGACGGTTGGTCTTGTAGTCCAGCACCACCACGCGGTCGGGGCGGATCAGCAGCCGATCCACCTGGCCGGCGAGCGGCTGGCCGTTCACCCGGCCGGCGATCGGCGCCTCGGCCAGGGCGTCCGGGCTGAAGACGTCCTGCAGCTCGGGGTGTTGCATCAGACGCATCACCTCGGCGAGCGTCGTGGCGCGGTCATTGGCGGAAAGTCCGTGGCCCGGCCGGTCGAGGAAGCGCCCGGCGACGGCGGGGCGCTCCTCCGGTGGGAATTCGGGCAGGTGCTGCAACAGGGCATGGATCAGACGGCCGCGGCGGAAGCGCTCGCCGGTCGGGTCGGCGCGGCCATGCGGGGCGGCAGTGGGAGTCTCCTCCTCCCCGGGAAGGGCGGAGGGCGAGAGGGTCAGCGGCTCGCTCTCCGGGTCGGCCGGGCGGCCAACCCAGGCGGGCAGCGGCTCGGCCTCGGCGAGCGGATCATGCGGCGCGTCGGGGCGCGGCGCGGCGGTCTGCGGGCAAGCGAAGCGGCGCAGCGGGCCGGCGAAGCTCGCATTGGCCGGACCGTTGAAGGCCGCCGTCTCGAAGGGTGTCTCCTCGGCGCCCGGCAGGCGGGCGAAGCCCTGGGCGACGAGGTCGTACCAGCTTCCCGGCTTGGGCTCGCCCCAGGCGCAGACCAGCAGACGGTCCTCGGCACGAGTGAGGGCGACATAGAGCAGCCGGTTCTCCTCCGCCTCGCGCTCGGCGGTATCGGCCTCCAGCAGCGTGTTCCAGGCGGGCGCGAAGAAGTCCTTGCGGCTGCGCGGCGCCCAGAAGGGCAAAGGCGGGTCGGATTCGTCCCAGCGCACCGCCTTCTCGCCGCGCCCGCTGCCCACATCGGGGATGATGACAACGGGCGCCTGCAACCCCTTGGCGCCATGCGCCGTCATCAGCCGCACCGCGTCGACGCCGGACTCCGCCTCGCGCTTCACCTCGGCGCCGCCGCGCCGCAGCCATTGCACGAAGCCCTGCAGGCTGGGCGGGTGGCGGCCCTCGAAGGTGAGGGCGGCGTTCAGCATCTCGTCCAGCGGGTCGGCGACATCGGGGCCGAGCCGTTCCATGATGCGCGCCCTTCCGCCGAATTCGCCCAGGACCTCGGCGAGCAGCGTATGCGGCGTGACGAGGTCGGCGCGGTCGGCCAGGTCGGCCAGCCAGTCGGCGGCGCGGCCGAGCACGGTGGCGCGGCCGCGATGCTCCAGCAGGCGCCACCAGAGCGGCTGGGTGCGCCCGCGCGCCAGGTCGCAGAGCTCGGTCTCGGAGATGCCGCAGAGCGGGCTCTTCAGCACCGCCGCCAATTGCAGGTCGTCTTCCGGCAGCAGCAGCACGTCGCAGAGCGCCAGCAGGTCCTGCACGGCGATCTGCTCGATCAGCCGCAGCCGGTCGAGCCCGCCCACCGCCACGCCGCGCGCCTTCAGCGCCCGCACCAGCAGGCCGGAAAAGCCGGTGCGCCGGCGCAGCAGCACGAGGATGTCGCCGGGGCGGATCTTGCGGCCGCCGCGCGAGGGTAGCGTCTCACGCGCCACCATCTGCGCGATGCGCGCGGCCAGGGCCTCGGCCATCAGCGCCTCGGCATCGGTCTCGGCCACCGGCTCGTCGGGCACCTGCCAGGGCTCCAGCACGGCGGGGGCGGGCTTGGCGAGCGGCGGCCAGAGTTCCACCAGCCCGGCCTCGCCCTCGCGGTCGGCGCGGTGCTGCAGGACATGCCCCTCCGGCACCACGCCATGCCGCGCCGGCCCCTCGGCGAAGACCGCGTCCACCAGCGCCAGCACCGGCATGGTGGAGCGGAAGGAGACGTTGAGCGGCACGGCGGCGAAATCCGCCCCCGCCGCGCGCACGGCAGAGGAGAAATGCTCCTCCCAGCGTCCAAAGCCGGCGGCATCGGCGCCCTGGAAGCCGTAGATCGACTGCTTCTCGTCACCCACGGCGAAGATGCTGCGGATGGTGTTCTCGTCGCGCGTGCCGGTGCCGGCGAAGAACTCCCCGGCCAGCCGCGCGGCGATCTCCCACTGATAGGGGTTGCTGTCCTGCGCCTCGTCCAGCAGCAGGTGGTCGAGCCCGCCATCGAGCTTGTAGAGCACCCAGGCGCTGCCGGGATCGTAGAGCAGGCCGCGCGCCGCCTGAATCAGGTCGTCGAAATCCACCGCGCCGATGCGCGCCTTGCGCGCCGCATAGCCGTTCAGCACGGGCTGGGCGAGGGCGAGCAGCGCCAGGCTGGCGGCGTGCAGGCGCCAGGCCTTGCGACTTTCCTCGACGGCGTGGACACGCTCCGCCTCGGCGGCGAGCAGGGCCTGCGTCTCCTCGTGCCGGTCGCGCAGCCCGCCCTTGGTGGCCAGCGACTTGCGCGGCGAGCCCTCGGCGGTGAGGAAGATTTCCACCCAGTCCTCCCAGCGCGCGGCGCGGGCTTCGGTGGGCAGGGTGATCCAGGCCTTGATGGCGGCGCCCCGCGCGCGGTCATTGGCATTGCCGCTGCCGGCGAGCAGCCCGGCGGCGCGCACCATCTCCGTGCCGACCGCGGCAGCGGCCTCGGCGATCGCGCCCGCTTCGTCGCCCTCGGGTGGCAGGCCGAGGCGGCGGCGCAATACCGCGTCGCAGCCGCGCAGGCCCCCGGCCTGGGCGATGGCGGTGCCGAGCCGGTCGCGCTCCCTGACCAGGGCCCGCATCGTCTCGGCGAAATCCTCGGCCGAGCCGAGCCCGGCGATGGCGTCGATCGCCTCGGCCGGAAGCTGTCCGGAAGCCAGCGCCGCCTCGCGCGCATCGGCCAGCATGGCAGCCGCCTCGTCCTCCTCGATCAGGGTGAACTGCGGCGGCAGTCCGGCCTCCAGCGGGAAGCCGCGCAGCAATGACTGGCAGAAGGCGTGGATCGTCGCGATCCGCATCCCGCCCGGCAGTTCCAGCACCTCGGCGAAGAGGGCGCGGGCGCGACGGCGGGTCGCGTCGTCCGGGCGCTGGCCGGTCAGCGCCTCCAGCGAGGCGTCGAGGTCGGCCTCCTCCGCCACCGCCCATTCGCCAAGGCGGCGGGCCAGACGCGTGGACATCTCGGCGGCGGCGGCCTTGGTGAAGGTCAGGCAGAGGATGCGCTCGGGCCGCGCACCGGGGCGCAGCAGCAGGCGCAACACGCGGTCGGTCAGCACCTTGGTCTTGCCGGAGCCGGCCGAGGCGCCCACCCAGGCCGAGGCCAGCGGGTCCGAGGCGCGGCGCTGCGCGGCCTGGGCGGCGGCGCGAGGCGAAAGGGCGGTGCTGCTCATGGTTCTATTCTAACCGCGGCGGGCGGCGAGAGCGACGGGCACAAGTCCGGGAGGGGCGCCATCCTTTCCAGGCCTGCGCCACCGGGGGCCATTTGCCACGCCGCCACGCCCCCGCCCGTCAGCTTCGGCTCCGCGCTCTCGCGCCTGGGCAGGACGCGCAATCCTGCAGCGGCTCGGGCTGCCTTCCAGAGGCGGCCCATGCCGGAAGGGGGCGGGGAATAGCCGTCTCCAGGACGGCTCCGCCAGAGCATAACCTCCTGAATTCGAGCAAAACTTTGCCAAACACGCCTATTTCGCGAGCGGACCGGAGCCGTTCAGGATGGGCGGCATGAACAAGCTTCCCACCTCTCCCCATCCGTCCCGCCGTTCCCTGCTGCTCGCCTCGGGGGGGCTGCTCGCTGCCCCCGCCCTGGCGCGCGCCGCCGCGCCCGCGCTGCGCGTCGGCAACCAGAAGGGCGGGTTGCGCTCGCTGCTGGAGGCTTCGGGCGCCGTGAAGGGTTTGCCCTATCCCATCGAATGGAGCGAGTTCCCCGCCGCCGCTCCGCTGCTGGAGGCGCTGAGCGCCGATGCGCTGGATGTCGGCACCATGGGCGACCTCGCCTTTCTCACCGTCTTCAAGGCGGGCGCCCCCTTGCGCGCTTATGCCGCCACCCGCGCCGATCCGCGCTCGCAGGCCATCCTGGTGCGCGGGGACTCCCCCTTCCGCACGCTCGGCGACCTGCGCGGCAAGCGCGTCGCCGGCAATCGCGGCGGCTGGGGGCATTTCCTGATCCGCGCGGCGCTGAAGCGAGCGGGGATCGAGCCCTCGGAAATCGACCTGGCCTATCTCGGCCCGGCCGATGCGGCGCTTGCCTTCCGCTCGGGCGCCGTCGATGCCTGGGCAATCTGGGAACCCTATGTCTCGATCGAGGTGACGCATTTCGGTGCCCGCGTGCTGGAGGACGGCGCCGGGCTCACCCCCACCATCAGCTTCCTGGCCGCGCACCAGAACGCGCTGCGCGACCGTCGCGCTGAGCTGACCGACCTGATGCAGCGGCAGCGGGCGGGCTGGGCCTGGGCGGCCGACCACCTCGCGGACTACGCCGCCACCAATGCCCGGCTGACCCGCCTGCCTGAGGCGGCGGTGCGCCGCGCCTTCGAGGTGCAGCGGACACGCGCCATCCCGCTCGATGCCGCCGTGGTGGCCGAGTTGCAGGAAGCCGCGGATCGCTCCCTGGAGTTCGGGCTGATCCGCGAGCGGCTGGATGTCACGCAGGCGCTGGACACCAGCTTCCCGCTGGGGACGGCGGGCTAGCGGCCGGAAGGCCTTCCGAGAGGCGCTGCCTCCTGAACCCTCCGCCAGGGACTCCGGGGTACCTGGGCCTTCCTTCCTTTAAAACTGATCGCGGTGTCCGGGGAGGCCGTTGCCTCCCCGGCGGAGAGTCTGGAGGCAGAGCCTTCCAGGAGCCCTTCAGCTATCCTCCGAGGCGCCCCATTCGGCGAGCCGCGCCAGGTGGTCGTGCTCGGTGCGCTGTGGCCGCCGGCGCGGATGCGGCCGGGATATGAAGCGGCGGTGGCCGAGCAGGAAACCGCGCACCAGCTCCACCGTATTGTCCAGCGCATCGGCGGCGAGCGCGCCCGGATCGGCCTTCACCGGCTGCACCTCGCCCGGTGTGCTGCCGCCGGTGAGGCGCCAGTGGGCCAGCGCCGAGACGGCATGCGGGTCGAGGTCCTTGAAGCCGCCGGCCTCGGCGATCGCTGCCTCCAGCGCCATCTGCGGCGCGCGGCCGTCCATGATCTCCTTCGTCGTGGGCGGTGTGCCGGTCTTGTAGTCGATCAGGGCGAGGGTGCCGTCCGCCAACTCGTCGATGCGGTCGGCGCGCACCTTCAGCCGCACCTGACCCTCGGCGATGTCGAGCTGCCCGGGCACCTCGGCATGGCGGCGGCGGATGCGGTGGCCGGCCTGCGCCGCCGCCTCCAGCGCCACCACGAAATCGCCGATCCGCCGCAGGCGCGGGCGCCAGAAGGCGAGCAGGCCCGGGCGCGCGGCGGCCTCGGCGAGGGCGTGCTCGGCGGCGGCGTCGAACCAGCCCCGCGCGGTGGCGAAGCCCGGCCAGCCACCCGGCGCGGCGGCGAGGCGGCGCGTCCAGCCGGCCATGGCCTGATGCACCACCTGGCCGTAATCGGCGGCGCCCACCTCGGCGTCCAGCGGCTCGAAGGGAATCAGCCGCAGCACGCGGCGCGCGTAGAAGCCATAGGGATCGGCCATCAGGTCCGCCACCTCGGTGACGCTGATCTCGCGCGGCCGGTTCTCGATCGGCGGCGAGGGGGCGGGGCGGGCGCAGGGGCGCACCACCTCCGGCATGTCGAGCCGCGCCGCCCAGCCGGCGGCCGGGCTGCGCGGCAGCGAGAGCCCCTTGCCATCCGGCCCGCGCTGCCCGGCGAGGAAGGTCTCCAGTCGGGTCAGCCAGCGCGAGGGCACGGTGGGCGCGCCGGCGCGCTTGCGGGCGCGGGCCAGCACGACGCGCGGTGCGGAGGCGGCAGCCAGCATGAAGTCGGCGGCGACGCGGCCGATGCGCGCCTCCGGCTCCGGCAGGCCGAAATCGGCGCGCATCGGGCGGCTCATCCAGGGGCCGGGATCGGTGGCATGCGGCCAGACGCCTTCCTCCAGGCTGCCCAGCACGGCGAGGTCGAAATCCTGCAGCCTCGCTTCCAACAGACCGAGGATGGCGACGCGCGGATGCTGCTGCCCCTCCCGCCCACGCCCCATGCGCACGCTGGGTGCGACGGGGCCAGCCAGCATGGAATCGAAAAGGGCAGGCCAAGCGGCCGGACTCATCGGCGGCAGGGCAAGCAGGGCCGGGGGAAGGCTGGCGAGATGCACGGCCAGCGGCTCGCCTTCCTCGCCGGCGTAGAGGCGCAGCCCGCCGGGCCGCTCGCGCGTGGTGGCCAGCCGCTCGGCGGCGTCGAGATGCGCCTCCAGCAGGTCGGCGGGCGGCAGGGCAGGGCTGGGCGGCAGTTCGGCGAAGCCATCCAGCGCCGTCTCCAGAGCCTCGATCAGCCGCATTACCTGACCGAGCAGGGCGGCATCCTTCTCCCGCCGGAAGGCTTCGGCGACACGGGCGCGCAGACCCGGCAGGCCGGGGGCGGGGCGTGGCCCACGCAGGGCGCGGCGCTCCAGCAGGCGCACGGCTTCCATCCAATCGGCGCGCGCCATGCCGCCGGCCGAGAGTGGGTGCTTCAACAGGGCCAGCAGCGGCACCGGCGCGAAGCCTTCCGCCACCGCCTGGGCGATCAGGCGCAGGAAGGCCCCGGTGGGCGTCTCGCCGATCGGCTGGCCGGCGGAATCATCGGCCAGCACGCCGTGCCGCATCAGCTCGGCGGCGACGCGGCGGCCGAGGTCGCGGTCCGGAGTGATCAGCGCGGCGCGCGCGCCGGGATGCTCCAGCGCCTCGCGCAGCAGCAGGGCGATGGCCACCGCTTCGGCCTGCACGTCCGGCGCGTCGAGATAGGAGAGGCCCTTCAGCGCCGACTGCCAGTGGTCGGGCCGCCGCTTCAGCCAGGCCTCCACGCCGTCGGCCGGGCGCAGCGAGCAGGAGATCAGCTCGGACCGGCGCTCCAGCGCCGGCTGCCCGGCGCCATTGCCGGGCCAGGGGCGGAGGTCGGCAGGGGTGGCGTCCATCGCCGAGAGCAGCCGCACCTGCCCGGAGAGCGGATGCGTCGGGCTCAGCCCGATGGCGGCCCAGAGTTCGGCCGACTTCACCTCGCCCGGCCCGTGCATCACGACGGCGCCGTTCTTCATCCGCGCCACCACGCGCAGGAGGGCGGCGGCGGCGGGGATGGTGCCGCCGGCGCCGATGCCGGCGGCGATCACCGGATGCTCGGGCGGGTGCTTCCGCCAGATCTCGGCCTGGGCGCGCAGCGCGGCGACGCGGCGCGGGCCGATATCCATCAGCCCTTCCTCCTTCAACCAAGCCTCCCAGGCATCCAGCACACCGCGCAGGAAGGTCAGCGTCACCTGCCAATGGACCGCGAATTCCTCGGGCACCAGGTTGGAGAGCTTGCCGTCATCGACGCCTTCCAGCGCCACCTCGTCCATCAGCTCGGCCAGCGCGGTGGCGAGGCCCCAGGCCTGCTCGGGCGAGTTCGGGCCGCCATAGCGGGTGGGCAGGCGCATGATCATCTCGGTCAGCACCGCCTGCCGGCGGGAGGGATCGACCGCCGGGGGCAGGTCGAGCAGCGTCGGCAGGGCGAGCTCGTCGGCCTCCTCGGTGGAAAGTCCGGTCAGCGCCCGCATGCGCGGCAGCAGCAGGGTCTGCCCGCCGGCGGTGCGCAGGAAGGCCTCGCGCAGGGCCAGTGCCGAGCGGCGCGTCGGCAGCAGGATGGTGACGCGGGAAAGCGCCAGCGGGTCATCCAGCCCGACCCATTGCAGCACGCCCTCGGCGAGGGTGGGGAGGAAGGGCAGATGCGCCGGGATCTCGTAAAGCCGCATGCGGGCGCTCCTCCTGGGCCGGAAGACCCTGCCGGAGGGGCGCCGGGGGCGCGCCGCGGCGGCGAGGGACAGGGCAGGATACCGCGGCCCGGAGGGCTTGCAAAACGACGGAAGCTTGGCGGGAAAGGGATGGTTCCGGCGCACGGCATTTGCTATTGAGAATTATTCTTATTATTTCCGCGTCCCCGGCCGGCTCCGCTGTGCCGGCGCGCCAGGATGCAGGGTATCCTCATGCTCACAGCCCCTCCCCGGCACCGCACGGCGCGGCTCGCCGCCTGCCTGCTCAGCGCCACCGCCCTTTCCCCGGCCTTGCCCGCGCCAGCCCGTGCGCAGGACGCGACGGCGCCCCTGGTGCTGCCGGAGGTGGATGTCACCGCGCGCGGCGAAAGCGCGCTCGATCCGGTGCGTGGCCTCGTCGCCAATCAGGAGATCACCGGCAGCAAGACCGACACGCCGCTGATCGAGAACGCACAGTCCATCTCGGTGCTGCCGCGCGACCTGATCGACGCGCGCCAGGCACAGACGCTCGGCGAGGCACTGCGCTATACGGCCGGCGCGCGCACCGAGAACTACGGCACGGATTCCCGCACCGACTGGTTCCAGCTGCGCGGCTTCAACGCGCAGGACAACGGCGTCTTCCTGAACGGCCTGCGCTACAACACCGGCTATGCCGGCAGCGTCTTCGACACCTACGGGCTGGAGCGCTACGAGGTGCTGCGCGGCCCGACCTCGGTGCTCTACGGCCAGATCACGCCGGGCGGCCTCGTCAACATGGTGCAGCGCCGGCCCACCGACTTCGCCACCGGCGAGGTGCGGCTGACCGCCGGCAGCTACGGAAGGCTGCAGGCGCAGGGCTACAGCAGCGGCCCGCTGACCGCCGACGGCAAGTGGCTCTACGGCATCACCGGCCTGCTGCGCGACAGCGACACCAATGTGGACCACACCGAGGATGACCGTGTCTTCGTCGCGCCGACGCTGACCTTCCGGCCGGACGACAACACCAGCCTGACGCTGCTCACCTACTACCAGCGCGACCGCACCTCGGGGAACCAGTTCCTCCCCTATGTCGGCACGGTGGTGCCGACGCCCTATGGCCGTATCAGCCGCGACCGCTTCACCGGCGAGCCTGATTTCGATCGCTTCAACCGCACGCAATACGGCGTCGGCTACGAGCTGTCGCATCGCTTCAACGAGGTGTGGTCGGTGCAGCAGAACCTGCGCTACAGCCATACCGGCATCGATTGGGATCAGGTCTATGGCGTCGGGCTGGCGGACAATGGGCGCTCGCTGAACCGCTTCGGCTATCGCGTCGGGCTCGACGTCAACACCTTCCAGGTGGACAACCAGGTCAAGGCGGAGTTCACCACCGGCCCGCTGCGCCACACCGTGCTGGGCGGCTTCGACTATTCGCAGATCTTCTATCGCAACGCGCAGGCCTTCGCCTCTGCGAGCCCGCTTGACCTGTTCCAGCCGGTCTATGGCAGCCCGGTGCCGGATCTCTCATCGCCAAACCTCAACGACCGGCAGGTGACGACGCAATACGGGCTCTACGCGCAGGACCAGATTCATTTCGGCCGCTTCGTGCTGACCGCCGGCATCCGGCAGGACTGGGCATTGGCCGACGTGGAGGACCGTGTCGGTGGCACAACCCGCGAGCAGAATGACAGCGCCTTCACCTGGCGCGCCGGCCTCGTCTATCGCGCCGAGAACGGGCTCGCGCCCTATGTCTCTTATGCCCGCTCCTTCCAGCCGCAGATCGGCGTGGATGTGCGCGGCAATGGCTATGACCCACTGGAAGGCGAGCAGTACGAGGTCGGGCTGAAATACCAGCCGCCCGGCATCAACAGCTTCATCCAGATCGCCGCTTTCGAGCTGACGCAGAAGAACACGCTGACCACCGACCCGACCAGCCCGGTCAACCAGGTCGCGGTCGGCAAGATCCGCGTGCGCGGCGTGGAGATGGAAGCGGTCGCCGATCTCGCCAATGGGCTGAGTCTGATCGGCTCCGCCACCTTCCTCGACCCCGAGATCACCGAGAGCAACACGCCAGGCGAGGAGGGCCATCGCCCGAGCGGCGTGCCGAAGACGGCGGCCGGGCTCTATGCCGATTACCGCTTCATCCGCTTCTCCGGTCCGCTCTCCGGGCTCGGCATCGGTGCGGGCGTGCGCTTCGTCGGCAATACCGCGGCCACCAATACCGGCGGCGCGGTGGTGCCCTCGGTGACGCTCTTCGATGCCGGCATCCGCTACGATCTTTCGAAGCTGAGCAACAGGATGCAGGGGCTCGAACTGGCGGTGAATGCCAGCAACCTGTTCGACACGCGCTATGTCAGCCGTTGCTCGACGGAGACGAGCTGCTTCTACGGCAACCGGCTGAACGTGCTGGGCAGTCTCAACTATCGGTGGTGACTGGGCAGGGGGCCGGGGCGATGCTCCGGGCCCCCTTCGCGCTTCACCACATGCTCTTGCGCGCCCGCTCCGGCCATTCGCGGTCATAGGCCTCGCCGCCGACCCGGCCGGCGCTCATCCCGGCGAGGATCTGCCCCGGCGTCGGCAGGCTGGTCGGGTCCACCCGGCTTTCCGGATTCCACAGCCCCGCGCGGATGATGGCGCGGGCGCACTGGAAATAGACCTCCCGCACTGCGATCACCATCACCGTGCGCGGCGGCTTGTCTTCCATCGCCAGGGATTCGAGCAGCGCCGGGTTGGCGTCGAGATGCGCCTCGCCATTGATCCGCAGCGCATTGCCGCTGCCGGGGATCAGGAACATCAGCGCCACGCGCGGGTCGCGCACGACGTTGCGCAGGCTGTCGATGCGGTTGTTGCCGCGGCGGTCGGGCAGCAGCAGCGTGTGAGAGTCCCGCACCCGCACCACTTGGCCGCGGTCGCCGCGCGGCGAGCAGTCCAGCCCCTCCGGCCCGACTGTCGCCAGTGCCAGGAAGGGTGCCGCCTCGATAAAGCGGCGATATTCCGGCGTCACATGGTCGGCCACCTTGGCGGTGGAGGCCTCGCCCACTTCGGCCAGCGGCCCGTAGATCGCCTCCAGTTCCGCGATCGTCCCGATGACGGCCATGCGACGGTTCTCCTGTCTGCGCACCGCTCCGGCAAGCGGCACCTTCCGTGAGTTTCCTGCGCCTCCCGCTACGCCCCCGTAGCGCTCGGCTGCCCTGACCTAGACGCCCTGGCCGTGCAAAGCTATGCAGTTCTTCCGTCGAATGGGTGAGCCAAACTCACGAAAGGCCTGCGATGCGACGCCGCCTTCCGCCGCTTTCCGCATTGCGCGCCTTCGAGGCCGCCGCGCGGCTGAATTCCGTGACCCGCGCCGCCGACGAACTGGGCCGTACCCATGGCGCGGTCAGCCGGCAGATCCGCAGCCTGCAGGAGGAGGCGGGCGTCCGGCTCTTCGACAAGGCCGGCACCGGCATCCGCCTCAATGCCGAGGGTGAGGCGCTGCGCCGCGTCGTCGCCGGGGCCCTGGATGCGCTGGAGCAGGGCTGGCAAGAGCTGCGCGAGGGCGCAGGCGGCCCCTCGGTGCATGTCGCCTGCAGCGCCACCTTCGCCATGCGCTGGCTGGTGCCGCGCCTGGCCGGCTTCTATCGCGCGCATCCGGCGATCCGTGTCCGGCTCTCCATGACCTCCGCGCGGGCGTTGCGGCACGAAGGCGCCGACCTGGTGATCGCCTGGGACCGGCTCTCCTACCCGCCCGCCGACCAGGCCCGCGCGATCCGCCTGGGGGAGGTGGCCTTCGGGCCGGTCTGCGCACCCGGCTATCCCTTCAGCACCATCAAGGGCGCGTTGCGGGCGCCGACGCGGATCGCCCATGAATACACCTCCCGCGCCTGGGAGGTCTGGGAGGGAGAGGCGGGGCAGGCGATGGCCTGGGATGCCGAGCTGCGCTTCCCGCACACGCATCTCTGTCTGGAGGCGGCGTTGTCGGGCCTCGGCGTGGCGCTGGTCGAGCGGCGAATGGCGCGCGAGGAACTGGCGCAGGGCCGGCTGGTCGCCCCCTGCGGCTTCGTGCCCTTCCAGGACGGGATCGCGGCCATCCCGCTTTCCGGGCGGGCCACCGTGCCGGCGGCCATCGCCTTCCTGGACTGGATGCGGGGGGCACTGAGGGATGCGGCGTAAAAAAGGCCGGGGGAAGGAATTCCCCCGGGCCCCCATCTTCTTTTTGTCAGCTTGGCGTGGCGCTTTTCGCCAGAATAGGAAACTTGAAGAAAAAAGAAGGGGGTATGGGGGAATTCATTCCCCCAAGCCTTTTCCGTCCCGCAAAAGCGCAGCAAGGCTGTGCATGATGGCCGCGGTGGCGCCCCAGACATAGTGCTCGGCATGCGGCCAGACATAGAAGCTGCGCGTCTCGCCGCGCCGCACCGCCGTGCGGATTTCCGGCAGTGCCGGATTCAGCAGCGGCGCCAGCTCGTATTCGAAGGCGAGTTCCACCTCATCCGGCGCCGGCACCAGGTTGAGAGGCGGCTCGACCAGGGCGAGCACCGGCGTGATGTGGTAGCCCGTGCCGGTGACATGGCCCGGCAGCCGGCCAAGTACCTGCGGCAGGCGCGGGTCGAGGCCGATCTCCTCGGCCGCCTCGCGCAGCGCGGCCTGCTCCGGGTTCTCCCCGGGCTCGATGCGGCCACCGGGAAAGGCGACCTGTCCGGCATGGCTGGAGAGCTGCGCCGCGCGCAGGGTCAGCAGCAGGGTGGGGATGGGATGCAGCACGACCGGCACCAGCACCGCCGAGGCGATGCCCTCAGGAGCCCCGGTTTGCGGCACTTCCGGCCAGAGCCGGCCGGGATTGGCAAGGCGGCGCTTGACCTCTGCCGCATCCACCGCCGCGGCGAGCGGGACGGGGAGGCTCGTCACTCGGCAGCGGCGTCGGTGGTATGGGCCTCGATCGGCATGTCGTCGATCGGGAAGAAGACGCCCTCGCTCCAGACGCCGAGCACCTCGCGGCCCCCCACCGTTTCGGGCTCGGCCAGGGCCACCAGCTCGTAGAAGACGGCACGGTTGATGCGCGCCTCCAGCCCGGCCCGGACCGTCAGATAGGGGCGCGGCTCGCGCGACTCGGGGTCGATGGCGACCCGGATCGGGTGGTCGGCATCGGCGGTGACCATCTCGTCCAGGTTGGTGCGGAAGGTCAGGCATTGCCGGCCGTCACAGCGGCGCCAGAACACCTCGACGGCGACAAAGGGCGCATCCTCGACGGTGATGCGGCCGCGCTCGGCGGGGGTTTCGAGCCAATAGCTGCCGTCCGGCTCGCGCCGCAGCACGGAGGCGAAGAGGCAGACCAGTTCCTTGCGCCCGATCGGGCTTCCCCGGTAGTGCCAGGTGCCGTCCTTGGCGATGCGCATGTCGAGCGCGCCGCAATTGTGCTTGGGGCGCCCGCTGGGCGCCGCGCCCTTGCGAAGGGGAAGGGGGGCGGCGGCCCGGCCGCAGGCTGTGCCGGATTGTTTCAATGCTTCGTCCATGCGCCCGACGGGCATTAGCTTCTCCCTTCGGCTGCATCGCCCCCCGCACCGGTCTGGGTCCGGCGCATTTCGAGGGCGGCAGGCTGGCCAGGATGGGCCGGCTTCCAATATCCAGGGACCTATATAAGGAAGCGCACTGGTATGGTTGAAGTGGCGGACCCCACCGATCCCAACATCCTCCTGGCCGAGGTCGAGGCGCTGGGCGGCCGCCTGGCCCGGGTGCGCGAGGCTGTGGGGCGCGTGATCTTCGGTCAGGCCGAGGTGGTGGAGCAGGTGCTGATCACCATCCTCTCCGGCGGCCATGTGCTGCTGGTCGGCGTGCCGGGCCTGGGCAAGACAAAGCTGGTGGAGACCCTCGGGACCGTGCTCGGCCTCGGCGAGAGCCGGGTGCAGTTCACCCCGGACCTGATGCCGGCCGATATCCTAGGGAGCGAGGTTCTGGAGGAGGGGGAGGATGGCCGCCGCACCTTCCGCTTCATCAAGGGCCCCGTCTTCTGCCAGTTGCTGATGGCGGACGAGATCAACCGCGCCTCGCCGCGCACCCAGTCGGCGCTTCTGCAGGCCATGCAGGAGCGCAAGGTGGCCATTGCCGGCGCGGTGCATCCTCTCCCGGCCCCTTTCCATGTCCTCGCGACCCAGAACCCGATCGAGCAGGAGGGCACCTATCCACTGCCCGAGGCGCAGCTCGACCGTTTCCTGCTGGAGGTCGAGGTCACCTATCCGGACGAGGCGGCCGAGCGGGCCATGCTGCTGGCCACCACCGGCGCCACCGAGGCGCGCCCCACAACGGCGATGACGGCCCGGGAGCTGATCGCGGCGCAGGCACTGATCCGCCGCATTCCCGTTTCCTCCAGCGTGCTGGATGCCATCCTGGCCCTGGTGCGGGGCGCCCGGCCGGAGACGGGCAGCCTGCCCGCCGTGCGGCAGCACCTGGCCTGGGGGCCGGGGCCGCGCGCGGCGCAAGCTCTGATGTTGGCCTCCCGTGCCCGCGCCGTGCTGGACGGGCGCCTGGCACCTAGTGTCGAGGACGTGATCGCCCTGGCGGAGCCGGTGCTGCGCCACCGCATGGCGCTGAATTTCGCCGCCCGTGCCGATGGGGTGAAGCTCGCAGACGTGATCGACGCGCTGAAGGCCAGCCTTGGCTGAGGCCGCCACGCCGCAGCCCGCGCTCGCAGCCCTCCGTGCCGAGGCGCTGGGCGGGCGCCTGCCCCCGCTGGTGGTCGCCGCCGAGCGCGTCGCTGCCACGGTGATGCAGGGCGTGCACGGGCGCCGTCGCGCCGGGCAGGGCGATGCCTTCTGGCAGTTCCGCCCTTATCTCGCCGGGGATGCGACGGCGCGCATCGACTGGCGGCAGAGCGCCAAATCCGACCGGCTCTTCGTGCGCGAGACGGAATGGGAGGCGGCGCAGACGGTAGCGCTTTGGCGCGAGTCCGGCCCGACCATGCGCTGGCGCGGTGGGCGGGACCGGCCGGACAAGCGGGCGCGCGCCGAGCTGCTGCTGCTGGCCCTGGCCTCGCTGCTGCTGCGCGGCGGCGAACGGGTACGGCTGCTCGGCGGCGCGCGCCGCGCCTTCGCCGGGCGCGGGGCGCTGGCCGCGACGGCGGATGCGCTGGCCCGGCTCGAAATCCCGCCGGCTGATGCAAGCCTGCCGCGGCACGCACGCGTCGTGCTGTTCAGCGATTTCCTGGCGCCGCTGCCGGAGATCCAGGCTTCGGTGGCGGGTCTGGCGGCGCGCGGGGCGCGGGGCCATCTGCTGCAGGTGCTGGACCCGGCGGAGGAAACCCTGCCCTATACGGGGCGGGTGCGCTTCGAGGGCGTGCAGCAGGCGGAACAACCGCTGCTTCTGCCTCGCGTTGAAGGCGTGCGGGTGCTGTATGCCGAGCGGCTAGCAGCGCACCGGGCGGGGCTTGCCGCCATCGCCGGCGCGGCCGGCTGGTCCTTCGCCACCCATCGGACCGATGCGCCGCCGGAAGCGGCGCTGCTGGCGCTCTGGCAGGCGCTGGCCCCTGGCTGAGCAAGAGGACCTCTAAGAGGACGCCATGGCACCATGATGAGCCTCGGCCCGATCGGCTTCGTCGCTCCCTGGCTGCTGCTGGCCCTGCCCGCATTGCCGCTGATCTGGTGGCTGCTGCGGGTCACCCCGCCAGCCCCGCGGCGGCAGGCTTTCCCGGCGCTGCGCCTGCTGCGCGACCTGCCCGCACCGGAGGAAACCCCCGCGCGCACGCCCTGGTGGCTGCTGCTGCTGCGCCTCGTCGCGGCGGCGCTGATCATCGTCGGCCTGGCCCGCCCCATCTGGGCGCCCGGGGCCTTGGCGGGCGGCGAGGGGCCGTTGCTGCTGGTCGTGGACGATGGCTGGCCGAGCGCCGCCGACTGGCCCGCCCGCTCCGCCGCCGCCCAGGCCGCACTGGAAGCCGCTGCGCGGGAGGGCCGCACGGCCGCGCTGCTGACCACGGCTCCACCCGAGAATGGCGAGGCGCCACGCCCCACCGCCCTCATGCCGGCGGATGAGCTGCGCGCCCGCCTC
>Ga0180218_1000530_pt1 | contig 33443 bp, 24 predicted proteins | sample eDN3rd37CKraftBY_FD_151334 | JGI IMG/M metagenome (GOLD analysis project Ga0180218, IMG submission 151334) | Enriched backyard soil microbial communities from Emeryville, California, USA - eDNA 3rd pass 37_C Kraft BY (version 2) (version 2) | ecosystem: Environmental > Terrestrial > Soil >... | reverse complement strand
CTCACGCCGTGCGTATGGGTTCAGGAACTTTGAGAATTACCGCATGAGGGTCTTGGCCCAGTGCGGTTGGAACGGTGTGATCAACCGTGTCTAGCGAGGGACCATCCCCCGGTTATGGGGTAGAGCCCAAGGTGTTAACCATGTGACCGGTACAAACCGTAAACCATGTCTCGGGGTTGTACCCACGAATACTGGTGCCGATGAAAGGAGTCGAACCCTCGACCTTCTCATTACGAATGAGCTGCTCTACCAACTGAGCTACATCGGCTAAGCCCAAAATTGTACCACTTTTTTGCGCCTCTACACGACGGGGTTGGAGTGGTTTCCAGACCTTGCGGGAGATGGGCGGCCGTGGCGCGCCGCTGGCGATGCTTTAGCCAAAACCGCGGTTGCGGGCCAGTGCTTCGCGTTCCTGGGCGGTGATGTAGCGCTGTATGCGCGCCAGGGCGGCGCCGCGCAGGCCTTCGAAGGCCAGGCCCAGATTGCGCAGTTGCTTGCCCGCGCGCTCGAACTCGCGCACGTGCACGAGCCTGAGGGTGACCGGAATGGGATCCGCGCCGGGCAGTGTCAGCAGGCAGTCTGAAAAGACCTGTCCGATGTCGGTGGGCACTTCGTGGCCGGCATCCGAGGCGCCAAGCCCGCCCGTGCTGAGGTCTTCAAGCGGCAGTGTTACCGCGCCCTGGGGCAGGGGTATGGTGCATAGCACCGGCTTGCCGACAGGAGTGGCGATGCGGAAGGCGTCGCGGCGCTGCACCCGGACCAGTTCTGCCGGAGGCGGCAGGCGCAGGGCGGGGCGCTCTTCGAAAAGGCAGGATTCGGCCGGCCCCGTCCGGAAGCTGATGTGGATGCCGTTTTGCGAGGCTTCGAAATGCAGTTTTTCAGCGGCCAGGATGTGCCTGAGCAAGCCGGGGTCGGACGTGCCATCGAATGTCAGCGCGGATTGCTCGGGATCGATGTGCAAAAGGGTGGTCAGAACGGATGTGTGGCCGGCCGGAACGCGCAGCTGGATCAGGCGTTGTTCCGTCGCCAGCGAGCGCAAGGCCCCCCGAACCTCGAATTCGGTTGTCAGGATGTATGCGCTCGGGTCGGATAACGCGTTGGAAATCACGATAACGATGCGATGGCGTTGATGTCAGGAGTTTTCATGCTGCTGCGCCGCGGAGGGGAAGAGATCCCACACGGCCATGAACAGCGCGGCGATGAGGGGGCCGATGACAAAGCCGTTGAGCCCGAAGGTGGTCAGGCCGCCCACCGTGGAAATGAGCACGACGTAATCGGGCATTTTGGTGTCTTTGCCCACCAGCAGCGGGCGCAGTATGTTGTCGACCAGGCCGATGACCAGAACCCCGTAAAGAATGAGAATGCCGCCCAGCCAGTAGTCGCCCGTGACCAGGAAATAGATGGCCACCGGCAGCCAGATGATGGCGGCGCCCACTGCCGGCAGCAGCGACAGCAGCGCCATGATGACACCCCACAGCAGGGCGCCCTCGATGCCCAGTATCCAGAAGATGAGCCCGCCCAGGGCGCCCTGGGTGGCGGCCACCACGATGTTGCCCTTGAGGGTGGCCCGGACCACGGTGACGAATTTCTGGATGAGCATCTGCTTGTGATCGTTGCTGAGCGGGATGACCGTCATGATCTTGCGGGCGAGCTTGGCGCCGTCGCGCAGCAGGAAGAACAGCAGGTACAGCATGATGGCCAGGCCGATGAGGAACTGGAAGGTGTTCTGCCCGATATTGACGGCCTGGGAAGCCAGGAACTTACTGCCTTGCAGCGCGCCGGCGGAAAGCTTTTCCTGGATGCTGAACAGGTCAGTCAGGCCGAATTGTTCGAGCATGCTGTGGATGGAGGGGGGCAGGGCGCCGACGATCTGCTCGAAATACGAGCCCAGGTTGAGGTCTCCGCTTTCGATTCGGCGGTACAGATTGGTGCCTTCTTGCAGCAGGGAGCCGGCCAGCAAGGTTACCGGCAAGATGACCAGCAGCAGGACCAGCAGCACCGTCAGCAGGGCGCAAAGATTGGGCCGGCCGGGCAGGCAGGACACAAGCCGGCGGTGCAGTGGCATGAAGCTGATGGCCAGTATGGCGCCCCAGAACAATGCGGCATAGTACGGCAGCAGCAGCCGGCCGAAGGCGAGCGTGACAATGACCAGCAGGATGATGAAGGTGCGATAGTGCAGTTTGCCATCGTTCATGGGGGCTCCGGGCGCTGTTTGAATGACCGCGGCGGCGTCATGCCCGCGTAGCGCGAGCGCCTAGTATACCGGGGCTACAATCACGCTGCGCGGCCGCCCGAAGAACCTTACGGGCCCTGTGCGAATTGAATCCATTTCAGGGTGGCGAGACATGCAGCACGACAATACCGACAAGATGAATGGCGCCAGGGCGGCGGCGCCGTCGCCGGTCCAGGGCTGGGCCGTGCTGGCTTTCCTGGCGGGCATGGTGGCCTTGTGGACTCTTCTGTGCACGATCAGCCACCGGGCGCCCGACCTGGACGGCATGGAAGAGCTGGTGTGGGCCTCGAGCTTCGAGTTCGGCTATACCAAGCATCCGCCCCTGCCGTCGTGGTTCATGTATGCGCTAAGCGGCTTGTTCGGCACGCCCGTCTGGCTGGCGTTTTTCGCGGGTCAGCTGGTGTCGGCCCTGGGCCTGTGGTTCGTCTGGAGGCTGGGCTGCGAATTCACCTCGCCGCGCCGCGCCCTGATCGCAACACTGATGGTGTCGACCACGCTCTATTTTTCGCTGCGAGGCACCATCTACAACCACAATACCGCGCAGCTCTGGTCCATCGCCGCCTGCACCTGGCTGTTCTATCGCGCCTTGCGGTACGGGCGCAGCAGCTCGTGGTTGTGGCTGGGGGCGGTGGCAGGGCTGTCCATGCTGACCAAATACAGCGCCGTCATACAGTTCGGCGTGTTCTTCATTTTCATCGTGGTGCAGGGACATTGGCGCGACGCGGGCGTGCGGCGCGGCGTGCTGCAGGCGCTGGCGGTATTTGCAGTGGTGGTCTCGCCGCATGTCTTCTGGCTGGTCGACAACCATTTCGCACCTTTTCGCTACCTCGATAATTCCATCGAGTCCAGTTCCTACGCCGAGGTGCTGAAGGGCATATGGGATTTCTCGATCGACCAACTGGCGCGCATCAGTCCCATGTTGGTGGTGTGGCTAGCCCTGTATGTCTGGAACCGGCGGCGGCCCATGGCCCAGCGCGGCGAGACCTACGCCGGCGAGCTCTCGAGCTGGGACCGGTCCTTCCTGCTGTGGGTCGGGCTGGGGCCGTTCGTGGCCACGGTGTTGATGTCGGCCGCCCTGGGCACCCGCCTGGTGGCTTCCTGGGGCACCACCTTCTTCGTCCTGTACGGCTATTTCGCCTTCTGGTGGCTGTCGGGCTCTACGCGCGCCACGCTACGCCGCACGGCCATGATCGTCATCGCCGTGCACGTGCTGATGGCGGTGGGCTATGCCGTGGCGCGCGGCCCGCTGGCCCATTACTCGGGGCGCACGGCGCGCTCCACCTTTCCGGGTCCCGAGATCGCGCAGCGGATGCAGCAGGTATGGAGCCGACATGTTCCCGGCCAGCCCCTGCGCGTGGTCGCTTCCGACACATGGCTGGGCGGTAATATCGCAGTCAATCTGGACCCTGCGGCGCGGGTGTTCATCAACGGAAGCTTCGCCGAGTCGCCCTGGCTTTCGCCGGACACGGCGCTGGATTGCGGCGCACTGGTTGCCTACAGCGACGACACGCGCGGCCATCTGGCCGAAGCGCTGTTGCGCCTGCATGAGCAGACCCGCTGGACAGGAGTGGAAAGCCTGCGCTGGTCGTCCGAGAAAAGCCCCATGATTGAGATTCAGTGGGGCATCATCCCGCCCTCGGAGGCTTGCCGCGAATAGGCTCGCGCCGCGGGTCGCCCATCGGCGCTTCGGCAACCCGCCGGGGGCTTTGGCGTTAGAATGCCCGCATGAGCAAATCCGCCCCATCCTCAAACAGGCAGCGACCCGCCGCGTCCGGTAAACCGGCTGCCAGGCGGTCGCAGGCGGCCGGCTATTACCGCGGCACGGCTGAATCGCTTGATCCCGAGGTCAGCATCGGCAGCGTGGTCAAGCAGCTCCAGGCCTCGCTGACACGGATGATGGACCAGCGCATGGCGCCCATGGGCCTGACCGCCACCCAGTGGCGTCCGCTGGCCCTTATCCGCTATCACCAGGTCAATACGCCGGCCGAACTCTCGCGCCGCGCGGACATCGATACCGGCGCCATGACTCGCGCACTCGATCGGCTCGAAGCCAAGAAATTCATAACCCGGCAGCGCAGTGCAGATGACCGGCGCAGCGTTCGCATCGAGCTCACCGAAGCCGGCAATGCGGTGGCCGAGCAGATTCTTCCGGCCATTGCTGCCGTTCTCAACACGCATTTGCGCGGTTTCACCAAAGAAGAGGTCGAGCTCTTCATCAGCATGGCATTGCGCATGTTGAGTAACGGAGAGCAGGCGTAGCCTTAGCTAGTGTCCTGTTCGGCCCTTTTTCGCCCTTCCTTCTACGGGCGCGCGATGGCGGTCCCGCCATACACGGACGCGGGATCGATCTTTACGTCGATTACCAAGGGGCGCTTGCGGTCGCGCGTGGACACGGCGGCCATCGCGGCCTGCAGCTCGGCACTGCTGGTCACCGTTAACCCCTTGCAGCCAAAAGCCTCGGCGATGCGTGCGAAATCACGCGACGGCAGCAGCGAGATCTCGGGATCCATGTTGTGCATGGTCAGGGCAATGTGCTCTGCGCCGTAGCTGCCGTCGTTGGCGACGACCACCACCAGGTCCAGTTGCTCGGCTACGGCCGTGGCCAGTTCGCTCAGGCCGCTGAGCATGAAACCGCCGTCGCCGGTAACAAGCAAGGTCGGCCGATCTGCGGCCGCTACGGCCGCACCCATGGCGGTGGCCTCGCCGATGCCGATGGAGGAAAAGCCGTTGCCGTCGACATAAGAGCGCGGATTCGGCACCGAAATCACGCTCCAGAACGCGAACATGAAGCGCCCGGAGCCGGTGACGAACACGCGATCCTTGGGCAGCGCCTGGTCCACGGCAAAGGCCAGCTCGTAAAGGTCGACCGTTCCTGCCGGTGTGGAACGCACGAGTTTCTTTTGCGCGTTCTGATGATAAGTATTGAGTTCCTGGAGCAGGTCGTCGTTGCGCGCGCCAGAGCCGGGAATTTCGGCCTCATCCAGCCACTTCACCATCGCGTCGGCCGTTAAACCGGGATCCCCCACCAGACCGACGGTGACTGGCGTGCAGCGCCCCAGTTCGCTGGCCAAGGGGTTGATCTGGACGATTCGTTTGTTGCGGGTCAAGCCCCGTTCGGCCGATGTGTATTTGTTCAGGCTGGCGCCGAACACGATCAGGCAGTCGGCCCGGCCGATAACGTCGGTCGCGACATCGTTGCTTACGGTTCCCGAAAGACCAAGGTGGAAGGGGTCATCGTTGAAGAGGCCTTTGCCACGCACCGAGGTGGCCACCGGCGCCTCGATGCGCTGCGCGAAGCGCAACACCGCCGCCTCGGCTTCCGGACTATCTACGCCGCGTCCAGCAATAACCACGGGCAGGCGCGACGAGGCGATGATGCCGATGGCGTCGTCCATATCGGTGCTGCTTGCAATGGCGCTACGCGTCTCGGGCAGACGCAGGTAAGGTTTCTGGTATTCGACCTCTTTCCACTGGAACTCCACCGGCATATTGAACACGATGGGGCGATGCTCAACGTGGGCGCGATAGAACGCTCGCGCCAAGTCTTCGGCGACGGTTTCGGGGCTGCGCAGCGGCTCGAAACCTGCGCCGGTGGCGGCAACCAGCGCCCGCTGGTCTACGTTCTGCGCGTGCTCGCGGTCGGTTACCGGGGTGTCACCCACAAGCAGCACCATGGAAGTGCCCGCCTTGGCTCCCTCGACCAGGGCGGTGATGGTGTTCGTCAAGCCGGGACCGTGGGTAACGGCCGCCACACCCACCTTTCCGGCCACGCGCGCCCAGCCTTGTGCCATAAGCACAGCACTGCCTTCATGAACGGCCGGCACGTAGCGCCCGTTGCAGTCACGGCGGAAACTGTCGATGACGTATACGCAACCGTCTCCGAGTACCCCGAATAGCTCCGTACAACCCAGATCCGACAACCCTCGGGCAATGGCTTCATAGACTTTCACAATTTCACCTCAATTACTTGATATCGGGTGACCCTGACAGGCGCCTCTCAGTCTAGAGTCTAAGTCTTCTCGAGGATACCAGAGGCATTGACCTTGCTGGGAACGTAGGAATGTTCGATACGGCGGCCGGGCGCTTGTCCGACGGGGCCGAATTTCTATATAATAGCTGCCTAGGCAGTTACTAACTAGGCAGCTATATTCAGCTTGTTGTCAGCATGCAGCGCGAATCACCTGCCTTTGCAAGGCAATCATGAAAGCCCTTTTATCTTTGTTGCTGGCCACCGCCCTGGCGGGTTGTGCGGCCATGGACGCAGGCGAGCCCGGCACGGTCCAGCTGGATGCTGCCCGCCTGGGTCTGCAAGATCACGCAATCGACTGGCCCTCGGATCATTGGTGGGCACGCTACGGCGACGAGCAATTGAGCGGCCTGGTCGAAGAAGCCCTGGCCGGCAGCCCTTCTATGGATGCGGCCCGGGCCAGGCTGGATGCCGCGAACGCGGCAGTGCGCGGGGCGCGCGCCGTGCGCCTGCCCCAGGCCGACGCAGGCCTGAATGTGACGCGGCAGCGTTTCTCCGAGAACTACATCTACCCGCCGCCCTATGGCGGCTCGATGCTGACCGATGCCAATCTGCGTGTCGACGTGGGCCTGGACCTTGACCTGTGGGGCCGCAACCGATCCCGGTTCGCGGCGGCCGTATCCAGCAGCGAAGCCGCCAGGGCCGACCTGGAGATGGCGCGCAACACTTTGATCAGCGCGGTGGTGCAAAGCTACTACAAGCTGCAGAATGCGCTGTCGCAGCAAGCCGTGCTCGAGGAAATCGCCGGGCAGCAGCAGAAGGTGCTGGACATCACCCGCGAACGCGTCGGCGCGGGCCTGGATACCGAGATCGAGGCCAAGCAGGCCGAATCGGCCGTGGCGTCGGCGCGTGTGCAATGGAGCCAGGCCGCCGCCAACGCCCAATTGCTTCGCAACCAGCTTGCGGCACTGCTGGGCGAAGGCCCCGGGCGCGGCGGCGGCATCGAACGGATGGCGCTGGACGCCATGCCTGCCGAGGTGCCGTCCGAACTGCCCCTGGAATTGCTTTCGCGCCGCCCCGACCTCATCGCCGCGCGTGAGCGCGTGCTGGCCGCCACCAGCGAGGTGTCGGCCGCTAAGGCCGAGTTCTATCCGAATGTGAACCTTGCGGCTTTTGCGGGTTTCATGTCATTGGGGCTGGACAGCTTGTTGCAGGGCGGCAGCAAGACTTATGGCGTGGGGCCGGCCATTTCGCTGCCCATCTTCCATGGCGGCTCGCTGAACGCACAGTTGGACCGGCGCCGGGCCGAGCGCGACCTGGCCATCGCCGACTACAACCAGGCCCTGCTGACGGCCGTGCGCGAAGCGGCCGATGCGGTGGCGTCCATCCAGGCGCTGCAAGGCCAGGCCGTCGACCAGGCCAGAAGCCTGGACGCCATTGCCTCGGCCTACCAGCTTGCCATCAACCGCTATCGCTCGGGGCTGGGCAATTTCATACAGGTATTGCTGGCGCAGAACGAAGTGCAGAAGCAGTCCATCCTGGCCGCGGACCTGCGCGCCCGCGCCTACGAACTGGACGCGCAACTTGCCACCGCCCTGGGCGGCGGCTATGTCAACACGGCCACACATTGAGTCACGAGAAACATTCATGAGAATCAAGGGAAACCCGGCGTCCAGACGCCAATCGCTATTGATCATCGCCACCCTGGTCTTTGTGGCCCTGGGCATCGTCTATGCCCTGTGGTGGTGGCTGTACGCCTCGCATTTCGAGGACACCGACAACGCCTATGTGCAGGGCAACCTGGTTCAGGTCACCGCCCAGATACCGGGCACGGTGGTGGCCATCGGGGCCGATGAGACCGAACTCGTCCAGCGCGGCGCCGAATTGATCACGCTGGACGGGGGCGACACCGGCCTGGCCTTGCGCAAGGCGCAGGCGGGCCTTGCCCAGGCCCTGCGCCAGACGCGCGGGCTGTTCGCACAGAACGACGCATTGCGCGCCGACATCGAGGCGCGCGACGCGGACGTGGAGCGGGCACAAGCCGATCTGTCCAAGGCGCAGAGCGACCTGAAGCGGCGCCAGGCGCTGGCCAAATCGGGCGGCGTAAGCGGCGAAGAAATCCTGCATGCGCAGACAGCCGTGAAGGCCGCGCAGTCGGGTCTGTCGCAGGCGCGTGCGGCCCTGGCGGTTTCAAAGGCCCAGCTGGAAACCAACCTGGCCCGCACCGCCGGCACGTCGGTGGAGCATCATCCCGATGTCGAACTTGCGGCCGACCAGCTTCGCGAGGCCTTGCTGGCCAGTTCCCGCACGCGCATTCGCGCCCCGGTGGACGGCATGATTGCGGCGCGCTCGGTGCAAGTGGGCCAGCACGTTGCGCCGGGCTCCGCCCTGATGACCATCGTGCCGCTCGACCAGTTGTGGGTCGAAGCCAATTTCAAGGAGGTCCAGCTGCGGCGCATGAAGCCGGGCCAGAAGGTGACGCTTACGGCCGACCTGTACGGCGACGACGTGGTGTATCACGGCTATGTGCAGGGGCTGGCTGCCGGCACGGGCGCCGTCTTCTCGCTGCTTCCCGCCCAGAACGCCAGCGGCAACTGGATCAAGGTGGTTCAGCGCCTACCCGTGCGCATCGTGCTTGACCCCGAGGAAGTCGCCAAGCATCCCCTGCGGGTGGGGCTTTCCATGCAGGCCGAAGTCGATCTGCGCGATCCGGCTGAAGAAGACACGCAAAAAGCGCAGGCCATTGCCGACGCGAGCAGCTTGCGCACATCTGTCTTCGATGAACCGGTCGAAGGGGCCGACGCGATGATTTCCAAGATTATCCAAGACAATAGCGGTTCCTGATCATGCCGGAAAAAGAAGACGCCGCACCGGAATCGTCCCGTCCCGCGCACGCCGCCCATCCGCCGTTGGAGGGCAGGGCGCGCACCATGGGAACGATCGCGCTCTCGGCCGCGGTGTTCATGAACGTGCTGGACTCATCCATCGCCAACGTGTCCATTCCGACGATTGCGGGCGACCTGGGCGTGAGCGCGACGCAGGGCACCTGGGTCATTACCTCGTTTGCAGTGGCCAATGCCGTGACGGTGCCGCTGACCGGCTGGCTGACGCAGCGTTTCGGCCAGGTCAGGCTGTTCGTGCTGTCGGTGCTGCTGTTCGTGCTTTCTTCCTGGCTGTGCGGTTTCTCGTGGTCGCTCGAATCGCTGGTGTTCGCGCGCATTCTGCAGGGGGCGGTTGCCGGCCCTTTGATTCCGCTGTCGCAATCATTGATGCTGAGCTCGTATCCCCGGCACAAGGCGGGCATGGCGCTGGCATTGTGGTCCATGACCATATTGGTGGGGCCGGTGGTGGGGCCCTTGCTGGGGGGCTGGATTTCGGACAATTACTCCTGGCCGTGGATTTTCTACATCAACGTGCCGGTGGGCCTTGTGTCGGGCTGGGCCGCCTGGCAGATCTACAAGGAAAGAGATTCGGTGCGGACCAAGCTGCCCATCGACACCATGGGCCTGGTGTTGCTGCTGGTCTGGGTGGGCGCCTTGCAGCTGATGCTGGACAAGGGCAAGGAACTCGACTGGTTCGCCAGCACACAGATTGTCGTGCTTGCGGTAACGGCCGTGGTGGCCTGCACCTTCTTCATCATCTGGGAACTGACCGCCGAGCATCCCGTGGTGGACCTCAGCCTGTTCAAGTTCCGCAACTTCACGGCGGGCGTCATTACCATTTCGGTCGGCTATGGCGTGTTCTTCGGCACCGTGGTGCTGCTGCCGCTATGGATGCAGAGCACCCTGGGCTATACGGCCACCGATGCCGGCATCGCCTCGGCGCCGGTGGGCATACTGGCCATCATCATTTCGCCCATCGTGGGCAAGATGCTGGCCAGGCACGATCCGCGCATCATCGCCACCGTCGCCTTCCTGATCTTTTCATGGATCAGCTTCATGCGCGCCGATTTCAGCACCGACGTGGATATTGGCACCATCATGCTGCCCACCTTCATACAGGGGGCGGCCATGGCCACCTTCTTCATTCCGCTGACCACCGTGTCGCTGTCGGGGCTCGATCCCCACCGCATACCGGCCGCGGCCGGGCTGTCGAACTTCGTGCGCCTGGTGTTCGGGGCCTTCGGCACCTCTATCACCACCACTTTGTGGGAGAACCGGGCCAGCCTGCATCACGCGCAACTGACCGAGATAGCGCGCCCTGGAGAGCCCGCCTTCGACGCCGCCATGGCGGGCCTGGCACAAAAGGGGCTGGACCCGCAGCAGGGCGCGGCCCTGGTAGACCAGTTGATCAACAAACAGGCCTTCACGCTTTCGGCGACTGATATTTTCTATGCCTCGGGCGTGCTGTTCCTGGTGATGATCGCGCTGATATGGGTGACCAAGCCCAAGATAGGCAAGGCCAGCGACGCTGCAGCAGGGGCGCATTAGGCATTGGCCTGGTAAAGGAACGACGCATGGGCCGCGGCGTGTCGCGGCACGCCGGTCGGCGACGTGGCTGCGTTCCGTCGGCCGCTTTCCGCCGCCAGCGGCCCGGCAACCTGGTCTCGGGGCTCGTTCCGCATCGCTAAACCGCCAATATCTTGGATAAACTCGAGCGCATCGTTGGGTATTCATTAAAGAGGGCGAGCGCGCATGAACAAGACCGATCACTTCGGCGGGCAGGGGACGTGACCCCGATGAACCGCGATGCCCTGGAGCGGCATCAGGCCTGGGTCTACCTGGCCGCCATCCTGGTCGGCCTGATGGTCGGATCGGGCTTTCCGCAGGCCGGGCCTGTGTTCGAACAACTGCTCTGGCCCACACTGGTTGTGTTGCTGTATGCGACCTTCCTGCAGATGCCCCTGGTGCGCCTGAAGCTGGCCTTGCGCGACCGGCGTTTCACCGCGGCCATGCTGCTGGGCAATTTCATTGTGCTGCCTGCCCTGGTGTGGGGCATGGTCGAGCTATTCGGTTTTGATCCGACCACCCGGCTGGGCGTGTTGCTGGTGCTGCTTGTGCCATGCACCGACTGGTTCATCACCTTCAGCCAGTTGGGCAAGGGCGATACCCCCAGGGCCGTAGCCGCCACGCCGCTCAACCTTGCCCTGCAACTGCTGCTTCTGCCTTTATATCTATGGCTCATGGCCGATTCCGCCAGTCTTGCCGGATGGGGCATGGGCAATCTCCTGCCTGCGGTATTCGTCGTGCTGGCGCCGCTTGCGGCGGCCGTCGCCACCGAAATCGTGATCGACAGGCATCCCAAGCAGGAACGGGTAAGGAGCGTGGCCGCTTGGGGACCTGTGCCGCTGTTGGGCCTTACCGTATTTCTCATTGCCGCCGCTCATTCGGGCGCCGTGGCGGGGGTGGCCGGACAACTGGCCGGCGTCGTTCCTGCCTTCGTGCTATTCCTGGTGCTGGCTGCGCTTCTGGCCAAGTTCATGGCTGGATTGTTCGACCTGCCCGCGGACCAGGGCCGTACCCTGGCCTTCAGTTTCGGCACCCGCAATTCCTTTGTTGTTCTGCCCCTGGCGCTTTCCCTTCCCGCCGGCTGGGAAACCGCCGCGCTCGTCATTGTCGCGCAGTCACTGATTGAATTGTTCGGCATGGTGGCATATTTATGGGTGGTGCCCAGGCGGTTGTTTCCAGAATGAAGCGGTGCGCCGGGCCCGATGAGGCGTTTGCCCAGGAAAGAGACCCCACGCTGCGCAGGTTGGCACCTGCTTGCTCATTGAAAACACCCAAAAGTTAGGACAGTGTCCAACTTTTTTGGGGTGCAGCTCACCCCCGAGGAGGCCGTTTTTGCTTTGGGGCGGCCGGCAGCAAAAAAGAGCCCCCGGGAAGGGGGCTTAAACAGACAAAGCAACGGGGTTAGGGCAGCCAGGCACTCATCCGGCCGCCGAATCTGGCATAGCAAGAAACATGCCCGGACTGCGCCATAAATGGATACAAGCTTGCATTGGGTTTGCTTGCATAATGGAGCCGTCCAACCCAAGGAGTGACCGTGAAAAACATCGCCATTGCCGCTTCCGTGCTTTTGCTCGCAGCATGCCAGAGCCCCACCACACCAACCTCGTCCCAGGCCGACGATGAATGCGGCGCCCAGAGCCGCCAGCACCTGGTTGGAACGCCCGAGTCCGATCTTGATCGATCCACGCTGCCCGAATTCAACAGGGTGCTGCACCCCAATACCCCGGCCACCATGGACTACAGGCCCGATCGCTTGAACGTGCTGGTAGATGACAATGGAAAGATCGAGCGGGTGAGCTGCGGTTAAGCTGCCTGAACTTGCGTAACAAGAAAAAAATATGCTATAGTTTTTCTTCTTTGATCCCCGATAGCTCAGTCGGTAGAGCGACGGACTGTTAATCCGCAGGTCACTGGTTCGAACCCAGTTCGGGGAGCCACCGAATACCAAAGAAATCAAGCCCTTAGCGTGTTATGCGCCAAGGGCTTTTTTCTTGGTATGAGACGGTTTATGAGACACCGTCGCATATCCAGTACTTTCAGGCCCCGATCTTCAGGTTGTTTGAAGCGACCGTTTCCCGCCAGCGGCTCTTGACGTAGATTTCAGGGGTGGCCTTGTCCTTGTGTCCGCACAGGGCCTGAATACGCTCGATGCGGACGCCGGCCAGCCACATAAGGTACAGAAGCCTCTTAGAGGTCAATGGCAACAGTGATTTTTCGCCGGCCATGAAGTTTGCCAGACGCGAGGGTGCAAGACTGTACTTGGTCACCATGGGCCACGGCGTGAAAGGCACCATGCTAGAGCATGCAGACTTGCTTTTGGATGCGCCCTATCAAAAGCCTCCTCGCGGGAACGCTGCCTAGAACGAGAGAGTAAAAGAAAAGCCCTCCGAAGAGGGCTATGTAGAGTCTCGGCCTATGCTGGCTTATTTACCATACTTCGTCTTGGCGTCCGCGATGCACTGGTCCTTGGCGTCGCCCGACATGGCATCGCATTTTTCTTTAACAACCTTATAGTTCGCGTCGCGCTTTTCTTCCGTGGCGTCATGGCGAGCTTCAGCAGACTTCTTGCCTGCCTTTGCGTCTGCCTGCGCGGCATCACGCTGTGCCTTTGCCTCTTTCTCGCAGACGTCTTTGTCGTTGCCGCTCATTCCATCGCAGTGCTTCATTGCGGCGTCATATTGGGCGTCGATCTGATCATCGGTTTGCACCTGTGCTGCGCCGGCTGATGTGGCCAACGCGATGAACAGGGGAGCAGAGGCAATAGCGATGAGACGCTTCAGGCTTTTTGTGTTTTGCATAGCATCGATCCTTATTTGTTTGTTTTGACTGCGTCACGAACCGCTTCTTTAGCGTCTCCAACTTTACGTTGGGCGGTGCCTACGTTCTTCTCTACCTTTCCTTCAACCTCTGTTTTGGGGTTGTCGGTGGCTTTTCCGAATGCCTCCTTGATGCCGCCTTTCACTTCCTTGGCTGCGCCTTTAACTTGGTCTTTATCCATGTGTATCTCCGGTTTATTGGCCTAGTGGCCAGCGCAGATAGCTTGGCAAGAAGCGTGCCCGGTGTTGAAAAGAGAGACAAAAGAAAACCCGCCTGAGCGGGTTTCTAATATCCCCTTATAGGAAGGGGTGCGCGCGATTACTGCGATTACTTCTTATCTTCGTGCTGCGGTCCGGGCTTTTGCCCGGATTGGCCTTGATCGGGCTTGTGCCCGCCTTGTTGCTGATTGGATTTGTTCTGATCTTGCTGGCCGGAGGCTTGCTGTTTTCCAGGCTGGTTCGATTGGTTTTGTGTCATGGTGGTGCTCCAGGGGGTGTCCGCGCCTCTCAGAATGATTAGCTACGACTTTGTTCGGTTAGAGTAGGGCAGCAGGTCTGCCGGGCCGTACTGCTGCTTTAATAAGGCAGGCCGGGATATTTTTCTTTCATCAAGCGAAGTACTCGGCGGCGAACTTGCGCCCGCCTTTTGCTGTGGCCGATTTCATCGAATGGCGATGGCGGGGGAGGCGGCCAGTCCATGTTGACTGCCTTCAATCCGGGCGTCGGGAACCGCAGGACATTGAGGTTATTCGTCATAAGAACTCCAAGAGCATCCTAGCGGGTCCGCATAATGGCTGGGCTAGGACTATTTCCCTTGGCGGATCATTGCGGCCTCGATGAAGCCGGTGCGCAAAGGGCGCATGTGGGGTGCACGCTTTAAGAGGGGAAGGAAGGTCGGCTGGGTGTGTCGTGGTGTGTCGCCGCTTCCTTAGCTGATAAATTCAGTGTGGGGCCCGCAGCGAATTAAAGATAGCGTTACTTTGTATCTCTTGTTACCGGCAAAAGAAAACCCGGCGCGAGGCCGGGTTGAGGGGTTGAGGTTGACGCGTTAGCGTTTATGCCATTTCTACGCCGTTCTCTTCTTCGCCATAGTGCTCAATCTTTTTGGTGGAGATTTTAGACGTCCAGCCTTTCCCTGTATCTTTCATTACGAAATTGATGGCGCGCTCTACATCGTTCATTGCGTGAATGATGTTTTTGACCTTTTCGTTGCCGTCGGCATGCGCTGCGTAGAGAACGCGTAGCATTTGATCGGCGAATTTCGGGACATTGCTGGACCTTTCCCACCCGCAATAGATTGATCTGAACGCCCTGTCGCCTTGCCAAGTCCTGCTTGTGACATCAGCATTGCTTGCCGCCAATAGCGAAATTCAGTACCCGATCCCGCCTCTTGCTATCCCGCCAAATCCAAGCCGGTGGGCCGGCCAGTTCAGTAACCGAGCCTGCGAGGGCTCAGGGAGCATGGCAGGCCAAACAGCACCATTGACATCCATTGATCCGATGCCAGGAAGGGCGAAGCTGCCGGGCTTTCGCCATAGCGCTCTCACAGGACGAATGCAGGTCCAAGCTGATTTGGTTCGCGGAGTGCGGCATGAATGCGCACCCTGCCGTCCGGTTGTGAACGTCATAATCTCCGTTGGGTAAACGGCCGTTGTCTAGGATGAAGTGTGGCATTGTCGCTCCCGTGAGTGCGTTCCTCCCTTTCTACGCCTTTACAAGCGAACATCAAACTAAATTCTTACGCTTCGCGGGGGTAATGCCTCAATGGTGTCGTGCTGGCCAATGGCGGCGCGGCGGTCCATGTCGATCTTGGCATTCAGGGCCACCTGCCTGAGCAAGGCTGCAGGTTCCCGAATGACTTGCCCGGCCTGCTGCATGGCCAGCACGCGCACATAACTTTCCTGAGCCATGTCGGCCGCCATGTCGCGGTCTCGCACCTTGCGCATGCAGAAGTTCAGCAGATCTCTGTAATGGCGGGCTAACACGGTTCAGTCAAAGTCATGCACAAACGACGTTACCCGGCGTGCGTATGCGGCGATGTTTTGCGGCTGAATCTGTAGCGCGGATAGGTAGCGAACGAGCGGGTGATTGATCATTATATCGCAACAATGCGAATAATTCTCATATAGAAACACAGGCCATGAGCTGCTCGTCCGCCTTGGCGATGCGCCAGGCCGGTATGGGCGGCTACCGGCGTCATACCCGGGCTGCCGCTAAATAGCGAACGCATTGCGAAACCGCCTCGTTTGCCAGATACACCTTGGCTATTGCCAGGTCGGGCAGCATAACGCCTAGCTGCGCCCGTTTATATGGCGTCTGCGCAACATAAATACATTAAAGAAATTAAAGGCTAGCGCTGGAAGAAAATTTTTGTTTCATTTCGGTTTGGTAATCCATACAATGTGTTGAAACGTAACATAATTAGAACATTGTTAACTTTATAAGTTGATGTTTTAAAAGACAAATCAATACAGTGCACCTTTATTCAGCGACTGTATTGAAATATTTCAATGCATCAGAGCAGTTGTCTGCTCAAGGAGTGCCATATGTCCGGCTTCAACGTGTTTAGATCTGTCCCCAAGTTTGCCGTCTCGTCGCTTGCGGCGGCCCTGGTTGCCGCTTTTCCAGCTGCGCATGCAGCAGGCCCCAGCTATGGGCATGGCCATGTAATAAAGACGGGCGATACCAAGGTGCATAAATCAGGAAGGGACTACACCTATCTTGAGGCGGATCGCGGAGGCAAGATCGTCGGCTGGAATGTGGATGTCGACGACCGTCCCGGCACGCTCGTCTATGCCAAGAGGGGCGGTTACATCAGTTTGAAAAACGCGGACATCGAAGCCGAAAACAGCCGCAATGATTCCAGGTCCTCCAAGCAGGGGCCCGCAGTCAAGGCAAGCGGCAGCAGCTTCCATCAGTCCAGCCAAATACGCCTGGAAGACGGCTCAGTAAGAACACATAATCAGAAGTCACCGGCATTGCAGGCCAGCGATGGCGGCGCCATACATGTGGACGGCACAAGGCTTCGCACTTCCGGCAAGCACAGCGATGTGGTCCAGGCCGTTAGCGGCGGGCAAGTCACTCTGCGCGACGCCGATATTCTGAGCACTGGAAGAGAAGCCGACGGCGTCTATGTGGCGGGCAGGAACTCAAAAGTATCCGTCACGGGTTCCGACATTGAAACGCGTGACAATGGCTCCAACGGCGTAAGCGTCAGGGACGGCGGAAAAGCCAACATTGTGCGCTCGGATATTGAAACGGAAGGCCATGGCTCCGACGGCGTCAATGTTTCTGGCCGCAGGTCTATTGCTTCCATTACATCGTCCGAGATCAGCACGGACGGCTATGGTTCCGACGGTGTCAGTGTCAGCCATGACGGCCGGGCCGACATTGCCCGTTCCCGCATCCGCACAGACGGGCAAAACGCCCATGGGGTCAACGTCAGCGGGGGCACGGCCACGGTTACGCGTTCCCTTATAGACACGGACGGAAATAACGCTGACGGCGTGAATGTATCGGGTGACGACTCCTTGGCTTTCATCAAATCGTCCACGATCAAAACCGATGGCCATGGTTCCGATGGCGTCAACGTCAGCGATGACGGCAAGGCCGTCATTGTCCGTTCCCGTATCTACACGGATGGGAGACATTCTGATGGCGTCAGTGTCAGCAGGGGCGGCGAGGCGCTGGTTCATGAGAGTTTCATCACTACTCTTGATGACGATTCGGCCGGCGTCAATGTGAATCGGGGCGGTGAAGCGCTGGTCAACGAGTCCCTCATCGCCACGCTTGGCGAAGACTCTGTCGGCGTCGACGTCAGCAAGGGTGGCGAGGCGTTGGTCAACAAATCCCTCATCACCACGCTTGGCAAAGACTCTGTCGGTGTCGATGCAAGCGAGGGCGGCGAGGCGCTGGTCAACAAGTCCGCCATCGCCACGCTGGGCAGGAACTCTGTCGGCGTGGATGTAAGCGAGGGTGGCGAGGTGCTGGTCAACAAGTCTGCCATCACCACGTTGGGCAAAGACTCCGTCGGTGTCGATGTGAGCCGGGGCGGTGAGGCGTTGGTCAACAAATCCCTCATCGCCACGCTTGGCAGGGATTCTGTCGGTGTCGATGTAAGCGAGGGCGGCGAAGCGCTGGTCAACGAATCCGTCGTCGCCACGCTTGGCAAGCGTTCTGTCGGCGTCGATGTGAGCAAGGGCGGTGAGGTGCTGATCAACAAGTCCGCCATCGCCACGCTTGGTGAAGACTCCGCCGGTATCGATGTAAGCAAGGGTGGTCAGGCTCTGGTCAACGAATCCCTCATCGTTGCGCTTGGCGAAGATTCTGTCGGTGTCAATGTTGGCGATGGCGGCCTTGCCGTGCTCATCGACACAAGCGTAAAAACGAAGGAGCATGGTTCGCACAGCCTGGTCGCCTCGGATGAGGGCTCGGTGCTGGTGGGCGACAATGTTCGCATCTCTACAATGGGCAATGGTTCGACCGCAGTCGTGGTTGACGATGGTGCCTTGGCGGTGCTCGCCGATTCCCGTATCCGCACCGACGGACGCAACGCCGACGGTGTCAAGGTCAGCGATGACGGCACGGCCATCATTGCCGATTCTCGTATCTACACAGATGGAAGAAACGCCGACGGTGTAAGGGTCAGCGATGACGGCAAGGCCTTCATTACCGATTCCCGCATCCACACAGATGGAAGAAACGCCGACGGCGTCGACGTCAGCGATGGCGGCAAGGCCGTCATCAAACGCTCTGTCATCGCCACGGACGGCGATCGCGCCCAGGGTGTCGACGTAAGTGGGGGCGGCAAAGCCATTGTTACGCGTTCCCTTATTGACACTGATGGAAGCAACGCCGACGGCCTGCGCGTCTCGGGCGCCGACTCTGTGGCTTACGTCAAGTCGTCCCGGATCAGGACGGAAGGCTATGGCTCCGATGGTGTCGACGCCCGCGATGGCGGCAAAGTCATCATCACCGATTCCCGCATCCGCACGGAAGGAGAGCGTGCCGATGGCGTCGATATTGAAGCGGGTACGGCTGAGATCAAGTCGTCCAGCATCCAAACGGCGGGGAACGCCTCGGACGGCATCAATGTTGGCGGACAGGGCAGTCTTGTTCTGGAGGACAGCAAGGTCGAAGCGGCTCATGGTGTCGGCGTGGGCGTTTCCGGCAAATCTCAGGCTCTGTTGAAGCTCAGCGAAATACAGAGCGGCAGCACCGGTGTTGCGGTTCAAGGCGGCTCAAGCGTTACCGTAACAGGCAGCGCTGTTTCAGCGGCCAACACCGCATTGTCCATCCAGGGCGCAGGCAGCAAGGCCACCCTGTCGGGATCCGAACTGGCGGCGAACTTCGCCGGCGGCACTGCGCTGGATGTTCATTCGGGCGCCGAGGCTCATTTCGAAAATACCAAGCTGAACGCCCAGGGAACCGGCCTGCGTGCCGATGGCGCAGGCACCAAGGTGTCTGGCGATAAAAGCTCCATCACGGCCGGAACAGCCCCGGGGCAAAACACCCTGCTCGTGGCCCCGCCGACCCCGCCGGCTGCGGCGGTGGCTGTCTCGGCTACCAATGGAGCCCAGGTCAATCTTTCCGCCAGCAATGTGCTTGCTCATGGAAACGAAGGCGTGGCCGCCAAGGCAAAGGGCGGAACATTGTCCATCAAAGGGGGCACGATCAGTGCCACGGGCGCCGGCTCTACGGCTGTTTGGGCAGAGAGCCCGGCCGGCCAAGGGCAGTCGAAAATCAATGTGGCCGGCGCGGCCGTCTCGACCGGCGGGAACGGTGCCGTGGCCGTCAAGGCAACGGGAGGCCACAGCGCCATCCTGGTCGAAAAGGCTTCTTCCATAAGCACCCAGGGGCAAGGAAGCTATGGCTTGTTGTCCGAGCAGGGAGGCTTGATCACCTTGCAAGACAGCAAGGTAAACGTGGCCGGCGCCAATACCGCCGCCGCGCGTGTTCAATCGGTGGTTGCGGATCAAAATGCCGCTTCCCGATTGGTGGTCAAAGGAAGCACGCTGGTCGCCGCGGGCGCCAATGCCACCGGCATCGAGCTCGAGAACAGCGCCCGTGTCACACTGACCGACAGCACGGTCCGTGCAACGGGCGCAAGCATGGTGTCCACGCTTAGCCAGGGCGGGCAGACACAAGACATCGTCGTGGGCAGCGGCGCCACGATGGTGGAAAACAACGGCACCCTGCTGCAGGTCAATCGCAGCGGCGAAGGCGGCAGCAGCAAGGTTCTGCTCGATTTGCAAAACCACTCGGTAACCGCCGGAAACATCATCGATGGCCTGCAGACTGCCTTGACCGGCCAGGGTGGCACGTATGTGACGCTGGGCGCGCTGGCCACTTTCAATGGTTATGTCTCCGGGGTGCGGCAGATCACCACGAAGGGCGGGAATCAAAAGCTGAAGTTCGACGCCGGCAGTACGATGGATGAGCTTTCGATCGACAACCATGCCAGCACCAGCGGCGGAACCATAGACAACCCCATTGTCGTTTATGGCAATGTCTCGGTGGATAATGCCACGCTGGGCGGAAACTGGACCATCCAGGGTGTATTGATCAGCACGAACGGCGGCGTCGTCAGTCCGGGTAATTCCGTGGGTGTGATCAGTGCGAACAGCATCAACTGGGGCCCCGGCACGATTTATCGGGCCGAAATCAACCAGGCCGGCCAAGCCGATCTGATGCAAGTCACAGGCTCCAGCGCCGCCGATATCAGCAACGCCAGTTTGGTGGTCAGCCCCGAGAACGGCGTGGGTGGCTTCCGCTTGGCCCACGACTATACGATTCTGACGGCCAATGGCGGCGTGCAGGGAGAATTCGCAAGCACCGAGTGGACCGGGACGAAGTATCCGCTCATTGCGATGGACACGCTTTACTCGCAGAACGCGGTGGCGGTTCGCATGGACGTCGACAAGCAAGCCTTGAACACCATGGACTTCACGCCCAATCAGCGCTCCGCGGGTTTTGGCGCCGCATCGGTGGTGGGCAAGAACGCCTCGGCCGATGCCGCTTTCTTCTCGTCGAATCCCGCGCAGGCATTTGATCAATTGTCCGGCGAAGTGCATGCGACGGCTCGCTCTTTGCTCTTCTCCGACCTGTTGTCCACCAGCGGTCTCATGCAGTCGCAAATGCGGTCGAACCTGGGCGCCGTCGCGCAGCCTGGCCAGCAGCAGGCTTCCGCAGGGGCGGCCGCCACGGTTGACCGTCCGCTCTGGGTGCAGTTGAATGCGGGAAGCCTGCATGCCGACGGCGACGGAAACGCGGCGGATGCGCATCGTTCGAGCACCCGTCTCATGTTCGGCGGCGACAGCGCCGTCGGCGCCGGATGGCGCCTGGGCGCGGCGGGCGCCGTCAGCTCAGGAGACTTCACCGTCGATGGCCGAGGCTCCGATGGCAGGCTCAGCAGCTACACAATGATGCTGTATGGCGGCAATAGCTGGAATCTTGGGTCGGGCAAGCTGAATCTTCTGCTCGGAGGCGGTTATACCAAGCACGATGTGGACACGAAGCGCAATGTGAATGTGGCCAGTGCCCAGACATTGCGCGCCGACTATCACGGCTCGACCTGGCAAATGTTCGGTGACGTGGGGTATGCCATTCCTTGGGGTGGAACCCATAACGTCGAGCCGTATGTCAATGTCAGTTGGTACAACCAGCGCATGGACAGCTTCAATGAAACGGGCGGCGATGCCGCGCTTCGTTCGGGCTCGGGTTCCAACAGCCTGTCCAGCTACAGCCTGGGCCTGCGGTCGGCGTTGGTGTTCCCCGGCACGACCAACGCGTTTACCCTTCGCACCAATCTTGCATGGCGCCACGCCGCCGGCGACCGCACGCCAAGCCGCTCGATGTCGTTCATCGAGGGTGCGGGCGGCGCGTTCTCGATTGCCGGTGTGCCCATTGCCAAGGACAGCCTCTTGGTGGGCGTAAGTGCCGAGGTAAGCCTGGACGAGCATGCCGCCATGGGGCTGAGCTACACAGGGGAATACGGTTCCGGCTACTCTGACAGCACGGGTTCCTTGTTCTTGAAGCTGCGTTTCTAGCCAGCAGCCTGACGCTCTGCCGGTGCGCGGGGGAAGCCTTTGGCAACCCCCGCGCACTTTTTTGTGCGTGTGCATCCCCGGCAAGCCGCTGCGTTATTCTTGAATCAATTCTGTTCCAAGGCCATTGCCTGCGGCCCATGCCAGCCACGCTTCGCTTCCGGTGGCTTCTCTATTAGAATGGCTTGGTTCATCCGGCGGCTGCGGGCAGGCGCCGGCCTTCCTCCCTTTCTTGCCACTATCGCCATGACCACACCTCAAATATATCGCGCCGACCAGGTCGGCAGCTTCTTGCGTCCAAAGTATTTGCTGGATGCGCGTGCGCAGTTCGCCAAGGGCGAGATCAATGCCGAGCAATTGCGCGAAGTCGAAGACAAGGCCATTGCCGAGATCGTCAAGTTCCAGGAAGACGTGGGACTTAAAACCATTACCGACGGCGAGTTTCGCCGCACTTTCTTCCATGTCGACTTCCTGAAGCAGATCGGGGGCGTGCAAAGCGACGAGCCCTTCGCCTTCCAGAAGCCCGACGGTACGATGGAACTGGCGCCGCCCACCATTCGCGTGGTCGACAAGGTGCGGCACGTGAAAGACATTCAAAAAGCCGATTTTGAATACCTGAAGTCGCAGGTTTCAAAGGGCCACACGCCCAAGGTCTGCATTCCTTCGCCCACCATGCTGCATTTTCGCGGCGGACGTGGCGGCATCAGCAAAGAACACTACCCCGAGCTCGATCCGGTTTTCTACCAGGACGTGGCCGACGCCTATGGCGACGAGCTGCGCTCGCTGGCGGCGGCCGGCTGCACCTATGTGCAGATGGACGACACCAACCTGGCGTATCTGTGCGATGAAAACATGCGCGAAGCGGCGCGCAACCGGGGCGACGACCCCAACGAGCTGCCGCACCGCTATGCCAGCTTCATCAATCGCGTGGTTGCGCAGCGGCCCGAGGGCATGACGCTGGGCATACACCTGTGCCGCGGCAACTTCAAAAGCACCCATGCGGCCTCGGGCAATTACGAGCCGGTGGCCGAAGCATTGCTTTCCGAAATGCATGTCGATACCTACTTCCTTGAATACGACGATGAGCGCAGCGGCGATTTCCGTCCGTTGCGCTTCTTGCCCAAGGGCAAGCTGGTGGTGCTTGGCCTGGTCACGACCAAGTTCGGCGCCATGGAATCGAAAGACGACCTCAAGCGCCGCATCGACGAAGCGGCAAAGTACGTACCGCTCGAGCAATTGGCGCTGTCGCCGCAATGCGGCTTTTCAAGCACGGTGCATGGCAACGACATCGCCTTTGAAGACCAGCGCAACAAGCTGCGCCTGGTCATTGAAACCGCGCAAGAGGTTTGGGGCGACGCCTAGGGGCGGGTATGGGCGGGGCGCTTGGGCGCCAGGACACGGCACCTATGTGCCAGGACACGTGCCCGGTGCGCCGCGCCCGCCCCGCCACGCAGCCGTCCCGCTCTGGCAGGGGCTCCTTGCCTGTGCAGCATGAATTTGCAGCATGAATCTTGAACTTTTCGATCCCCCGGCTCTCGAAGGCACCGTGGCATTGGGCCGGCATGCCTTGGTGCTGCGCGGCCTGGCCCTGCCCTGGGTCGAAGACCTCATGCCTGCCTTGCAAGCCCTCGAGCGCGAGTCTCCGTTCCGGAACATGACGACGCGGGGCGGACACACCATGTCGGTTGCCCTGACAAGCTGCGGCGAGCTGGGGTGGGTCAGCGATCGGCGCGGCTATCGCTATGCATCCATCGATCCAGACACCGGCAGGCCCTGGCCCGTCATGCCCGACGCGTTCCGCCGCCTGGCGCGGCACGCTGCGGACCAGGCCGGCCTGGGGCCGTTCGAGCCCGATGCCTGTCTGGTCAATCGCTATGCGCCCGGTTCAAGAATGGGCCTGCATCAGGATTCAAACGAAAAAGACCGCGGCGCGCCTATTGTCTCGGTTTCGCTGGGCATTCCCGCCGTATTTTTGTTTGGCGGCTTTCGCCGCGGCGACAAGGCGCAACGCGTGCCATTGTTTCACGGCGATGTCGTTGTATGGGGCGGTGACGACCGCATGCGATTCCATGGCGTCCTGCCCTTGAAGCCGGCCGAGCATCCACTGCTCGGCCCTTGCCGCATCAACCTGACTTTCAGGAAGGCAGGATAGAAGGGAAACGGCTGCCGTTGCCGCGTGCGGCCATTGCACGGCGGGCGCGGCAACGGGTAACGGCCGTCTAGGCCAGCCACGACATGGGCTGTTTGGTAATGGCCACGCCCACGATATACAGGAAGATAATGACCGCCACAATGGCGGCCATTGCGCGGCCGGCGGGGGTCTTGCCGCGCTTGATGGCCATGGTGCCGACCACTATGTACAGCACCAGACCCACGATCTTGGCGGCTATCCAGGGCTGGTGCCAGCCCAGCACGCTGGCCAGGTAAATGCCGGCAAGCAGCAAGACGGTGTCGATGATGTGGGGGGCGATGCGGACAAAGCGTGATTGCAGCCGCGGCGAACCCTGCACCGACCAACAGGCGCGTATGATGAAGAACACGATGCTGAGGGCGGCCGCGGTAACGTGAAGGTGCTTGAGATAGAGATAGGTCATGGGTGCGTTCAAGAAGTGGGCGGCCGCGTCGCGGCGGGTGAATGGGCCATTAGCGTACCAAATCCCCAAGAGGCTTCAGGACGAAATAAGGCTTTAGAAGATAAAAATACTTCATTTTTCCTGATTTTCTTTTATCATGCCTCGTCTTTGTGCGGCTTTCCCTAATAAAAAATCATGAATCCCTCCTGGTCATTATTGTCGTTGCGAGTAGGTTCTGCGGTAGCCGGGCCACGCGATCAGCCCACGGCCATCGACAAGCAGCCGGTTTCCCGCGCGCAATATCTTGAAGAGCATCGCTTCCGCAAGGACCAGCAGGGTGACGCCGTGCATCATGGCGGGCCCGAAAAAGCCGTTCATCATTACGCGGCCGAGCATTACCCGAAATGGGCCGAAGAGCTGGTGGACATGCCGGTGCAGAATCTTCAGGAAGGTGGATTCGGCGAGAACCTTTCCACCCTGGGCCTTACCGAAGAAACCGTGTCCATCGGCGACACCTTCGAGCTGGGCGATGCGGTGATCCAGGTTTCGCAGCCGCGCCAGCCGTGCTGGAAGCTGAACCATCGCTTCAATGTGCCCGACATGGCGCTGCGCGTGCAGACCAGCGGGCGCACCGGCTGGTATTACCGCGTGCTGCAGCCCGGCTGGGTGCAGCCCGACGACCCCTTGCGGCGCATTACGCGTTCGCAGCCGGACTGGACTGTGGCTCGCGTGCTGCGCGCGCTGTATCATGAACGGCTCGAGGGAGACGAACTGTCGGCGTTGGCAGAACTGGCCGAACTGGCCCCCCGCCTGCGCGAGCTGGCGGCCAGGCGGCTGTCGTCCATGACGGTCGAAGACTGGACCCGCCGCCTTACCGGTGCATAGGCCTTCGCCTCGAGCCGAATTCCGTTCACTGTTCATGTAGGTGCTTCATGCCATTCGTAAACATCACCATTACCCAGCCTCTTTCCGCCGAACAAAAGAAGCAGCTGATGCAACGCGCCAGCGACACCATCGTCGAGTCGCTGTCCACCTCGTTGCCGTCCGTGCGCATCCAGCTGTACGAACTGCCCCAGGGGCACTATTTTTGCGGCGGCAAGTTCGACGTGGCCGCCATTCTGTTCGACATCGACATGATCGAAGGGCGCAGCGAAGAGGCCAAGGCCAATCTCATCCTTGGCCTGAGCAAGATTGCGCATGAAACCACCGGCGTGTCCGAAGACGAGGTGCGCACCCGGCTTTCCGATTTTTCCAAAGAGAACGTGGGCGTGGCGCGAGGCCTGACCGCCAAGCAGGCGGGCCGATAGCGCCGGCCTCCTTTTCGTAGCCTTGTTCAAGGCCGGGGCGGTTGGACTGTTTGCAGTCCAGCCGCCCCGGCCTTTTTGTGTGTCGAAAACCTGGGTTAACCCTAGAATCATTTTGTCGCAAAAGCATTTACTTTTCACACATTCATGGTTAAATGTTACGGCCCGAAATATTGAATTTGATGAAGGGAAGGCAGGCGAGCCTGGTCTTCCGTGGCTGTTTAACCAATACCGAAAGCTGGACAGGAGTTTTTGATGAAGAGTTGGAACAAGCAGGTTTCGCTGCTCAGGGTTACTACGCTGACGGCGGCGTTGATGGGGGTTTATGGGGTTGCAAATGCGGATATGAGTAATTTGCCTTGCCTTGACAGCAGCGCATGCCAGGATAGCCCATATAGCGGCGAATACTCTCTGGATAGCTCCAGTGGCGTGAAGGGGGTAGTGCATGGTTCGAACGGTGCGACCTTCACTGTGGAAAACTCGCTAATCGAGGGAAGCAATAAAGCTAGAGGCGTTCTGGCCGACAACGGCGCCAACATTACGCTTGAAGGCGTCGAGATCACAACGGACGGCAGTTCGGGGCATGGCGTGCAAAGCCACCAGACCAACACTTCGCTGCCGCTTAGCCACATTACGATCAACGACTCCAGAATTGTCACGTCATCTACGGCTTACGCAGTGGGTATCTTGGCCCAGAAGGGAACTTCCATCTCGGGAAGCAATGTACATGTAAACACTGGCGCTGCCTACAGTTCGGGGGTTGAAGTCGATCGTGGCGGCCAGGTCAATCTGCAGGGCGCCGAAGAACTGAGCTTAATCTCGACGAGGGGTGCAGGTGCAGCGGGCGCACGTGCCATCAGTGGAAAGGAAGAAGGGGCCGTCGCAGGCTCCATTACCCTGGATCGATACCGGGTTGCTTCCAAATACGGCGTGGGCCTGATGGCCGGCGACGAAGATGGCCCCGGGCAGCCGACGAGCGCAGGCAACATCACCTTTACCAATGGCGAAGTATTGGCTGCGGGCGCCGGTTCCAGCGATACCCATATGGGCGCCGCGGCGCGCGTCATGTATGGCAGCACGCTGGTGGTGGAGAATTCCACACTGACGTCTATGCAGCATCATGGCGTGGTCGTCGATGACTCCACCGCTGATTTCACCGATACAGATATCATCAGCCAGGGAACAGGCACCAGCGGAAACTTCATTGCCGGCGTGCTTGCCAGCAATTCGGCCGAGGTCACCGTGAAAGGTGGTTCCATTGCGGCGGAAGGCACGGACTTTACCCGCGGCATCCTGGCGATGACGAATGCGCACGTCGACACGACCAATACCGATATCAGCACCGCCGGCAACCATTCGCATGCCGTGCATGCCTGGGGCACGGTGGGCACGTCCACGCCGCAGGTTCACGTTGTGGGCGGCAACATTACGACGGCAGGAGGCGAGTCGTACGGCCTGTCGGCCCAGAATTCGGGCCAGATCAGCACCGAAGGCACCGACATCGTTACCGGCGGCGAAGGCGGCTTCGGCGCGTTTGCCTACAACGAGGGCGAACTCACGATTACCGGCGGCTCCATTACCACCAATGGCTTGACCAGCTTTCTGCACGACGATCTTGATGTCGACGTCGGCAACTACGGTGTGCTGGCCAAGAACAAGAGCTCCGCTACCATCACGGGCACCACTGTCACCACCAAGGGGCAGTATGCCGAAGGCCTGCGTGCCGAGAACGACGGCGCTGAAGGGAATGTTCGCGACACCGCATCGACCATCACGGCGAAGAACGTCACTGTGCAGACTTCCGGCGAGGAAGCGCATGGTGTTACGGCCTATGGGTCGAACACTGAAGGACCTGAGTGGAAAAGTGGTAGCACTGTGAATTTCACCGACGGCTTCATCACAACCAGCGGCGACGAGTCCGTGGGCGCATTGGCGGTCAACGGAGGCCTGGTCAGGCTCGCCAATACCACCATCACGACCACGGGCGAAGAGGCCCATGGCGTGGGGGCTGCTGTGTTGGTGTCGGATCCTGTTCTGCCCAAAATCATGCCTATGGCTATGGGACCAGTCGGCTACGCCCCCTCCGGCGTCGAGCTCACCAACGTCCACATCAACGTTTCCGGCAACGATGCCGCCGGCCTTGTCGCCTACAATGGCGACAGCACCATCGCGATGAAGAACGGCTCCATTACCGCCACCGGTGAAAACAGCGCCGGCCTGCAACTGGTGAACGATGCCGACATCGACCTCGACGGCGTCACGGTCCAGGCAAACGGTCCCTCCATCCGCTCGTACTTCGGAACGGACGAAGGTGCAGCCGGGCTGGATAGCGACTTCGAGCAGACGGTCGAGCTCAAGGGCTCCGACTTTACGCTGAACAACAGCCAGTTCGTGCAGGTCACGCGTGCCGAAGGCGGCGAGAACGGTGAGATCACCGTCTACCTGCGCGACGGCACGGTCGCCATCGGCAACGTGGAAAACTATGACGGCGCAGGCAAGCTGAGCTCCTCGGCGAACACCCATATCGAGGTGGACAGCACTTCGTCCTGGGTCGGCGTGATGATGGACGACAAGACCAAGGTGGCTCAGTCGGGCGACACCGTTACGGGCAGCCAGGCCGGCAACGTGACGGCGCCCGACGAATCCAACGTGTCGTTCCAGAACGTGCCCAGCATTGCGGGCAGCGTGTCCTCGACGCTGGGCTCCAGCTTTACGTTCTCGGGCTCGCCCACCACCATCGCGGGCGGCGTGTTCGGCATGCCGCAGTCGACCACCACCTTCAACAACGACGTCCACATCCAGGGCCAGGGCACGGAACAGCAGGGCGGCTTTGCGCTGAACGGCGTGGGCAGCAGCTTTGCCTTCAACGGCAACACCACCATCGACGGCCCGGTTCAAGGCGACGGCAGCAGCTTCAGCTTCATCGGCGCCAGCACCAATATCGTCGGTGCGCTGAACCTGCAGAACGGTTCGAGCATTTCCGGCGGCACCGGCAGCAACCCCATCAACGTGCAGGGCAACACCGGGGTGGCTGGCGGCTCGACGCTGGGCGGCAACCTGAATATTGCGGGCCAGTTGAGCAGCAGTAATTCCTTCATCGCTCCGGGTAACTCCATCGGCACGATCTCGGTCGATACGCTGGGCTCGGTCTCGGGCTCGGTGTTCGAGTTCGAAGTCGACGGCAACGGCCAGGCCGACTTGCTGGTGGTGCGCAACGGTAATGCCGACCTTGCCGGTTCGTCGCTCAAGGTCGACCAGTACGAAGGCTATCGCCTTGACCACGACTACACCATTATCCGCACCGAAGCCGGCAATGTGGTGAACAAGTTCGACAGTGAAGGGCTGGGTGACACCTTTGCCGGCACGCTGGTCAAGCTTGATCCGGTGAAGTACGGTGCCCAGGACGTCAAGGTGAGCCTGTCGGTTAACAATGCGGCCATCGATCGCACGGGCTATTCGGCGAACCAGAACGCCACGCTGGACGGCGTGCTGTCGGTGGCGGGCGACAACGCCTCGGCCGATGCCACGCTGCTCATGCAGCCGGATGCCCGCAAAGACGCCCTGAACCAGCTTTCGGGCGAACTGCACGGCAGCACGCAGGCGGCCCTGCTGCAGACCAGCAGCCTGGTCTCGCGCACGCTCAGCGCGCGCATGCGCGGCAACCTGGGCGCGGGCATGCAGCCGGGCGCACCCACGGCCCAGGCCGGCGGTGCCGTGGCTGGCTCCATGCCGACCTCGGCGGCCTATCCGCTGTGGGCCCAGGTGGTGGGCAACTGGAACACGCTCGATAGCGACGGCAACGCGGCCAAGGTCAAGACCAACACGGCAGGCCTGTTCATCGGCGGCGACGTCGGTGTGGGCTCGGGCTGGCGCGTGGGCGGCGCCCTGGGCTACACCGACGGCCGGGTCAAGGTCGATGACCGCGACTCGCGCTCGGACGTGGGCACGTTCACGGCCGCGCTGTACGGCGGCAACAGCTGGGATCAGGGCAACGGCAAGGTGAACTTCCTGGCCGGCGCAGCCTACAGCCACCACAGCATCGACACGCGCCGCAGCGTGAACGTGGGCGGCAACCAGACGCTCAAGGCCGACTACAGCGCGCATACCACGCAGCTCTTTACCGAGTTGGGCTATGCGATGCCGGTGGGCGAGCGCAGTGTGGTCGAGCCCTATGTGGGCCTGGCCTGGCTGAGCCAGAAGGCGCGCGGCTTTACCGAAGAGGGCGGTGCGGCGGCGCTGAGCGCCGACAGCCAGAAGGACGACGTCACGACCTTCACGCTGGGCCTGAGGGGCAAGACGGCGCTGAACGTGGGCTCGAACCCGGCGCATCTGTTTGCCGGGCTGGGCTGGCGCCATGCCTCGGGTGATGTGGACCCGGGCCGCAGTATGTCGTTCGTGCAGGGCGGCGGTGCGGCGTTCAACGTGGCCGGCGCGCCGATTGCCAAGAACGCGGCGGTGCTCGACCTGGGCGTTGAGATGTCCGTAGGCCGCAACACGGCCATGGGCCTGGGCTACAGCGGCCAGTACGGCAGCGACAACACAGACCACAGCGGCCAGCTGTATCTGCGCGCCCGCTTCTAAGGGGTGCAAGGGCCGGGGCGCAAGCCCCGGTCCGGCAGCCAGGGTGATGGACCGGCCTGCGTTGCGGGCCATGCAAGAAGACCATCGCAAGGCTGTTTCAAAAGAGCAATGACAATGGCCTGCAAGCAAATGCTTGCAGGCCATTGTCATTTGAAGATGCCGCCGGCCCGGCCCGGGCCGGGCCGGGCCGACTAGGCTTGCCAGGGCCTCGCCGACCGGAGGCAAGCCGGCAACTATTCCCAGGGGGTGCGCGGCCGCGGCGGCACTGCTATGCTGGCGATGTTCTTTTTACTTACTTCAGGAGCCCGCCATGGATACCGCCCGTTCTGAAACCCGTTTTCCCCAGGCGCAGGAGATCATCGAGTTCTGGCGGCAGGCCGGGCCGGCCAAGTGGTTTGCCAAAGACACCGAGTTCGACAAGGAATTCCTCGAGCGCTTCGGCGAACTGCATTTTGCAGCGGCGCGGCGCGAACTCGAAGCGTGGTGCCAACAGCCCGAATCCGCCCTGGCACTGGTGATCTTGCTGGACCAGTTGCCGCGCAATGCCTTTCGCGGCACAGGGCACATGTTTGCCACTGATCCGCTGGCCAAGCTCTATGCGCAAAGACTGCTCGATGCGGGCTTCATCATGAAGCTCGACCCGCCCTTGCGGGTGTTTGCCTTCCTGCCCTTCACCCACTCCGAGAACCTGGCCGACCAGGAACTGTCGCTGCGGATGTATCGCGAACATGCCGCCGATTCATTGTCGTGGGGAATCGAACACCTGGACATCGTCAAGCGCTTCGGCCGCTTCCCCCATCGCAATGCGAGCCTGGCGCGCGAGACGACGCCGGAGGAACAGGCTTACCTGGACGGCGGCGGTTTCGCCGGCTGAGCCGTGTTGCTGCATCGAGGCTCGTAACGATGCACGCATGACGTAGAGGCGCGTAGGTAATTTCTGCCAGCGCTGTGCATCACAACTGTCGGCTGGTAGCATAGGCGAAGCATGCCGCGTTTTTGGGCTGCCGCTTAAGTTCCATGTCAGCACGCGCCCCTACCGCGGGTGTATGCTGGCCAGACGTTCCTACGAAACGGGCTCTCCGGCCAATGCCGGGTTTAAGTTTTCCGTCAGTGCCGGCGGGCCTGCTCCTTGCTGATGAATGCGGCGGCAGGCATGGCGCCGCCGCATTCATATCGACACCGGGAAGACTGCATGGCCAAACTTGATCCGTCCCGCCGCCGCTTTCTGAAGGCAAGCAGTATCGCTGGTCTTACGGCCTATATTGCGCCGTTCGGCAGCAGCGCCTATGCGGCCCTGTTTGAACAAGAGCTCTTGAGCCCAGTGCCCTGGGACGAACACACGGGCCTGGCTTCGTTTCGTGTCGATGGGCCGGCCAAGGTGCGCGGCGGCAAGATATTCGCGCTCGATGTGCGCGCCCGCGACCTGCCGCACTGGCCGCAGCAGCAAAGCCACGCCCTCATTCTGCGCGCCACCCGGGCCGACGCCCTGTACAAGGGCTTTGATCTTTCGCGCCTCGAGCCCGACCTGAAGCCCGACCGCATCGTCACCGCCGCCGATCTTGAGCGCGACGGCGTGGCCTTCACCGAGTACTACGGCGAAGACATGCTGCTGCCCGAGGGAAAGACGCCCGCCTACCTGGGGCACGCGGTGGCCATACTGATATTCCACGACTTCGCGCGCTTTCGCATGGCCAAGGACGCCCTGAAGTTCCAGAACGACGTGCTGCGTTATGGGGAACATACGGGACCCCTGCAGCGCGACCCCTGGGGCACGTTTCGCTTCGTCCGGGTGGGCGGCGAAACGCCCTTCGACGAAGACGTGTTCTCGAGCCTCAAGGACGCGCCGGTGTTTCCCAGCCAGATGCGCAAGCGGCTTCCGGTATGGCCCGACGGCAAGGCGCATGGCGAGCTGGGCGAAGAAGGCATGTTCCATGCAAAACAGATAAGGGCCAGGCTGGAAGATCCGCCCGAAGACTGGCTGGTGCTGAACCGCAGCTACCAGACCCAATCGATCGATACGGCCGCGATGGAATTGGACAGCGCCAATTGCTGGTTCGATGAAAAATCGCGCGTAATGCACATGGTCGTGCCCACGCAGTCGCCCAGCGAAGTGGCCGCCACGGCCGCATCCATGCTGGCCAAGTCTGTGTTCCAGGCCGACACGCTGATACTGCATCCCTGCTACACCGTGGGCTACGGCTCTAAAGATCATTTCAACATGCCTTTCTATGGCCTGGTCTGTGCGCTGTATGGCCAGGGCCGCCCCGTGCGCATCGCCAATGACCGCTACGAACAGTTCCAGACTTCGCTCAAGCGCCACGCCTTTCATATCGACTATCGCATAGGCGTTGATCGAAGCACCGGCAAGATCCAGTCGTTTGTCGCCGACATGACGGCCGACGGCGGCGGCCGCTGCAATTTCTCGCCTTCGGTCGTCATGGTGGGCGCCACGGCGGCGCAGTCGGTCTATTACATTCCCCAGTCCGACCTTACCGCGCGCGCCGACGCGTCGCGCGCCATCGATGCCGGTTCGGCGCGGGGCTATGGCACGCTGCAGTCCATGGCCGCCACGGAAATGCTGGTCGACGAGGCGGCGGTCAAGCTGGGTTTCGATCCCATCGAGTTTCGCCTGCGCAATGCGTTCAAGACCGGCATGAAGAATACGCAGGGCGCCATTCCCGCCGGGGCGCTCCGGGCGGACGAGGTCATGGAAAAGGCCAGGCAGCATCCCATCTGGCAAGAGCGGCAGCGGCGCAAGCAGGACTACGAGGCGCAACATCCGGGGCGCCTGTATGGGGTGGGCTTTGCCTGTGTGCAGAAAGACTTCGGCACCGGAGCCGAGTCTTCCATTGCCAAGGTCGAAATCACGCCGGAAGGCAAGGTGCTGCTTCGCCATACCGGCACCGAGATAGGCACCGGCACCGTCACTTCGCAGGCCCTGGCCTGTGCGCAGTGGCTGGGTTCGCCGGCCACCGACGTGGGCTTTGCGCTGACCGACTGGCCCGACCTGCCCATCTATTCCAGCGGCGATCCCTACACCATGAGCCAGGAAGACCAGGACCGCCTGGCCGCCGATCCGGCCTGGACGCCGGCTTATGCTTCCCCGGCCAGTGCTTCGAACTCGGCCTACTACTACACCCACACCACGCGCGAGGCCTGTCGCCTGATATTCACGCATGGGCTGTGGCCCGCCGCCGTGTCGATCTGGAGCGAAGGCATCGGCTCGGGACAGGCGGCGCCCTATGTGCTGCGGCGGGAAGACGCCCGCTGGACGGCGGGGCGCCTTACCGCGGCCGGCATGCAGCCCCTTGCTTTGGCGCAGCTTGCCGCCCGGGCCCATGAAATGGGGCTGGTGGTCGGCGCCGTGGTCCACGCCTTCAACCGCTGGCAGTGGGCCGAGGCCGATTTTCCCATCGGCGACGCCGCCGAGCGGCTGCCGCTCGACGCGCTGGCCCTGGCGTATGGGCAAGCGCCAG
>Ga0180218_1000529_pt1 | contig 33486 bp, 29 predicted proteins | sample eDN3rd37CKraftBY_FD_151334 | JGI IMG/M metagenome (GOLD analysis project Ga0180218, IMG submission 151334) | Enriched backyard soil microbial communities from Emeryville, California, USA - eDNA 3rd pass 37_C Kraft BY (version 2) (version 2) | ecosystem: Environmental > Terrestrial > Soil >... | reverse complement strand
GCCGACAGCGTCTTGTCGGGGCCGATGGGCTCTACCTTTATGTCGGGCGGAAGGTCCAGCTTCAGCTTCTCGGGCCGGTTGGGCTGCTCTTCACCGCCCGTGCAATACGTCACGCCATTCACCGGCACGCCGTATTCGTCCGACAGTATGCCGCGTATCCAGGCGGGGGCCGTCATCTGGTATTCGGGATTGCCCACCCGCTTGCCGATCAGGTCCTTGGGCTCTTTGATGCCGCTGTCGGCATTGACATAGATGCACGAATGACGAAAGAAGCGTGATGGAAATACCGGTATGGCAACGAAGGGGCTGTCGCGAAACAGCGATACTGTGTAAGAGGACAGCGACATCTCGGCCACGTCGAATTCCCTGTGCCTGAGCATGCGGAAGAACGTTTCTTCCACCGGCATGTTCAGGTAGTTGAGCTCGATGCCGTCGGGCTGCACGCTGCCGTCCATCAGGGCGCGGGTGCGATCGTAGTTCCAACATGCAAATGTCATTCTCAGCTTGGACACTTTGTCTCCTTTCCTTCTGCCCGGCCGGCGCCGGGGCTCCATTGTTGAAAGATCCGGGCGGTCATCCGCCTTTGTTCCGCTATACTGAATTGCGTTCTGTAATTTTATGTTGCTTCAAAAATAGCCGCCAAGCCAGGCTTGGCGGCTGGCAGCCGCTACGGCCGCGGTATCAGGCCCGGCGGCGCGCGTTGCGCAGGGGCTGGTAGCCCAGACGCAGGGAAATGGCCTCGCCGGCCGACACGACGTCCGACACGTAAGAGGCCAGTATGCGCTTGGTCAGGCGCTGCGACGGCCCCACCACGCTGACCGCCGCCACCACATTGCCGCCATGGTCGCGGATGGGCACGCCGATGCTGCGCAGGCCGACCTCGCCTTCTTCGTCATCGAGGGCATAGCCCGAGCTGCGGATATCGGCCAGCTCTTGGCGGAAGGCGGCCGGATCAGTGATGGTGTTGTCGGTTTCGGCCTCCCAGCCCTGGGCGATGATCTCGTCCACGACCTCGATCGGCTGGAAAGCCAGCAAGGCCTTGCCGGCAGCGGTGTAGCAGGCATGCCGGCGCACGCCGACATCGACTGTCATGCGTACCGAATATTTGCTCTCGAGGCTGTTGATCACCAGCATGCTGCTGTGCTCGAGCACGCTGAGCAATACGGTTTCACCGGTTTTTTCGCGCAGTTCCATCAGATAAGGCTTGGCTTCGTTGGAGAAGTCCATTTTGCGGCGCACCAGCGAGCCCAGTTCGAATATGGTCAGGCCCAGCCTGTACTTGCCGTTCTCGGCGTTCTGCTCGAGCATGCCCGCGTCGACCAGCGTGCTGGCCAGGCGGTGGACCGTGCTTTTGGGCAGAGTCAGGCGCTTGCCCAGGTCGCTGATGCCGATTTCATACTCGTCATCAGAAAAGACCTTGATGATGCGTATAGCGTTGGCCACGGACGACAGGCGCGTCTTGGGCTTGGCCGGTTTCTTGGCGGCTTTCAATACTTTGGCACCCTGTTCCATAAACACCATCCTTTTCTGTTATACAGAACAGCAGTGTAGCGTAAAGTCAGGCCCGCCGCAGCCGTATCAAAGGCCCCGCAAGCCGCCCGACCTGGCGGGCAATAAGCTAGCGGGCAATGAATAACTCGCGCCATAGTTCATACCATTTATCGTGCTCGTCCAGCACCGTGGCAGGATCGACCATGATGTAGGGAAAATCCTTGAGGTTGGTCTTGACGCTTTGGCTGGCGGGAATGCGCCCGACCGAATGAAAGAACTCTTGCCCCTCGTGCGACAGCACGAAGTCGGCAAACAGCAGGGCGGCATGAGGATTGGGTGCGTTAAGCGCCACGCCTATGCCTTGCGGCCTGCCCACCACGGGCTGCACGGGCTTCCAGGCCACCGGCCCGCCGCGCCGCATGATGGACTCGACCTCGGAGTTGTAGACGGTAAGCGCCACCGGCACCTCGCCCGCCCCCACCATTTCGGCCAGCAGCACGTGGCCCTTGCGCACGTCCGGCTTCATGGCCGCCAGCTTGCGAAAAAAGGCCTCGCCCTCGTCGCGGCCCCGCTCTTTGATGATGGTGGCCATCCATTCGACGTCGGTCGCCTCGAGGCCCAGCTTGCCCTGCCACTTGGGGTCGAGGAAGCCTTCATACTGGTCAGGCAGTTCGCCGGCCTTAACCAGCTTGGTGTTGTACGCCACGACAAAGAAATTGAGGCGGTCGGTTACCCATAGGCCGTGCGCGGGCCGTGCGTTGTCAGGCAGGTCGGCGATATGCGGGCTTTCGAAGTGGGCCAGCAGTTTTTCACGCGCCAGCATTTCCATTTCGGGACCATTGGTTTCCACCACGTCGACGGCGTATCGGCCACCGCGCGCTTCGGTAACCGCGCGCTGCACCACCTTGTCGCTGGTGGAGCGCCACAGGTTGACCTTGATGCCGTATTTGTCTTCGAAGGCCTGAGCCAGGGGACGCGACTCGGACGTGGCCAAGGAGGTGTACAGGTTCAGCTCGCCTTCCTTGCGGGCCGCTTCGACCAGCTTCTGCTCGCGGTCTGGGCCCTGATACTGGTAGATGGCCTCGTTGGCAGAGGCATCTTGATGCGCCTGCGCGCCGGGGACGTAAAGGCCTATTGCCGATGCCAGCGCCAGCGTCCATACCGCCCACCTGTTGTTCATGCTTTCCTCCGCTCAGCGTTGTTGTCTCGTTCGTTCTGGACCTGCCTGCAGCTGCGGCACGCCTGTTGTGTTGATCATTGTACGGACATATTCAAGCAGGATCAATTAAAATGAAACGACGTTCTGTATAATGGAAAATATTCGCCGCCAGGCATCCACGCAAGGCACTCCAATTCATGGGCGCTTCCAGTCACTCTCCTTTTGGGGCCTTTTCAGGCACCGGCAGAATGGGATCCTTCCGGCGCGATGCCTCCTATCTCGCGTCGATGGAACGCGTCAAGGCCATCACCCGCGAACGCTTCGAGCTTGACGAAGACATGCCGCTGATGGTCACCGAAGTGGCTTGCGCATCCCCCGGCTGCCCGCCCCTGGAAACAGTGGTGGTGTTCTGGACCACCCCGGACACGCGCCATCAGTTCAAGGTGTTCAAGCCCCTGGGCCAGGTGGACGAGGACGACGTGCCGTTCCGCTGGATGAAGCCCGCCCTCGTCGTTCCCGAAGGATACGGCTGCGACTGCTGTTGAAAAGCGCCGGGGCGATGCAAAACGTTCCGTTATAACGAACGGCGTTTCAAATTTATTGCCTTGGCCTGATTTTCATCCTAGAATTCCGTCAGGCATCACGGAGACAAATGCATCATGGCAGATATTGAATTGACAACCGCCATACAAACATTGGGGCACACCCAGGCGCTCAAGGACGGCACCGTCCAGCCGCGCGGGTTCGCGTTCCGGTTTGAAGAAGTCAGCCCCATCATCAAGGCCTTTCGCCGCATGGTGCGCGGGCTGGAGTTCGATATCAGCGAAATGGCGCTTACCACCTACATCTGCGCAAAATCGCACGGCAAGCGCTTTACGGCCCTGCCCATCTTCGTAGTGCGCGCCTTTCATCATGGCGCCATATTGGTCAACGCCAAGTCGGGCATTACCGACCCGCGCCAGCTCGAAGGCGGCAAGGTGGGCGTAAACCGCGGCTATACCGTCACCACGGGCGTATGGGCGCGCGGCATCATGCAGGACGAATTCGGCGTGGACCTGAGCCGCGTCACCTGGGTGCTTTCGGGCGACGAACATGTGGAAGAGTTCCGTCCCGGTTCCAATGTGGTTTCCATGCCCCAGGGCCAGACGCTCGAAGCCATGCTGCTGGCGGGCGAACTGGACGCCGCCATCGGCGTGGCGTCCGATCACCCCGATTTGAGACCGCTCATTCCCGACGCCACCGAGCGCGGCTTCAAGCTGCTGGCCGAGCAGGGACACTACCCCATCAACCACACCATCGTGGTCAAGGACGAGCTGCTCCAGGCCCAACCCGGGCTGGCACAGAACATCTACGACGCCTTCGACCAGGCCAAGCAGCTTTATCTGGCGCGCCTGTCCAAAGGTGAAATCACTTCGCCCACCAAGGCCGACCAAACCTACGCGCGCGTCATGCAGACCCTCGAGGACCCGCTGCCCTATGGCCTGGAGCCGAACCGAGCCATGGTCGAGACGGTCATCCGATACGCGCGCGAACAGCAGATCATCGATCGCCCCTTCACCGCGGACGAACTCTTCGTCCCCGTGCAGGCCTAGATTCCAAGGCCCAAGGCATGGGCCGGTCCGGCCGGAAGGCCGGCCGCAGCCGAGGGCTTCGGACTCCATCACCACTACGAACAAGGCAGAACCATCCATGGAGACAAAGGATTCCACCGTCACCATTCCGGCCCTTCAGCAAATGAAGCGCGACGGCAAGAAGATCGTCGGGGTCGTGGCCTGGGACTATCAAATCGCCCAGATCGTCGACCGCGCCGGCGTCGACATCGTGTCGGTCGGCGACACCGTGGGCATCAACCTGTGGGGCCATCCCAACCCGCTCGAAATCACCATGGAAGAAGTGCTGGTCGTATGCAAGGCCGTCCGGCGCGGCGTCAGGCGCGCCCTGGTCAGTTGCGACTTCCCCTACGGCCCGCTGCAAGAAGGCACGGCCGAGGCGGTACGCGCAGCCATCCGCCTGGTCAAGGAAGGCGGAGTCGACATCGTCAAGCTGGATGGCGCCAACGATTTCCCCGAGGCGGTAACCGCCATTGCGCGCGCGGGCATCCCCGTCTTCGCGCAATTCGGCATCACGCCGCAAACCGCCCTGCAGTATGGCCTGCAATACAGCAACGCCGCCAAGCCGGGGGCGCAGATCCCGCCCGAGCTCACCGCCCGCTTCGTCGAAGAAGCCCAGCGGCTCGAGGCGGCGGGCGCCTCGCTGCTTGACTTCACCAACTCGGGGCCGGTGGCGGGCGAGGCGGTTGCCAAGGCCGTGTCCATTCCAGTAATCGGGGGCTTTGGCGGCGGCCCATGGCTGGACGGACGCATGCGCATGGTCAACGCGGCCATCGGCTACGCCGCCAGCACCATCGATTCGCCCACCGAAAGCTACGCCAGCGTCGCGCGCACTGTACTCGACGCCATTACCGAATACTCGTCCGACGTACGGGCGGCGCGCCAGATCAAGGGCGCCGCTCCCGCGGCCAAGCCGGCTGCCTGAAGCCGCCGGCCCGCAACATCATAAGGAAATTGTTCAATGGCAAGCACTATCATCGACGGAATCGAAACCCGATACGAAGTCGTCGGTCAGTCGGGGCCGCCGCTGCTCATGTTCTCGCCGGGTGGCTTCAACGCCACCCTGGACCAATGGTCTTCGCTGGGCATCTATGCCAAGGTCAAGCCGCTGGACCACCTCAGCAAGCATTATCGCTGCATCATCTTCGACCGCCGTGAAACCGGCCGCTCGGGCGGAAGAGTCGAGCGGGTGGGCTGGTCGCACTATGTGGCCCAGGGCGCGGGGCTGCTGGACCACCTGGGCTTCGACCAGGCCTTTCTGATGGGCGGCTGCATGGGCTGCTGCCCGGTGGCCGCCTTCGCCGTGGCCCACCCCCGGCGCACACTGGGCATGATCCTGTACTGGCCGGTGGGCGGCGCCAAATACCGCATCAGCGGGCACGAGCGCTTTGCGCGCCACCTGGCCTATGTGCACGAGCGCGGGCTGCAGGGCGTGGTCGACCTTGTGCAAGCCGAGGGCAAGCCCTTCGGCGCCGACCCGCGCGGCGGCCCCTGGGCCTCGGTCATCGCCAACGACTCCGCCTTTGCCGAGCGCTATGCACAGCAGAACGTCGACCAATACAAGCTGATCGTCGGCTCTATGGGCCGCACGCTGATCGACCGCGACACCGTGCCGGGCGCCGAGCCCGAAGACCTGTTGCGGCTGAACGTGCCCGCCTTGGTCGTGCCGGGACGCGACGCCTCGCACGCCACCTCGGCGGCCTGGTATCTGGAAGAATGCCTGCCCCAGGCCGAAATATGGAATGTTCCGGTCGAAGCACAGACCTCGGAGGACACCGGCGCGCGCCTGCTGAGCTTTCTGCAAGCGGCCGGCCAGAACCGCCAAATGGAAGCTGCATCATGATCATCGACATTCACTGCCACTACACCACCGAACCCAAGGCGCTGCAGGTTTTTCGCGACAAGCAGCTTGCCGCGCTGGCCGACCCCGCGCGGCGGCCCTCGAGCACCGACCTGGGCATCACCGACGACCAGCTGCGGGAAAGCGTGGCGCCGCAACTGAAGCTGCAGGCCGAGCGCGGCAGTGACCTTACCGTGTTTTCGCCGCGCGCCGCCGGCATGGCCCACCACATAGGCACCGAGGCCACCAGCGCCGAATGGACCACCTTGTCGAACGACCTGATCCATCGCGTCTGCACCCTGTTGCCCGACAACTTCGCGCCGGTGGGGCAACTGCCGCAGTATCCGGGCGTGTCGCCGCGCAACTGCCTGCCCGAACTGGAGCGCATCGTGAACCAGCTCGGCTTTGTCGGCGTCAACCTCAACCCCGATCCTTCGGGCGGCTACTGGACCGACCCGCCCCTGATCGACCGATACTGGTACCCGATCTACGAAAAGCTGTGCGAACTGGACGTGCCCGCCATGATCCACGTGTCGTCATGCTGCAACCCCAACTTCCACCACACGGGGGCGCACTATATCAATGCCGACACGGCGGCCTTCATGCAATTGATCCAGGGCGACCTGTTCAAGGATTTTCCCACGCTCAAGTTCGTCATTCCGCACGGCGGCGGCGCCGTGCCCTATCACTGGGGCCGGTATCGCGGCCTGTGCCTGGCGCTCAAGGACGTTCCCCTGCACGACCACCTGATGGACAACGTGTACTTCGACACCTGCGTATACCACTTGCCCGGCATCGAGCTGCTGACCAAGGTGGTTCCCGTGGACAACATTCTGTTCGCCTCGGAAATGCTGGGCGCGGTCAAGGGCATAGACCCTGAAACGGGCCATCCCTTCGACGACACCAAGCGCTATCTCGACCAGATCGAAAGCCTGGACGAAGAAAGCCGCTACAAGATCTTCGAAGGCAATGCCCGCCGGGTCTACCCGCGCCTGGACGCCCGCCTGAAAGAGCGCGGACACCCGGGCCGCGAGGCCGCAGCGGGCCTGGAAGCCGCCAACAAGCCATAAGGCCACCACACAGGACTCTTCATGCAAAGCATTCCGCGCCTCAACGGCATCATCCGCGCCCTCGAATCGGGCCAGCACGCCTTCTCGCTGTTCGCGCCCTGCGAAATCGAGACCGCCGTCGAACTGCAGGCATCGCGCTACGACAGCGTGGTGTTCGAAGGCGAGCATCGCGGCTGGGACATCGCCGCCCTGCGCAACAGCCTCCAGTTCCTGCTCAACCGCGGCCAGATAGCACGTTCGGGCTCGGTGGCGCCCGCCGTTACCCCATTGGCCCGCGTACCGGCCAACGGCATCGAGAAAAATCAGTTCCTGGCCAAGCAGGCCCTGGACCTGGGCTGCTACGGCATCGTGTGGCCCCACATCAGCACGGTCGAAGAAGCCTACAACGCCGTGGCCGCCTGTCGCTATCCGCGTCTGAAGGACAAGCCGCTGTACGAACCCGCCGGCATACGCGGCGATGGCCCCATGCAGGCCACGCGCTACTGGGGCATCAGCCAGCAGGAATACTACGAGCGCGCCGACGTCTGGCCGCTGGCCAAGCAGGGCGAGATCTTCGTCATCATCCAGATCGAGGACACCGCGGGCATACAGAACCTGCCCGACATGCTGAAGAACGTACCCGGCATCGGCGCCGTGCTGATCGGCGAGGGCGACCTCAGCCAGGAACTCGGCTACCCCCGCCAGACCGAGCACAAGGAAGTGCTCGACGCCATGGCCCAGGTGGTGTCGATCTGCCGCCAGCACGACGTGGTGGTGGGCCATCCGCACGTTACGCCCGCCAACGCCCAGCGCGTCATCGACGAGGGGTACCGCTTTTTGATGTGCGCCGCTCCGCGCAGCTTTGCCAATCTGGACCAGGCGCGCACACTCGCCGGCCGCGGCTAGCCGGCCGGCCGCCAACGCCCGACACCGAAAGAACTCTGGAAGACCATGAACCTAGCCCAAACATCGCCAAACGAAGAAACACCTGAAGGAAGCAAAGTGGAAACAGTCAAAGCAGCAGTCAAGGTCGGTCCCAATCAGATCGAGCTACAGGAATTCCCCATGCCCGACATCCCTGTCGACGGCGCCCTGATGAAGGTCGAGGTCGCAGGCATCTGCGGCACCGACGTCAAGATGTTCAAGGAGCCGCTCAAAACCGGCGGCCCGGTCATCATGGGGCACGAGAATATCGGCCACATCGTGAAGGCGGGGCCCGAGTTCGTGGCCCGCAAGGGCTTCAAGGAAGGCGACCTGGTGTTCGTCGAGCACTACGTCTCTTGCGGCAAGTGCGAGTGGTGCCACAAGGGCGAATACCGCCACTGCGAGCTGACCGACTGGCGCAGCAACCCCGACGGCATCCGCTACGGCTATTCCACTTCTGACAAGCCGCCCCATCTGTGGGGGGGCTTCGCCCAATATATGTACCTGCCCTGGAACGCCGTGATACACAAGGTGCCCGAGGGTGTAAGCCCCGAGCTGGCGGGCCTGGTCACCCCCATGGCCAACGGCATCGAGTGGGCGCTGTTCGACTGCCAGGTGGGCTATAACTCCACCGTGCTGATACAAGGGCCGGGCCAGCAGGGGCTGTCGCAGACCATCGCATGCAAGCAGGCCGGCGCATCGCTCATCATCGTCACCGGAACCACCAAGGACAAGGCCCGCCTCGAGGTTGCCAAGAAGCTGGGCGCCGACTACGTCATCGACGTGCAGGCCGAAGACCCGCTGGCCCGCATCATGGAGATCACCGGCGGCAAGGGTGTGGACGTGGCCCTGGACTGCACGGCCGGCGCCGGCACCATGGCCATACTGCTGGGCGTCGAAGCCCTCAAGCGCAAGGGCGGCACGCTGCTGATACAGGGCGAGATGGCCGACTTTCCCAACTTCCCCATCGGCAAGGTCACCACCAAGTACATCACCATCAAGAGCGCGCGCGGCCACAGCTACCGCGCCTGCGAGCTGGCCCTGCAGCAGCTGGCTTCCAAGCGCTTCCCGCTCGAGCTGCTGACCACGCACCGCTTCGGCCTGAAGGACACCGAGTACGCCATCAAGTCGGTGGGCGGCGAAGGCGCCAAGGACGTGGTGCACGTTTCGCTCATGCCCTGGATGTAGGCCGGGCCATGCAGGAAGCTTCCCGCCACCCCGACCCGGCGCCCGCGGCGCCGGACGACCGCCTGCCTGTCACCATACTGACTGGCTATCTGGGCGCGGGCAAGACCACCCTGCTGAACCGCATTCTTTCAGAGGACCACGGCCGCCGCTATGCCGTCATCGTCAACGAATTCGGCGAGATCGGCATCGACAACGAACTGGTCGTGGACACCGATGAAGAATTGTTCGAAATGAACAACGGCTGCGTATGCTGCACCGTGCGCGGCGACCTCATACGCACCCTGCACGGCCTGCTTGCCAGGCCCGGGCGCTTCGAGGCCATTATCATCGAGACCACCGGCCTGGCCGACCCCGGCCCCGTGGCCCAGACCTTCCTGGTCGACCAGGGCCTGCTGGCCCGCACGCGCCTGGATTCCGTCACCACCGTGGTGGACGCGCACAATATACGCCGCCAGCTCGAGCACAGCGCCGATGCCGCCGAACAGATCGCTTTTGCCGACCAGATCGTGCTCAACAAGACCGAGCTCGTCGGCGCGGAAGAACTGCCCCGCATCGAATCCCTGCTGCGCAGCCTGAACCCGCTGGCGCCCATCCATCGCAGCCGGCGCGCCGACGTGGCCCTGGACAGCATCCTGAACCGCGGCGGCTTCGACATCGACCGCATCGGCACGCTGATGCAAGAGGCTCCGGCGCCGCATGCGCACGATCATGCGCATGAGGGCGGGCACAGTGCCCACGCCCATCATGGACATGAATGCGAAGAAGATCACGATGGTTGCGGACACGATCACGCTACGGCCTGCGACCATGAATGCGGCCATGATCACGATCATCATGGCCATGCGCACGAGCACGCCCATGAAGCCAGCCACATCCATCAAAGCGGCATCTCCAGCATTTCACTGACCTCGCACCGGCCCATGGACGAGGCGCGGATCAGCCAGTGGCTGGGCCGGCTGGTAACCGAGCAGGGCGCCGACATCCTGCGCGCCAAGGGCATCATCGACGTGGCGGGCGACGATCGGCGCCTGGTGTTCCAGTCGGTGCACATGCTGCTGGAAGGCGACTGGCAGCGCCCCTGGCGGCCCGGCGAACAGCGCTACAGCCGCCTGGTCTTCATCGGCCGCAAGCTCGAAGAAAAAGGGCTACCTCAGGCCTTCGAGGCCTGCGCCGCCGAATCGCCCTAGCGCCGCTACGAGGCGCCCGCCCCCACGTTGCAACAGCGAGGACTCCATGTCGTTCACCACCCTGTACAGCCAAGCCCGCCAATACCATCACCTGCCGCCCCATTCGCTGGTCCAGCCGCTAAGCAATGCCCGCGCCAACAGCGACACGCGCAACCGCATCAACGCGCCCAATTCGCGCCCGCGCCATATCAAGCTGGTCGGCCTGCACAGCGGCGGGGCCCGCCTGGTTTCCGCCCTGCCCATCGAGCGCTGGAGAAACGTCCAGGCCCTGAGCCTGGCGGAAGCCGACAGCCCCCTGGCCCAGGCGCCGTCGGCGCTGGATGACGCCGAGATGATCTTCATCGTCGCCTGCAGCGGCGACGATCTTTCGTGTGCGCCCCGCATCCGCGAGGCCGCCCAGCGGCGCGGCATCATCACCACCGGCATCCTGGTGGCGGGCGCCATCGTCACCGACGAGCAGCACGCGGAACTGCGCGCCCTGCGCGCCGCCTCCGACATGCTGGTCATCGCCTCGGACGAAAGCTATGTGCCCGACATGCTGACCGAGCTGGGCGCCTGAAAAGATAGAATCCCGCGCCAAGGAACCCCGCCGCCGGCCCACGGCCTTTCGCGGCGCCCGCGTACCGCTCAGGCGGAAGCATCGACAGACTCGAGCAGCGCCCGCGTGATGCCCGGCTCGTCCGAGGCGTGGCCCGCGCCCTCGACCACGCGCAGCACCGACCCCGGCCATGCCTTGTGCAGGGCCCAGGCCGTCGCCAGCGGTGTCACAAGGTCGTAGCGGCCCTGGACAATGGCGCCCGGTATGCCGCCCAGCCGGGCCGCGCCGGCAAGCAAGGCGCCCTCGGCAAGAAACGCCCCATGCGCCAGATAGTGCGCGCCGATGCGCGCCGCCGTCCAGATGGCCGTACCGCCGGAGGCATCTCCGACGTTCGCATCATTGCCGCCATGAACATGCTCCCCGCTTTCGGCGCTACCCGCCTCACTGCCCCCAGCGTCGATATCGACGCGCGTCGAGTCGTGCGGCGCGGCGGCGCGGCTCGTCCCAGCCATCAAGGCGTCTTCCCAGGCGCACCAGGCCCTGGCCATGGCAAGCGCCGCCTCGGTCCTGGGTCCGGCCAGGCCGACGGCATAGCGTGCAACGACGTCGTTTCTTTGCGGCTCGGGTATGGGCCGCAGAAACTTCCTCCACGCCTCTGGATGCATGTGCGCCGCGCCGCCCCGGTATAGCCAGCACAGCTCGCCGGAGCGGGCCAGGAACACGCCCCTGAGCACCAGGCAGCTGACGCGCTCCCGATGTGCCTGCGCATAGGCCAACGCCAGCGTCCCCCCCCAGGAGCCTCCGAACAGCAGCCAGCGCTCCACACCCAGGCGGATGCGCAGGCGCTCCATGTCGTTGATGAGATGCGCCGTGGTGTTGGCGCGCAGTTCGCCGCTGGGTGTAGAGCGGCCGCAGCCCCGTTGGTCGAACGCGATAATGCGATACCGGCGGGGGTCGAAGAAACGCCGGTCGCGCGGCCAGATCGCGCCGCCCGGCCCTCCATGCACCAGCAAGGCGGCTTCGCCTTGCGGATTGCCGCTGGCCTCCCAATAGACCCGGTGCCCGTCTTGCTCTTCAAGCCATCCTCCATCGAATGGCTCGATCGAGGGATGCAGCTGAGCAAAGCCTGCCCGATTGGGGCCGTATAGAACAGTGCTGCTTGACGCCTGATGTCTGGTGACTGTGCTCATTCTTGCGCAACCTGGGCGGTTCGTGATGTCCGGGATACTTGCATCGCTTCCATTCGGGCAGCTTAGCTTAATCGCATGGGAACGTGGTTCTTTCTATTGTCCATGCGGCTGCGCTTTGGCAAGGTCACGTGAATCCGAACCGGTGCCTGGTGGAAATGCAGCCAGCGGCATACCTTGTAGTCTCGACGAAAAAAATCTTGAAACAGAATCTAGCCTGACTGCATCCAATGGGTGAGCGTGGCGATTTCCGTCATGCATTCTGGAGCCGTCTCATGATTCGTCCCATTCTTACGGCAGTTGCCGCTGCAGCTGTCCTCGCTTTCTCTTTGGGTGTTCCTGGCGCCATGGCCGCCGAGCCTTCCGTGCTCAACGCCCCACCCCCGGCCCCATATAAAGCGGTCAGTTCACTGGTGAAGCTGCCCGACTTCATCCCCGGCATGGGCCAGCTTTTTGTCAACGCCGACACCTTGCCCGCAGGCCCTTTCCTGGGGTACGACCACGACGGCAGCCTGGTGAACACCACCTACATGATCCCCCTGTCATTGATGACGTCCGATATGCATCTGAACGACTTGATGGTCCCCGCCGGCTCTGTCGATCATGTCGACATCATGTACAACGCAGGCCATCCAGGGGTCGCCGAGCCGCACATTCACATCGTACTTTGGAATGTTCCGGTTGATCAGGAAAACCGAGTGGCCAAATGAAAACTCTCTCCCATGACCCCCGCCGACGCCTGCTGCTGTCTGCGGGTGCCGGTCTGCTGCTGACGGCCACTGTTTCACGGCGGGCCGGTGCAGCGAACGAGATCGAAATCAGTATGTCAGGCACTCCAACCGGCTCTCATGTCTGGTTCCGCCCGCGTGGCCTATTAATACAACCCGGCCAAGCCGTTCGATGGGTCAATCGCGAAGCAGGAAATGTCCACACGGTCACGGCCTACCATCCTGACAACGGCGAGCCGCTGCGGATTCCCAACGAAGCAAAATCCTGGGACTCCGATTATCTGATGCCGGATGAATCATTCGTGATTGCATTCGACACACCCGGAGTCTATGACTACTTCTGCATCCCGCATGAGCATGCGGGCATGGTAGGACGTATCGTGGTCGGTGAAGTGGATGCGTCGGTACGGCCATACGCCGCTACCGATGCGTTATTGCCGGCCGCCGCGGTGGCGGGCTTTCCTTCTGTAGACAGCATCCTGAAAGACACCCAGGTGGAATAAATGAACGAAACGGTGGCTTGATGGTTCACCCATACTCTTAGATCAGGTTTTCATACTATCCATGCTTGCAACGTTACCCGCCCCTGCTGCTGAACAAGACCAATTCATTCAAACAACAGATGTATCCAGCCGAATCCGCTCTCGATTGATCGCAGCCAAGCACCGTTACCATGCCAACGACAACATTTCCGCGTTCATAGAAGATGGAGAAATGCAGGCACTGCATACCGAGGTGGAGGCTCGCGTACGCGAGATGCTGAAAGCCCTGGTGATCGATGTCGAGAGCGACCACAATACTGTCGACACCGCCCAACGCGTCGCCAGAATGTTCATCAACGAAGTGTTCCATGGACGCTACGAGCCGGCCCCGCCGATAACCGCCTTCCCCAATATATCCCGGTTGAATGAACTGATGGTTGTAGGGCCTATCAAAGTGCGCAGCGCTTGTTCACATCATTTATGTCCCATTCTGGGCAAAGTGTGGATAGGCATACTGCCCAACGCATCCTCGGATCTGATCGGCCTGTCCAAATACGCCCGTCTCTGCGACTGGGTCATGAGCCGCCCACAGATACAGGAAGAGGCCGTGGTTATGCTTGCCGATGAACTAGAGCGCCGCATGCAGCCAGATGGCTTGGCCGTCGTCATGCAGGCGAGCCATTTTTGCATGCACTGGAGAGGTGTCAAGGACGATGGCGCATTGATGAAGAATTCTGTCATGCGGGGCGCCTTCTTCTCAGACGCAGCGCTCCGGCGGGAATTTTTCGGCCTGCTGAGCAACGGAAATGCTTGAATGGCCCATTGGGATTCTGGCCAAGGCATTCTATGGCTGCTGGATCCAGCCTATGGAAATTGATTATTTGGAACGGCAATGCAAAACGCACAAGTACCGACACACGGAGCCTTTTCAGAGCACACGCCTGAAAAAGAGCTCATCGCATACGCCGCGGACGGCAATGAAGATGCCTTCGAAGTGATTATGCGGCGCCACAACCAGCTGCTGTTCCGCACCGCGCGCAGTATTTTGAACAATGACGCGGACGCCGAAGATGCTCTGCAGGAAGCCTATCTGAGTGCCTGGCGCGGACTAGCGGGCTTCCGCTCGGATGCCAAGCTTTCAACATGGCTGGTACGAGTGGTCGTCAACGAAGCTCTTGGCCGCTTGCGGCGCAAAGGGGCTCAAATTCTCCCACTGGATGCGGCTATGAATTCGTTTGATCCTGAAATCCAGGCTTCGCTGGTGGAAAACGACAATCGGCAGCCCGAACGGCTCGCAATGCGGGCTCAGCTGCGCAAGATCATCGAAACGCGCATTGACCTGTTGCCTGATCTATACCGAACCGTATTTGTGTTGCGCGCCATCGAAGAAATGACAGCGCAAGAGGTTGCATTGGCGTTGAAGATACCCGAGGCCACGGTGCGGACCCGCTTCTTTCGCGCCCGAAACCTGGTGCGCACAGGCCTGGCGAGCGACATTGACATGACATTGGACGAAGCTTTTTCGTTCGACGGTAAACGATGCGATCGAATCGTAGGCAACGTACTGGCAAAAGGCAAGTTTCTACGCTTTCCTGGAAAGAACAGCTCCGCTGGAGAAGACCTGGCGTAGTTTGCCTTGCTTGCAAGATTGGCGCGCAAGCGGCAATGCCTGGCCAACATGCCGCAAGCCATGCCGCTTGTGCAACAGCAGCTATGCAGGGTCGGCCTCGACAACCCTGCCAAGCGCCGCACTGGAAGGGAAGACCAGCGACTTGATCACCACCGGCACCGCCCCCGACGTGTCGAGCATCTTGCCGATGTCGATGAAATCGAACTCCTTCAGGGCGATGCCGTCGATCGAGGCTATTGTGTTCTTCATGCCCAGCACCTGCTTCAAATGCATGCCGATCAACCCGCCGATATCGCCTTCGCCCACCAGGATCAAGGGCTGGCCCTTGGCAAGATGCCGCGACAGGCCTTCGGACACGCCCCGGCAGAACGCGTCCATGCGTCCGTACATGGCCGATTCTTGCCAGCGATAGCACAGCACCACCGGCCGGTCGCCCTCGTGCAGGTCCAGGCGCCGCAGCGCCGCCGCGATCGCCTGCGCGATGCCTTCGGCATCCAGCTGCTCGGGCGCCAGGTCGAGATCGGGGCTGATGACCGGCACATTGCGCAGGGGCAGCGCATCGAGCGGCTCGACATAGATGGTGCTGCCGCTGACCTGTATCGTGTATTGCGAGGCGCCCACCACCGTGGCGCGTATGCCCTGCTCGGGCTGGTGCAAGGCGGGCCCCCAGGCGGCCACGCGTTCCAGCATGGCCTGGGCCAGGCGTGCGCCCAGGTCGCCGAAACCGGCCGCCTGGCGGCCGTATATGTACTCTGAAACCCCGCCCGAGAACGTGACGGCATCGGGCATGCGCGCGTTGCGTAAAGGGTCCAGGCGCAGCAGCTGGGCCGTGCTTTCGGCCAGTTCCGGCTGCCGGACGACCTCCATCAGGCGGTCGGCCATGATTTCAACCATGCGCCCAAGGCCGGCTTCGTCGGGCACCTGCCCAAGCTCCAGGCTCAGCCCGGCTTCTTGCGCAAAGCGCCGGCCCGCTTCTTCGATGCGCTGCACGCAGCCCCGTTCGTCGAAGGAAACGATGCGCGCACCGACGTCCACCGCCGTCATCTCGATGAGCTCGCCCGCCTCGCACACTGCGATCTTGGACGTGCCGCCGCCGATGTCGATGTTCATGACCCGCGAGTTTTCGCGGATGGAACGCGCCATGGCGCCCGAGCCATAGGCGGCAAGCGTGGTCTCCAGCCCGTCGCCGGCGCTGACCGACACGAACTTGCCCGCCTGCGAGGCGAAGAGTTCCCCAATAGCCCGGGCATTGCTGCGCCTTACCGCCACCCCGGTGAGGATCAGCGCCCCGGTGTCGATGTTGCGCGGCTCGACCCCCGCCAGTTCGTACTGGCGGTCGATGAAGGCCCCCAGCGCAGCCGCGTCGATGGTCTGGTCCTGGGCATAGGGGGTAAGCAGCACGTCGGACTCATGCAGCACCACGCGCTCGGACACGATGTAGCGGTTGTCGAGCCGCTCGAGCACGATGCGCGAGAACACCAGGTGGGAGGTCGACGACCCGATGTCCACACCCACGCTGACCAGGCGGATCTCGTCTTCTTCTTCGAGACTGCGCCCCATGTTGCTGAAGAATATGCGTCCGCCCGAACTGTCGCTCATTGCCGGCTCACTTGTCGTACGAGCGCTCGTACCATTCGGGCTTCATGCGGTTGGTCACCCCGTTTTGCCTGAGCAGCGCCTCGTACTCCTGGCGGATGAAAGGGTCTTCCATGGAATAGGGGATGGCCGTGCCGCCCTCGTTGACGTCGATGGCGGTGTAGTCGGTGTGCTTCTCGCCCGGGGGCCCGGGATCGCGGCCCGGGTTGTGGGGGCCGAACCAGGCCGTGAGCCGGAAGGGGTCTTCGGACACGCTGAAGTGCTGGTGATACCAGCGGGCGCCGCCGGGTGCCGCGGTGACCATGCCCACCGGCTCGTAGTCGAGCCGCCTTACCTTGTCGCCGTGCCCGTCCTTCCAGGGGTTGACGCCCAGCTCTTCGGGCCAGGTGTAGGTATAGCCCTTGCCCTTCAGGCAGATCAGCACCGCCGCCGAAGTATGCGCGTGGGCCTTGGAATAGCGGCCGTTCTCGTGCTGGCCTATCCAGAAGTAGAAGACATTGTTGGTCATGAACGGCTCGATGCGCCGATAGCCGGGCGAACGGCGATTGTCGAGCGGCAGTTCGCAGTTCATCGCGTCGGGGATGAGGTTCGTGCGACGCATGGCAAGTCCGCGCACCGGGTCGGGCTCGATGTCGTCCTTGGGTTTAAAAAAGTCTTCCGCGCCGCTGAAGCGGTCACGGAAGACAAACGGGTTATTGAACACCGCGTCGAAGTTGTTGATCATGTTGATCACATTGGGCGCGGTGGTGCCGGCCAGCAACAGGGCTCCGCTGTTGGTTCCATTGACGATGCGATACATCGCGTTCATCGGAATGGAGAACATCGAGCCTGCCTGCCATTCGAATACGTGCTTTTTGGTGTCGCCCTCTTGCCAGACTTCGGTCGTGCCGCGGCCCTCGACCACCAGGAAGATCTCTTCGTACATGTGTTTTTCAACGTTCAGGGCGCCCGCCGGCGGCACCTCGACCACGTAGCAGCCCCACTTGCCCTCGGTGCCGTACAGCTGGATATAGTGGCCGCGGCCGCCCTTGCGCTTCCAGGGATACAGGGGCAGGTTCTGCACCTTGCTGATGCCCAGGTCGCGGTACACCGGTATGCCTTCTTCTTCCATGAAGGCGTCGTAGGGCGTGGGCTGCTTCTTGAACTTGCCGAACCCCGCCTTTTTATGGCCGGCCGGCTCGTGCCAGTGGGTTCGGTCCTTGTCGTGCGGCATGTCTTTCCTCCGTGCGGGCCGGGCGTTGCATACCCCAGCTATGTTCTGATATATAGAATTGCGTTCTGTTATAGTAAAATCGTAGACAAAGCCTGCGCAAATGTCAATGTGAAAGCGCGAAAAAAGGCCGCGCCCAGGGGCGCGGCCTTTTCACCTTGCTGCATCAGGTGGCTGCGGCGTGCGCCTTGAATGCGGCCCTCAGGTTCTCGGGCGTGAACGGCACGCGGCGTATGCGCACGCCCGTCGCATCGAACAGCGCGTTTGCAATCACCGCGGCCACGGGGCGTATCGTCGGCTCGCCCGCTCCGCCCGGCTTGGCGTCCGGACGGTTGTTCACCATCACGACGTCCATGCGGTCGGGCACGTCGTCGATCTCGGCGATGGGATAGCTGGCCCAGTCGACGCTCTTGACCTCGTCGGAGGTAAAGCGCACCTCTTCATACATGGCCCGGCTCATGCCCATCAACAGGTTGCCCTCGATGGTGCGGTCCAGCCCCAGGGGGTTGATCACGAAACCGCAATCATGCGCCACGACGAAGCGGGTGACGCGAAACCGGCCGGTTTCCATATTGACCTTGACCTCGGCCACCAGCGCCACCACGCTGCTCTTGCGCGGCGAATAAGCAATGCCCCGGCCCGTCACCTCGGGACCTTCCTGCCCCTTGCGCGGCGATGGGCGCCGGTCCCATCCCGCCGCCTTCGCCACCGCCTCGACCACGGCCCTGTCGCGCGGCTCTTTCAGATAGGCCAGGCGAAATTCCACCGGGTCGGCGCCCGCCTCGGCGGCAAGCTCGTCGATGAAGCATTCACTGGCGAAGCAGGTGGCCATGCCGTCAGGGTCGCGCAGGTGGGTGGTGCGCAGCCCGGTGGGCAGCGACTGGCGCCATTCGAACAGATGGCTGACCCTCCGCTGGTTGGGAAACTCGTACGAATCTTCCGGGAACTGGTGCTTTTCGGTGCTGGCCGGCGTACCTTCGCCACGCAGGTATACCGACAGCGTGTCGCCCGGATGGTCGGTGCCCGAAGGCCGCACGCGGCTCGAATATCCGCGCGCCTCGTAGTCGAAGGCCAGCACCTTGCCTTGCTCGTCCAGCGCTCCGCGCATGTTGAAGGCGATGGGCGGCCCCTTGGCATCCCAGGCTGTACCGTCGGCGCGCATGTACTGAACCCTTACCGGCTTGCCTGTTTCGCGCGACAGCAAGGCGGCATCCATTGCCGCGTCGTCGGCGTCATTCATGCCATACGAGCCCGGGCCCGGCATCCATGTGGTGCGTACCTGCTCCGGATCCATGCCAAGCAGTTCGGCCACGGCCCGGCGCAAGGGGTAAGGCTTCTGGCCGCCGGACCATATCTGGGCGCCGTCGTCGCGCACGTCGGCTATGGCGCACCCCGGGCCCATGCAGGCATGCGACTGGAAGGGATATTCGTACTGCCCCCGCACCACCTTGGCGGCGCCCGCCATAGCCGCCTCGACGTCGCCCGCTTCGCCTTCCGTCTTGGACTGCTTGGGCTGGGCACTGCGCAGCGAATCATACAGCGCGTCGTACGACTCGGCGAACATCGGCTCGGGCGTGGACCATTCGACCTTGAGCTCGCGCGCCGCCTTTACGGCCTGTTCTTCGCGCTCGCATACCACCGCGACATAATCGCCCTTGCTCACCACCTTGACGAGGCCGGGAAAACTCTGGCCCGCCGGCACCTCGAGCAGGCGCGCGCCCGCCTTGGGTGGCCGTATCACCCGGCCATGCAGCATGCCCGGCACCCGGTGATCGACAAGGTAGACATACTGGCCCGTTACCTTGAGCGGAATGTCGGTACGGGGCACGGGCTTGCCCACCAGCTTGTATTGCGATGCGTCCTTGGTCCTGACCTTGGCATCGAGCGCCATCTCGAAGCGCTTGCCGCCTATCAGCTCGCCATAGGAAATGGATTTGCCCGGGGTGCCCGCCACTTTCACCACGCCGTCCTCCACTTCAAGCTGCTCGGCCGGAACGCCCAGCCGCACGGACGCCATGGACAGCAAGGCATGCCGCGCCTGGGCGCTTGCCTTGCGCAAGGCGCTGCCGCCGTCCATGATGCCGTTGCTCGAACCGGTGCCGCGCTGGTCGACCGTGGTGGCGGTATCGCCCATGTGGATGGCGACCTTGTCCAACGGCACGTCCAGCTCGTCGGCCACGATCTGCGCAAAGGCGGTGCTGATGCCCATGCCGGCCTCTATCTTGCCCACGCCGGCGGCCACCGAGCCGTCGGGCAGCACCGCCAGCCAGGAATCCAGCTGCTTCTTATCGACGGTGTCGTCCCAGGGGCCGGCCTCGAACTGCAGGGCGGAGCCGTCGGCGACGGAACGCGATTGCGCGGAAGCCCGCAGGGGCAGGCCGAAAGACACGATGAGGGCGCCCGAAGCCGCCAGGAATTGCCTGCGCGAGACGCCCGCAGGCACCTGGGATGAAAGATTGTCCATGTCGCCCCCTTATGCCATGGCCTTGGAGGCCCGCCGCACGGCGCGCATGACGCTGATCTGCGTCCCGCAGCGGCACTTGAGGCCGCGCAGGCCTTCCTTGATCTGCTCGTCGGTCGCATCGGGCGTTTTCTCGAGCAGGGCGGCCGAAGTCATGATCCAGGCGTTCACGCAGTATCCGCATTGCGCGGCCTGCTCTTCGATGAAGGCCTGCTGCACCGGATGCAGGGCTTCGCCCTCTTTGCCGTGATAGGCCTGCGCCAGGCCCTCGAGCGTTGTAATGCGCGTGCCGGCAGCCGCCGATGCCGGCGTGACGCAAGAGCGTATCGCCACGCCGTCCATGTGCACGGTACAGGCGCCGCACTGGGCCAGCCCGCAGCCGAAGCGTGGACCGCGCAGTTCCATTTCATTGCGCAGCACGTAGAGCAGCGGTGTGTCGGGTGGCGCTTCGACGGCATGCCGCCTGCCGTTGACCTCGATTTCCAATGTTTTCCCCATTGTCTCCTCCTTGGGTACACCCATGGCGCCATGCCATAGTTTCCTTTTTATGGAATGCTATTCCGCATATCAATACATTGCCAGCATCATGTTGTAACCTGTTTTTGCCCCGCCCAAATATTTCCTTTATACGGAACATTGTTCTATTTTTAACAAAAATCTGCCATCCATTGATAGAATCGTGTCTTCCCATCGTCGATGAAAACCGCGCCAGACGGTTCAACAGAGGAGATCCCGAACATGTTCAAGCACCTTTCCCTGCTTGCCATCGCACTGTGCTTTACCGCCGAGCAGGCGGCCGCGAACTGGAGCCTGCCGCCCGACAAGGGCATGGTCGAGCCCGACACCGTCGCCGCCATCCTGCAGGGCAACGACTATCCCGAAACCAGCGGCTACACCGAGAAGATCGACTACATCGACTTCGAGGCCTACGGCCAGCCCTTTACCCAGGTGGTCGTCACCCTTACCCCCGACAAGCCGCGCCTGCACGACGGCAAGAAGATCGTGGTGGTGGGCGGCGAGCCGGGCAGCGAGTACGCCATGGATTTCCTGGAAACCCCCGAGGGCAAGGAAGGCCCCGGCGTGTGGCTGGCAAAGCGGGGCGTGAAGTTCGTCGCGCTTACCCGCGTGGGCCGCTGGAACTTCTTCGACGAGCAGGGCAGGGGCTCATGGGAAAACATCCCGCTCGACCAGCGCATGCCCATCTTCAGCCGCCAACAGAAAGCGCCTTGGACACAAGACGACTTCGTCACCAAGCAAAGCGACGTGCAGAAGGCCACTTCGGGCGACAGCTCCGTCTATCGCTATCCGAAAGAGGACTCCCCGCTGTTCCGGCAAATGCTGGCCGCCACGCCCGACACCTTCGTCGAGGGCTATCGCCTGGCCGTCGAACACGCGGTGCCCGAGAGCGAGCGCAAGGATTCCTACCTGCTGTACTGGGGCATGTCCACCGGCGGCGCCTTCCTGTATCCGCTGGCCAAGTACATCCAGCCCGACGGCTATCTGGGCTGGGGCACCAGCAACGTCGGCATAGCCTATGCCTACCGCAAGGCCAAGTTCGGCAACTTCACCAACGCATACTCAAAGACCGCCCAACGCCTGCGTGAACGCGGCCTGGACGATTTCACCTACTACACCAAGGACCTGGACGAGGCCACGCGAAACAAATGGTGGAAGGGCGCCCAGCGGGGCCCGCGCTTCAAGAGCAGCGAAGACATGGGCATGCAGTTCACCCCGGCCGCCCTGACCGAGGTCGCGCTGCGCATGTGGCTGTCGGACTGGCTGCCCGACGAGTACCGGGAGCGCCGCCTGGGCGGCTTCATCCAGGACATCATGGAGCCCAGCTTCCCGCCCGAGGCCCTGAAGAACGTGGCCATCCTCGACATGAACGGCACGCTGGACGAGGCCATTCCGCCCAAGACCGTCGATGCGCACCGCGAAGTGCTGGAGCCTTATGCGGGCAATTACCGCGTGGCGAGGGTACGCGACATGCACCACTATCTCTTCACCCAGGACAGCATCAAGACGGTCGGAACCCTGTGGCTGCGCTTCATCGATTCGGGCTACTTCGATTCGGTGGGCCAGAACAAATAGTCCACCGCGCGGGCCCATCCACATGCACCTATAACAGCAAGGCAGCCGCTTGAATCCCGTCCTGGTCGTCTACCTGACCGTCACGCTGTCGGTATTGAACCAGATCGGCCTGAAGGGCAGTAAAGTCCTGATGGCGCTGTACGCCCTGCACTTCGGCGCGGGGCCGATCGCCATCGGGGTACTGGCGGCCACCTATGCCTGCGTGCCATTGCTGGTGGCCGTCTATGCGGGCCGCGTGTCCGATCGGGTCGGAGTGCGCCCACCCATGATCATGGGCTCGTTCGGCATGGGGCTGGGACTCGCCATTCCCCTGCTGTATCCCGCCCTGCCGGCCTTGTACCTGGGCGCGGCCATACTGGGCACCTCTAACATTTTTTTCCACGTCGCCACCCACAACCTCGTCGGGGCGATGGGCGACAAGCAGGCGCGAACAAAGAACTTCAGCACGTTCAGCCTGGGCTCTTCCATATCGGGCTTTCTTGGCCCCGTGCTGGTTGGCTGGCAGATAGATAACGCGGGCTACGCGAACGCCCTGGCCCTCCTGGCCGGGATCGTGCTGATTCCGGGCGCCCTGCTGTGCGTGTACGGCCGCCTGGTTCCCCCGCGCGGGGCCGGCGCCAAAGAACACGCTGCCGGCGGAGTGAAAGACCTGCTGGCCAACGACGCTTTGCGCAACACGCTGATCACCAGTGGCCTGATCCTGACGGGCATCGATCTGTTCAATTTCTACATGCCCATTCACGGACGCGCCATCGGCCTGACAGCTTCCTTCATCGGCATCGTGATCGGCATGCAAGCAGCCGCCGCTTTCATTGTGCGCCTGGCCCTTCCCAGCCTGGCGCGGCGCTTCACCGAGAAACGCGTCCTGACGTATTGCCTGCTGATGGCGGGCCTGACCTATTTCCTGTTCCCCCTGCTGCAGCAGCCGGTTCTGCTGGCCACGGTCTCGTTCATTCTGGGCCTGGCGCTGGGCTGCGGGCAGCCTCTGTCCATCATTCTTACGTACAACTACTCGCCGCCGGGCCGTGCCGGCGAGGCGCTGGGAATGCGCCTGACGGTCAACAAGTTCATACAGATCGTCGTACCGCTGGTATTCGGCTCGATGGGCGCGGCCTTCGGCGTGTTTCCCATCTTCTGGAGCAATGGCGCCCTGCTGCTGGCGGGCGGGTGGCTGAACACCCTTTACGACAAGCGCCGGCAAATAGATTTGGCAGATCAGGCGGCAGCCGCCCAGCCTGAAAGCGGCCGTCCCCCGGCCGCCGAAGACCCTCCCGCCTGAAGCGTGCCGCCCGTTGCGGCATGCCGCGAACGGACGCTTATTCCGTTTCTGAATCAATCGCGAACACGAAGCCAAAGCGCGGACATTACCGATGTAAGGCGCCGACAGAGTGCACGGTTGCTCTAGAAATGGAACGAGGGCCTGTTAACGCTAAAGCAGAACCGGCCGGTCGGGCAGTTCGTTGGGGTTGCCGTCGGACGGCGGGCAGTGGCGTGCGCAAATGGCTTCGATGCTGTCCACGGCGGCCAGTATGCCTTCGACATAGCGGCCCCGGCCCAGGTGCTGCCGCAGCTGGCCGCAGACTTCCTGCCAGGCTTCCGGGGGCGCGGCCACGCCCCGGTCGGCAATGAGTTCGATGCCGTGCCTGTCGAGCGCAAGGTACAACAACACGCCTGTGTTATGAGGCGTGTCCCACACATGCAGCTTGCCGAAGACCTCTAGAGCGCGGGCGTGGCTGTCGGGCTCGTGGGCCGGCGACACCGCTTCTACCGCCAGCATCAGCTCGCCCGTGTGCGAGCGCTCGCATTCGCCGATGCGCTGCGCGATGCGCTCGAGTATGGCCGGCGTGAAATGCCGCCGGCGCAGCACATGGCCCTCGATCGTCGACCAGCCTGTCAGCCGTTTCCAGTTGCTGCCCCGCACTTTTTTCTCCTGTAGGTCGGGCCCGCCTGAGCCCCTGGCCATGCCTTGCAACGGCGTTACCAGCTTCCCGAGGCGCCGCCTCCGCCGCTGGAGCCTCCGCCCCCGCCAAAGCCTCCGCCCCCGAAGCCGCCACCGCCGCCGAAACCGCCGCCGCGGCCAAACCCGCCCCCGCCGGCCATGCCGCCCAGACCGCCGATGACGCCGCCGCGCCGCGAAGCCCGCGCACCACTGCCCCGCACCCGAAGGGCGCGTCCCGCCATGCTAAGCAGAAAAGCCGCCATGCCCGCCAGCACGGCAAACACCACGCTGCCGAACGCAAAATAGATGAGCAGGGCCGCGCCCGCCACCGCAACGACGGGAGGCAGCACAGTAGCCATGATGACCAGCATGACGAGAACGCCGAAAGCATCTTCGCCACCCGAGGATTCTTCGGCCGCCGCCGGCGGCGGCAGATCTTCGCCCTCGACCAGCGAAACAAGGCTGTTCACGCCCGCCTCGACCCCGCCGGCAAAGTCGCCCTGCTGAAAGCGCGGCGCCACCTGCTCGCGTATGATGCGGCCCGCCAGCAGGTCGGGCACGGCGCCTTCCAGCCCGTAGCCCACCTCGATGCGCAGGCGGCGATCGTCCTTGGCCACCAGGAAGAGAATGCCGTCGTCGACCTGTTCGCGCCCCAGCCGCCACTGCTCGAAAGCCCGCACCGCATATTGCGCGATGTCTTCCTGCCCTGTGGTGGGTATCATCAGAACGGCAATCTGCGCCCCCTTGCGCTGCTCGAGGTCGGCCAGAATCTGTGTGAGCCGGCTTTGCGTGGCGGCGTCGAGCGTGCCGGTCGTGTCGGTAACCCGCTGCTTCAGTTCGGGAATGGCGGCCTGCTGGCCGAACGCCGACGGCGCCACGGCCAGCAGGGCCAACACACCCGCAAGCAATAGCCAGCCCCACGCCCGCCAGGCCTTCAGCGCCCGGCCCAGGCGCAGCCCCGCCGCACGCGCCGGATTCGCGGACACGCCGCTACCCGTTCGCGCCGGCCGGCGCCGGCACGTCGAACTTCACCTCAGGGTCGCGCATGATCTCGCCCTGCCGGTCGACCCCGTAGTTCTGCTTGACGTCGTAGCCGAAGATCTTGGCCGTGATGACAGTGGGGAACTGCCTGATATACACGTTGTACGCCTGCACCGCCTGCACGAAGCGCCCGCGTTCGGTGGCGATGCGGTTCTCGGTGCCCTCGAGCTGCGTCATCAGGTCGCGGAACAAGCCGTCGCTTTTAAGCTGCGGATAATTCTCGGACACTGCAATGAGCCGCGACAGCGCCGAGGACAACTGGCTTTGCGCCTGCGTGAACTTCGCCATCAGCTCGGGGTTGTCCAGGTCGTCGACGCTGACCTGCACGCTGCCCACCTTGGCGCGCGCCTCGGTAACCTCGGTAAGCACCGTGCGCTCGTTCACCATGTAGGCATTCACCGAGTTCACCAGCTTGGGCACCAGTTCGGCGCGGCGCTCGTACTGGTTGAGCACCTGCGACCAGGCCGCCTTCACCTGCTCATCGAGCCGCTGGATTTCGTTATAGCCGCAGCCGGTAAGCAGCATCGCCAGCACGGGCGCCAGAAAAAGAAGCAGGAGTCGTTTCATGAGCGGCAATCTCAGGTTGGAACAATCGGAAGTGTAAAGCAGTTTGCCCCATTCCTATTCCCAAAATCGTGGGCGCCAGCTCGCCCTTTACCATTCTTTACCAGTCAGCAACAAAGGGGCAGTGCGCGCTTCTCTCCAATATCCAGGTCGAGGGGCGGTGTGGGCTTTCCAGTCCGCATCACGCGGCCCTTCGGGCTTCCCGAATTTCTCTGATCCGGCCGGGGGCTTTCGGCGCCAGCCTGTCCTACCCACCTCGCGGCCTGCATGCCGCTCGGATTCGCCAGGCACATGACAGTCCGCAGGGACTGTCATGTGTCCGGGCTCATCCCAAACCGCGAAGCGGCGAGGTTGAGTTCTGCCGCCGCCCGGTCGGATCAGAGAAATTCGGGAAGCCCGAAGGGCCGCGTGATGCGGACTGGAAAGCCCACACCGCCCCTCGACCGGCTCAAGAACCCAGACGCCAGACTACCTAGATTTACACAAGCTACCGATTCTGCGTCCGAACCTCCACCAGCGCAGGCCGCCCCGCCTTCACCTCGGCAATCGCCCGCGCCAGCGCCTCGGGCAGATCCGTCGCGCGGGCGATCGGACCCTCGCCGAACACCCCCATCGAACGCGCCATCGTCGCATAATCGACATCCGGATTCACAATGCGCGTCCCCAGCCCCGCATTCTCTACCGGCCGCTTCCGGTGCGCCGCAATCTTCTCGCCATGCTCCTCGGAGTTGTAGTAGCTGCGGTTGTTCATGATGATCGTCAGCAGCGGTATCCCGTGATGCGCCGCCGTCCACAACGCCGTGGGCGTGAACAGGAAATCGCCGTCGCCCTGCAGGTTGACGCACAGCCGGTCCGGGTTGGCCAGCGCCACACCCAGCGAAGCGCCCATGCCGTAGCCCAGGCCGCCCCCGCTGTACCGGCCCACGAACTGGTCGGGGCGGCTGATGTCCCAGAGGCGCTTGACCCAGCCATTGGCAATGCCCTGCGTCAGCACCCAGGGCTCGTCCTTGATGGCTTCCCAGACAATGGAAGCAAACGTGGACAGCGCAATAGGCGCGTCGCCGCTCTCCGATTGCGCCCTGGCTTGCCATTCGGCACGCAGCTTCTCGCTGTGCGCGCTCCACTTGGCCAGCCTTTCCCGGGCCGCCTTCGCCACATCGCCGCTGTCTTCCACCAATGCCTGGCAAGCCTGCAGCAAAGCGGGAACAAAACTCTCAGTGTCCGCCGCGATGGAGTCGTCGGTTTCCTGCAGGCGGCGGAAATCCTGGCTCCAGCTTCGCACCGCATAGCCGTCCAGCGTCACGTGGGCGATACGCGTGCCCGGCTTGTACATCGGGCAGGTCTCCCGCGTGAGGCGATTGACGGTGTGCAGGGCGCCGTAAAGGTCCATGGCATCGAGGGCCAGCACGTAGTCGGCTTCGGCCAGCACTTTTTCCGACGAATCGACGAGGAACAGCGGATGCCGGGTCGGAAAATTATGGCGATTTCCCTGGTCGAGCACGGGAATGCTCAATAAATCGGCCAGGCGCAGCAGGGCATCGAAAGCAACGTGCGAACGACCCATGCGGTCGGCCACGATGACCGGAGCCTTGGCGTCGACCAGGGCCTGCGCCACGCGCTGGACCGTCTCGGGGCTTGCGGCCGCCGGCTCGGGCGGCAGAAACTTCGAAGGGTCCGGCAACTGGGGAAACGCCTCGGGCTCTTCTTCCTGGATCTGCGCGTCGTAGCAGATGTAGACCGGTCCTTGCGGATGGGTCATGGCCGTCTGGTAGGCACGCGCGAACGACTCGGGCGTGCTGTCCAGGTCGTCGGGTTGATCGTCCCATTTGACGAAGTCGCGAATGAGGTTGCCCTGGACCAGCGCGGTATGCACCCAGTCGCTGCCCGGACGCCGCTTGGTGTAGGACATGGGGCCGGTGCCACCCAGCAGGATGATGGGAATGCGGTCGCACCAGGCATTGTAGATGGCCATGGTGGCATGCTGCAGGCCCACCACATTGTGCAGGATGGCCGCCATGGGCTTGCCGGTAGAGCGCGCATAGCCGTGCGCGATGGCCACCGAGATCTCTTCGTGCATGCACTCGAGGAACTCCGGCGACTCGTTGCCCAGGTAGTTCACCAAAGAATCATGGATGCCGCGAAACGACGCCCCCGGGTTGAAGGCGGCATAGGGCAGCTGGTAGCGGCGCAACAGGTCGACAATGAAGTCCGACCCGTAGCGGCGGGAGGTAAGGCGCTTGTTTGCGTCGTTTGTCACACTCATGCGGTCGCTCAGAAAGTAACGTTGATGTTCTTGACCTGGGTATAGCTCAGCAGCTCTTCCAGCGAGTGCTCGCGTCCGATGCCGCTGTTCTTGAACCCGCCGAAGGGCGCGCCCTTGTAGCGTTTCCCGCCATGGCCGTTGACCCACACATAGCCGCACTCCACAGCGTCGGCCATGCGCAGGCCGGTCGAGATGTCGTTGGTCCAGATGTTGGCGCACAGGCCGTATTCGCTGTCGTTGACCTCTTCGAGCATCTTGGCCTCGTCGGTCCATTCCAGCACGCTCATGACCGGGCCGAAGATTTCCTCCTGCTCTATCTTCATGCCGTGGCGCACCTGATCGAAGACCGTGACGTCGACGAAGCAGCCCTTGCGCAGCGCCTCGCCGGGCGCATGGCCGCCGCCCCGCACCACGCGGGCCCCCTCCTGGCGCCCCGCCTCGATATAGCCCATGACCCGCTCGTAATGGCGTCGGGTCACCACCGGCCCCATCTGGGTCGCCTCGAGCTCGGGCAGCCCCACGGCGATCCGGTCGGTCAGGGCCACCACCGCGTCCATGAAGTCCTTCTTGATGGATGCATGGACGAAGACGCGCGAGTTGGAACCGCAGGACTGTCCCTGGGAACGAGTGAAGTTCATGCCCGCCACGGCCGCGGCGGCCACCTTCTCGATGTCCACGTCCGGGTAGATGACGAGCGGGTTCTTGCCGCCCAGCTCGAGGCTGAGCGTCTTGATGCCCGCCTGCCGGGTAATGGCCCGGCCCGTCTCCACGCTTCCCGTGAAGGCGATGCGGCGCACATCCTTGTGCGCCACCAGCGCTCCGCCGCATTCGGGACCGTCGCCCGTGACGATGTTGACCACGCCGGGCGGGAAACACTCGCGCACCAGCTTGCCCAGCCACAAGGCCGACAGCGGCGTCTGATCGGCCGGCTTCAGCACCACCGTGTTGCCCGCAATGAGGGCGGGCGCCAGCTTGCCCGCGCCGAAGGAGATCGGATGATTGAAGGGAATGATGCGGCCCACCACGCCAAAAGGCTGCAACCGCGTGTAGTCGAGCCCGCCGCCGGGCGTGGGTATGGTCTCGCCCTTGATCTCCATGCCCAGGCCGGCGAAGAAATCGTGCAGCGAGGCGCCCTTCTTGGCGTCGTCCACCATGGCCAGGAAGGGATTGCCGCTGTCTATCGCGTCGAGCATGCCGAATTCACGCGCCTCGGCGCGCAGGGCCTGGGCAAAGCGCTTGCAGTATGCGGCGCGCTCGTCCACATGCAGCCGGCTCCAGGCCGGAAAAGCCGCCTTGGCCGCACGCACGGCCAGCTCGATGTCTTCCGCACCGCCCGCGGGCACCCGGGCGATCTCCTCGTCGTAGGCCGGATTGACCGAAGCCATGGTGGCGCCCGAGCGGGCCGCCACCCATTCATTGTTGATCAACATTTTCCAGTCCTGGGTTTCTTCCCGGGCCCGGCTCAGCACCTGTGCCGCAAAACCATCTGCCAGATTCACTCTATTGCCTCCGTTTTTCAATGTTCGGTGCGCCACAGGGGTGCACCCATGCCCGTCAATGCGCCGGGCCCTGTCCGAAAACCTCCCTGAACTGCCCCGTCCACTTGTCCACCTCGTCCAGCGCCGAGACCGGATCCACCAGCCCCAGGCGCAGGCCCGGCAGGGGAGAGGGCAGCTTGGTATTGGCGGGGACATAATCCATGGATGCAAACACGCCTTGCGCGCCATCGGCCGACAGCATGTATTCGTAGAAGAGCAGGGCCGCGTTGGGGTGGCTGGCGTGGCGGGCTATGGCCACGCCGTTGGCCCGGGCGATGGCGGGCTCCAGCACGAAGGAGTCGATGGGTGCGCCGCGCTCTTTGGCGGCGATGGGCATATGGCTATATACGGTAAGCGCCAGAGGCACCTCGCCCGCCACCACCATGTTGTTCACCAGCGAATATCCGTAGCGCTGCGACATGCCGTTGCGCTTCACTATCTCGCTGAAAAGCGCGCGGCCCTTGTCTTCGCCCATGCGCTTCATCAGGGCCGCATACCACATCCACGATTCGCTCTCCACGCCCAGCTTGCCCTTCCATTTGGGGTCGAGCAGGTCTTCATAGCTTTGGGGCAGATCTGCTTTCTTGATCTTGTCGGTGTTGTAGGCCTGCACGTAGACCTGGAACACCGTCGGCGCCCATTGCTTGTGCTCGGGCAGCGAGTCCTCCGCCAGTTGCTCGAACAGCGGCGACTCGACCGGCTGCAACAGTTTCTCGCGATACAGCGCCTCGAGCTGGGGCGAGCCGAAATGAAAGACGTCGACTTCGTGGCGTCCCGCCGCGGCCTCGCTGACGGCCCTCTGCAGCACCCGGCTGGTGCCGGCCCGCCATACGTCGACCTTGATGCCGTATTTCTTTTCAAAAGGATCGATCAGCGCGCGCAGGTTCTTCTCGGCCAGCGTCGTATAGAACATGATCTCGCCCTCGGCCCGCGCGGCCTCGAGCAGTTTTTCCTGGCGGTCGGGGCCCTGGTACTGCAGCAGCGATGCGTCCTGCGCCAGCGCCGGCGCGACCAGGGCCGCTGCCAGGCAAGCGCCCGCTATATACGGAATCCATTTCATCATAGTCATCCTCCCCCGCCTGGCGAGAGGCCGCGACAATGGCGGCCGCCGCGCCGGCAAGCTCTAGTCCGCGCGCTTCACAAAGGTCTCGTCGAACAGCCCGGTCCACTTGTCCACTTCCTCGAGCACGGTCTCGGGATCGACCAGCGCGAACTTGACATTGGGAAGCGGCGATTCCAGCTGCGTATTGGTCGGCACGTAGTCCATGGCGACAAAGTGCTTTTGCGCGCCTTCGGCCGACAGCATGTATTCGTAGAACAGCAGGGCCGCATTGGGATGCTTGGCATTGCGGGCTATCGCCACGCCGTTGGCGCGGGCGATGGTGGGGCTCAGCGTGAACCAGTCTATGGCCGCGCCCTTTTCTTTCGAGGCCTTCGGCATGTGGCTGTATATCGTCAGCGCCAGGGGCACCTCGCCCGCCACCACCATGTTGTTCAGCAGCGAAGTGCCGTGGCGAACGGAGATGCCGTTTTTCTCGACGATGTCGTTGAACAGGGCAATGCCTTTTTCCTCGCCCAGCCGGCGCACCAGCGCGGCATACCAGGGCCAGGCCTTGGCCTCGATGCCCAGCTTGCCCTTCCACTTGGGGTCGAGCAGGTCTTCGTAGCTTTGGGGCAGTTCTGCTTTCTTGACTTGATCGGTGTTGTAGGCCTGCACGTAGACCTGAAGTATGGTGGGCGCCCATTCATGGTGCTCGGGCACCAGCCCTTCCAGCAGTTGACCGAACACCGGCGAATCCACGCGCCGCAGTATTTTTTCCCGCTGCAGCGCCTCGAGCTCGGGCGAGCCCATGTGTATGGCATCGACCTCATACCGGCCGGCGCTAGCCTCGGTGATTATGCGCTGCAGCACCCGGCTCTGGCCCGCGCGCCACACCACCACCTTGACACCGTATTTTTCTTCAAATGGATCGACCAGGGCGCGGATGTTCTTTTCCGCCAGGCTCGTGTAAAGCGTGAGCGTGCCCTCTTTCTTTGCCTCGGCCTCTATCCGGGCCGCCCTGTCGGCACCCTGGTATTGCGCCAGCGAGACGTCGGTTTTTTCCTGTGCCAGGGCGGGCCAGCCCGCCAGCGCCGCCACCAGGCCCACGGCAATACGCCGCCTCCAGTCAGTCCAGCTCATACACCCTCCTTTGTGCGGCGGCTTGGCCGCCGCCGTGTCCATGAGTGCTGCCATTGCCCGGGATGCCGCCTTGCGCCGGGATAAGAACCGTTTCACCATTGCGCCGCACGCAAGCGCTGCGTGGAATCAGGTGCCGCGCCGGGCCGCTAATGCAGCCCCGGGCGGTTGTTGCCCCTTGATGATGTTCTGATATAAAGAACACCATTCCAATTTATTATGAACGGAGTGTATAGAAGCACGCAGGAGGCGTCAATAAAAAGAAGGGGCCCGCCCAGGGGCGCCCGGCCAGGGGGGGCTCGCCTAGAGGCGCCCGCCTAGAGGCGTCCGGCCAGGGGTGCTCGCCCAAGCGGCCCGCCCAGGCCCCCAAGGCGCACAGGCCTACGCGCTGCCGGCCCAGTTACAGTACAATGAGAGTTTCGCGCGCAACCAATCAGCGCGCAGCAGCAAGCGGTTTTCGCCTTGCCATCCCGGCCGTCTTTTGGCCTCATTACTTTTCCGTCCGCCTAGATTGGTGTCTCTCGACTCGAGCGATAGGCTGCCGCTGGAGTTGCCTTCTTGAATACCCAAGTTCCTTTTGCCGCCCTCGGGCTGGCCGAACCCCTTTTGCGTGCCATCGCCGAGACCGGCTATACCGCGCCCACCCCCATCCAGGCCCAGGCCATCCCGCAAGTGCTCAAGGGCGGCGATCTGCTGGCCGCCGCACAGACCGGCACCGGCAAGACCGCCGGCTTTACCCTGCCCATACTTCACCGCCTGCTCGAGACGCCCCTGCGCCAGGCCAGGCCCGGCCGGCCGCGCTGCCTGATCCTGACCCCCACGCGCGAGCTCGCCGCCCAGGTCGAAGAGTCCGTGCGCACCTACGGCAAGCACACGCCCGTACGCTCGATGGTGATGTTCGGCGGCGTCAACATCAATCCCCAGATCTCCGCCCTGCGCAAGCCGATCGACATCCTGGTCGCCACGCCGGGCCGCCTGCTCGACCATGCCCAGCAAAAAACCGTAGACCTTTCGGGCGTAGAGATCCTCGTTCTCGATGAAGCCGATCGCATGCTCGACATGGGCTTCATCCGCGACATTCGCCGCGTGCTGGCTTTGCTGCCCAAGCAGCGGCAGAACCTGCTGTTCTCGGCCACTTTCTCGGACGAGATCCGCGACCTCGCGCGCGGCGTCCTGGACAAACCCGAAGAGATCTCCGTCGCGCGCCGCAACACGGCTTCCGAACTGGTGCGGCAAAGCCTGGTGATGACCGAGCAGGCGCACAAGCGCGACCTGCTCAGCCACATCATCCGCGAAAGCGGCTGGCACCAGGTGCTGGTCTTCACCCGCACCAAGCATGGCGCCAACCGCCTCGCCGAGAAGCTCGTCAAAGACGGCCTGACGGCCGCCGCCATCCATGGCAACAAGAGCCAGGCCGCCCGCACCCGCGCCCTCAGCGGTTTCAAAGAGGGCAAGGTGGCGGTGCTGGTCGCAACCGACATTGCGGCGCGCGGCATCGACATCGACCAACTGCCGCATGTCGTGAACTTCGAATTGCCCAACGTGCCTGAAGACTATGTGCACCGCATCGGCCGCACCGGCCGCGCCGAAA
>Ga0180218_1000528_pt1 | contig 33529 bp, 35 predicted proteins | sample eDN3rd37CKraftBY_FD_151334 | JGI IMG/M metagenome (GOLD analysis project Ga0180218, IMG submission 151334) | Enriched backyard soil microbial communities from Emeryville, California, USA - eDNA 3rd pass 37_C Kraft BY (version 2) (version 2) | ecosystem: Environmental > Terrestrial > Soil >... | reverse complement strand
AAGGGTCTGATCCACTGGGGCGTCTTGTTCTCCGGCGCGACGTTCGACGCGCTGCCGATCGAAGCGCGCGCGGCGACGGTTTTCTTCGCGGTGATCGATCTGATCGCGGGGGTTGCGCTCTGGCTCGGCTCGCCCTGGGGCGCGGCGGTGTGGCTGATGGCGGTGCTTTCGCAAATTGTAGCGGCCTTCATCTTCCTCGCACCCACCAGCATGACACTGACGCTGACGGGCGCGGAGATGGCGCTTGTGCTTTTCTTTGTCGTTCTGCGCGTCAAGGCGCACGGCGAAGAACAGCGATACCGCTAACAACGATACCAACAAACGACACGAACAGGGGAGGTTCGCGTGGCAAAGATCGGTTTCATCGGGCTCGGCAACATGGGTTTGCCGATGGCGCTCAACCTCGTGAAGGCGGGCCATAAAGTCATCGGTCATGACGTGAGCCCCAAGGGCATGGAAGGCCTGAAGGCGGGCGGCGGCGCTGCGACCAACGATCTCGCGCAAATCGCTGGCAACGAAATCGTCATCACGATGCTGCCGGCCGGTCAGCAGGTGCGCGATGTCTATCTCGGGCCGAGCGGGCTTCTCGCCAAGGCCGGGAAGGGTACGCTGTTCATCGATTCTTCCACGATCGACGTCGAAACGGCGCGGCTCGTCGCCGCGAAGGCCGAGGAAAGCGACATGCTGCTGCTCGATGCGCCGGTGTCGGGCGGCGTCGGCGGCGCGCAAGCCGGGACGCTTACGTTCATGGTCGGCGGGCGCGATGAGGCGTTCGCGAAGGCGAAGCCGGTTCTCGAACAGATGGGCAAGACGGTCGTGCATGCCGGCGGCGCGGGCGCGGGGCAGGCCGCGAAGATCTGCAACAACATGATCCTCGGCATCTCGATGATCGCCGTCTCCGAAGCCTTTGCGCTCGCCGAAAAGCTCGGCCTCGACAAGCAGAAGCTGTTCGACATCTCCTCGAAGTCGTCGGGTCAATGCTGGTCGATGACGACTTATTGCCCGGTGCCGGGCCCGGTGCCGACTTCGCCTGCAAACCGCGATTACGCCGCGGGCTTCACGGCGGCGATGATGCTGAAAGACCTGAAGCTCGCGCAGGCGGCGTCGGAGTCGGTGCACGCCAAGACGCCGCTCGGCAAACACGCCGAGGAGCTTTACGAAAAATATGTCGACTCGGGTGAGGCGGGCAGGGACTTCTCCGGCATCATCAATTTTCTGCGCTAGCTATTTTGCGGCTGCCTGTTTCGGCATCGCGAAAAGAAACCCGGAACTAACGATAGTGTTCCGCTTTGGGCCGCCGGCCATCCCGTTACGGGATTCCTGACGGCAAAACCCAATGTTTCCGGGCCTCGTCAATCTTTCGTCAAGGCTGTTCGGTGAGGAAGAATTTAGCCTGCAATTTAAGGCTTCCTTTGCGCGTGTTCGATACAAATGATGCCAAGAGCGGGGACAAAAAAATATCCCGCCATCACGGGGCAATTTTTAGTGAGGCGTCAAAATGAAGAATGCTATGCGTGCGGTCGAGACGGCCGCTCCAGCCGAGCGCAATGAAGAACTCAAAGCGCCGTACCTGGAGGCACTCACCCTCGTCGAACGCCTGCATCGCAGGCTGCTCGACGTCATCAAAGACGAGTTCGACCGTCGCGGTCGCTCGGATATCAACAGCGTTCAGGCGTTGCTCTTGTTCAACATCGGCGACTCCGAGCTGACGGCAGGCGAGCTGCGCTCGCGCGGCTACTATCTCGGCTCGAACGTTTCCTACAACCTGAAGAAGCTCGTCGAGATGGGCTATCTGCATCACGCGCGTTCGCGGATCGACCGCCGTTCGGTGCGCATCAGCCTGACCGACAAGGGCAAGGAAGTGCACAAGATCATCGAGGAGCTCTACCAGAAGCATGTCCGCACCATCGAGCAGGTGGGCGGCATCGCCTCGAACGAGTTGCAGATCCTCAATAAGGCCCTGCAACGGCTCGAGCGGTTCTGGACCGATCAGATCCTTTACCGGCTCTGATACACACAGAAACTAAGGCCCGGCCCGTCCGGGCCTTATGTTTTCCTGCGGCGGAGCCGCAAATCGTGCATTGCGCGGGAAGGCGGCAGGCCTCATGATTCTCACAAACGACTCGGCGAGGGGCAGATGACCGTCAAGGCATCCGGTACCGCTACGGGTGAGATCATCATCGAAATGCGTCCGGTCGGCTCGGTAGTTCGGGTTGCGGCGGTCGATGTCGCCACCGGAACCGAGGTGATCGTTATGGGTCCGGCGGCATCCCCGCCCAAGGCACTGGAAGAACTGGCGGTCGCCAAGCTCAAGCGGCGGCTCTCCAGCGATAGGGGCTAGGCCTGTTTCCCACGCTTCATTTTGTGGGGCCTCCGTGCTAAATCCCGCGCTCTTAAGGGTTTAGGAGCAATTCAATGTCCACCAGTCAGGCCGCGAGCGATCGTGGCGCGCCGGCGCGCTTCTTCTCTGCCAGCGTCCGGGAAGCCGATCCCGACATCTTCAAGGCCATCGAGGGCGAGCTGGGCCGCCAGCGCCACGAGATCGAGCTAATCGCTTCGGAAAACATCGTTTCGCGCGCCGTGCTGGAAGCGCAGGGTTCCGTGCTGACCAATAAATATGCCGAAGGCTATCCGGGCCGCCGTTACTATGGCGGTTGCCAGTGGGTGGACATCGCCGAAGAGATCGCCATTGATCGCGCGCGCAAGCTGTTCGGTTGCAGCTTCGCGAATGTACAGCCGCATTCGGGCAGCCAGGCCAACCAGGCCGTCTTCATGGCGCTGATGCAGCCCGGCGATACCTATATGGGCCTCAACCTTGCCGCCGGCGGACACCTGACGCATGGCGCGCCGGTCAACGTCTCGGGCAAGTGGTTCAAGGCCGTTCCGTATAACGTCAAGCAGGACGATCAGCGCATCGACTACGACGAAGCCGAGAAGATCGCGCATGATGTGAAGCCGAAAATCATCATCGCCGGCGGTTCGGCCTATCCGCGCGTCATCGATTTTGCGCGCTTCCGCAAGATCGCCGATGCGGTCGGCGCGAAATTTATGGTCGATATGGCGCATTTCGCCGGCCTTGTGGCGGGCGGCGTACATCCGAGCCCGTTCCCGCATGCGCATGTCGTGACCTGCACGACGCATAAGACGCTGCGCGGCCCGCGCGGCGGCATGGTGCTGACCAACGACGAAGACATCGCGAAAAAAGTGAACTCGGCGGTGTTTCCGGGCCTGCAGGGTGGGCCGCTGATGCATGTGATCGCGGCGAAGGCCGTTGCCTTCGGCGAAGCGCTTCAGCCCGATTTCAAGATCTACGCCAAGAGCGTTGTCGAGAATGCGAAGGCTTTGGCTGAGAAATTGCGCAGCCATGGCTTTGCCATCACCACCGGCGGCACCGACACGCATCTGATGCTGGTCGATCTTCGCCCCAAAAAGCTCAACGGCAAGGTGTCGGAAGCGGCGCTCGGCCGCGCGCATATCACCTGCAACAAGAACGGCATCCCGTTCGATCCCGAGAAGCCGACAGTCACGTCCGGCATCCGGCTCGGCACGCCGGCCGGTACGACGCGCGGTTTCGGCGTCAAGGAATTTCAGGAGATCGGCGACTATATCGCCGAGGTACTGAACGTGCTCTCGCAGAAAGGCGTTGAGGAAGACTCGCTCGTCGAAGGCAGGGTGCGCGAGAAGGTCAAGGCATTGGTTTCAAGGTTCCCGATCTACACGTAACGAGGCCAGGCGTATATGCGTTGCCCCTACTGTGGTGCTCTCGATACGCAAGTGAAGGACTCGCGGCCAACCGAGGATTCCGCATCGATCCGCCGCCGGCGGATCTGCCCCGGTTGCGGCGGCCGCTTCACGACGTTCGAGCGCGTGCAGTTGCGCGAGCTTGTCGTACTGAAGCGGAGCGGACGGCGCATCCCGTTCGATCGCGACAAGCTGTTGCGCTCGATCGAGATTGCGCTCCGCAAGCGTCCCGTCGATCCCGACCGGGTCGAGCGGATGGTTTCGAGCATCGTGCGCAAGCTGGAAAGCACCGGCGAAAATGAAGTCCAATCGTCGATGATCGGCGAGCAGGTCATGGAAGCGCTGAAGCAACTCGATGACGTCGCTTACGTGCGCTTCGCTTCGGTCTATCGCAATTTCCGCGAGCCGAAGGATTTCGAAAAAGTCCTCGAAGAAATCTCGCCGGAAACCGAGCGAGCCAAGAGTTCCGGCTGATGAGCGCGCATCCGCGCGTTGCCAGGGCGGCGCTGGCCGCGAGCGAGCAGGATGAGCGCTTCATGGCTGGAGCGCTGTCCCTCGGGCGACGCAATCTCGGGCAGACCTTTCCCAATCCAAGTGTCGGCGCGCTCGTCGTATCCGGCGGGCCGGAGCCGCGCATCATCGCGCGCGGCGTGACCGCGACAGGCGGCCGCCCCCATGCGGAGGCCGAAGCGCTCGCCAAAGCAGGGGCCGCGGCAAAGGGCGCCACGATTTACGTGACGTTGGAGCCCTGCGTGCCGCACGGCCGCGGCGAGCCGTGCACCGACATCATCAAGCGCGCGGGAATCGAGCGCGTGGTGATCGCGCTGCAGGATCCGAACCCCGCGACATCCGGCCTTGGCATTGCGCGGCTGCGCGCGGCCAATGTCGATGTCGTGGTTGGGCCCGGCGAAGCGGAAGCGGCACGGGCGCATGCCGGGCATATCCGCCGCATGAAAGACGGCCGGCCGCATGTGATCCTGAAGATCGCGGTTTCCGCTGACGGCAAGACGGGGCTGCCGGGCCGCCGTCCCGCCGACATTTCCTGCGACGTCTCGCGCGCCGAAGCGCATATGCTCCGCGCGACATCGGATGCGATCATGGTGGCGTCGGGGACGGTGATCGCCGACGATCCGATTTTGAACTGCCGCCTGCCGGGAATGGCGCATCGTTCGCCCATTCGCGTCGTGCTGGACAGCACCTTGCGCATTCCGCTCTCGTCGAAGCTTGTGCGGACGGCGCGCGAAATTCCGCTCTGGATTATCACGCGGCCGGACGCTTCGCCCGACAGGCAACGCGAACTTGAGGCAGCGGGAGCGGAAGTGCTGCGTGTGAGCACGGCGGGCAACCGGATCGACCTCAGCGAAGCGCTGCATATTCTCGCGACACGCAACATCACGCGGCTTCTCGTTGAAGGCGGGCCGATCATTTCCGCCGGGCTCCTGAAGGAAAATCTCGTCGACGAAGCCGTGGTCGTGCGCTCGCCGAAGGAACTTGGCGCCGATGCGGTTTCGGCGCTCGAAGGCATGCCGCTCTCGGCGCTGCTTGAAAGTCCGCGGTTCGCGGTCATCGAGCGGCGCACGCTCGGCGCCGATAAGCTTACGCATCTGTTCCGGAGCTGAGATGTTCACCGGTATCGTCAGCGATGTCGGCAGGCTTGCCTCGGTGAAACCGGGGCGCAATCTCAAGCACCTGCGGATCGAAAGCGGCTATGTTGCAAAATCGATTGCGCTCGGCGCTTCGATCATGGTCAACGGCATTTGTCTCACGGTGGTCGCGCGCGGCGCCAGGGGCAAGGGAAGCTGGTTCGAAGCGGAAGCGGGCGCAGAGACATTGAAACTCACCACAGCGGGTCGCTGGAGGGCAGGCGAACGGCTTAATCTTGAGCGGTCGCTGCGGATGGGGGACGAGCTCGGCGGGCATATCGTTTCGGGGCATGTCGATGGGCTCGCGAAGATTATCGAGCGCAGGGACTTAAACGGCATGGCGGGCTTTCGGCTGCGCGCGCCGAAGGCGCTCGCGCGCTTCATCGCGGCCAAGGGTTCGGTGACGTTGAACGGCGTTTCGCTGACGGTGAACGAAGTGAAGGGCAGCGAGTTCACGGTGTTCCTTATCCCGCATACGCTGAAAGTCACCAATTGGTCGTCCGCGAAAAAGGGCGATGACGTGAATCTCGAAGTCGATGTGCTGGCGCGCTATGCGGCGCGGCTTGCTTCGGCGGCGCGGGGCGGGTAGGCCGTCGACAAGAATAGGCTTGGGCAAGAGAGGGCCACAAGAATAGACATGAGCGAAAACCGGCCACAGCTTGCCGATACCGAAGCGCCGCTGACGGGTGCGCGCTTTCTCGTCATCGCGTCGCAATTCAACGGCGATATCGTTGCCGAACTGAAAGCGGGCGCGGTCGAGCGGCTGCAACTCGCCGGCGTTACGGTTGAGGAAATCCCGGTGCCCGGCGCGCTGGAAATTCCGGTTGCCGCCGCGATCAAGCTCGATCAGGGAAAATATGACGGCGTTGTCGCGGTCGGCTGCGTCATCCGCGGAGAGACCGAGCATTTCGAAATCGTGGCGCACCAGTCGGCGCGCGCGCTGATGGATCTTGCGGTCGCGCACAGGATTGCGCTCGGCAACGGCATTCTTACGGTCGAAACGGAGGCGCAGGCCTGGACACGCGCGAAGCGCTCGGAAGGCAATGCCGGCGGACACGCGGCGGCTGCGGCGCTTGCGCTCGCGCGGCTTGCGCGCAAGGTTTGAACCGATGGCATTTGACAAGACCAGGGAACGGAGCGCCGCGCGGCTTGCTGCCGTGCAGGCGCTCTATCAGATGGATATCGCGGCGACGGATCTCTCGGATGTGCTTGCCGAATTCGAAGCGCGTTTTGTGCGTGAGGGTGTTGGCGAAAAATTCCCCCATACGGAGTCGCCGTTCTTTCGCGACATCGTCGAGGGCGTGTTGCGCGAACAGCGCGCGCTCGATCCCAAGGTCAATGATATCTTGAATGCGACCTGGCCGCTCAAGCGCATCGAAGCCATTCTGCGCGCTGTGCTGCGTGCCGGAGCTTACGAGCTTTCCCATCGCGGCGATGTTCCCGCGCGCGTCGTAATCTCCGAATACGTGAATGTCGCGAGTTCCTTCCTCGATCGCGAGGAGACCGGGATGGTCAACGCAGTGCTCGATCAACTGGCGCGGCAAGTGCGCGCCGCCGAATTTGCCACGGGGTGATGCGATGCCGAGCGGCGAAGATCGTCTGATCGGGCGCTTCTTCCGGCCGCTGGCCCGCGATCCGGGTAGTTTTGATCTCCGCGACGACGCAGCCGCTATCACGCCGCCTGCGGGGCATGATCTGGTGCTGACCACCGATGCCGTGATCGAAGGCGTGCACTTCTTTCCTGACGATCCGGCGACCGACATTGCCAGGAAAGCCTTGCGCGCAAATCTTTCCGACCTTGCGGCAAAGGGCGCGGCGCCTTTGGGCTTTCTGCTCACGCTTGCGCTGCCAAAGAGTGTGGATGAAGAGTGGGTCGCTGCTTTCGCAGACGGGCTCGCCGCCGATATCGACGCTTACAAATGCCCGCTGCTCGGCGGCGACACCGACAGCACGCCCGGCCTGCTGAGCGTCGCAATCTCGGCCTTCGGCAGTGTGCCGCACGGCAAGATGGTGCGGCGTGCCGGCGCGAAAGCGGGCGATGTAATCGTTGTCACCGGTACTTTGGGTGACTCGGCATTGGGCCTCATGTTGCGCCAGGATCCGCAGCTTGCAGCAAGAGCCAAGCTTACGGCGGAAGAGGAGGCTTATCTGCAGGAGCGTTATCTGCTGCCGCGCCCGCGCTCGATATTGGCAGGGCTGCTGCGTGAACACGCACATGCGGCGATGGATATTTCCGACGGTCTTGCTGGTGACGCCGCAAAACTGGCCGCGGCCTCGAACGTCGCAATGGAAATCAATTCCACGGCACTGCCGTTATCCTCCGCGGGCCGCAAGCTTGTTGCCTTCGATCCGGCACTGATCGAGACGGTCTGTACTGGCGGCGACGATTACGAGCTGCTTGGAGCAATCCCCGCGACGAATGTCGAAGGGTTCCAGAGACAGGCGATAGAATCAGGCGTCCCGGTAACCGTCATCGGAAGTGTCGAAACCGGCGAGGGAACAGCCATTCTCGATGCCAAAGGCAAGTCGCTGGCCTTCCGGCAGGCCTCTTTCAGCCATTTCTGACACCTTAACTGCCGTCGATATCGACTAAAATCCGGCCTTGGTGCGTTGCTTCCAAGCACCGTTTTTGGCATGTATGCGCCGCAATTTGGAGTGGTGCCGGGGGCATCGCTCGTTCCAATTTTCATCGCGAAAGAGCTGAGGGGTCCATGACCACGACTATGACTGCATTGTGGGTAATCATCGCGTGCGGCGCGCTTTCCATTGTTTACGGAGCGTGGGCGATCAGCTCCGTGCTCGCAGCGCCCGCCGGCAACAAGAAGATGCAGGAAATCGCTTCGGCGATCCGTGAAGGCGCTCAGGCGTATCTTCGCCGTCAGTACATGACGATCGGCGTGGTCGGCATCGTCGTCTTCATCCTGGTCGGTTACTTCCTCGGTCTGCCGGTTGCGATCGGCTACGCCTTCGGCGCGATCCTTTCGGGCGCCGCCGGCTTCATCGGCATGAACGTTTCGGTGCGTGCGAACGTTCGCACCGCACAGGCGGCGACCAAATCGCTCGCCGGCGGTCTTGCCATCGCGTTCAAGTCGGGCGCGATCACCGGCATGCTGGTGGCAGGCCTCGCACTCCTCGGTGTCGCGGTCTACTTCCTGGTTCTCACCCAGGTTCTGAAATACGCGCCGTCCGACCGCATCGTCATCGACGCGCTCGTCGCGCTCGGTTTCGGCGCTTCGCTGATCTCGATCTTCGCCCGTCTCGGCGGCGGCATCTTCACCAAGGGTGCGGACGTCGGCGGCGACCTCGTCGGCAAGGTCGAAGCGGGTATCCCGGAAGACGATCCGCGCAACCCGGCGACGATTGCCGATAACGTCGGCGACAACGTCGGTGACTGCGCCGGTATGGCCGCTGACCTGTTCGAAACCTATGCGGTGACCGTGGTCGCCACGATGGTGCTCGCGGCGATCTTCTTCGCCGGTACGAATGCGCTTGCCACGATGATGATCTATCCGCTCGCGATCTGCGGCGCCTGCATCATCACCTCGATCATCGGCACCTTCTTCGTGCGTCTCGGCTCGAGCAACTCGATCATGGGCGCGCTCTATAAGGGCTTCATCGCCTCGGCGTTGCTCTCGCTCGCGGGCCTCGCGCTCGCGACGCATTATCTGATCGGCTTCGACACGCAGCTCGCCACCGCGGCCGGCCTCAAATTCAACGGCTGGGCGATGTTCTGGTGCGGCGTGACGGGTCTTGTCGTTACCGGCCTGATCGTCTGGATCACCGAGTACTACACCGGCACCGACTATCGCCCGGTGCAGTCGATCGCCTCGGCCTCGATCACCGGCCACGGCACCAACATCATCCAGGGCCTCGCGGTCTCGATGGAAGCGACGGCGCTTCCGGCGCTCGTCATCGTCGCCGGCATTATCGTGCCGTTCAAGCTTGCCGGCCTGTTCGGCGTCGCCATCGCGGTGACGACCATGCTTGCGCTCGCCGGCATGGTCGTTGCGCTCGACGCCTTCGGCCCGGTCACGGACAACGCCGGTGGTATCGCCGAAATGGCGGGCCTGCCGAAGGACGTCCGCAAGTCGACCGACGCGCTCGATGCCGTCGGCAACACGACCAAGGCGATCACCAAGGGCTACGCGATCGGCTCGGCCGGTCTTGGCGCGCTGGTGCTGTTCGCGGCCTACACCTCGGACCTCAATTACTTCATCGCCAACTCGGCGAAGTATCCGTACTTCCAGGGCATCACGCTCGACTTCTCGCTGTCGAATCCGTATGTCGTCGTCGGCCTTCTGATCGGCGGCCTGCTGCCGTACCTGTTCGGCGCGATGGGCATGATGGCGGTCGGCCGCGCGGCCGGTGCCATCGTCGAAGAAGTGCGCCGTCAGTTCCGCGAAAAGCCGGGCATCATGAAGGGCAAAGATCGCCCTGACTACTCGCGCGCGGTCGACCTGCTGACGAAGGCCGCGATCAAGGAAATGATCGTGCCGTCGCTGCTGCCGGTGCTGTCGCCGATCGTGCTCTACTTCATCGTGTTCTGGATCGCCGGCAAGAGCCAGGCGTTCTCGGCGGTCGGTGCGATGCTGCTCGGCGTGATCGTCACGGGCCTGTTCGTCGCGGTTTCCATGACCTCGGGCGGCGGCGCGTGGGACAACGCCAAGAAGTACATCGAAGACGGTCACTACGGCGGCAAGGGTTCGGAAGCCCACAAGGCGTCGGTCACTGGCGACACCGTCGGCGATCCGTACAAGGACACCGCGGGCCCGGCCGTGAACCCGATGATCAAGATCACCAACATCGTGGCGCTGTTGCTGCTCGCCATTCTCGCGCACTAAGCGAGTAAAGCGATCAAACGAAAAGAGGCCGGGAATTTCCCGGCCTCTTTGTTTGTATGCTGCAGGTGCTTGTATTGCCGTTCTAAATCTTCGGCTTGAACTGCGCGCCCTGGAGAATCTGACGGATCAGGTTCTGATCGTGACCGCCGGTCGGGGTGGTGCGGCTGATGAAATCGAAAACCTTGCCGTCCTTAAGGCCGTAATTGGCGATGCGCTCGACGCGGCGATCCTGCCCGAAATAAACCGCGAGCACTTTCTGGTCGGTGACTTTCGAATCGAGGAAGGCGGTGCGTTCGGTTTTCTGCGATATGTAATAGAACACTTCGCCCGACACGGTGGCGACGGTGGAGGGCGTCCCGAGCACGAGCAGCACTTGTTCCTGCGTCGAGCCCGGCGGCACCTGCTCGAGGGCCGCTTCGTCGAAAACATAGCCGTGCTGGTAGTTCTGCGTGAAGCTCGAGCAGGCCGCGCTGGAGAGCGCGAGCGCTGCAACCGCCACCGCGCGCAGGAGGCGCGGCCGGCAGATCGGTATGATGGAAAGGCTTCTACGCATTAACTTTTCCCGCAGAGCAACTTGCCGACTTTTGTTCAACTACGCTGTGCAAAGCCCGATTGCAACGTGGGCCGCCCAAACCCTATATAGCCCGATATCTGGCGGCAAAAATATGTTTCAACGGTTTCTCAGCAGGAAAGACCCTCTCGCCGAAATCCGCGCTCTCTATGGCGCGGTTGTGGCGCAGGCGCGCGTTCCCGCGTTTTATCGGGATTTTGCCATTCCTGACACGGTCGAGGGCCGTTTCGATATGGTGCTTTTGCACGTCTATCTCGTCTGGCGGCGCCTTTCGAAGGCGAGCGCCACCGAGCGCGCCGCCGCGCAGCAGGTTTTCGATCTGTTCTTCGAGGACATGGATGAAAGTATGCGCGAGCTTGGCGTCGGCGATCTTTCCGTGCCGCGCAAGGTGCGTGCGATGGGCGAAGCGTTCTATGGCCGGGCAGGCGTTTACGATGCGGCCCTGGCGCAATCCGGAGACACGGAACTCGTCGCAGCGCTTCAACGTAATATTTTCAGCGGCGAGGCCGATAAGCACACGAACGCAACCCATCTCGCCGCTTATGTGCGGGCGGCCGACCACATGCTTGCCAAACAGCAAGCCGGCGTGATCGCGAGCGGCAAGGTGACGTTTCCCGAACCGCAGGATGTCTTGCCATGAAGAGTCATGAGAACGTCCAACCGGTGTGGAGCCATCCGGTGGTTGTCGCCGACATTCCGGAAGAGGGCGAAGATTTGACGCTGGTGCCCGACGATGAGACGCGCGCCGCGCTCGCGCGGTTCTCCAATGTCGTCGCCGTGCCGAAGCTCTCCGCTCAGTTGCATCTGCAACCGGACGGTGCGGGCGGCGCCGTCGTAACGGGCGAGCTCGATGCCACGGTGCGGCAGACTTGCGTCGTTTCCCTTGAGCCCTTCGATAATAAGGTGCATGAGGAGATCGCGCTGCGTTTCGCGCCCGAAGGTGCGGCGGCGTCAAATCCTGATCCGGATATCGACATGGAAGAGGCGGATCCTTCGGATACGATCCGCAATGGCGTCATCGACCTTGGCGCGATGGTGTCGGAGTTCCTGGTGCTTGGGATCGATCCTTACCCCAAGAAGCCGGGCGCGGTGTTCACGCCGCCCGAATCCGCAAGCGGCGAGGCGGCAAACAAGCCCTTTGCGGCGCTCGCCAAGCTCAAGAAAAGCGGCCAATCCACTGATTAAATCCAGTGGTTTCCGTGTGTATTACAGCTTTTGCCGAGACAAGTGACAAGCTATGGTCCCCGCCGTTCCAAACCCACCCTATGCCCGCCATCCCGGCGAAGCCCGGGTTCCGCATGTTGCCCGGGAGACCCTGTTAGAGCGCCGATGACCCGACCCTCTTCCAAGACGGTACGCGTTTCGATTGACGCCATGGGCGGCGATTTCGGTCCCGAGGTAGTAGTGCCGGGGGCCGCCATTGCGCTCGACCGGCATCCGGACAGCGAATTCATCTTCTTCGGCGACGAGAAACGCATCGCGCCGCTGGTCGCCGCTACCAAGCGCCTCAAGAATGCTGCGAAGATCGTTCACACCGATGTCGCGGTAAAGATGGACGACAAGCCAAGCCAGGCGCTTCGGCACGGCCGGCGCAATTCGTCGATGTGGCTCGCGCTCGATGCCGTGCGCAAGGGCAACGCCGATGTCGCGATCTCCGCGGGCAACACCGGCGCGCTGATGGCGATGGCGAAGTTTTGCCTGAAAACGATGCCGGGCATCGACCGGCCGGCGATTGCCGCGATCTGGCCGAACCTCAGGAGCGAAAGCGTCGTGCTCGATCTCGGCGCATCGATCGGGGCCGATGCCAAGCAGCTTGTCGATATGGCCGTGATGGGCGCGGCGATGGCGCGCATCGTGTTCGACCTTGAGCGACCGACCGTCGGCCTTCTCAATGTCGGCGTCGAAGAGATCAAGGGTGTCGAGGAGGTGAAGGAGGCGGCGCACTTGCTGCGCGAAGCCAACCTGCCGCAACTCGAATACAAGGGTTTCGTGGAAGGCGACGACATCGGCAAGGGAACGACCGATGTCGTGGTGACCGAGGGCTTTGCCGGCAATATCGCGCTCAAGACAGCCGAAGGCACGGCAAAGCAGATCGGACAATATCTGCGCGACGCGATGAGCCGGACCTGGCGCGGCAAGATCGGCTATCTGTTCGCGAAAAACGCGTTTCAGGTGCTGCGCGAGAAGGTCGATCCGCGCAAGGTAAATGGCGGCGTATTCCTTGGCCTGAACGGCCTTGTCGTCAAAAGCCACGGCGGCGCCGATGCCGAGAGTTTCGCCGCCGCGATCGACACCGGCTATGACGTCGTGCGCAACGATCTCAACGCGCAGATTTCCGCCATGCTCGCGCAGCAGATGGCGGCCGCGCCTGTTCAGTCGATTCCCGTGAAGGAAGCCGCATCGTGACTATCCGAAGATCTGTCGTGCGTGGCGTCGGCGCCTATCTGCCGAAGCGTACTGTCACGAACGACGAGTTGTCGAAAACGGTCGAGACGACCGACGAATGGATTCAGCAGCGCACCGGCATTCGCGAGCGTCATATCGCGGCCGAGGGCGAGTTCACTTCGCATCTGGGTCTTGCGGCGGCAAAAGCCGCACTCGCGAACGCAAGAGTTCCTGCGAGCGATGTCGATCTCATCGTGCTCGCGACCTCGACGCCGGACCAGACCTTTCCGGCGACCGCCGTCACCATTCAGGCCGAGCTTGGCATCGAGAAGGGCGCGGCGTTCGACGTGCAGGCGGTGTGCTCGGGTTTTGTCTTTGCGCTCGCGACCGCCGATCAGTATCTGCGCTCGGGATCGTTCAATACGGCGCTGGTGATCGGCGCCGAAACTTTTTCGCGCATTCTCGACTGGAAGGATCGCGGCACCTGCGTGCTGTTCGGTGACGGCGCGGGCGCGATCGTGTTGCATGCGGAAGATCAGCCGGGCACGCGCGCCGACCGCGGTGTGCTGACGACGCATCTGCGCTCGGACGGCCGGCATCGCGACAAGCTGTTTGTCGATGGCGGGCCGTCAACGACCGGCACAGCAGGCCATCTCCGCATGGAAGGGCGCGAAGTGTTCCGCCATGCGGTCGGCATGATCACCGACGTAATCGAGGACGCCTACAAGGCAACGGGGTACGGCTCAGGGGATATCGATTGGTTCGTGCCGCATCAGGCGAATCGCCGGATCATCGACGGCAGCGCCAAAAAGCTCGGAATTGCCCCGGAGAAGGTTGTTACGACCGTGGATCGTCATGCCAATACCTCTGCGGCTTCCATTCCGCTGGCCCTGAACGAAGCTGTGCAGGACGGCCGGATCAAGCCCGGCAATCTCGTGCTTTTGGAAGCCATGGGCGGCGGATTCACCTGGGGTTCGGCCCTGGTTCGCTGGTGAGCGAGGCAAGTTCCTGCGGAAGGGTTGTTGACCCGCTAGCCAACGGCGAATATCGTTGGTAATTCATAAGGATAGTTGAACCGCCTAAACGTGGGGGGCGCTCATGGCCGGGGGCAAAACGCTGACGCGGGCGGATTTGAGCGAGGTCGTCTATCAAAAGGTCGGCCTGTCGCGAACCGAATCCGCGGCACTCGTCGAACTGGTGCTTCGGGAAATTTCAGATTCATTGGCGCGCGGCGAGCACGTCAAACTTTCATCTTTTGGTTCCTTCATCGTTCGCAGCAAGGGGCGGCGAATCGGCCGCAATCCGAAGACCGGCGAGGAAGTACCGATCGAGCCGCGCCGCGTAATGGTGTTCAAGGCGTCGAACATCATGAAGCAGCGCATCAACGACGGCGGAGCAAAAGCACAAGACAACTAACCAGAGGAAGGCGAGCGTGGAAAAAGGCCCTGATGCGTTTCGCACCATCAGCGAGGTCGCCGAAGACCTCGATCTCCCCCAGCACGTTCTGCGTTTCTGGGAAACACGCTTTGGACAGATCAAGCCGCTGAAGCGCGGCGGTGGCCGCCGCTATTACCGGCCTGACGACATCGATCTCCTGCGCGGCATTCGTCATCTCCTGTACGGCGAGGGTTACACCATTCGCGGCGTGCAGCAGATCCTGCGCGAGCAGGGCTTGCGGCACGTGCAGGCGATCGGCCAATCGGCCGCCGAGGAGGCGGCTCGCACGGGAACGGATGCCGCGCACCATCGCGGCGGCGAGGCCAGCCGGGTCAGCGGGCTGATGGATCTTCTGCCGTCGCTGCGCGGGACGCCGAAGACCCCGGAGCTGCCGCGTGTCGTCGAGGTGCCGGTTCCGTCCCATCAGGGCGAGCTGGATGGCGAGCGGGAGCAGTTGCCGCAGTTCCTTCGCAAGGCCGATGCCGCGGCGCCTGCGGTGTCGCCGGCAGCGGATCGCGACGGCGTCTCTACGACGAAAGGCGATGCTGTGCTTGACGGAGCCGCCGCGAAGCTTGCGCCGGATGCCGTTCAACTTCTGAAGGCGGCGTTGAACGAGCTCGGCGAATGCAAGCGGATGCTGGACACGGTCCGCGAGCGGGAATGGTAAATTCCTCCGCCGTTATGCCAGCCTTTTCGTCAGATTTTATCGTATCTTCCACGGGAGACCTCTGGACGAGGGCATTATTCCCGTGAACAATATCTCCCGGATGGATGGGGGCTGTTGCGTCAATGCGTGGTGAGACGATCCTCGAGACCGAGGATTTGACCAAGGAGTTTGCCGGTTTCGTCGCGGTGAGTGGTGTCAACCTTCGCGTCGAACGGGGGACGATTCATGCGCTGATCGGCCCGAACGGTGCAGGCAAGACGACCTGTTTCAATCTGCTCACCAAATTTCTTACCCCGACGCGCGGCAAGATCACCTACAAGGGCAATGACATCACGTCGCTTGCGCCGGCGGATGTCGCGCGGCTCGGGCTCGTCCGCTCGTTCCAGATTTCGGCGGTATTTCCGCATCTTTCGGTGCTGGAAAATGTCCGCATCGCGCTTCAGCGCAAGCGCGGCACGTCGTTCGATTTCTGGCATTCGCGCAACATCCTGAACGAATACAACGAGCGAGCGTATGAACTGGTGGAAGCCGTCGGGCTTTCGTCATTCTCGGATTGGCAGGCGGTCGAGTTGCCCTATGGCCGCAAGCGTGCGCTCGAGATCGCGACGACGCTCGCGCTCGATCCGGAGATGATGCTGCTGGACGAGCCGATGGCCGGCATGGGGCACGAGGACATCGACCGCATTGCGGCGCTCATCAAACAGGTTTCGGCGAACCGTACCGTGCTGATGGTCGAGCACAATCTTTCCGTCGTCGCCAATCTCTCGGACAAGATCACGGTGCTGACGCGCGGGCGCGTGCTCGCCGAAGGCAATTACGAAACGGTGTCGAAGGATCCGCAAGTGCGCGAAGCCTATATGGGGACGGGCCATGCTTGATCGCGCGCCGCTCCTTTCGGTTCAGAACCTGCAGGCGTGGTACGGCGAGTCGCACATTTTGCATGGCGTCGATTTCGAAGTGTTTCCCGGCGAGGTCGTGACGCTGCTCGGCCGCAACGGCGCGGGCAAGACGACGACGCTGAAATCGATCATGGGCATCGTCGGCCAGCGCCAGGGCTCGGTGAAGATGGAGGGCAGGGAGCTGATCAAGCTCACCTCCGACAAGATCGCGCGAACCGGCGTTGCGTTCTGCCCCGAGGAGCGCGGTATCTTCGCGAGCCTCGATGTCGAAGAAAACCTGTTCCTTCCGCCCCAGCTCAGGCCGGGCGGGCTTTCGGCCGAGCAGGTATTCGAACTGTTCCCGAACCTGAAGGAGCGCCTGCACAGCCAGGGCACCAAGCTTTCGGGCGGCGAACAGCAGATGCTGGCAATCGGCCGCATTCTCAGGACCGGCGCCAGGTTGCTACTTCTTGATGAGCCGACGGAGGGCCTTGCTCCGGTTATCATTCAGCAGATCGGCCGCACGATCGGGATGCTGAAAGAGCAGGGCTTCACGATTTTGCTGGTCGAGCAGAATTTCCGCTTCGCGGCGACCGTGGCCGATCGCTTCTACGTCATGGAGCACGGCAAGGTCGTTGAAAAGTTCAAGAATTCCGAACTCGATGCGAAACGGGATAAGCTGCACGAATATCTCGGAGTTTAATTCAAGTTTTGTTTCGGGCTGTCGCCCGCACCAAGGGAGGAAGTAATGAAGAAAATGATTGGTGCCGTCGCCGCAGCCGTTGTCGCCCTTGGATTGGGCGCCGCGGCCTACGCGCAATCCGGCACGCAGACGGTGAAGATCGGTGTGCTCAGCGATATGTCCAGCCTCTATCAGGACATCGGCGGACCCGGTTCGGTCGCCGCCGCCAAGCTTGCCGTCGAGGACTTCAACAAGACGCATCCGAACATCAAGGTCGAGATCGTCTCGGGCGACCACCAGAACAAGCCGGACGTCGGCTCGTCGATCGCAACGAAGTGGTTTGATGCCGACGGCGTTGACATGATCGTCGACATTCCGAACTCGGGCGTCGCGCTCGCGGTCAGCCAGGTCGCGGCGAACAAGAACAAGGTCTTCCTGGCCAACGGTCCGGCCTCGTCGGATCTCACCGGCGCGAAGTGCAATCCGAATACGATCCACTGGGCCTACGACACCTGGATGCTGGCGAACGGCACCGGCAAGGCGATGGTGAAGACGGGTGGCGATACCTGGTTCTTCCTGACCGCCGATTACGCGTTCGGCCACGCGCTCGAGCGCGACACCGCGGCGGTCGTCGAGAAGAACGGCGGTAAGGTGCTCGGCAAGGTCCGGCACCCGCTCAATACCTCGGACTTCTCATCGTTCCTGCTGCAGGCGCAGTCGTCGAAGGCGAAGGTGATCGGTCTTGCGAACGCGGGCGGCGACACCATCAACTCGATCAAGCAGGCGGCCGAATTCGGCATCGTGAAGGGCGGCCAGAGCCTTGCCGGTCTTCTGGTGTTCTCGAGCGACGTCAACGCGCTTGGTCTGGAGACGGCGCAGGGCCTCGTGCTCACCGCGACCTGGTACTGGGACATGAACGACGCCAACCGTGAATGGACCAAGCGCTGGCACGCGGCGGGCGGCCCGAACGGCAAGGTGCCGACCATGATCCATGCCGGCGTCTATTCCAGCACGCTGCACTACCTCAAGGCGGTTGCCGCGCTGAAGCAGTCGAAGGACGGCGCCGCGGTCGTCGCGGAAATGAAGAAGATGCCGACCGACGACGTGCTGTTCGGCAAGGGTATCGTTCGTCAGGATGGCCGCAAGATCCATCCGGCCTATCTCTTCGAAGTGAAGAAGCCGTCGGAATCGAAGAAGCCCGGCGACTTCTACAAGCTGCGCGCCACCATCCCGGCGGAAGAAGCGTTCCGCCCGCTCAAGGAAGGCGGCTGCCCGCTCGTGAAGAGCTGATCGCCCTGTGATCGTTGCGAGGGGCGGGCGGAACCCGCCCCTCGTTTTCACGAGAGAGCTTCATGTTCGAGATTTTCGGCATCCCTTCGCAGGCTTTGTTCGGCCAGCTCCTGATCGGGCTGATCAACGGCTCGTTCTACGCGCTGCTATCGCTCGGGCTTGCCGTCATCTTCGGCATGCTCAACATCATCAATTTCGCGCATGGCGCCCAATACATGATGGGCGCGTTCGCCGCGTATCTCCTCCTGCAATATACCGGCATCGGTTATTGGGGCGCGCTGATTGTCGCGCCGATCATCGTCGGCATCACCGGCGTCATCATCGAGCGCACGATGCTGAAGCAACTCTACAAGCTCGATCATCTTTACGGGCTGCTGCTGACCTTCGGCCTCGCGCTCGTCATCGAGGGCGTGTTCCGCAATTATTTCGGCGCCTCGGGGCTGCCGTATCAGATGCCGTCATCGCTCGCCGGGGGTCATAATCTCGGTTTCATGTTCCTGCCGAATTATCGCGGCTGGGTGGTCGGGGCGTCGCTCGCCGTTTGCCTTGCGACATGGTTCGTGATCGAGAAGACGCGGCTTGGCGCTTACTTGCGCGCGGCGACGGAGAACCCGACGCTAGTGCGCTCGTTCGGCATCAATGTGCCGCGCATGATCACGCTGACCTATGGTTTCGGCGTGGCGCTTGCCGCCTTCGCCGGCGTGATGGCGGCGCCGATCTACAACGTCAGCCCGCAGATGGGCTCGGACATCATCATCGTCGTGTTCGCAGTGGTCGTGATCGGCGGCATGGGTTCGATCATGGGTGCGATCATCACCGGTTTCGGGCTCGGCGTCGCCGAAGGCCTGACGAAAGTGTTTTTCCCCGAGGCATCGAGCACCGTTATTTTCGTCATCATGGCGATCGTGCTGCTGATCCGCCCGGCGGGCCTGTTCGGAAGAGGGTGAGATGGCGAACGCGACGGAAACCATCGGCGCCCCGGCAAGCCCGGCCAATTCGAGAAGCGAGATGATCGCGCTCGCGGTGATGACGGCTGTGCTCGTCGTCGCGCCTGCTGTCGTCTATCCGCTGTTCCTGATGAAGGCGCTGTGCTTCGCGCTGTTTGCCTGCGCCTTCAACCTCCTGATCGGTTATGTCGGGCTTTTGTCGTTCGGCCACGCATTGTTCTTCGGCTGGGCGTCGTATTTCAGCGCGCATCTTCTCAAGGAAGTTGGGCTCACGCCGGAACTCGCGATTATCGTTGCGACCCTCGGGGCAGGCGGGCTCGGAATCCTCGCCGGTCTTCTCGCGATCCGGCGCCAGGGCATTTACTTTGCGATGATCACGCTCGCGCTCGCGCAGATGATGTTCTTCTTCGCGCTGCAGGCGCCGTTCACGCATGGCGAGGACGGCATTCAGGGCGTGCAGCGCGGCAAGTTGCTTGGCCTCATTCCGCTCGGCGATGAAATCACGATGTACTTCTTCGTGCTCGCGGTCTTCCTCGGAGCGTTCCTGCTGATCTATCGCATCATCTACTCGCCGTTCGGCGAGGTGCTGAAAGCGATCCGCGAGAACGAGCCGCGCGCGATTTCGCTCGGTTACAAGACCGAGCGTTACAAGCTGCTGGCTTTCGTCCTGTCGGCATCGCTCGCGGGTCTTGCCGGCGCGTTGAAAGCCGTGGTCTTCCAGCTTGCCTCGCTCACCGACGTGCACTGGACGATGTCGGGCGAAGTCGTGCTGATGACGCTGGTGGGCGGCCTCGGCACCGTATTCGGCCCGGTCGTCGGCGCCTTCGTCATTGTTGCGATGCAAAGTTATCTCGCGGGTTTCGGCCAATGGGTGACGGTCATTCAGGGCGTCATCTTCGTCGCCTGCGTGCTGCTATTCCGGCGCGGTATCATCGGCGAGATCGCCAATTATTTACGCATTCGCCTCTGAGCAGAACATTCTACCGTCACGACTCCCGAATGTCGGATGGCCGACATCTTGCCGCCGCCGTTAGGCGAAGGCGAGAAGCGATGCTATGCAGGATATTATTTCTTACGAGATATTGATGGATGCCGACGCCTCGCGCCGCTGCCACCCGTATGCTCAAGATGATGATGGCGGCTTCGTTGTTGCTGCCTGTCGCGCTGTTCTGCTACGCGGCATGGGTCGCTCATAACAACGTCCACAGAAATGCCGAAGAGCGCATTGCGCGCGAACTCGGCGTTCTTCATGAGCAGACCCGCAATATCTTTCAATCGGCGGCTTTCGCGCTGAGCGTTGTCGATCAGATCACGGAAGGCATGTCGGCCGACGCCATCCGGGCGAATGAGCGCAGCCTGCACGAAAAAATCAAACGGCTCGATATGACTAATCGATTTATCGAATCGCTTTGGATCATCGATGACAAGGGCGATGCACTGGCGACCAGCGCGCTCTATCCGCTGCCGCCCGGAAACAACTACGCCGATCGCGACTATTTCTACGCCAACCGGGAAGCGGACCACGGCGTTTATATCGGCGAAGTGTTCAAGCCGCGCGTCCGTGTCGGCAAGCAGGTATTCAGCGTCAGCCGGCGGCTGCATCCGGAGAAGGGCGGCTTTCATGGCGTGGTCGAAGCATCGATCTCGCCGGCGGTTTTCCAGACTTTTTTCACGGAGCTCTCGCCGTCGCCGGCGAATTATTACGCGCTGGTGCGCGACGACGGCGGCTTTCTTGCGCGTTATCCCGCACGCGAGGGTACACTTGGCGGCAGCACGCAAATCGCCCTGGCGGCAAGAACGAGTTCGGCGAGCGGCACGTTCACTGTCGTCTCGGTGCTCGACGGCATCGAGCGCCAGATCGGCTATCGAAAAATCGAAGGCTATCCGGTCTATGCAATGGCCGGCGTCACGACCTCGGCGCTGTTCAGCGAATGGGTCTCGACGATGGCGATCCATCTGATCTTCGGCATTCCCGCGACGGCGCTGCTGTTCGCGATCACGGGGCTGACGTTGCAGCGGACACGGCGATTGTACAACGAAACGGAACGGCGCGCGCAGGCGGAAGAAGCCTTGCGGCAATCGCAAAAGATGGAAGCGATCGGCCAGCTCACCGGCGGCGTCGCGCACGATTTCAACAATTTGCTGACGATCATCATCGGCAATCTGGATCTCGCGCAAAGAGCGCTGTCGAAGGGCGGCGCCGATGCCACAGCCCGGCTCGAGACATTCATGAAAAATGCGATGCAGGGAGCGCGCCGCGCCGCCTCGCTGACCCAGCGTCTCCTCGCATTCTCGCGACGCCAGCCTCTCGAGCCGCGCCCGGTGCGTCCCGATAAGCTCGTGCAAGGCATGGCGGACATGCTGCGGCAGTCGCTTGGCGAAGCCTATGAGATCGAAATCGTCGGCGCGGCGGGCTTGTGGCAGGTCGAGGTCGATCCGGTTCAGCTCGAATCGGCGATCCTCAATCTCGCCGTCAATGCGCGCGACGCGATGCCCGGCGGCGGCAAGCTCACGGTCGAGACCAACAATACATTTCTCGACGAGAATTATGCGCGCGCGCATACCGATGTGACGGTGGGGCAATACGTCCAGATTTCGGTCACCGATACCGGCCAGGGCATGAGCCGCGAAACGCTGGAGAAGGCGTTCGAGCCGTTCTTCACGACCAAGGCGGCGGGCGAGGGCACCGGCCTTGGTCTCAGTCAGGTCTATGGCTACGCCAAGCAGTCAGGCGGACACGTCAAGATTTACAGCGAGCCGGGCGAAGGCACGACCGTAAAAATCTATCTGCCGCGCCTGATTGGCGGTGAGTTGCCGGCACATGAAGCGCCGATCGAAAAGCCGCGCGATGGGCAAAACGAAACGATCCTTGTGGTCGAGGACGACGAGGCCGTGCGCGGCTATGTTGTCGAAATCCTAGGCGATATGAACTATCGCGTGTTCGACGCGCCGGAGGCGGCATCGGCCGTCAAGATCGCCGAGCGCGAAGAAGGCAAGATCGATCTTCTGCTCACCGATGTCATGCTGCCCGGCAACAACGGACGGCAACTCGCGGAAGAATTGCAGGCGCGATACCCGAACATCAAAGTGTTGTACATGACCGGCTATTCGCGCAACGCGATCGTCCACCAGGGCCGGCTCGATCGCGGCGTTGCGCTGATCCAGAAGCCGCTGACGCAGGCGAGCCTTGCCGCCAAGATCCGCGAAGTGCTGGACAACGTAAAGGCCCGGCAGGATGCCGGGCCGCATAAAACTGAGTCTGCCTAGCTGCGGACAGCGGCGCTATTTGGTGACCGTGACCGGCGTGCCGATATGGACGCGGCTGTAGAGGTCCATGATATCGGCGTTCTGCATGCGGATGCAGCCGTAAGAGACGAAGCGGCCGATCGAGCCCGGTGCGTTGGTGCCGTGGATGGCATATTCGCCGTTGCTGAGGGTCAGCGCCGCGGCGCCCATCGGGTTGTTGGGCGCGCCGCCGCGGATCAGGCGGGGAATGGAAGGCTTGTCCCGGATAATCTCGGCGGGCGGCGCCCAGTCCGGCTTCAGGCGGGTCGAGGTGATGAAGGCATTACCCTGCCACTGCTTGCCGAGGCGGCCGACGCCGACGGGATAGCGAATCGCCTTGCCGCCGCCGAGGACGTAGTAGAGACGGCGCTGGCCGGTTTTGATGATGATCTGGCCGGCCGAACCTTCATTGAAATTTACAATTTCACGAGCATTTGCCTGCTTGGGGGCAAAGCCGATCGCGAGAATCGCCAAAAGGGCGACAAGGCATCCAATCGAGCGGAGCGGAAGGCGCATGGGATTCCTGCTGATAGATTGCGTACGGTGAGCACTAGTAATTGGGTGCCGAGATTCCGCCAAGTCATTTTGTTGTGCGCGAATGTGTGACGAGATATCGATATAATCTATATTTATCAGCTATTTATATGATAATACTCATGCCGAATATTAGTGTTGCCGCAGTGCCACACGGGCCAACAATCGCTCCCGTAAACGGATTTTTCGTGGTTAACAAAGCAGAGTCAGCGTAGTTTTACTGCGAGAGTTTGCGTACCACTAGTTTACTTCACGTCACCACCTCGAGGGGGCTTTCCCATGAAGAAGATCCTGATCGCATCTGCCGCCGTGCTCGCGCTGCTCAGCGCCGCTGGCTGCGCCGGCAAAGCGCCGTACGGCAAAGCGCCGGTCGTCGCCAAGGGCTAATAGATTCAGAAAAGTCGGCTCAGCCGGCTTTTTTGTTCTTCCTTGAGGATTTGCGCCTCTCGCCGCCTGTCGGCGCGAGGCGCTTATTCTTTCTGGCGATAGGCTGATCGCATTCGTTCCGGTGCGTTCGTTCGTTCGAGCCGAGACTGTTTTCCACGGCGCCGCTCTTGCAAGCCACGATTTCACCGAAGATCATGGCTACCCGCTCTTCAGCTAAAAAATGACGGCGAGAGGCATTCCGATGCGCGGCGTAAGAATTCTTCCGGCCTTTATTTCCACACTTGGCGCATTCGCGCTGCTCACAGTTGCCGCGGCGATGCCTGCGGGCGCGCAAAGCGCAACGGACGCTCCCAAAGCCGAGAAAAATACAGCCGCGGCGCCCAAGGCGGCCTCGGTGGGCGGCGAGAAGAAGCTGCCAACGACACGCGTTACCGCGAGCGGCGGGCGGATGATCAATCCCTATTCCGAAAGTCCCGAGACGAAATACATCCGGATCCCGGTGAATTCGAAGGCGTGTCCCCGCGTTGCCGGCAAGCCGTACTTCGTCGAATTCCGCGCGCGCAACGCCGCGAGCTGGGGCCACACCTTCGTTCTTTACGGCAAGCTCGGCAGCGGCAATTCTTTCGCGAGCTACAAGGTCGCCGGCCTGCACCCGAAGGGTGATTCAACGCAGTACACGATCGGCATCTGGATGCCGGTGCCGGCAGAGACAGGCGCGAGCGACGGCGACATCGACGAGCAGTTCCTCGCCGCGAAATACTGCGTCGCGCTCTCGGAGGCCGAATACAACAAGCTCGTTCCCTACATCAAGAAGCTGCAGAGTTCGCACTCGACCTGGCACGGCGCGGGCTACAACTGCAATTCGTTCGGCATGGACATCGCGAAGTTCGTCGGTCTCGATGCGCCGAATCCGAACATGCATGTGCCGCAGGAGCTGATTAAACTCCTGAAGAAATCGAACGAAAATCGCCCGCGCGATCCGATGGGCAAGGACAATTCGTTTTTCTGATCAAATTCCCGTCACATCCGTTTATATCGGCTGTTTCTTGCAAGACGCATGAAACGGGATCAAGGGTTTGTCGTTTCTTTTTTGTAACTCCTGTTTAGGATAAGCACAGGGAGGACGCATATGGCGTCTCAAAGTGCGGAATCGATTGCCGTTCCCGCGAAAATCGAGGTCGATCTCACCGTGAATGGTGCAGCGGCCAGATTGCGGGTGGCGCCCTGGACGACGCTGCTCGATGCGTTGCGTGACCATCTCGATCTCACCGGCACCAAGAAGGGTTGCGATCACGGCCAATGCGGCGCCTGTACGGTGCTGGTCAACGGCCGCCGTGTCGTCTCCTGCCTGACGCTTGCCGTGATGAAGGACGGTGCGGAAGTCACGACGGTGGAGGGGCTTGCCAAGGACGGCGAGCTGCACCCGGTGCAGAAAGCCTTCATCGACCATGATGCCTTCCAGTGCGGCTATTGCACGCCCGGCCAGATTTGCTCGGCGGTCGGGCTGATCGCGGAAGGCAAAGCCAGGACGGCGGAGGAAATCCGCGAATTGATGAGCGGCAATCTCTGCCGCTGCGGCGCCTACCAGAACATCGTCGCGGCGATCCGGCAGGCGATGGAGACGCGCTCATGATCAATTTCGATTATGTGCGCGCGACGGACGTTGCCGACGCCATCCGCAAGATCAGCAGCACACCGACCGCAAAATTCATCGCCGGCGGCACCAACCTCGTCGATCTGATGAAGGACGATGTCGAGCGGCCGAAGACGCTGATCGACATTTCCCGGCTGCCGCTTGATAAGGTGGAAAAAACCGCGAATGGCGGCCTGCGCATTGGCTCGCTGGTGCCGAATTCCGATCTCTCCTATCACCCGTTGATCGAAAGCCAGTATCCGGTCGTCGCGAGCGCCATTCAGGCGGGCGCGTCGCAGCAACTGCGCAACATGGCATCGACCGGCGGCAATCTGCTGCAACGAACGCGCTGCGCCTATTTTTACGACACGGCTACGGCCTGCAACAAACGCGCGCCCGGCAGCGGCTGTTCGGCGATCGAGGGGCTGAACCGCATTCACGCAATTCTTGGCTGGAGCCGGTCCTGCATCGCCGTGCACCCATCCGATATGTGCGTCGCGCTCGCGATGCTCGATGCCAAGGTGCATGTCAGCGGCCCGGACGGCGCGCGCGAAATTGCGTTCGCGGATTTTCACCGGCTGCCGGGAGAAACGCCGCATGTCGATACCAATTTGGGCGCGCATGAAATCATCACCGCAGTAGAATTGCCGCCGCAGGGTTTTGCCAAGCATTACACCTACATCAAGATCCGCGACCGCCTTTCCTATGCCTTTGCGCTGATTTCCGTCGCGGCGGGGCTTGAGATGGAAGGCGACACTATCCGCGAGGCGCGGTTCGCGCTTGGCGGTGTCGCGCACAAGCCGTGGCGGAACGGCGAAGCGGAGGCAGCGCTTTCGGGACAGCAGGCGAGCCGCGGCAATTTCGAGAAAGCAGCCGCGATTTTTCTGCGTGATGCCAAAGGCTTTGCGCATAACGGCTTCAAGATCGATCTTGCCCGCCGCGCCATTATTCGCGCGCTGACGCAAGCGGCGCGCGGCACGCCGCAAGTGCAAGCCATCAAGAAGCTACGGTGAAGCGGATGAGTATTTATATCGGCACTCCCGCATCGCGCGTCGATGGCCCGGCCAAGGTCACCGGTCAGGCGAAATATGCCGGCGACTACAACGTGCCGGGCCTGCTTTACGGCGCGGTGCTGACTTCGACGATCGCCAGGGGCCGCATCCGGCGCATGGATACGCGCGCCGCGCGGGCCGTGCCGGGTGTTGTCGATATATTGACGCACGAAAATCGCCCCAGCATGGCGGAGAACGACAAGGCGTGGAAAGACGATGTCGCGCCGGAAAAGGGCTCGCCGTTTCGCCCCTTGGGCGATGACAGGATTCTGTTCAACGAGCAGCCCGTCGCTTTCGTGATCGCCGAGGATTGGGAGACAGCGCGGTTCGCCGCATCGATGATCGAAGTCGAATACGAAAGCGAGCACGGCCAGACCGATCTTGAAGCGGCGCGGGCCAAGGCTTTCGTTGTGCCGAAGCCGGAAAAGCCGCGCGGCGATGCCGCGAAAGCGTTCGCGAACGCCGAGGTCAGGCACGACGCGGAATATTTCATTCCGACCGAGCATCACAATCCGATGGAGCCGTTCGCCTCGACCGCGGTATGGGAAGGCGAGGGCAAGCTCACCGTCTATGACAAGACACAAGGCGTGCAGAACGTTCAACGCTTTCTCTGCGGTGTCTTCGGCCTGAAATCCGAAAACGTGAAAGTGATGTCGCCTTATATGGGCGGCGGCTTCGGCGCCGGCCTGCGGCCGCAATATCAGGTCGTGCTGGCCGTGCTTGGCGCGATCGCCACAAAGCGCCCGGTGCGGCTCGTGCTGACGCGGCAACAAATGTACGGGCTCGGCTATCGCCCGGCGACGATCGAGCGCCTGCGGCTCGGCGCAAAGCGCGACGGCTCGCTCGACGCGATGATGCACGACGCGACGGCGGTGACTTCGAGCTTCGAGGAGTTTTCACGCAACGATACGGGATGGGGCGATCTTCTCTATAAAGCGCCGAACGCCAGGCACACGCATAAACTCGCCGCGCTCGACGTGCCGACCTCGAGCGACATGCGTGCGCCCGGCGCGGCAACCGGCGTGTATGCGCTCGAAAGCGCGATGGACGAGCTTGCCGTCGCGCTGAAGATGGATCCGGTCGAACTGCGGCTGCGCTGCTATTCGGACAAGGATCAGAACGAAAACCTTCCCTACACCAGCAAGAATTTGCGCGAGTGTTACGAGCAGGGCGCCAAGGCCTTCGGCTGGGAAAAACGCAGCCCCGCGCCGCGCTCGATGCGCGACGGCAGCGAACTCGTCGGCTGGGGCATGGCGACCGGCGTATGGGAAGCGCTGCAAATGCCGGCGGCGGTGCGCATCGCGCTCAGCGCCAACGGCCATGCCGAAATCTCTTGCGCGGCATCCGATATCGGCACCGGCACCTACACGATCATGGCGCAGGTGGCGGCCGAAATGCTCGGTTTGCCGATCGAGAATGTCAGCATCCGGCTTGGCGACTCGTCGCTGCCGAGCACGCCGGTCGAAGGCGGCTCGTGGATGGCGGCGACGGTTTCGCACGCGATCCTCGCGACCGCGGACGAGATCAAGGGCGAGCTTCTGGCTGCCGCGAAGAAGATCAACGGCTCGCTGCTTGCCGCCGAGAAGCCCGAGGATGTCGTGCTCTCCGACGGCAGCATCATGAGCCGCAAAAATCCGTCGCGGACCGTTCGCATTGTGGAGGCGATGCGCGAAGCGGGCCTCGACCGGATCGAGAAGGAAAAGTCCCATCAGTTCGAGCAGGTCAAAGGCTACGTTCACAACACGCATTCAGCCGTATTTGCCGAAGTGAAGATCGACGAGGAGATCGGCGTCATCCGGGTGACGCGCGTGGTGAACGCCGTCGCCGCGGGACGGATTCTCAACCCCAAGACGGCGGGCAGCCAGATTTTGGGCGGCGTCGTCTGGGGCATCGGCATGGCGCTGCACGAGGAGACGGCCTACGACCACCGCTTCGGCCGCATCATGAACGCGAATATCGCCGAGTATCATGTGCCGGCGCATGCCGACATCCACGACATTCAGGTGATTTTTGTCGATGAGCCGGATGCGCGGGTCAACCCGTTCGGGATCAAGGGCGTCGGTGAGATCGGTATTGTCGGCACGGCGGCGGCGATCGCCAATGCGGTCTATCACGCGACGGGCGTGCGGGTGCGGGATCTGCCGATTACGCTGGATAAATTGCGGCGCTGATAGCGGCGTTGCGCTATGGGCGCAAAAATATGCGGGCCGGGCTCCAAACGCCGGGGATTGCACGAGATTTTCCTGCTTCCTCACATTGCGCGGCGCAATTCTCCTACTTATAGTCCCGGCCGTTCGGAGCGTGGCGCAGCCCGGTTAGCGCACTAGTCTGGGGGACTAGGGGTCGCGAGTTCAAATCTCGCCGCTCCGACCATTTTCACAATATACTTGCATTCACGGTTGCATGGCTCCATCGACCTTTTGGTCACGTCGGGAGTGCCCCGTGTATTAAAGTCCGACGACTGTACAAATAATCAGCACGCAAGAATCTAAAATATGCCCGTACGCTTCGAAAGACACGGTGGCCCTCCGGATCTAGTCGCTGCGTTCAAGTATTTTGTGTGCGTTGAACTGGGTGGGCGCGCTTTAGATGATAATGCAGCCGATGAGTCGACCAAAGGTAAGTTTCCTGATTTTGCTGCCTTCGGTGACCGTCTGCTTATTGAAATGAAACACTTTGAGTCTGACCAATCTAAAAGAGCTCAAGCGGTCTTCGAACAAAAAATTAAACCAGAAGAAAAACCAATCTTCTTTGGCACTCGCGATGCAGCGCCAATCATAAATAATGCAAGTAACAAAGATGAAATATTGAATTCCCTCTTCAATAAATTAGCTCGAACAATCGAGAGTCAATTACGAAAAGCAAATCAACAATTTTTGGATTATCGTAGCCGCGTAGCAATAAAGAACGACGTTTCAATATGCGTTTTTTTGAATAGTCTTATAACAGAAATTAGTCCGGAAACATTTCTCTATTGTCTAAATCGAATTCTTCGAAACCGCATAACGAATAACCTAAATCTTTTCGTCGGCATTGATGCTGTTTTATATATATCGGAGAAGCATTTTATTCCGCTGGTAAATGGCAGGCCAACCTTTCCAGTAATTGTTTTTGGATTAGAGAGCTTAAAAACCTTTCCGTGGAAAAAGTAGTTCGTCGATCAGCTTGTTAAACGGTGGGCAGCATTCAGAACCGGTGAGATCGTGCAAGCTTCTCGCGCTGAACTAAAGAACTCTGAGCGAGTGCATGATATTCCTGACAGTATGACGCGAAGTGAAGCTCACGCACTCGAATACGCGCGCAATCCTTATCTACAAGAATTAAGCGATGTAAAACTTCGAGAAGTTTTTCACCGAAATATGGCTCTCACAAGTATAAATTTTATAAAAGGTGATTGGCAAAAACTCAGTCCTGAAATCATCCATCGGCTTATCAGAGAATTCACTCACATTTTGCAGGAAGTAAATAAAAGAAATCTCGATATGCGTTTTTTCTCATTAGATTTTTTAACACCCGATGAGCGAGACCGCATTTATACAGGACTGCCCGAGAGCCTTCGAAAAATTCTTGATAAGAGATGAAGGCAATAAATTGTGCACAGCTAGCCACCGGCGTTGCGACGAAGGTTGGCACCAGCGGCGGGCCTCATTGATCGACAGCCGATCAGCTGCACGATACAAAAATAAAAAAGCATTGAGGAAACGATCATGCAGCTTCGTCAGGTCACTGTCATCAGTCAGGAAGTTCTCAGCGAGGGCGGCCGTGCATTGAAGACGCCGTGCAAGCGTGTCGCCGCATGCGCGGTGCTGCACAACCCGCACGCCGGAAAACCTGCAATCGACGACTTCTCGGGGCTCGTGGATCTCTCGGTCGAGGCCGGGGAGCTGCTGACGAAACGCGCGCTTGAAGCGCTCGGGCCGCTCAAGCCGCGCGGCTACGGCAAGGCGGCGCTTGTCGGCACGGCGGGCGATCTCGAGCATGGCGCGGCGATGATCCATGTCCGGATTGGCCTTGTGATGCGCAAGGGTGCCGGCGGCGGACCGGCGCTGATCCCGGGCAACGCCAAGGTCGGAGGGCCGGGCACGCCCATCGACATCATTTTCGGCGGACTGGAGGATGCGTGGGACTATGACGCGATGGACGGCATGACCGTTTCGGTGCCCGATGCGCCGAAACCCGACGAGATCCTGCTGGCCGTCGCTTTCCTCGGCGGTACCCGGCCGAATGCCCGGATCGAGGGCGCGCCGGCCGCCAAAGTGGCCGAACTTGTCGAGAAGATGCGGGCAAAATAGCGCAGCCAGGCCTTTGTAGCTCTTTAAGAATTGCAGCCTAGGGTCGGCCGCCAACCGGAAACCGCCGACCATGCAAACCGCCGAACTCAGCCGTACCGTTGCCATCCGCCCCGCCGCGTCGCTCGCCGAAGGCTTCGCGCCGCTCCATGTCGAGCATAGCGAGCGCTGGGCGTGGGAGAATTACGAGCGGGTCGTCGAGCATTTCATTCAGGCATTCGGGGCGAAGAAGCTGATCGAGATCGGCGGCGGCCGCGATCCCTTGTTCGGACGCGAGGCGCTCGCGCATATGGGCGCGGAGCTGACGGTCAACGACATTTCCGAAACCGAACTCGCGGAGCTGCCGAAGGGCTATCGCACCGCCTGCTTCGATATCGCCGGTAATCTTGCTTCCGAGGAAGTCGCGCGCTCCGGCTACGATCTCGCGTTTTCGCGCATGGTGTTCGAGCATGTCGCCGACGGCCAGCGCGCGTGGAAGAACCTTTACGAAATTCTGTCGCCCGGCGGCGTCGGGCTCGCTTTCGTGCCGACGCTTTACGCGTTTCCGTTCGTGGTGAACTGGCTGATGCCGGACAAGCTGGCGGCCTCCATCGTGAAAATGCTCTACAAGAACCGCACCGATGAGGGCGACCCGGTGTTTCCGGCGCGCTATAGCTGGACGGTGGCGAGCGAGAAGACGCTCGCTCCTATGCTGAAGGCCATCGGCTATCGCGACGTGATGGTGGTGCCGTTCTACGGTCACGAATACTACCGGCCGTTTCCGGTCGTGCGTGATATTCACGCGCGCTTCACGAAACTGGCGCGGGCGCGCGACTGGCGGTTCTTCGCGAGCTACGCCTATATCGCCGCGCGCAAGTAGTTTCAGATTCGAGTTTCGGCGCGGGCTTTGCGTTCGGCGTTGATCGTGGCGATCGCCAGCCCCCAGACCATGCCCATCACGAGATAATAGCTGCGCCAGTGGTCGGTATCGATCACGAAGCCTTCGAGCGCGACGCCGGTGTAAGTCGCGAGCGCCGCGATCTGGTATTGCTGCCACGGCGTTCGCTTCAGCACCGTCGCGTAGCCGATCCACAGCGTGATGAGCACGAGCGCCGCGTATGACACGCCGCCGAGCCAGCCGTAAGAGGCGAAGGCGTTGAGATAAACATCGTGCGGATCCTGGCCGTAGTAATTATGGAATTGATACGGCCCGAAGCCGTTCGGGCGCTCCAAGAGCTTCGGGATGCTGTCGGCCTGCGCGGTAAAACGGCCGCCTTCACCCGCATCGTATTCCTGCACGAGGCTTGCGCGCTCCTTGAAGACGGTGCCGATATGGCCGACCGAGAGCATGCCGGCGACCAGCACGGCGACCCCGGCGATCGAAAGCACCGTGGCGGTGGCGAGACGGGCGCGGAAACGCGCGCTTGGCGTCGCGATGAACATCAGCGCGACCATCAGCATCGCCGAAAAGATGAAATGCGCCCAGGCGGCGCGCGAAAACGACAGCAGTACGGCGACGAGGATGATCGAGCCGGCGGCGATCTGGCGCAGCTTGAGGCCGTGCAAGAGCGCGCCGGAAATAATGAACATCAGCGGCAGGATCGCGAACGGGCCGAAGAGGTTGGGGTCCTTGAAGGTCGATTTCAGGCGGTTATAGCGGGTGAAAAGGTCCCAGGAGCCCGGCAGCAGGTTGAAATAGCCGATGATGCCGATGATCGAGGCGATCACGGCGGTCGCGATATAGGCCGTCCGCATGATCTCGACGCGCCGCACGCTGTCCTGCGCAAACAGACAGGCGAACAGCATGGCGCTCATGCCGAGATAGATCGAGATGATGACGAAAGTGATCGCATCCTGATCGGTGACGACCGGCATCAGCGCGATCAGTCCGCCGACATTCCAGAGCACGATCAGGAAAAACGGCAGCAGCAGCTTGCGATCGACGGTAACGCCGGTGAACACGCAGCCGAGCGCCAGGAGCACGATCAACGCCTCGTAGGGCGCCGGCTCGAACATCACGAACGGGCTGACGAAGACCGTGACAAACAGCGACAAGTGCAGGAAGCGCGTTGCGAGCCGCGCGTAGCCTGCGGGGCGGCCCGCATATTCAGCCGAGGCGCTCAATAGGCGTTCTCGGTCTTGAGAAGCGCGAATGGCGTGCGGAAGAGAATGTAGAGGTCGAACAGCACCGACCAGTTCTCGATGTAGTAGAGATCGTGCTCGACGCGGCGCTGGATCTTTTCGCTGGTGTCGGTTTCGCCGCGCCAGCCGTTGATCTGCGCCCAGCCGGTGATGCCGGGCTTGACACGGTGACGGGCGAAGTAGCCGTCAACGACCTCGTCATAAAGCTGGTTGGCGGCTTTGGCATGCAGCGCATGGGGGCGCGGGCCGACGAGCGACAGATTGCCCTTGATCGCGACATTGATGAGCTGCGGCAGTTCATCGAGGCTGGTCTTGCGGATGAAGCGGCCGACGCGGGTGACGCGCGGATCGTCCTTGGTGACGAGCTTGGCGGCTTTCTCATCCGCCTGTTCGACATACATCGAGCGCAGCTTATAGACCTCGATCAGTTCGTTGTTGAAGCCGTAGCGCTTCTGCTTGAAGAACACCGGGCCCTTGCTGTCGAGCTTGATGGCGACGGCGCAGATCGCGATCACCGGCAGCGCCAGGATCAGGAGGATGCCGCCGGCGATGCGGTCGAACAGCCATTTCGCGACGAAATTCCAATCGCGCAGCGGACGGTCGAGAACGTCGAGCGTCGGCACGTTACCGATATAGGAATAGGCGCGCGGCTGAAAGCGAAGCTTGCTGGCATGCGCGGCAAGCCGCAGATCGACCGGCAGCACCCAAAGTTTACGCACCATTTGCAGCACGCGCTCTTCGGCGGTGATCGGAAGCGAGACGAGCAGAAGATCGATCCGCGTGCGGCGCGCGAACTCGACGAGGTCATCGACCGTGCCGAGCTTCGGCAGGCCGGCGACACGGGCGGGGGATCGGTCGTCGCCGCGGTCGTCGAATACGCCGCGGATGTCGAGATCGGAGCCGGATTGCGCTTCGAGCGCATGAATCAGATTTTCTCCGGGCGCGCCGCCGCCGACGATGATGGTGCGGCGGACGAGACGGCCCTGCTTCGTCCAGCGGTGGACGAGTGACGCAACGGTAAGGCGCCCGGCATAGAGCAGCATCAAAACGCTGCCGAACCAGATCGCTGCCCAGACGCGGGAGAAGTCGCCGCTCGGGCGGGCGAAGAACGCGACGACGGCGGCGGAGGCAAAAACCGCCACCCAG
>Ga0180218_1000527_pt1 | contig 33573 bp, 38 predicted proteins | sample eDN3rd37CKraftBY_FD_151334 | JGI IMG/M metagenome (GOLD analysis project Ga0180218, IMG submission 151334) | Enriched backyard soil microbial communities from Emeryville, California, USA - eDNA 3rd pass 37_C Kraft BY (version 2) (version 2) | ecosystem: Environmental > Terrestrial > Soil >... | reverse complement strand
TTCCCTTCCGCAGGACGCAACTGGCATCGTTCCTCGACAGGATCGAGGTGGACGAGCACGCAGTCCGTATCGCCGGGAGAAAAGATATTTTGGAACAAGCTGTTATTGCCGGCGGAACCACATCCACTGCGGTTCGCAGTTTTGTACCTGGTTGGCGACCCCGGCAGGATTCGAACCTGCGACCCTCAGATTAGGAATCAGGACGTCGTTGAAACATCCTGCATCGCATTGAAACGCCGTGATGCGTATATGTTACTGAACTACAAAAAGATTACAGCGCAGGATCGTTTCGCCCGTATTCAGCTGCGCCCTTGAAGTTTCGCCCTCGTGGGCCAAATATGGGCCAAATCCATCCCTGAGGCGAGCATCCCTCGTGGCCCTGAAACCCTCTGCATCCGCGCGCCTTCCCGCCAACGTGAAAGCGATCCGTCGTGCAGTCCGCGAGGCGGCAGCAACCGGTGCCGCGCGGGAATTCCGCATCGATGGCGTGCGCGGTCTCGTACTGCTCGCGCTGCCGAGCGGGACAGCGACCTGGTACCTCCACTACGACGTCGCCGTGGGGCGCAAGCGCCGGCGACGCAAGCTCAAGATCGGCCGTCTCGACGACATCGCACTGGCGGACGCCATTGCCGTCGCCGAGCGCCAGCGTCCTGCCATTCGCACGGGCGCCGATCCCGTCGGCCGGCGACAAAGCGAGCGCCATGAGCCGACGTTCGCCGACCTTGTCGAAGAACGCTTCGCCAAGGGCAGTCCCCTCCGTCCCGCCACGGAGGGGGATTACCGACATATCCTCGCCCACGATGTGTTGCCCGCCCTGGGCGCATTGCCTGCGAAGAAGGTAACGCGCGACCAAGTCGTGATGGTCATCAACAGAGTCGCGGCGCGCGGCGCCACGCGCAGAGCCGATACGGCGAGAGCCGTCATTCGATCAATCTTCGCCTTCGGAATGGATCGCGGTCTGGTCGATGCCAATCCCGCCACCGGGCTGAAGAACCGCCATGCCTATCAGCCGCGGGAGGTCATTGCCGACGCCGCGCATATCCGCACGCTGTGGGCGGCCATCGAGGATGGGCGGGCACCCATGGCGCCGACCATCGGGCTCATCGTCCGCCTTGCCCTGCTGACGGGACTGCGGCGGGCAGAACTCGCCGCCACCCGACGGGCAGACCTCGATCTCGCGTCTGCCCGCCCGCTGCTGGTCATCCCGAGCGGGCGGGCAAAGAACCGCAACCTGCACCGGGTCCCACTCAGCCCACAGGCCGCCCGGCTCTTCCGGGAGGCGCTTGGGCGGGCAGGTGATAGTCCCTTTGTCTTCCCTGGCGCCATCCCGGGCACCCACGTCCTCCCGCGCAGCATCAGCAAGGCCATGGAACGGACCCGGGACGAACTCGCCATCCCTGAGGTTACGATCCACGATCTGCGCCGCACCGTCGGCACGTACATGAGCCAGCTCGGCGTGCCGCGCGACGTTCGCGAGCGCATTCTGAACCACGGCGGCAAGCGGGCGGGGAATCTCACCGACGGCGTCTACAATCGCTATGAATTCGATGCCGAGAAGCGGGCCGCGCTCGAACTGTGGGCAGACGCCCTCGATGCCATCCTCGGCCGCCGCCCGCCCGAGATCGATGGCTATCCCGCCCGCCTTGCCCGTCTCAAGGGCGGGACGACGATACGCGTGGGATGATCCTAGGGTTGAAGGCCTCGCGCCGCGGGCAGATTTCGTCCAAGTCAAATGCCGAATGTGTTGCCCATTCCAAGGCTTGATCAGGTGAACCGGATTTTCGGCTGAGTGGCGGCCGAGATGCGCGCAAGAACGTCAGCCCAACAAACCGGGCGGGAGGGCGACACCGCGATAGGTCTGGCGGGAGGCCTTGACCTTGCATCCACCCGCGGCCTCGACGGCGAGCCGCAAGAGCTGCCCGAAAACGTTGGGCGGGATACGAGGCCAGCCACGCTGTTCGCGCACGCGTTCGTACGCGTCGCGAAGCGCACTCCCGCTGGCGCGAAGGTTCGGATCCCGACTCAATGACGCGACGAAGGCATGAACGGCCGCTTCAGGCGCCATACCCACTTTCCGAAACTGCGGCTGGAGCTCGGCGCGAGTATCGCTCTGAGAACAGGCTTCTACGCGCGCAGGCGGGACCATCTCATGCGGACCAGGTGCGGAGTCGCGAGTAGTGCGGATGGCCTGCGCCCCACTCCTCACGCCTGTTTCCGCCTGCCGCGACGATAGCGACGTGTGCTTCGCTTGGCGCGAAAACCAGCACCTCGTCCATTCATGACCGTGCCACCATCCGAAGAGAAGGCGCCCGCCGAGCCCCCGGCGCCGCTCGCACCGTTGCGGATCATGGCGCGCTGGCGCCGCACCGAGCAGGATGAACAGCGCCTCGGCAGCTTCGATCGCTGCCGCGAAGAGGACTGTCCGCCAGAACCCCGCCTGCTCGAGCGAGACTTCAAGTGCCCGCGAGAGGAAGTCGAGATCAGGATGCGAGCTCGCGTTGGTCGCCGCCAGGCCGAGCAGTTCGGTCCGGATCTCCTTCTCGCGACGACGGTCGTCCTCTGCCTCCCGTGCGGCGGCAAGCTCGCCAGCCAGTCGGTCAAGGGCTCCACAATATCGCCGCTCCTGGCGCGTCGTTGCCTGGGTGCAGCTGTCCGTCCCCGACCAGAGGGCATTACGACGCTCAGCGGTAATATCGTGCTCGACAACCGCCGCGGGACGCCACCAGCCGGTGTTCTTCAACCGCGCCTCCGTCGCCGCAAGGTCGGCGCGCAGGTCGGCCTCGCGTTTGAACCTCGCCGCCTCGCTCGCGACACGCTCCCCCCGTTGCAAGTCGAGAAAGGCCAATGTGCTCGTGATGGAAACAATCACGAGCAGCGGGAATACCAGGAACGCCAGCACGCAACGAATGCGCTGCGCGCGGTACCAGAACATGGCGCCCGCAGCGGGCATCATGACCTTTCCGATGTGCAGAAAGACCATGATGGTGCCCATGCCAACGGGGATCGGCACGTCGAGGATCTCGAATGTCGACGCCGCATCAAGCCAGTTGCCGTACTCGAAGTGTGGCCGTGCCGTCTGCAGGGTGAGGCCTGCGCCCACAAAAAGCAGTACCCACCTGATGACTGTATCCATCGCCCGCGCTCCGCGTTTCTGCCGACAAGCTCGCCGCGTGATAGGATCAAGTCGAGAGGGTACAGATGAGCCGCACGAAGCGGCTTTGGCGCTCGGGATTTCAGCTCGTTTCAGGTGCCTTCACTGCGCTTCACAGCGAGGCCGAATTTCCTGTGGAGAGGATTGCCCGCGACGGCGTTCGCCGAATAAGTCGCCGTCTCGTTGAGGGCGAACGCCAAAGGGCTTTGAGCGAGCTGATGGCCTTTTTGACCACCAGCGGCTTCAACGGCGGCCCATGGTCTGTGCGGGTCGAAGAAGGCGAGCCGGCGGATGTCCATATCGCGAGCTGTCTCGTCGCTGCGCGCCGACCTGCTCGTGATGGGCACGCATGGCCGATCCGGCTTGCGCAAGACATTGATCGGCAGCGTAACCGAACAGGCGCTACGCACCTTGAGCGTTGACATTCTCGCTGTTCCGCGCTCCGCGCCAATAGGCCTCATTTAACAAGCGACGGGGGGCTTACATGGATGGTTCCTGTCACCAACAGTCAGGTACATCCGAAGCCATTTCGAACCGTTCAAGGCGCTGTCTTCGTGAGCACGTCATCCGCCCGGATGCCACCGCGACAGGGCACGCGGCCTGCTGCCGAGAGCCGGAAATTCGCTCCATTTCAGCCTCGCGCCGGAACCGGATTGTTTCATCGCCACCGGCTTGCCCGAGATGCGGCGCGTCCCGCTGTGGTTGAATTCAAGGGGACGGTAGCGTACGTGTCGCAGCGTGTATCCGGCTCCCCTCTCGGGTGCGTAAATGTAACTTCGTCCAGGAGGTGGAAATGCCGGAAGCCGTAAATCTCGCTACAATTCTCGGGGATGACGATGTGCTGTTGGAGCCGCCAGTCGAGTCCAAGATGGCGCTTTTCGATGGCCCGCCACTGGCCGAGATCGATGCTGATCGGTGCATCACGGTCGACAGCCTGTCGAAACGCGTAGCCCCCGGCCTGTCGGTCGGGATGCTGCATGTGCCGGCATCGTTGCGAGACCGCGTCGCATCGATGAACCGTGGCGAAGCATGGACCGTGCCGCCAATGGCACTGACAGTCGCGGTGCGGCTGATGCAGGAACAGGCCATACCGGAGATCGTCGCACTGAAACGCGAGGAGGCGCATCGTCGTCAGGCGATCATGGCTGAAATGCTCGCGCCACATTCGATCAAGGCCGACCCTCGCGTCATTTCACCTATGGCTTGAGCTTCCCGACGGCTGGCGTTCCGAGCCGTTCGCGGCGGCGGCGGCACGAGCCGGCGTCGCAGTGACGCCGTCGAGCGCGTTCGCGATGTCGCCGGGGCACGCTCCACCCGCTGTTCGGCTTGCGCTCGGATTGCCGCCGCACGATGCACTCCGTATCGCTGGATCACGCCTTGCTTCACTGCTGAGACGGCGCCGCGGTGACGACGACGTGACGGAGTGAAGTGTCCGCTTTCCAAGGTGCTGCTGCCTCTGACAGAACCAAACAAGAAACCGTCGCTCCGGGTCACCAGGGGCGGTCGTCGCGCACAACAATTCGCGCTGCTTCGCCACTGTCAGCGGACGTTTCGGGCGACGCGCTAAACGGCCGTGAGGGGCCAGAAGCAGTCACGCTCCCAGCCCGACCTCGCGCGGGTCGAAGGCGTCGCACTGATTCGGTCGAAATTTGCGGGGCGTGTTCACTGGCCTACGCGTTTGACCCATTTTTCCCTCGTTGTGCTGCAATGCAGCGTCGCTCACGCGCCGTGGATGGGCAGCCCCATTTCCGGTGATTGTGCCACTGCAGCCCTATGGCGGAACCATCAGCGGCTGCCGAAAATAGCCCGGCGAATCGATAGAGGGCGAAGCCAAAGTAAGCCGCACCGATCATTGTCATCGCAACAGTCACCCGCCAGACGATGGAGAAGCCGGCGCCGCGGTAGAGCACATCTTGCGCAAAGACGACAAAGTGCGGCGTCGGGCTGATTAGCCGCATGAGGTACTGCATCCACACCGGCATACTTTCCATCGGCGTCGTGCTGCCGGAAAGCAGCATCATCGCCAGAAGCACGGGGATCGACAGCAGACCGAACTGGGCCATCGTGGAAGCTACGGTACCCAGAGCAATGCCCAGTGACGCGACGGTGAAGACGTAGACGCATGCACCGCCCCGGAAAAGGACGCGCGACCCGGAAACCGGCACCTGCAGCCACCACTCGACGACGAACGACAGCGACATTGCGGCTGAAAGCACGATCGCCATGCGCCCACTATATTGCCGACGTCGAACGTCTCCGGCGATCTGCTACTGCCGCCAAATTGCTGCTGAAGCAGGAGAACCTACTCTCGCGGCCGCCCCTCAGCTCAGCTTGTGGCAATCCTCGATGAGATGGAGGAGACCCTCGATAGCATGGAGAAGCGTCAGGTGGTGGTTTCGCCGAAGATCAAGCACGCGGCCGACAACATCGATGAGATCTACGATCTCGCCTATGACGCCAGCGAGCACATTTACAAGCTCGAGGCCCTGCTGGATGTGATGATGCGCGATCTCGTGCAGCACCCTGAGGGGCACCTCATTGCGCTTCGCGAGCTTGCCGGCGAGCAGATGCCCGAGCTGCGGTTCGCGCTTTACGGGGATGACTTGGGGCCATGAAATCCGCTCGTAAGAAATCCAAACGCAGGCCGGAAGGTCGAAGCTCCCAAGAAGGTAACGCCAGAATTGAGACGCCGGCGATTTCTGGTACGCGATGAGAACGGCCTTCGCCTGATTTCCCGGCGCGAACACTGGCGCGCTGGTCCAGTCGTTGCAGCAATTCAGTGGGTTGAGAAACATGCCGATGGCTTCAATCGGCTCGCCCTTCTCATCGACGCCGCCGACTACATGAACGAACGACGCAATGTCGAGCCCGAAGCGGCCAATCACGTGGCGATTGGGCTCACGATGATGCGCGAAGAGTTGCGGAATTTGCGCAAGCGCTTGAGGGCATGACCCTCTCTTCCGAAGCTGTGCAGATCTCGACCGCTGAGCTCCATGTGCCGCCTTAAGCTTCCCAAACGGCCGCCCGCAATACTCCTGCTCGGGACAGCTTGGAGCTCCGGCGGGATGGGAAGAGAGCGCAAATCGCGCCCTCGCAAGTGGACAGCGCAGGAGACGGCGCGACTGCTCGCTGCTCGCAAGCACGGCAAGACCTACGCACAATGCGCTACGTTGCTCCGCCGCACGGAGAAGCAGATAAATAACAATCTCTACACGATCGGAGCGACTCGCAGAAATTCACTGAAAGGCAAGCAACAGTACGAGATCAAATGGAATAGTCGCGAGCGAGCAGTGTTGATAGCGCACTAAGCCGCGCTCGGCCCTTCAGCCATCGCTCAGCGTCTTGGGCGAACGATTAAGTCCGTGTCGACGAAAGCGATTAAAATGGGCGTCGCCAACTCGAAGCCCAGGTGGCATTACGCTGATGTGTTCGATCTACTGATCGCGCAAGTTCCATCGCGCCGGCACCGCCTGACGTCGAGCCGCTCGGTGAACGCGATCGCTGTACTAAGGCGGAGACTTAGGAAACTCTCCGAAACTGGAAGGCTGAGCTCGTACTTGAGACAGCGGCCAGGAGCTCCAGCAAAGATTGTCAATTTCGGTGGGCAGTATTCCCAGACTTCAAATTCGCCGGCGCTCGCTTCACTCAGAAGGGCAAGGAGAAGAGAGCCAGCGAACACCTCGCTCGCGAGGCAGAGCGCGAGCGTCGGAAGGCAGCCATCAAGAACTGGCAGGCGCGGCGATCGAGGAGCCGTTGAGCGGCGGAACCAAGCATTGACGCTCGTTGTTTTGCCGGCATGAACGATCGCCCAAATCCATCCGCTCCGCCGACTGTCGATCGAATTGGTGCGGACATTATTGAAGGAAGGACGAGGGAAAAGATCAATTTTCCAGACCCGGCGGCCGCGGCGCTGGGCACCGACGATGAAGCTGCCGTTCTGCGCTCGGCTGCCAGGGCTACCGAGCGCGAGCGCTTGCTTAGCGTTTGGCTTCCTGCCCGGTTGCTTCCCGCTGCAGATATTTCAGTGTCAGAGGCTGGAGGTTCTCCCACGCCCAGGAAGACATCGCGACTTCCTCATCAAGGATCGACTGGCACGTCCGACCGATCTCGGGCTCGTTTGCAGCCTCGGCAATGTCCATACCGGGACCGCGGGATACTCTGTTTCATTCAAGCTTCGACGACAGCACGCGGCCGACACTGATCAGCATGTTCGATCGGGTTTGACTGCGCTGCGGCGATCGATGCGAGCTCAATGGCTATCGCATCGCGGGGAGCATTCTGGAACTCGCCGCGCCATGTGAGTGATGTGGTGTATCACTCTATCTAAGTCACCGTTTCCGAAGGTCTCGCCGCCTGCTATGCCGCCGCCATGTGTGGACGCGTCTTCGTCAAATCAACCTTCGCCGAGCTGCTGGCGGCCTTCGCCGGCGTAAAGCGGGACGACAATCTCGCCGATCTCGAAAGCGGCCCGCGCTTCAACGGCGCGCCCTCTCTCACCTATCCGATCATCATCGCTGACAAGGATGCGAGCGCCGGCCGCTTCGCGACGGCCAGGTGGGGGCTGATCCCGTCCTGGGTGAAAGAGACGAAGCCTAAGGTTCAGCCGGCCAACGCACGCTGCGAGAGCCTCAAGACGAACGGCATGTTCCGCGGTGCCTATCGGTCGCGGCGCTGCCTCGTGCCGGTGGACGGCTACTTCGAGTGGAAGGCCATCAAGGGCAGGAAGCAGCCGTATGCGCTTGCCATGGTCGATCCGCCGCGATAAGGGCATTGACGACCATGCTCATCCGACGAAGGTTCATTTGCACGACTTCGCGTCCTTTGCTTCAGCGGCTTGTCGAATTCCGCCCTGCCAGTGAAGCGGAATTCTGGACTTGAGGGGCTAGGCTCCGTACTCAATAGAGGATTCCGCTGGTCTGCAAATCATGATTCAAGTTCTCCATCTGATGGAGGCTTGGATGTCGAAGCTTTATTGGCTGAGTGACAGAGAATGGGCGACGATTGAGCCGCTGTTACCGCGAGGTCGCAAGGGGGCTCATCGCGTCGATGATCGCCGTGTCATCAGCGGCATCGTGCACATGCTGCGCTCCGGCGCGCGGTGGCGGGATTGCCCGCCGGCCTACGGGCCCTACACGACGATCTACAATCGCTTCAACCGTTGGAGCCGGCAGGGTATCTGGCGCGAGATATTCTTCGCGCTGACCGGCTCGACCGGGAGCTGTATCGGTTCCGCAGCGGTCGACAGCACCCACATCAAGGCGCATCGCTCGGCCGCAGGGGCAAAAGGGGGGCCTTCGCGCAGGCCATTGGCCGCTCGCGCGGCGGGCGCACGACCAAGATCCACGCCCTGACCGATGCGCGAGGCAGGCCCGTTGCCCTTACGCTGACGCCGGGCAATGCCCATGACCTCGACGGTGCCTTTGACCTGCTGGCGCTCGTTCCCACACCACGTCGGCTGATCGCGGACAGGGCCTACGATGCGCGACGGCTTCGCGAGTGGCTCCAGCGGCGCGGCGCCGAGGCCGTTATTCCGCCCAATCCGACACGAAAGCACCCTCATGCCTACAACGCCAAGGCCTACAAGAGCCGCAACCTGATCGAACGCATGTTCTGCAGGCTCAAGGACTTTCGCCGAGTCGCAACCCGCTACGACAAGCTCGCCCGAAACTTCATCGCTGGCGCTCTCATCGCAGCAACCGTAGTCTGGTGGTGCAATTGAGTCCGGAGCCTAGTGGTCGATTAAGGGGCGCCGGACGCTCGCACTTGTACCAAGGGCGCAACTCGCCTTGCCAGCTCCAATGTCATTACTAATGAGCCCCTGAGCCCGTTTCGGTTGATCATGATCGGATGCAAGTTTACCGGTGCTTTCAACGAAGCGCTCGTCGATGAGATGGCGGTAGATGTCCACGTAGTCCCGCGCCATGCGATCGGCGGTGAAGCGCGCCTCGAACCGGCGCCGAATGCGCTTGCGGTCGAGGGCCAGCAGACTGTCCATTCGGGATATCGCCTCCTCCACGCTCTCGACGACGTGTCCGGTGATGCCCTCCTCGATGACCTCGGGGGCCGATCCCTGTCTGAACGCGAGAACCGGCGTGCCGCAGGCCATGGCCTCGATCATCACCAAACCAAATGGTTCGGGCCAATCGATCGGGAACAACAGCGCACGCGCTTCGCCCAGGAATGCACTCTTCTGCCGCTCATCGATCTCGCCGATGAACTCGATGCCCGTCTGATCGAGGAGCGGCGCGATCTCACTGCGGAAGTAGGCTTCGTCGACGCGGTCGATCTTGGCGGCAATCTTCAGGGGCAGCCCCACTTGCCGCGCGATCGCGATGGCTCGGTCGACGCGCTTCTCCGGGCAGATGCGCCCGAGGAACGCGAAATAGCCGCCGCGCGCGACCGGCATGGCCGTCAGCAGGTCACGTGGGATGCCGTGTGGCACCTGGGCGACGAAGTTCGCATCGGCGATCGGTGCTCGCTGCGCCATGGAGATCGAGACCAGCGGCATTTCGGGGAAGCCGTCGTACAGTGCCTTCAGATCCGGCATGTCCTGACGTCCGTGCAAGGTCGTCAGGGTCCGCGCTGCCATCCCGCGAAAGAGCGGGAAATGGAACTGGTCGATATGAAAATGGAGGATGTCGAACTCGCGCGCCATGGTGCGCACCCTGTCGAGCATCACCATGTAGTGGGGAATGGGGTCGCGTACGGCGGGAACCAGCCTGATCGCCTCCCGACAACAGGGGATGAGCCGTGCCGAAGTTATGGAATCGCCACTGGCGAACAGCGTGACGTCATGGCCGAGATTGACCAATGCCTCGGTCAGATAGGACACGATCCTCTCGGTGCCGCCATAAAGTCGGGGCGGCACGCGCTCGATCAGCGGCGCAATCTGGGCGATCTTCAAAGGCCGGAGCGAGTTCGTGGAGAAGCCGACACGGGCATCATAGCTGTCCGGGCCGATATCGTCGCGCTGGAGACAAGCTCGCGTCATGGCTGTACTGCTCCTCGAGCGACGTGGAGATCAGGTGAGAAGTAGGCGCCCACGTACAAACCGGAGACAGAGGCGTCAGGGGCAGGCATCTCAGCAACAGTCGCCGGTCCTAACCTTTGCAGCGCCTCTCGCTTCAGCTCGCCGGGATAATCGATGCCGCTTTGGACAGGGTTGGCAATGACGCCGATAAGCCGATTGCGCAGAAACAGATCGGCGCGCGGCTCTTGCCGACGAAGCCCATCCCAGCCTTCCTGGAATGCAGCGCGGATTGCTGTGAGTGTGCGCGCCTCGAACGGCTCGAGCATCGCCTCGTAAGCGTGCATGATAGGCCTCCCTTTTGGTTGTGAGGCGCCGCGCGGCGGGCGGCGCCTCCTCGTTTCTCAACTCTTGGCAGCAACACCGCTGTCCGATGTCTCTACCGCAGCCCAGATCGCGAGACAGACCACCAGCAGGCCGATGATGATCTGGTTCCAGAGCGCAGTGGTCAGCGCACTGAACCCGAGAATGAAGGGAGAGACGATCAGCCAAGCGGCCAATCCGGCATTGACCCACTCCTCCCATTTCTGGAAGGCGACGAGCGCCGCAAAAGCCGCCACGGCGATGATCGCTCCGACAATGTAGGCATTCCATGCGGCCGTCGCTTCTCCCGCATAGGTAAGTGCCCAGGGCGACAGGATAAGCCAGATACCGAGCACCAGGTTGCCGGCATCCTTCCACTGGTTGGTGAGCTTTTCATTCCAGGTCGTCATTGCTACCTCCTCGCATTGCCGAGATGACGCCGTCACATTACGGTGACGGCGAAGAGAAAGCTCATGCTGAGCGCAAGACCCGCCGTAGCGAGTGCCCAGCTCAGCTCAAGACGTGCCATCCGCACGGTCGGCCTCCATCGAAATGGGCGTCAGGCCTTCTTGATCTCGATCCGGCGCGCTTGCCGCTGCAGGTCGGCCGGCTTCGGCACGCGGACGGAGAGCACGCCCTTGTCGTAGGTGGCTTCCACGTGCTCGTCCTTCACCTCGAAGGGCAGGCGCACGGAGCGGGAGAAAGATCCGAAACGGCGCTCGGTATAGGTGGCATCGCCGTTCTGCTGCGTGTGCTCCGACTTCTTCTCACCCTTCAGCGTGAGCAGGTCGCCCGCCACCGTGACCTCGAAATCCTTGTCGTCGAGGCCCGGCAACTCGGCCGTGACGACGGCCTCCTTGTCGTTCTCGGAAAGGTCGATGGTCGGGACGACGCCTTTCCAGGCATTGGACCGCGTGCTGAGGCTACGGCCGAAGCCCGTGAAGAAGTCGTCGAACATGCGATCAAACTCGCGCCGGAACGACACGAACGGAACAAGCGCATCGCTGCGCATGTCCGGCGTCGATGGCTTTCTATCCCACCAAGGGATCAGAGATCCGATGTTCATGTGTGTACCTCCAGATCTATGCTGTTTGATTGATGGATCGAGGGCTGCCACACCTCGAGATCCGGCCAGAAGGCGGTCTCGGTGCCGCTCTCCATGCGGCGAACAGGCTGCCGCGCCGGCGGTTCAACGACGGTGTAGTCGAGGCCTTCGCGTTCGGCATAGTCGACCGCGCAGGCGAGCGATGGGAACGACAGGCGGATCTGCGCGAAGGGATCGTCAGCCGCTGTCCACCCCAGGAGAGGCTCGATCCAGCGCTTCCCCGTAGGCGCGAACTCGAGCACCCAAGGCCGCTCCCGCGCCCAACCGGCTTGCGTCACCGACCGTGCCGGACGACTGATGCAGCACGGCGGAGCGCCGTAGGGGAAGCTTCGCCGGTTGGGCGCGGTTGCTCGCCGTGTGTTGTGCGCCGTTCGAGACATGGCACCGCTCCCGCCTGAAGCATGCGCTTCCGGCGTCGACGTCCATTCCTTCATGGCACCTTAGGCAGCAGCCTTCTCGAGCTTGCCATGCTCGATATGCTTCAGGGGCGCAGCGCCGATCTCGATCCGGCGCGGCTTCATCGCTTCCGGCAGCTCGCGCTTGAGATCGATGACCAGGAGGCCATCGCCCATCACAGCGCCCGTCACCTCGATATAGTCGGCGAGATCGAACACGCGCTCGAAATCGCGGGTGGCAATACCGCGGTGCAGGTACTCGTGGCCGTTCTTCTGCTTCATGTGGCCGCGGACGACGAGCGTGTTCTGCTCGCAGACAACTTCGATATCGTCCTGGCTGAACCCAGCCACCGCCAACACGATGCGGTACTGATCCTCGCCGCACTTCTCGATGTTGTAGGGCGGGTAAGTTGCCTCTTCGCGCTGCAGGGCGTGAGAGAGCAACGAGGGCACGCGATCGAAGCCGACCGTCGTGCGGTAGAGAGGTGTGAAATCGAGTGTCGCCATAGCCATCCTCCTTTGCGAAGCGACAACCACGGGGGTGTTAGATGTGAGCATCCAAGTGGGACTGCTCGCTCGGCGACGTAGGCTGCAGCATTGGTGGCTTCAAGGGGGGCTGAGCGAAAAAATTTGCGCGCGCTCGGGCACACCCCTTGAAGAGTGTTGGCTCGGCACAAAATTGCAGGTCAGCCAGGCTTTGCGCCTGCCTTCCCGCATGAAAGGAGGATCGAGGGAGATCACCGATGACATTCAACAATGCTTCGTTAGCCCAGCATTCGATCGCGAGCCCGGACCCTGAGCTCGCGCGCCTTCTGCATCCCGGCCGCTTCTACAATCACCCGAAGGACGTGCTCGACGATCCTGACCTGTCCGTGAGCGAGCAGCGTGCCATCCTTTCGTCGTGGGCCTCGGATGCCTGTGCGGTCGAATCGGTGCCGGCCCTGCGTCACGCGCCCTTTGCGAGCCGCCCCGTCACCTTCGACGAGATCATGGATGCGCTGGCGCAACTCGACCGGCAAGGCACATCCAGACAAGAGCGGCTTGAGCGCCAATCATCCGGCAAGGGGAGCCATCTTACTGGAATCCCTCAATGAAAAATTTGGCACTCCCCTCTTGTGAGTGCCAAAATCGCAACCTACATCGCTCGCCGAGAGCAGCGGCTTTCGAGGCCTGCTCTCGCACTCATGGTTAGGGCACACTATGGAGGTCAAACATGAAGTTTCGCCCCCTGCATGACCGTGTTGTTGTTCGCCGTATCGATGCCGAGACGAAATCGGCCGGCGGCATCATCATTCCCGACACGGCCAAGGAAAAGCCCCAGCAGGGCGAAGTGATCGCAGTTGGTCCCGGCGCGCGGGACGAGCAAGGCCGGCTGACACCGCTAGATGTGAAGGTTGGCGACACGGTGCTGTTTGGCAAATGGTCCGGCACTGAGGTCAAGATCGACGGCGAGGAGCTGTTGATCATGAAGGAAAGCGACATCATGGGCGTTCTTGAAAGTAGAGGGAACCTCAAGGCCGCCGCCTGATCGTCGACATCTCAACTCCCATTCAATCCCGCTTTGAGATCCGCCTGCAGCAGCTTGTTCTTGCCGGCGTGTTGATTGTTGCCCGCTGACGGCTGCGTGCGCGGGTCGCCCGCTTTCGGAGACGCACAACTATGTCAGCCAAAGAAGTCAAGTTTGCCCACGATGCTCGCGAGAAGATGCTGCGCGGTGTCGATATTCTCGCCGATGCGGTGAAGGTCACGCTCGGTCCCAAGGGACGCAACGTCGTCATCGAGAAATCTTTCGGCGCGCCGCGTACGACCAAGGACGGCGTCACGGTCGCCAAGGAAATCGAGCTGGAGGACAAGTTCGAGAACATGGGCGCCCAGATGGTGCGCGAGGTCGCCTCGAAGACCAATGATCTCGCTGGCGATGGCACTACTACGGCAACGGTCCTGACGCAGGCCATTGTGCGCGAAGGTGCGCGTTCCGTCGCCGCGGGCGCCAATCCCATGGACCTGAAGCGCGGCATCGACCTCGCCGTGCAGGCCGTGGTCGGGAATCTCAAGGAACGTTCCAAGCAGATCACGTCCAATGGCGAGATCGCTCAGGTCGGTACCATCTCCGCCAACGGCGATGTCGAGATCGGCAAGATGATCGCCGAGGCCATGGAGAAGGTCGGCAAGGAGGGCGTCATCACCGTCGAGGAAGCCAAGAGCCTCGAGACGGAGCTCGAGGTGGTCGAAGGCATGCAGTTCGACCGCGGGTACATCTCGCCGTACTTTGTGACCAACGCCGACAAGATGACCGTCGAGCTCGACGATCCCTACCTGCTGGTCCACGAGAAGAAGCTCTCGGGCCTTCAGCCGCTCCTGCCGCTTCTCGAGGCGGTCGTGCAGACGGGGAAGCCCCTGCTGATCATCGCCGAGGAAGTGGAAAACGAGGCGCTGGCAACGCTCGTCGTCAACAAGCTGCGCGGCGGTCTCAAGGTGGCGGCAGTGAAGGCGCCGGGCTTCGGCGATCGCCGCAAGGCCATGCTCGAGGATATCGCCATTCTGACGGGCGGCACGGTGATCTCGGAGGATCTCGGCATCAAGCTCGAGAACGTCAATGTCGGCATGCTCGGGCGTGCCAAGCGCGTGGCGATCGAGAAGGAGAACACCACGATCATCGACGGCGCCGGCAAGAAGACCGACATCGAGGCGCGCACGAAGCAGATCCGTCAGCAGATCGAGGAGACGACTTCGGACTATGACCGCGAGAAGCTGCAGGAGCGCCTGGCGAAGCTCGCCGGCGGTGTTGCCGTCATCAAGGTCGGCGGTGCTACCGAGATCGAGGTGAAAGAGCGCAAGGATCGCGTCGATGACGCCTTGCACGCGACCCGCGCCGCGGTCGAGGAAGGCATCGTGCCGGGCGGCGGCGTGGCACTGCTGCGGGCGCTGAAATCACTCGAGGGTCTGTCTCCGGCGAACGAGGACCAGAAGACGGGTATCAACATCGTCCGCCGCGCGCTGCAGGCGCCGGCGCGCCAGATCGCACAGAATGCTGGCGAGGACGGATCCGTCATCGTCGGCAAGATCATCGAGAACGGCTCGTACAATTGGGGGTACGATGCGCAGACCGGAACTTACGTTGACCTCGTCGGCAAGGGCATCATCGATCCCGCCAAGGTCGTGCGCACGGCCCTCCAGGATGCGGCGTCTGTCGCAAGTCTTCTGATCACGACCGAGGCCATGGTGGCCGAGAAGCCGAAGAAGGCGTCGCCGGCTCCAGTGCCTGGCACTGGCATTGACTTCTGATCGCATCGCCCCTCAGGGAGCTGCGGCATGGCCCGCGGCTCCCGTTCGCTTTCCAGCCGGATGGACAAGTTTGACATGACAAACCGCGCCTATGTCGTCGTGCCGTTCGAGCGCATCGGCAGCAACATCGGGCCACGGCAGGCCATCATTGTCGATGCCGTGGCGCAGGCGAAATTGCTCGCACAGCACTGGGCTACGCGCGTTCCCGGCGTTGCCATCATCGAGCGGGTCATCGATCCGGAGACCGGCGAGGATACGGATACCCTAGTCGCGGGCTTCGGCGCGGTCCCGCCGGCTTTTCCGGATGGTACGAACTGGACGCTATCCCTGAACTAGCACGGTAGTGACGCGTCCTTGCCGATGACGCCATTTATCCTCACCGACCAGAACACAGCCAGTTCTGACGCCGCCCTGCGCTCGGGGACTGCTGCCTGTCGGATCTCGTCTCGCGTGACTTAAAGACCCGCGTTTTTCCGAGCCTGGTCTTCAAACGATGGCGGCATGCACTCGCTACGCGGAGCGAAGGCAGTGCTCATCTGCGGGTTAACAGGGAATGTCCAATCATTTCAGCTTCTGCTAGGCCACTCGATAATCGCAATTGCCGTCAGGTACCAGAGCATCAAAGTTGATGATGCGATCGAGATCGCGGGAAATATCGACATTGTGTGCCCTAACACATTACCTCCGATTCCGGACATGGCCGGCGGCGCGCCCCGCATCGCCGACAGCACCTCACACGACAGCAGCCTTTGGGATCGACTATCGAGGCTACCTGCACCCAACCCACCAATGCGCTCTAGTTGCCCATGTTCGAGGTGATCGAATAGCATCCGTCGGCGCTCGGATGCGACAGGCGACGTACGCGATCGCGGACGCGATCGACCTACTCGGTCGATTGATCCCTAAAGCTGCCGTCGAATGCGGATTGATCGGCGGCGCCAACTAGCGCCGCCGATCGCGTCCGGTATCAGAGGTAGAGCGTCACGCTATCAGATGTCGATCTTCTCTGCGATCTCGATCGCATCATCGACCTCGATGCCGAGATATCTCACCGTGCTCTCGATCTTGGAGTGCCCAAGTATCTTCCGCTCGGAAGGTGGACTACTCATTTTTGCTTCGGCATTGCAGCGTCTGTTTCGCGGAACGGTTTCCCTCTTTCAGCGTTCGATCCTCATCACGAACTGGTGAGAGAAAGGAGCGCCCATGAAGCGCATTCTGTCCGTTATTGCCATCGCCGGTGCAGCGATTTTCGCAGCTGCTGCGGCTAATGCGGCTCCACCGTCGCTCGGCACGACGCTGCCAACAGGCATCCAAACCAATGTCGAGAAAGCGCACGGCTATCATCGCTCTTGCCGGCGGTGGCGCGGTTGGTGGCATCGCCATACGCGCAGCGGCCGGCGCATTTCGTGCGGGCGTCGCTTCTATCGGCCAGGCGTAAGCCTATACATCGGACCGGGATACACGAGGCATAGGCACTATCGCCACCATCGCTACCACCGGCACCATCGCCATCATCGGCGCCATCGTCACTGAGGAACGAAACGGAGTTCGCTCTGCTGCCAAAGATGGCCTCTCAAACACCGGTCTCGCCGGAAGGATTTCGAGCAGTGATCCTCGCTCGTCCCTGCCAACGAAAAGCGAGGAAGGGGCGGCGTCTGCGCCACGCGCCGCCTTATCAGGTTAACAGTCCGCAGTTGAAGTGGAACGTGCGCTTAACTCCTCGGCCGAAGAAAAAGGCCGCGCGTGGGCGGCCAGGAGATTGTCCGCGGGATAACGCAGCCAGCGCTCTTAAGTTCAATATTGCGGTGCAATGGGTGCTGGAACCAAGAGCATCAGCGCAGTTTGACCGAGCTGCGCCGGAACGCCGGCACCCTACGTTCGTTGTTTAGCCACCGTAGGTCTTGCACGTAGGAGTACAAGCATGCAGAAGCAAAAGTTTCTCGTTACCGCGTCCACGCTGGCGCTTGTTGCGGCAATGGCGACGGGGGGAGTGGCGCAGTCTCCAGGTGCGGGTCCAAGCGGGGCGCAGGAGCAGCAAACGAACAGCCCTGATCGCGATCAGCGTTCTGGTACCAAGGAGCGCGGGGCGACTGAGCAACCGAAAGGCAAAGGTGGCTCCGCCCAGCGCGATACTGCGCCAGAACCCAAGGCATCGGACCGTGCCGAGGAAAAGGCCGCGCCCAAGTCGGGGGTGCAGGGCCAAGATGCACTCCCGAAAGCTTCCGATCGCGCTCAAGACAAGGCCTCGCCAAAGAGCGCTGTTCAGGGTCAGAAGAAAGACGAGGACGATCGACGTTCGCGATCTGCGGGCGACAAGGGCAAAGACGCCACGAAACAATCCGAGCAGGGTCGAGCCAAGGACCGTGACCGCTCTGCCGGTGACACCGCCAAGGATAGGCGCGAGGACCGCGCCGGAAGCGACGCCAAGGACAGCAAGAAGCAGTCTGACAATGGGGCGGCGAAAGATCGTGACCGCGCGGCTGGCGACACCAGTAAAGATGGTCGAGATGATCGCCAGCGAGATCGTGCCGACGACAGCCGTGGCTCGGGCGATCGTATTCAGCTCTCGGAACAGAAGCGCACGTCTATTCGAGAGCGCATGTCAAAGAGCGCGCGGGCCAATCGCGTCCCAAACGTGAACTTTGACATCCGCGTCGGCGCCAGGGTTCCCCGCGCAACGAGCCTGCATGTTCTGCCGCCGGACGTGGTAGAGATTGTTCCTGAGTATCGGGGCTATCGTTACGCCTATGTGCAGGATGAAATCGTCATCATCCATCCCACAAACTACGTTGTGGTGGCCGTGATCGGCGGCGACAGCCGTATCGGGGCACGTTCGGGCGGCCGCATCACGCTCGCGTCCGACGACCACGTCTTCATTCGCAAGCACGTGGATCTCGGCGCCCGCGTCCGCCTTGGCATCGGCACTCTATCGATAGGCATGGATCTGCCAGACACGGTCGAGTTGCGCCCACTGCCTGATGTCATCGTTCAGCGCAAGCCTGAACTGCGCGGTTATCGTTACTTCGTCTATGAGCAGGACGTTGTGATTGTCGAGCCGCAGTCTCGCGAAGTCGCCCTCATCATCGAGGACTGACATCACCATACGGCCTGCGGCATCCTTCGCCGCAGGCCTTTCGTTTTCCTTCCCGAAGGGGAAGGCATGTTCACTGCGGCACGGGCCCCGCGGCGTGCCGCCAATCACCTCGGCCTTAAGCACACTTGTGGTCGGTGATCGAACTCTCCGAATTCATCCTGTTGGCCTAACTAATTGCGTGTACGACGTCCTGGCGAAATCATCGAACCAGTTGGGGGGCGGTGGGAACCGACCGGCGAATCAATCGTTTCACAACGATCATCTTTGTCCGCCGTATGGGAAGTTGGCCGTCCTTCGGGTAGGCTTCATCGCTGGCGATATTTGGAGAGGCATTAGGAGCGTCAGATGTCCGGCTTAGTGGCCACAGGGGTGCAAGGTCTCGATGACGTCTTGGCGGGAGGATTAACCGAGGGCTCTTTGTTTCTTCTGGAAGGGAAACCTGGTTCGGGAAAGACGACCATCGCGCTGCAATTTCTGATGGAGGGCGAAAGCCGTGGCCAGCGTTCGCTTTACATCACGCTTTCGGAAACCAAGCAGGAACTGCTGAACACAGCAAAATCGCACGGCTGGACCTTGGGCGAAGGCATTGAGATATGCGAGTTGCAACCCCCTGAAAGCTCGCTCGACGCCGGTGAACAGCAGACCTTGCTCTACGCCTCCGATCTTGAGCTTGGCGAGACCGTGAAGGAAATTCTGGAGGCGGTCGAACGAACACGCCCTGATCTGATCGTGCTCGACAGCTTATCGGAGATCAGGCTACTGGCCCAAGGCTCTCTCCGCTACCGGCGGCAATTGCTTGCGCTCAAGCACTTTCTAGCACGTCGAGGCGTGACAGTTCTGATGCTCGACGATCTCACGACCGACACCCTCGACAAGACCGTCCACAGCATCGCTCACGGAGTTATTTGCCTGGAAGAGATGTCACCCAACTACGGCTCCGAACGGCGCCGGGTGAAGATCGCTAAATACCGAGGCCGCGCGTTCCGTGGCGGCTACCACGATTTCATCATCGCAACCGGCGGCGTCAAGATCTTTCCGCGCCTTGTAGCGTCAGAGTACAGAGGCACATCCGACGCTGTCCCGGTGCCCAGCGGTGTAAGCCAGCTCGATCAGTTGCTCGGGGGCGGGGTCGACAAGGGAACCAGTACGCTCGTGCTCGGGCCGGCCGGCACAGGCAAATCCCTGTTTGTCCTTCAATATGCAGCCGCTGCAATGCGGCGCGGCGAGAAGGTCGCGGTATTCGTGTTCGACGAGGAACTCAACGTCGCATTCCGCCGTGCCAACCGCATGGGCATTGATTTGGAAGCTCATCGCACGGCGGGTAAGCTCATTTTAGATCAGATCGATGCGGCAGAGCTTTCACCGGGCGAGTTTTCGCATCGCGTACGCAGTTGCGTTGTCGATCACGGCGTGAGTATGGTCGTTATTGATAGCCTCAATGGCTATCAGTCGGCTATGCCCGAGGAGCATGCTTTGTTGCTCCATATGCATGAGCTGTTGCAGTACCTGAACCGGCGTAGCGTCAGCACATTCCTAACGGTAGCTCAACACGGGCTTGTCGGCGATATGAAGGCACCCGTAGACGTCACGTACTTGGCGGACACGGTCGTCTTGATGCGCTACTTCGAGGCAGAAGGTCGCGTACGACGCGCGGTCTCGGTTATTAAAAAACGAACCGGGCCTCACGAGGATACTATCCGTGAGTTTCAAGTGACGGGCCAGGGCATACAAGTTGGGCCCGCCCTGCGCGAATTCCAAGGCGTTCTTCGCGGCGTCCCAACGTATTTTGGAAATCCAAGATTGTTGGAAGAGTAAGCGATGCCTCTCGGCGGGCCGAATTCTCAACGGGTGCTGATACTAACCGGACGACGTCGCGACGCGGATGTCGCCAGCCGAGTGTTGATCGGGGCAGGGCTTGCAGCTTTGGTTTGTCAGAGTGCCGTCCACCTTGTCCGTGAGATTCGTGCAGGTGCTGCCTGCGTTCTTCTTACCGATGAAGCGATTGACGGCACCGCGGCCCAGATACTGCACGGTTGGATCGAGGAGCAGCCAGCATGGTCCGATCTCCCGATCATCGTGCTGACTGGGAAAGTCGACGAACCCACGCGCAACCGCTCAGCCCGAGAACTACAGGATACCTTGGGTAACGTCTCTCTTGTCGAGAGACCGTTTCATCCAACAACGCTCGCGAGTGTCGCGCGCGCCGCTCTTCGCTCGCGTCGTCGCCAGTACGAGGCGAGGGAGTTGTTGCAACGCTACGAACTTCTCGCGCGCGAACTCCAGCACCGGACAAAGAACCTACTCGCCGTAATCCTCTCAATCGCGGGCGCCAGTCTTCGCGATGGTGAAGACGGTCCGGAAGTATTCGTATCTAGGCTTCACGCCCTTGCCGCAGCACAGGATCTCTTGATGGAGGGGGACGGGCGGGGCACCTTCCTCAGCGAGATCGTACGCGCCGTGACCTGTAGTTTTGGGGATCGGATCGTCATGGATGGTCCGCAGGTGCATCTGACTTCTACCTTGGCGCAAGGCTTCGCGCTCATCGTGCACGAGCTTGCCACCAATGCTGTCAAGCATGGCGCATTGAGCCGGGACGGGGGCAGCGTCGCGATCAACTGGTCGGTTTCTGTAGGCGCAAATGAGACCACCCTAATCTTCAGGTGGCAGGAGCGCGGGGGTCCGCTCGTCTTACCGCCGACGCGCAAGAGTTTCGGTAGCATATTGCTGGAACGCGCCGTCCCCGCGTACGGCAAACCACCTCGGCTTCGATACGAGCCTCAGGGCTTCATGTATGAGCATTCGGTCAAGCTTGTCAGCTAGATCGAGGCCCGCAGCTCCCTACAGCCGCATTGAAAACCTTCAGGGTCAACATGACGCAGAGCTGAGGCGCCCAGCCCGATGATTAGCTATTGAGCGGGTAGTCGCGTCGATTGGTTCGCCGCCAGTGCTCGCGCTTCTTCGACCTCGACACATCGGACGTGCCAGCGACGCAGCGAGTTCAGAGCAGAGGTCAACTGTCAACTCGTCGCTCTCTTCGCGCTCCGATCCCGCCTCGGTGCTCAATCTGAGCTCTCCAAGCTCCAAGCTGTCCTTGAGCGTCTTGCTGAGACGGCCTTGCAAGAGTGTCAGGACCGCTGCCTCTTCGGGGCAGAGCGCTGTCAGCTGCTCGCGAAGCTCGACCTCGACCTCGCCTTTGATTTCGAGAAGCAGCGAACCCTCGGCGTAGCTCGCAAGTATCTCCGGGTGGATGTAGCACTTGCGACAGATTGTGGGCGTGTTGCCGAGACGCGCGGCGACGCGCTCTATGGCATTGCGTATATTCCGTTTGGCACCAGCCTCGCTGTCGAACTTCTCGAATTCCCGGAGCGCGATCGCCGCAAGAACAGTGCCGTGCCAAGTTCTGAAACCCTTGGCCGTGATGTCCTTACCACTATTTTCGCGGAGATAATCATTGACGTCGGATAATGTGACGTCGCGTGACTTTCCGGCGTCGTCGACATACGCGAAGAGCTCCTGCCCTGGAATATCCTGGCAAGCGCGCATGACCTTGGCGATCCGCCTGTCACGCAGGGATAGATTCCAAACCTTGCCGCTCTTGCCTTTGAAACTGAATCTGAGAGCGGGTCCGTCGACGCTGACATGTCGGTTCTTGAGGGTCGTCAGGCCAAAACTCTTGTTGCTCCTGGCATATTCGTCGCTACCGACTCGGATAAGCGTCGCGTCGAGCAGCCGGACGACGGCTGCCAGCACCTTCTCGCGCGGGAGGCCCCTCAGCGCGAGATGCGCTTGTACCTTTGCCCTGATCGCCGGAAGGCTTTCGGCAAAGGCAAGCATGTGGTGAAATTTCGTGCTCTCGCGCACCTCTCGAAAACGGGGATGATAGCGATACTGCTTTCAACAGCATTGCGGCGACGATCAGCAACGTGCCGACGTGATAGACGTGGATCGTAGCGATGCGGTAGCCAATTTTCCGTAGCCCTCGGCCGAGACCGTCTTGTCGAAGTATCGTCCATAGGCGAGCACTGCCGAGAAGCCGGCCAACGCCACGAAGAGCTCCGCCGCGTCGGAGAAGCCGAAGTTCTGCTGGGTAATGGCAGCCCATCGATTATGGGGGACATGATCAACAAATATCGTGATCAGCGCGAGACCGCGAAAAAATTCCACACACAAATCGCGGCGAATAAGATTCTTCTGATCAAACATACGACCTCGAGAGCGCCGCGATCGCACTCACGCGGCATAAGGTGGCCCTAGCAGTACACTCATCTGCATCAACAAGGATCCCGAGCGCCGCCCGGTGAGAAGCGACGCTCCGCTCCGGTTTCCTGCCGCTACCAGAAGCGCGCGGAGCCGAAGAGCACTGGATACTGACGCGCGTTCTGGTGCTCGCGGCCGATGCCCGCCGCCCAAGTCGCCGCGACCAGACCTAGAAGGGAAGCCGCTGCGGCGAGAAAACCGGCGACCACCGCTTGCTTGCGCGCTTTGTCGGCTGCCTCGCGGACGCGCCGTTCGGCGGCCTCTTTCATGCCCTGTGCGCGCACAAAGCTCTCATCAACTCGCCGCTGGGCGTCGGTTTCAGAGAGTCCCGTCTGTCGCGACACTATTCGCGCTAGGTAGCTCTTGTCGCTGCTATTCAGCGAACCCTCCGCCAATGCGACCGTAAAGATGCGTCCTGCTTCGGCCGCGACGGCTGGGTCCACCCTGTTCTGCGCCGCTGTCCCCGCGGCAGCGTGTGAACGGAAAAGAGCGTCCGCGATGTACGAGACGTTATCCGCCGACAGGCTCGTAGCAGCCTGGGCTGCACCGGAAACTGCCTGGCCGGCCACCTCGGCTGTCGATCTTGCCGCGGTCCCTGCCGCGAGCGCGAGGAAGGCAAGACCTATAGCGGTGCCAAGCGCCCAAACCATAAAACCGTTGGCCCCCGCCCGGAACTGCGCCTCTTCCTGGTCGAGATCGGGGACATCGGACAGCCGCCCTGCCAGATAGCCGCCGGCTGCAAAGCTCCATACATGGACCATAACCATCCACAATGCGGCAGCCACGGCCAGCGTCGTTATCGAGAACCCGGAATCTCGATGCGCCGAGGTCAGTGAAAGTCCGATTGCGGTGCCAAACGCGCTCAGCAATCCTGAGATCGCAGCCGCAGCAATGGCGCCGGCGATCACCGATTTCCAGTCGATTCCGCTCGTCTTGATGGGTGCTACGACCGTTGTCATGGCACCTCACCTCAAGCCGAGAACAGAGAGGATGGCCATTACAACGACGATCAGGCCGACGAGATAAATAATGCCATCCATCGCACGATCCTCCATCCAAGGGTTGAGGTCGATCTCCGCATTGGTCCGTGATCGACGATATCGACAGAACAATCGAAGACTCGATTTCGTTCCAGATGGATGGACCTCCCTCCGATGCGGCCGGCGACAGGCGGCGTGAACGGGAAGCTCTGTTGGACCCGAGCCAGCGTGGAACCGAAAACACCAATTGAGCCTTTGTCAAATAGGCCTCGGTCGCTGTCGCGAATCGGGAGCGATGTAATTTTCTCAGAGAGGTCGGCTCCATGTCAGATAACACCGGGGCGGCTGAAGCCGTCAAGCGACAGCGTATCGTTCAGGACGAGGTCGATAGGCTCGACGCCGGCCATAAATCAGACAAAGGCGGCGATGCTGCAATGCAGGCGGGCGCTCGGGTTTACCCGGCCCCCCTTTCCCACCGCAGCACCACCCCAAGCCGGGGGAGGAAGGTATCGTCGAACCCAAGCCCATGTATGACGCCCCGTACTATCGGCGCTCGCAGAAACTCGAGGGTAAGATTGCGCTGATTACTGGCGGTGACTCAGGAATTGGCCGATCTGTCGCCGTTCTGTTTGCGCGCGAGGGCGCCGACGTTGCGATCTCTTTCCTCATCGAAAACACGGATGCGAAGGTCACACAGGCCGCCGTCGATAAGGAGGGCAGGCGCTGTTTGCTCTTGCCCGGCGACGTCAGCCGATTTGAGCACTGCAGGAATATCGTTGAGCAGGTGGTCCAAACGTTCGGTGGCCTCGACATACTGGTCAACAATGCCGCCTTCCAATACCACGCTCAATCGCTGGAAGAGCTCTCGCCGGAGCACTTCGATATAACTCTGAAGACCAATCTTTACGGCTATTTCTACATGGCCCGCGAGGCTGCAAAGCACATGAGGTCCGGGGCAGCGATCATCAACACCGGCTCGATCTCGGGCATTGATGGCAGCAAAGACCTCCTGGATTACTCGATGACTAAGGGCGGTAATCCAGTCGTCGAGGCACTCCGGCAAAAGCGTCGCCTGTCCCCGATCCGCACCCTCGACGAAGCGCCCCATGATCGCCCCCCCAATTCGCGAGGAGAATCATACCCGACTCGCCCTTTCCACACAGCCAGGGTCAAGCTTGACTGTTGAGACGAGCATTTACTGGGCAGCTTGACCTCGAAAAGCGGTCTTTCATGTCGCGGTGTCAGTTGGTTGGTTCGGGCCATAACCGGACGTTCGATCAGCTCAGAGGCTCGGGCGATCGCTGAGCCAGTCGATGATGAAGCGGTCGGAGGCGTGAATGCACACCGCCACAAGCCGCTCCTTGCCGAAGGCGGTGAAGCAATGCGGCGTCTCCGGCTTGATGACCACGATATCGCCGGGGCCGGCGACCACAACTTGGCCGTCGATGATCGCCTTAACCTGTCCCGAATGAATGATGCAGGTTTCACTATAGGGATGTTTGTGTAAGCCCGGCCCATTTCCCGGCTCGAGGTTACCGATGAAAAAGGAGACGCCAGCTTCGTAAAGCCCTCCCTCGAACTCGACCGCCGCGATCGCGCCCTTCTGCAGTTCGTTCGGTCGCAGGATGTGAAACATCGTCGCTCTCCAGGTTCCGCTACCAACCCATGGCCGCTTCGATCGTGGCAGCGCCGCGCCCGCGGAGGTTCGCGAAGGTGATGCTACGGCTCTGTGCGCCCTCCCCGATGTGCTTTTCGATCTGCAGAATTCTGCGATCTCCTGCATCCGGATGGACGCGATAGCCGAGCGTGCGGGCAAGGCTCACAAAGGGCTCGTTGACGACCAGGCATTCTCCGGCGAGGCGAGTGATGCCCGCCGCGGCGGCGATGCGCTCGAGCATCGTGAGAAGTTCGCTAGCGATGCCGCGGCGCTGCCACTGGTCTGCCACCGCCAGCGCGATCTCCGCAGTCGTCCCGTCGAGCCTCACAGCGTAGCGCCCTTCCGCCACCATGACCGACCTGTCGTCGAGTTTGGCGAGAGCTGCCAACGCGACGTGTTTGACTTGGTCGACGCGTGTGAGACGGTCGAGCATTCCGGGCGATAGCGACTTCAGGGCTTGGAAGAAGCGGAAGTAGCGCGATGTGCCCGACAGGTCAGTGACAAACGTCTGCACCAGTTCAGCGTCCGCCGGCCCGATGGGGCACACCGTGATTTCACCGTTGCCGGTATAGATGGAGCGGCAGAACATCCGGCTGGCCTGTTCTACCGCCGTACCGGGGCTGTACATGAGCATCACGGGAGTTCCTTCTGCTTGTTGAGGGCGACCACAAGCGTGGCCGAGAGCGAGGCCGGCGAAACGCGCACCCGGCCACAGTTGGACATCGCCGGATGTGATTGCCCGCCGGCCACGCGTTCGTTTCCTGGACGTCCGCTGGGGCTAGGGTGCGGGCGCTGGCGTGATGCCGTGGCGCCGCATGATCTCAACCATCTTGATGCGGTCCGGCGGACCGGCGGCGCCATTGATCAGCGCGGCGGATTCACGGAAGAACTCCGGTCCGATCGCGGCCGGCGTGATCAGGCACAGCGCCTTCACATCCGCGGCCGTGTTGTTGTCGAAGCGGTGGACCGCGCCACGTGGGATGCACAGGACCTGCCCGGGTCCGACATCGAAGGTCGTTCCGTTCACAGTCCAGGTCAGCACACCGTCCACGCCGTAGATCGTCTCTTCGTATTTATCGTGGCTGTGGGCCGGAGCGGCCAGGCGCTGCCGGCCGGGGACGCTCAGCTCGAACGCTGCCAGGCCGCCGCTCGAATTGGTACCAGTGACCAGAAAGCGAACGGCGAGCGGGCCAAGGCGGATGGTCTCCTCCGATGGATTGATCTGGAGGGCCCCTCTTGCGGCCTGCGCTGCGGCCGTGCCGGCGAGCGGCATCAGCGTTGTCGCGGCAGATGCCGCGATCGCGCCACCAAGAATGCTCCGGCGGCTGAGCGGAGCCGCGAAAGGCGCTTTCGAAGCCGCTTTCCGGCCGATTGACGCTGCTGGCTCGGTCATGTGCTAGTCTCCCGTTGCTGTTTGACCTCGGTAACTGGTCGGATGCGTAGCACTCGTGCCCGTGCGTCCGGCAGCCACATGTTTGTTCGACGACACGACAGAAATGTTGAGCCATGTTCGACTGGAACGATCTGCGCTACCTGCTTGCGATTGCGCGCGAAGGCAGCACGCTCGCAGCCGCAAAATCGCTTGGCGTCAGCCAGCCGACGGTGCAGCGGCGGCTCGCGGCGCTCGAGGAGCGCATCGGCCGCCAGCTCGTCGAGCACCACCCGACCGGCTACCGGCTCACCGAGCTCGGCAGGGTGCTTCTCCCACACGCCATCGACGTCGAGCGTTCCGTCGAGGCGTTCCAGCGGCAGGTGTCGTCGGCGGGTGAAGAGCTGACTGGCACGCTGAAGGTGACCTGCCCGGAAGGGATGGCGTCGCGGCTGCTGGCACCAGTGATCGAGGCCTTCCGCGAAAGGCATCCGGAGCTGCGCGTCGATTTGATCATGACGGATCGGCGGCTTGATCTCGCCAAGGGAGAAGCCGAGGTCGCGCTGCGCATGCACGAGCCCGGCGAAGAAGCACTCATTGCGCGCAGGATTGCTAATTCCTCATGGGCAATTTTCGCCAGCCAGTCGTACATCAGGCGGTACGGCCGCCCGGAACGGCCAGAAGATCTGAACGAGCACGCGATTGTCGAATTTGCCGGCGAGCTCGCCACCAATCATGCCGCGCGCTGGCTGCGGTTCGTGGCCCCAAATGCGACGATCGCTGTCCGTGGCAACTCGATGCTTGGCGTGATTGCCGCCGTGCGGTCAGGAGCAGGATTGGCACCGCTGCCAATTCTGCTGGGTGCCGGGGAGGATGGTCTCGAGGCGGTTCTGACGTCGATCCCCGAGATCGACTCGAAGCTCTATCTGGTCATGCACGCGGACCTGCAGAGCGCGCCGCGCGTGCGCGCCTTCTGCGACTTCGTGGTTGCCGAGTTCGCGCGCCTTCGCCCCCTTCTGAGGAGTGGCGTCCAATCGGCTGATAGTCCAAACGAATGACGGCGGCCACGCGGCGATGTTTGCGCCAGCTCGGCAACATGGCCGAGAGTGTCGACGTCGGCTCAGGGGCAACACCGTGGCGCACGGTAACCATGCGAAGGAAGAAGTTGCTCGAAACCTGACGCCCGATCGAGCCTTTGGGATGAATGCGCGCATGGTTTGTCTCTCTAACAAGGAGACAAGTCATGAACGACAACGACGCCTCGATGCCCGGCGAGCCTGCCCGGCGGCCACCCTGGAACAAGGATAAGATCATCGGCCCGAAGCCCCCGCTCCGCCAGGGGCATGTCTGGTCTATCCGAACGCGCCTTCAGCTAGAGAAGCGCGCTCGAGACCTTGCCCTTTTCAATCTCGCGATCGACAGCAAGCTCCGCGGCTGTGATGTGGTGGCAGTCCGCGTCGATGACGTGGCTCCAGCGGCTACGCATCTGACCGGGCCACCGTTCGACAGAAGAAGACCGGCCGCCCTGTGCGGTTCGAGATGACGGAACAGACCCGCCAAGCGATAGACGATTATCTACGCCTCACCGGACGGCGGGTCGGTCAATTCTTGTTCGCAGGCCGGCGTGGTCCGGACAGCGGCCTTACGACGAGGCAGTATGCGCGTCTTGTCGGTGAATGGGTTGCGAGCATCGGTCTGGACCCGTTGAAGTTCGGGACGCACTCGCTGCGTCGCACCAAGGCCACGTTGATCTACCGTCGGACTGGCAACCTACGTGCCGTCCAGCTGCTTCTCGGCCACACGAAGATCGAGAGCACCGTTCGCTACCTCGGTGTTGAGATCGACGACGCCATCGAGATCGGGGAGAAAATCGACGTCTGATCTACCCGGGCAGAGCTGCCGCGCTCTGCCCGCTCGAACTAAGCGAAGGGCCAAATGCTACCGGCTCTAGGACGATGTGGATGTCTCCCCGCGCCCCACGGGCCTCCGGCGCACGAATGACGCGCCGGGTCAATAGGAGGCATTGATTCCCACCCATCTGTGGCTGGTCGAGAACTCCGCTCGATCCAGGAGCGGCATCCGGAGCGTTAGCAGTGATAGCGTTGCGGCGGACTGCTGGAAGCTGCTGCTACGAGTACGTGAGTGAGATCCGTCGAGCCATTATAGAGGTCATCTGCGATCATCCCATAACGAGTTGGGGCACGTAGAGCGCGATGCTGGGCCACGCATATAGCGTAGCGATCATGAGAAGCTGGAGAAAGATGAAGGGCGTCGCACCGACGATGACATCGCGGATCGGTTGGCCCGTGACACCCTGTAGAACATAGAGATTGAGCCCGACCGGCGGTGTGAGCAGGCCGACCTCGATCAGGACGCATATGATGACTCCCATCCAGACGAGGTCCATATGCGCATTGGTCATGATCGGGACGATGAATGGAATGGTTATGACCATCATAGCGATGCCGTCGACGAACATGCCGAGTATGAGATAAACGATCACGATGACGAGAAAAATGTGTCCGGTCGTCATCTCCGCGTCGCCGATCCACGCAACGACTGCCGCCGGGATCTGAAAATAGATCAGCGTCACCGACAGGATCTTGGCCGTGAAGATGACGAACAGGATCAAGCTCGTCTGCCGCACCGTGGCGAAACCCGCACGCCACAATGCCGCGAATGTGAATTTTCGAGCGACAAGCGCGATGAGGATGGCGAGAAAGGCGCCCAGCGCAGCAACCTCGGTCGGACTGGCAATTCCACCGTAGATGCCGCCCAGCACAACGAGAATGAGCAATCCCATCTGCCACAGGCCAAGCAGGGCACGTATCCGCTCGCCGACGTCGACCCGCGCCTCTCGCGGCGCGAGTGACGGATCGAGGAGGCATCGCACGGCGATGTAGACGGAATAGAGAAACGCGAGCGCGAGGCCCGGTATCAAGCCGGCCAGAAAGAGCTTTCCGATCGATACCTCAGCCAGGCTCCCATACACGATGAAGATGATGCTCGGCGGAATGAGAATCCCGAGCGTGCCGCCCGCAGCAATGGAGCCGAGAGCGATCGGTCGATTGTAGTTGCGCTGCGCGATCTCCGGGTATCCGACCGATCCGATGGTCGCCGCTGACGCCACGCTTGATCCGGAGCATGCGGCGAAGATCGTGCAGGCGGCGATGTTGGCCTGCAGGAGGCCACCTGGAATACCGCTCACGACGGTGGCTGCACGCATGTAGATCATGCTCATGATCCCCGACTGGAACAGGATCTCGCCCATGAAAATGAACATGGGGATCGCGACCAGAACGAAGCTCGTGTTCTGCTCCCAGACCACCTTGCCGACGATGTCGACGGCGCGTTCCCAGCCGAGGACCTGCGTCAGTCCGATAACTCCCGAGAGGCCGAGGCCAACCCCCACCCAGACACCAACGACAAGCAGCAGCAGCGTTGCCGCCATGGTGATCAAGATCGGGGACATATCAGGAATCTTTCTTGGGGCGGGCGGGCAGCGCTCTAGCCGTCAGAAGGGCATGCGATGTCGTAATGAAGCCGAGGATCATGATGAGCACCAGGGCCACCGCACCGACGACGACAGGCACCATCGGCATCCAGAGAGGAGTCATCAGCGGGGAATCGCTCAAGGTATCCCGCGACCAGAAGTTGCTGAAGCGCGTCCATACGCCCAGCAGCATCAAGATGGAAAAAATGATGCCAGCCGCATAGGCGAACACTTCGAGGGCCGCGCGCGTCGAGCGAGATACCAGATTGGTGAGCACATCGATACGGATGTGTCCGTCCTGGTGAACGTTCGGTGCGAGGCCCAGGAAGACGATCGCGATCAGGAGGTAGGAGGAGATCTCGTCCGCCCATAGCGTCGGGCTGTTGAACACGTACCGTGCGATGACGTCGATTGTCGTCAACCCCATCATGGCGATCACGCAGACGACACCCACGGCCATCAGGCCGTGGGTGAGCGCGGCGAGCACACGATCAGCAAATTCGCTCATGTCTGAGAGTCGTCCGCAGTGCAGATGGTGTTGAAGGCAGCCCCTTGCAGGGCTACTTCTTCGCCGCGTTGTATTCGTCGATCATTGCCTTGGCCTGATCGTATATCTTGCGGCCATCCGGCTTCAGCCGCTTGAGCCAGTTGTCGACGACTGTCGCTGCCGCCTTCTGCATGGTCGCGCGGTCATTGGCCGGGACGGGCACGGCTGTCATGCCCTCCTTGATCAGCCACTGGCGGCCATTGGTGGCGCCATCGAGCGTGCCCTTCCGGAGATCGGCTACATACGCCGGCAACGCGTCCATCACCGTCTTGCGCGACTCGGCCGGCAGAGCATCGAGGGCCTTCTGGTTCACCAGCAGGAAGAAACCCGCGCCGGCGCTTCCCACATCGAAGATGTACTTCGTGACCTCGAAGCCCTTGTTGAAGAAGTGCGGCGCGTCGGCGACCCAGTTGCCGTCAAGCAGCCCCTGCTGGAGGCCCGTGTAGATCTCGGACGGTGCCACCGACACTGGCGTCAATCCGATCGCGCGACTGAACTCCGTCTCGGTCGGGCCAGCCGATCGAATCTTCTTCCCCTTGAGGTCGGCAAGTGATTTGATTTCGGCCTTGCTGTAGATCATCCGAGGCTCGGCCTGAAGAATGCCGGCGAGATAGACGCCGTAGTTCTTGAGAAGGTACTCGCGATAGGCCGGCGTCAGGGCGTCCCACAGCTTCACGCGAAACTGGTAGTCCCAGGGAACGAACAGAGGCAGATCCAGCAGTTCGAGAGGCTGCGCCTCGCCGGCGACATGGAAGCCCGCGACGCGATAGATCTGCGCTAGGTTCTTCGAGACCGCATCGAGCGAGTCCTTGCCCTTGAACAGGGACTCCGTCGGATAGACGGTGATCTTGAGCTTTCCGCCGCTGGTCTTGTCCACGGTCTCGGCGAACTTCTGCGCGGCCTTGGGTCCCCAGTGAGACGTCGCGTCCACGTCGCCCAGCGTCCAATTGACCTGAGCCTGCGCTGTCGTCCCGCCTGTCAGGGCGAGAGCAAGCAAAAACAGCCCGAGCAGGGAAAATCGCCTCATCGTTTCCTCCGTCATTTTTTGAATTGATAGCCGAAGCGGCAAGGATCGGCGTCGATCTGGATTGCGGGCAGTCTTGCGCCTCGGAGTCCGGGCTGTCAATCAATGAAGGGCAGGTGAGCGATGCGCCGCGTGGGACCCCGCCCTTCATTCCCGCCGAGATGTGCGATATCGGCAGCAACCGTAGAAGCGTTCCGGATTTGCGTTCGCGCACTCTCGTCAGGCACCCAGTCGATCAGCAGATCGAAGAGACCCGTCGCGCTCGGCATTCGGCCCCAATGATTGCCGTGCGGCCAATCCCTTCCCCAGAAAAGGCGGTCTGGCAGCTCCCGAACAAGTACGTGCACGAACGGGCGGCGGTTGTCGGTGCCGTGCAGGCCCCGCTATGGGAAGTCGTAGAGAGCGGCAGGATTGGTCACCAGGATCCGCTCGCGCAATCTCCCATCCGGCACCCAATGCGCGAAGAGGTCCACGAGATCTCCGTCATTCGGCATGGCTGTCTTGATAAAAGTGTGCGGCCAGTCGCTGCCCCAGAGCAGCCGGTCAGGAACCTGCTCGACCAGAACTCGCGCCGTGTTATCCACATCGGCGTACGGCATCTCGCTGAGCGTGAGGCGATACGGTGCGGTGAGCTTCACCCACGCCTTGCCGTCCTTGAGCAGGCGCAGCATCGCCTTGAAGCCCGCCGTATCCAGCCCCTCCTCCGTCGGAACGTAGCCGAGATGGCCGAAGACGACATCGACGGGGAAATTCGCAAGCTGGCGGTCGAGGTCGGACAACTCGTTGACGTGCATCAGGAACTCGACGTGCCAACCAAATGGCTTGATGCGGTTGGCGAGGCCCTTGAGCTGATCGAGGGGCAGGACGCCCTTGTTGAACTTCAGATCGACGATGTTGCAGCGGACGCCACGCACGCCGAGCCTGTGCAAGCGCTCGATCTCGTCCTCGCCGACATCATAGGGGAGAACGGCAATACCTCTGAGGCGGGTGGGATCGAGGGCCATGGTGTCCAGCATGGCCTGATTGCTCGTTCCGTAGATGCTGGGCTGCACCAGTACGCCGCGCTCCACGCCGAGCGCATCCAGCATATGGCGATACTCGGCTGGCAGTGCATCAGCCGGTGTGTAGAGGCCGTGCGGGATGAATGGATATGTGCTGCCGGGACCGAACACGTGTGCGTGGCAGTCGCAGGCACCGGCGGGCACCACGATCTTCGGGCGACGCGGCGCAGGATCATGCGGTGCACATAGTGGCGGCTGTTCGTGCGTGCTCATTTGTCGTTTCTCTCTGGCCAGTTTCGGCCACTACTGCACTTGGCGGCGCGCCTGTCAAAGCTAGGAGCGCGCCGAGTTATGCACGGCCGGCATCGCGGATTGTCGCTTGCCAATTTATTGACCCTAAGACAACAGTCACGTGACGCTCGGCCTCTGCTAACCCGCACGGATCACCTCATCTACCAACCTCGACGCATTGTTCCGTGTTAGGTCGGTTGGCGTTCGGCGGCGCCCTCCGAATGCTGCAACTGCTCAGGGCAGCTTCGGGTCAACTTCTGAGGACGATCGCGCATCCTCGGTGTCCGCTCTTCTCTCGGTTCCCGCCATCGTGCAGGCGACGCCTGGGCCAGCAGCTGACATCGGCCGCTATACGCCTCCAGCTGGTCTGGAAGGTCGCTCGATCCCAATTGCCGACATGGACTACCAAGCCCAAAGTACGGCGCTGGCGATCGGGAAAAATGTCTGCTCTTGGTGGAAAAGCCGCAACTCGCCCGATGACGCTGACCGTCGAAATTGACCCTGGCTGTGTGGAAAGGGCGAGTCGGGTATGATTCTCCTCGCGAATTGGGGGGGCGATCATGGGGCGCTTCGTCGAGGGTGCGGATCGGGGAC
>Ga0180218_1000524_pt1 | contig 33670 bp, 33 predicted proteins | sample eDN3rd37CKraftBY_FD_151334 | JGI IMG/M metagenome (GOLD analysis project Ga0180218, IMG submission 151334) | Enriched backyard soil microbial communities from Emeryville, California, USA - eDNA 3rd pass 37_C Kraft BY (version 2) (version 2) | ecosystem: Environmental > Terrestrial > Soil >... | reverse complement strand
GCGGTATGGCGCTCGTTCCCCGACGCGCTGACAAGCAAATATTGTCGAGCCGCAATGAGTTGAGCACTCTGCTCTATCATGCCGATTATTATCGTTTGCCATGCTTGTATCATGGCTTTGTCCGTCGAGCGCCGGTTGAGCGCATCCGCACGCGACAGGGCCGCTTCTTCCTGTCAAACAACCCCGATATTTATTCAGCAGTTTCATTATCAATGGAGGGGCTGGACTATGTATACAGCCTGGCACCTCTTATCGTGAATGGCGGATCGTCGCGAAGCAATGGAGCATCGCATTTCGGGGGAGCACCAGAACTCGAAAAGCAATTATGGATCCAGGAAGATAATCTCGGCACTCTTCCGGGGTTTGAGGATATGATTACTATCGATGCCGTGATCATTGAGACTGCGTTACGATATTGTCGCGCCAACAGCGCGACTCTCGAAGAGATATTCGACCCGATATCACTGCGTCGCTGCCTCGGTGTCGAGGTGCTCCGGCGAGAGCAGGCCGATCGCAATCCAGCGTCAAACGAAGCAATGCTGGCAGAAGCCGGTTTCAACCGGAGCGATATTGCAGGAATCACTCTGCCGCCACGTAACCGTCTTGGCGAATTGCTTCGCGCTTTCCGACGCACGATACCGATCGATCTGAAGCAATCTGGAATTATCGATGTCGATGCTGCAGCAAGTGCTATCGAGGGCATGGTGCGCTCCGGCCGGACCGGTTTCCTCTCCTCCCCCCTTCGACAGGCTTCCGCTGCGATGAGCCTCGCACGATGAGTGATAATATCGAGACCTGCATATGGCGGATAGAACGGCAGCTGGATATGCTCGCGCCAGACACCCCTACTCCTACACGCCTGCCTCCTGAAATCATGACGCAGGGGCTAGCTGACGCCAACCGATCGGTCGCGCCTCTCATCGGCAGAGGAGGACGCCCCATCGATATGATGATATCGTGGGAAGGTGCTCTCCTGCTCTATTATCTCGCCCGTGCGCTACGCCACGTGGGCGAACTGCGTCTCGCGACACGCGTTTTTCTTGTCAACAAGGCGCTACATGGGATCGATCTGTTTCCCGATATCGAGATGCCGGCGCATTTCCTGATCGGTCACACAGTCGGTATGGTCTTCGCCAAAGCTGATTATGGCGAATGGTGCATTTTCCATCAGGGATGCACGGTTGGCCGCCTGCTGGACGCCCGCCCGACGCTGGCGAACGGGGTGGTGATGTACCCTAATTCCTCGATCATCGGCCGCTGCAACGTCGGCCCGAATACGGTGCTTTCCGCCGGCGTCCAGTTGATCAACACTGATACACCCGGTGATTGCATCGTTTTTGCGGGCGAGAGTGGTCGGCCCGTGTTCAAGCCAATCACCGAGATATTCGCCCATCGCTACTATGAAGCGGCTGCGACCGGGCTAGCTAAATAGGGCTCAGCCCACGGTCGTCCGCACCACCTCGCACACCCGCTCGATCTCATCATCCGTCAGGTCATGATAACTTGGCAGGTTCACCGCGCGCCCGCAAAGGCCGTAGCTGACCTCATGTTCGGGCTGATCGGGGAACATTGGCAGCGAACTGAGCGGCCAGAAGAACACGCGCCCGTCGATATTAGCTTCCTTGAATCGCGCGAGCAGGATGTCGCGATCGAAGTCGCGGCCCTCGTCCACCACGATTGTCGGCATCCAGTAACCATTGGTGGTGCCGGCCGGCTCCGGGTTCATGGTCAGGGGCAAATCGGCCAACCGTTCGCGATAGGCGGCGAAGATATGCCGCTTCTGCGCGATCAATGCCTCAATCCGCTCCATCTGTGCGCAGCCGATTGCGGCCTGCACATTGGACATCTTGTATTTGAAGCCGATCACGTCGGCCCAGAACTGCTTGGCCTGGCCAGGCCGGCGGCCGTGATTGTTAAAGGTCAGGACACGCTCGTAAAGCTCGGAATCCTGCGTCACGAACATGCCGCCTTCCCCGGTAGTGAGGGTCTTGGTGCCATGAAAGGAGAAGGTTCCGAAGGTGCCCATCGTTCCCGCGCGCCGATCGCCCAGTCGTGATCCGATCGCTTCGGCCGCATCTTCGATCACCGGGATGCCGTGCCGCGCGCCGATCGCGAACAAGGCTTCGAGATCGGCCATATTGCCGTAGAGGTGGACTGCGATGATCGCCTTCGTGCGCGGCGTGATCGCCGCCTCCACCTTGGCGGGATCGAGGCACCAGCTATCGCGGAGCACGTCGACAAATACCGGCGTCGCGCCGACATATGCGATCGGGGCGGCCGAAGCGATCCAGTTGGTATCGCCCAGGATAACCTCATCGCCGGGGCCGATGCCAAGCGCCGCCAGCCCCATATGCATAGCACCGGTGCAGCTCGACGTCGCGACGACGTAACGGACGCCGAGATGCATCGCGAACGCCTGTTCGAAACGGGTGATATATTCATAGCACGCCGCCCCCCAGCCATTGGCCGCGGCATCGGTCGCCAGTTCGACCTCCCGTTCGGTGATCGAGGGCTTGGTATAGAAGATACGGCTCATCGTTCGATCAGCTCCGGTACGGCGGTTACGAAGCGAGCGCCCCATTCCCGGGCGTAAGCGAGCTGTTCCATCACTTCGTCGGTGAGATTCCACGGCAGGATAACGATGCGATCGGGTCGGTCCGCGCGCAGATGCTCCTCCCCGACGATCGGGATGCGGCTTCCTGGCATGAAGCGACCCGCTTTCGCCGGGTTGCGATCGACCACATAGGGAAGCAGGTCGGGGCGAATGCCCGCATAATTGAGAAGCGTGTTGCCTTTCGCCGCCGCGCCATATGCTCCAATCCGGAGATCCGCCGCCTGCGCATCGAGGAGATAACGGAGGAAGTCGGTCCTTACGCGCTCCGCCGCCTTCTGGAAGGCAACATAGGGCGCGACGGTCGCCAGGCCCGCCTCCTGCTCCGCCGTGCGTATCCTGGCGACATTGGCGGTCACCGGATGCGGACCGCCCTGCCGCTGGGCGAATATGCGCAGGCTGCCGCCATGGGTCGGCAACTGCTCGACGTCGAAGACCTGTAGCCCGTTGGACACAAAAATCGCCTCGATCGCCAGCAGCGACAGATAGGAAAAATGTTCGTGATAGGCTGTGTCGAACTGATTTTCCGCAATCATCCGCAGCAGATGCGGGAATTCGAACGTCGCCACGCCTGCCGGCTTGAGCAGGATCGCGAAGCCCGTCACGAAATCGTTGATGTCGGGAACATGCGCCAGAACATTGTTCGCCGTCATGAGATCGGCGCCGCGACCGGCCGCAGCCAGCTCGGTCGCCAGCGCCGAACCGAAAAATTCCTCGACGATCTCTATACCGATCGCGCGCGCGGCCTCGGCGGTGCTGCGCGTCGGCTCGACGCCGTAGCAGCCGATCCCACGCTCCTGGACATAGCGGAGCAGATAACCGTCATTTGCAGCGACCTCGACCACGCAGCTGTCGCGGCCAAGGCCGAAGCGCTCCGTCATTGCTGCGACATAAGTACGGGCATGGGCTAACCAGGAGGAGGAAAAGGAGCTGAAATAGGCGTAATCGTCACCGAACAGCAGCTCGCGCCCTGCATAATCGGCGGTCTGCACCAACCAGCAATTCCCGCATACCAGAAGCCTGAGCGGAAACCACCTTTCCGGTGCTTCCAGCCCGGCCCGATCGAGATAGGCATTGGAGGGTGGTGCGCTGCCGAGATCGAGAAACGTTTGATCAAGCCCGTGTCCGCAGTGACGACAATTCACAAAATCACTCCCTGAAAGTCGTCGGTCAACGACGGATGGCTTTGATCGCGGTCGGAGATTTCGCCGGCCGGCTCGGGCCAATCGATGCCAATAGCCGGGTCGAACGGATGAACTCCCCCCTCCGCCGAAGCGGCATAGGCGTGGGAATGGCAATAGATAAGCTCGACATCGTCGGACAAGGACTGGAAACCATGCGCGAAACCCGGCGGGATCAGCATCGCACCGCCCTCGGCGCCGATCAGCGTTTCGCCATGCCATTGAAGATAGGTGGGAGACCCTTTTCGCAGATCGACCGCCACATCGAACACGATGCCGCGAATGCATGTCACCAGCTTGGTCTCGGCATGAGGTGCATATTGGAAATGCATTCCCCGCACGCTGGCACGCCGGGCCGTGACACTATGATTGACCTGGGCGATCGGCCCGATCCAGCCAGCCGCCGCCAGTTCCTCGGCGCAGAACAGGCGCGCGAAGGAGCCCCGCATGTCGCGGCCGATCTTGCGATCGACACGCAGCACGCCATCCAGCGGCGTGGCAGTGATGCTCAATCGTTTCATGCCGCTGCCTCATAAGCGGCAAGGTCATCCATGCACAATTGCCACGCATCGCCGCCTGCGAACTGCTCGCGATACCAGTGCATCGTGCGTGCGACCGCCTCGGCCAGCGGCCAGCGTGGCGCTATCGCCAAGCGCCGGCGCGCCAGACTATTGTCGAGTGCGAGCAATCCTGCCTCATGCGGGCCGCTCACGGCATCGGCATAGGCGACGGCTCCTCTCCCGAATGCCGCACGCGCCAGTTCGATCACGGTCCGCACATCGGCCGCCTCGTGCGGGTCGGGGCCAAAGTTGAATGCGGGCGGCAAGTTCGGCTCGTGCCACAGCCGTTCGGCCAATTCGATATAAGCACGCACCGGCTCGATCACATGCTGCCACGGACGTGTCGCATCGGGACGGCGAATGTCGAGAATTGCTCCGCTGGTCCAGGCTCGCACCGCATCGGGGATCAGCCGGTCGGCTGACCAATCGCCCCCTCCGATAACGTTGCCGGCACGGGCAGAGACGACATGAATCCCGAGTTCCGCCAGAAACGCCTCGCGATAGCTGGCGATTGCGATCTCAGCCGCCGCCTTGCTGGCGCTATAGGGGTCATGCCCGCCGAGCTGGTCCTCCTCGCGATAAGGATGCGCCCACTCGCGGTTACGATAAACCTTGTCGGTCGTCACCGCCACCACGACGCGAGCCGACGGCACACGCCGGATCGCGTCGAGCAGGTGGACGCTACCCTGCACATTGATGGCGAAGGTGCCAACCGGATCGGCATAGCTCGCTCGGACAAGCGGTTGGGCCGCGAGATGGAAGACGATATCGGGCCGCACCTCCGCCACCAGGGCAGCGAGCGTCGCGGCATCGCGAAGATCGCCGAGCCGGCTGTCGAGATGCTCGCCAAGCCGTAGCGCATCGAACAGGGCGGGCCGATGATCGGGCGCCAGCGCATAGCCGGTGACCCGCGCACCCAGACGAAGCAGGTCAAGCGCCAGCCATCCTCCCTTGAAACCCGTATGGCCGGTCAGAAGAACATTCTTGCCGCGCCAGAAATCCGCGTCGGCCAAGCTCACCACCTTTTCCAAGGCGCGCGGCCGTTTGCCCACATACCCTCCAGCGCGTTGCGATCACGTAATGTGTCCATCGGCTGCCAAAAGCCATTATGTTCGAAAGCCTGCAATTGCCCTTCCGCGGCCAGACGTTCGAGCGGAGCAGCCTCCCACGGCATCATATCGCCCGCGATATAATCAATGACAGCAGGCTTCAGAACGAAGAAACCGCCGTTGATAAAGCCACCGTCGCCGCGCGGCTTCTCGGCAAAGCCGCGAACCTCCCCGCCATTAATGTCAAGCGCACCATAGCGGCCGGGCGGCGCAACCGCCGTCACTGTCGCAAGCTTGCCATGCTGCCGGTGAAAAGCGACCAGCGCCGCGACATCAACGTCCGCCAGACCGTCTCCGTAAGTGAAGCAGAATTCCTCCTCACCCCTGAGATAATCGGCGACGCGCCGAAGGCGCCCGCCCGTCATCGTGTTTTCACCGGTATCGACCAGGGTAATCCGCCATGGCTCGGCCTTGCGGTTGTGAACTTCCAGGCCATTCGACGAAAGATCGATTGTCACGTCGGACATATGCAGGAAATAATTGGAGAAATACTCCTTGATCACATAGCCCTTATATCCGCAGCAAACGATGAACTCGTTGATGCCGAATGAGGAATAGATTTTCATGATGTGCCAGATGATGGGCATCCCGCCGATTTCGATCATCGGTTTCGGACGAAGGTGGGTTTCCTCTGCGATACGCGTTCCGAGGCCACCAGCCAGAATGACAACTTTCAACCGACATCCCCTCTTACAACAACGATCTAGCGCGCCCCAAAGCCGTTCAGCATGGTGACGACCGTTCGCACCACGATCAGCATGTCCAACCAGGGCGAATAATGCCTGATATAGAAGAAATCATAATGCAGCTTGCTGCGAACATCCTCGACTTCGGCAACATGCCCCTGATTTACCTGCGCCCAACCGGTGATTCCCGGCCGCACGATGTGGCGGTAGCGGTAGAAGACAATTTCATCTTCATACCACTTCGAAAGGATTTCCGCCTCGGGCCGTGGCCCAATCCAGCTCATCTCGCCACGCAACACGTTGACGAGCTGTGGCAGCTCGTCAATTCGCGAACGGCGAAGCAGCGCTCCGATCCGCGTCACGCGCAGATCGTCTGATTGTGTTATCGCGGCGGAACGTTTGTTCACGGCCGGCTCGGCCTGCGCCATCGTCCGCAACTTGTACACCGTGAACCGCCGTCCCTGATAACCGACCCGGGTCTGGCGGAAGATAGGGGAACCAGGGGAATCGAACCGGATCGCCAGCAGCAGCAGCAGCAGAAAGGGTGCCAGCAGCAGCAGCACGACGGCCGCGGCGATCCAATCCACCATATGCTTGAACGACATATAGGCCGATGCCGGCGCCAGCGAGCCGAAATTATTTTCGGAAAGGCGCTCCAGTTCCACCCGGCCGGTCAGCGATTCCGCGAGGTGCTTCCAATGGTAAACCGGGGTGCCGGAAAGCGCGATATCCGCGAGTCTTCGTTCCCACGCATCGGGCAGATTGGCACTCAGATCGACTGCAACCGCGTCGATGCCCGGTAGCGGGGTCGAGGGATCCTCAAGATTCACCCAGTCCACCGCCTTGACTGCGCGCAAGTTAGCCCCTGCCCCGATCGGCACGATACCGATCCGCAGTTGTCGACGTTGCATCCGCGAATAAATGAAGTAGGAACATAGGACGGCAAGAAAAAATCCCACCGACAATAGGCCGCGATTATAATCGATCCGCCCGAACAGCAACACCAGCAGACCAAGCGCATAAGCAATAGAGAAAGACGGCAGAATATAGCTGCTTGCCTCAACGCCGGGAAAGTCGCTGACACTACGGAACAACCATATACCTATGCCGATGCAAGCGATATTTGCGACGCAGGTCGTGGTCAGCGCCGCAAGAAAGTCCGGGTGCGACACTGTGGCGTAGCGCGCGAGATAAGGGATAATAGCCGCGATCAATAATGTGCCCGGCAATTGGTAACGCAAGCGCCCCCAACGATAGGCGTTACCATGGCGGCGATAGAAATTGGTCCCAGCCAAGGTTTCGCTCCCCTCGTCCCGACCTCAGCGCATCGCGTCGACTGAGACATCGCTGACCTTGTACGTTATCGCTGTATCCATCGCGCGCACGTTCAATATCAGCTTCTGTGCTTCACAATCGGGTGATATGGTGAACTCTCCCGACCAACCGTTTCCACCATCCAATAAGCGGGACGCCTCCACTCTGCCGATACCGACATTCCGCGGGAGACAGACGACCACCCAATAAGGCAGCGCATTGTCCGGTTCGCCCTCTACGGCAAGCTTCGCCTGCAACCGATAATGGCCGGGCCGCAACATCAGCAACTGGTGCGCGACGGGGCCGTTCGTGTCTCGGACGACATCGATCGACAACTGCCCGTCGACCATCGCTGCCTGACGTCCAGCATCCTGCATCAGGTTCCAGTCGAACGGACTGGTACCTTCGAACGAGGTGAAGTTGCCGTTGCGCAACGCCTGTCGCCCGATAGTACCGGCCTTGGCAAGATACATGCCGTAAGCCTCGGCCGGATGGCCTGCATCGACGACCGTGCGGATCGCCTGATCGGTTGTATCACGAGCGAGCGGCACCCGCGCTTCCAGCAAGCCGCGCGTGACCGCCGCCAGTGCTTGCCAATCGCGACTGGTCCGTAACAGGGCATCGAAATAGGTTTGCGTCCAGGGCGGTCGATAGCGCGCAATATAGGCGATGAGTTCCGCTCTTACCGTCGCATCCTCGACTGCCTGCACCAGCACCGGCACCAACACCGTACCGGCATTGCCCGACGCGCGCAGTGCGATGTCATAAAAGTGTAGCGCCCCCGCTATGTCGTTGGCCCCGACGCGCTCCTCGATTTGCCCGAGCAGCGTGGGCAGATCCCTGCGCGAAAGCCATAGGGAATAATCCAGGCGCCGTTTCATGGCATCAGGATGGCCGAGCAGGCCGGCCGCGGCTCCGGCATTACGTGCGGCCTCGGCCACCAGCGGATCGCGCAACAGCGCGCGCCGCGCATAATCTTGCGCGGCGCGCGCGTTGGCCGGGCTTGCCGACGCGAGCAGTTCCGACGCTATCGTCGCATTGGTGCGCGCGTCCGATCCGTTGAATTGCACGCGCAAGGATGCCGGCATGACATGCGACAGGCTCAGGCCCATCGCATTATGCATCACCGCGATCTCGACCGCTGCGGCGACAAGCGCGATAGCCAGAACAGGGAAAAGACGGGATGCGCGAGGCATCGTGATCAGGCGGACTTCCGCCGGTCACGCCCGTCCTGGCCATAGCCATAACCATAATCATAGCCATAACCCAGATGTGCGCGGTCGTTGCGGAACTTGGTCAGCACCACGCCCACGACGCGCACACGGGCAGCGATCAGCCGCTTGAACGCGCGGCGAACCAGCGCAGCGCGTATCCCGTGCGATTCGACTACCAGCAGCACGGCGTCCATGCGGTGCCCGATCAACGGCGCGTCCGCGAGACCCATGATTGGCGGTGAATCGATGATCAAATGATCATATTCCTGCCTCAGGCGGGCCAGCAACGTGGCGAAACGATCCCCCGACAGAAGCTCCGCCGCATTCGGTGGCGTCAGCCCGGCGGGCAATACCCGCAGGGGCGACGCCGTGGATACGATCATTCCCTCATGATCGTTATTACCGGCAAGATAGTTGCTGAGGCCCAGTTCGTTGCTCAGGTTCAGCATCGGCGCAACCGACGGCGAGCGCATGTCGCCGTCGATCAGCAGCGTCCGCCTGCCCGAACGGGCGAGCAGCGTGGCGAGCGCCAGCGCAGTGAGCGACTTGCCCTCGGCCGGGCGCGTGCTGGTGATCGACATGACCTGCGGAATGCCGTGATCGGTGGTGAGGCTGAGGCCCGTCTCAAGCGATAGATACGCCTCCACCAGCCGTGATTTCCGGTCCTGAAGCGCCTCCACCGGCGATCCATCGACGACCAGGGGAATCGTGCCGAGCAACGGCACGCCCAGCTCGCGTTCAACCTTCTCCGGATCGTCGAAGGAATCCCCGGTCTGCTCGAGGAGGAAGACCAGCCCCGCACTGATCGCGCCGCCCAGAATGAGGCTGAGCAAGAGATTGAGCAGCAACCGCGGCGAGGATGGCCGAACCGGATCGCTGGCCTGGTCAACAATGGCGATATTGTTGACCCCGACGCCGCTGGCGACACCGATCTCCTTATAACGCTGTAGCAACGCATCATAGAGTTGGCGGTTGGTGTCCGCCTCGCGCTGGAAAATCTGATACTGGATGCCGCGCCGGCGCTGTTGCAACAGCGAATTTTCCAAATCCTCGACCTTGGCCGAAAGCTGATCCACACGCCGGGTGCTGTCTTCATACTGGCGGCGCAGCGCCGCTTGCACACGGGCTTCCTCGCGCGCGATGCTGGCGTCGAGCTGGTCGACCTGGGCCTTAAGCGCCTTCGCCTGTGGATAGCTCGGCTCGAACTGCACCATCATCCGCTTATAATCGGCCGCAAGTTCGGCGCGGCGTTGCCGCAGACCGGTGATCGCCGAGTTCTGCAGGGCCTCGGGCACCGTACCACGCTCGCCCCCGGAAAGGCGCGAAGCCGCCCGTACCCGATCCGCTTTTGCCTCGTTCAGCGCGGCGTTCAGGGTCGCCAGATTGTCCGCAACGATCGATCGCTCACCCGCCCCGGCGCCCGGCCCGGCACCGACGATGGGGATGTTGATGATACGTTCGCGCGCGGCATAAGCGACAAGCTGCCGTTCGGACTCTTCCAGCCGGATCCGGAGCTGATCCAGCCGGTCTTCAAGGAATTTACGCGCATAGGATGTCGCGTCGTAACGCCGCTCCAGCGTGCTGGAGATGAAATTCTGCGTCCAGGCATTGGCAACCTTGGCCGCGAAATGCTTGTCCGGCGCGGTGAATTTGATCGTCACCAGCCGCGACAGCCTGACCGGTTCGATCTCCAGATGTTTCAACAGGATCGCGCCGGCCTGGCGCACACGATCGGCGCGCGATGCGGCGGGTAGCGGGCGCTTGTCGTCGGCCTCCCGGTTTTCCGATCCGGCCGGGCGCTTTCCGAACAGAGCGAAGAAGGCGGGGTCGTTGGCGAGGTTGAGCTCGACGGCAACTCTTTCGGCCAGCGAGTTCGATTGCAGCAATCCATATTGCGTCTGGTAGAATTCCAGATCGGCATCACTCGCTTCGCGCTCCACCCCCTGCACCGGCGCGATGCGATTGCCTTCGCGCGCGATCTCGATCGTCGTCGTCGCCGTGTACATCGGCGTCATCAGGAAGGTAACGAGCAGGCCGCCGAGAAGGCAGATCGCCATCGCCGCGGCGATGACCGTCTTCCAGCGAAGTGCAATCATGAAATATTGATAGAAGATCGGTGCTTCGCTGTCGGGTGCGGGCGCCAGAGAGGCCGTGCCGGTTTCGGCTGCAGCGTCGAGCGCCGGATAGATGAAGGCACGCCTCTTATCGACCATCGTACAAGCTTTCCAAGGAGCGCTGCAATCAGCGTTGAATCAAGGCGATGATCGGCCCTACCAGAAGCGGGGCAAAGGCGAGCACATCCTTGAAGATGCGTCTTGACGGGGCCTCACCCACCACAACGACATCGTTGGCGTAAACATAGGGGTCGGCATACAGGCCACGCCGGATCGCATCCAGGCTGTAGAGACCGGCATATTGCTTTCCGTCGACGCGCCGCAGAATGACGACTTCATCGAGACGCGCATATTCGGTGGCGCCCTCAGCCGATGCGACGGCGCGCTGCAATGTCATCTGATTGGTGACGGGATAGAGGCCCGGCTTGCGCACCTCGCCGTCAACCGTCACCACCTGGCTCACCGATTCACGCAGATTGACGATTACCTGCGGATTGCGAACGAAAGGCGTGATCTTGGAACGAATCTCGCTGGCCAGTTCGCTGGATGTCTCCCCCGCCACCTCCATCTCGCCAATGATCGGAAACGCGATCCGACCGCTGGAATCGACCTTCACCTCGCGCGTCAGATCGTCGACGCCGAACACCTCGATCGACAGCGTATCGAGCGGACCAATCAGGCTCGCACGATCCGGCGCGGACAGATCGGTGCGAACCGGGCTGGGCAGGCTGGTGTCGTTGAGCACGGTCAGCCGGTCCGAGCTTCGCAATGGCGGTCCCGACGCGCAACCCGCAGTTGCCAGCAATAGCGCTCCGATCAGAAGCGAGCGTAAAATTGACATGGACAAGTCGACACCCGGGACAGGATTAGCCAGAAAACCCGCCTCGCTATTAAGGAGGCGACAGGGGTGGGTAAAGGCGTTTCGGGCACGCACTCAGTCCGACAATTGCCGATGGGAGGCTCTGCCGACGGCCAGCATCCAGCTTGCCGCCAGCACGAATACGCCCGACAGCAGCGGGGTCCGCAATGGATAGTCAACAGCCGAGGCGGCGATAAGCATTGCCGTTATCGCCGCTCCGACCAATGCCAGAAGTCGGGTGCGGGAAGCCGGTGCCCGCACGATCCGAATGCATTGTGCGATCCAGCCTGCCGCAAAAATCCCGGCCAGGACCAGCCCCGGCAATCCGGCCTCAAGCACGAGCTGGACAAATTCATTATGAAGCTCGTTTACATAGGTGAAACGCAACTGCTCAAACGGTTCATATTGTCGGAACACCGGATCGAAACTGCCAAAGCCGGTACCCCATGGAAAGAAATCGCGGACAATGCGCAAGGCCGGTTCAAGCCATTCCCACCGCATATCCTGATCGCCTAGCGCCAGCAGACGATTCACGGAGGACAAGCGATCGGCATGGTAGAGCGCCAGCGCCGCCGACACGACCAACAGCAAGACACCAACTGCCACCGCGATAGCGCTTCCCGGCCGCCGGCGACGGCCTGCGATCATGAATCTCGGCCAAGCGATTGAACCCGATATCAGGATACCGGCAATACCAAGCGCCAGCCCGGCGCGTGAGCCGCTCGCAGCAATTACCAGCACCAGCAATAGTGCGATAAAGGATGCGATCAGGACCCGTGCCTGACCGTGAACAATGGTGCTCTCACGATCCGTTGCCCAGTAAGCGATAACTGGAAGCGCACAAGCCAGCAGCATTGCCTGATGATTGCGATTGGTAAATAAGCCGGTCGGTGAACCGATCGAACTCTCGTGATAGTAGCGCAAGGCACTTTCCGGCCCTCCGCTAAGCTGCGCGATACCCAGCAAAGCACTCGCTACTGCCACCGTTATCAGGAGAGTGGGCTCCAACCGGGTTTCCCGGCCGCGCGCTACAGCGGCAAAGACAAGCACGGCGGCGCACGGCAGCAGCGCGAGAAGCGCATTCCATCCTAAGTCAGGCGTCAGGTTGAGCGGCCGCCACGGTTGCGGTTGGCCGAGCATGGCTGCCGCCTCGGCATAATGCGCTCGCCCGGGCAGGGACAGCCACAATCCCGGCGGAAGCGGCACCAGTTGCGCCGCGATCAACGCAGCCAAAGAGGCCAGCAGCCAGAACAAGGGCCGCAACGAAGGATTGGAAAGTGGAGAGCCGCGGGTCGCTAAAGTGCAGGCAATCGCGAGCACCGCCGCGGAACGCACCACCACCTGGCTCGCCACGTCCGCACGCGCCGAGCCGCCCGCCAGCGCCAGAATAATCGTAAAAAGGCAGACGCCCAGCGTGGCAAAACGGGCTCTATCGCCCCGAAAACCAGTCCATCTCAGCAACGACATCCATGCTCCAATCGGGATCGATCATCCGGAGAGGCGAAGCCGCACAAGATGCACCGGGTTGCCTGCTATTACAGGGAGCGGTTACTAGCGTTGGGCCCCTCGTCGTTGCAAGGCTTCCATGCGAATCACAGTCGTCACGGTCTGCTACAATTCAGCGGCCACTATTCGCGATACGCTATCGAGCGTCCATGAACAGGATTGGCCAGATCTCGAGCACGTCATTATCGACGGAGCATCGACCGATACGACCGCCGATATCGTTGCCGGATTCAAGCGCGATAGCTTGCGATTTTTCAGCGAGCCCGACAAGGGAATTTACGATGCCATGAACAAAGGCATCAAGAATGCCACCGGCGATTATATCATCTTCCTCAATTCCGACGATTTTTTCGCGCGTCCGGACGCCGTGCGCCTGCTCGCGACACGCGCACAGGAGACGGATGCCGATTTCATCTTCGGCGACACGCAATTCGTCGAAACGCCTGGAAATCCGTTCAGCAAACGGCTTTATTCCGCACGGGGGTTCCGACCATGGTGGTTAAGATGCGGAGTGATGCCGCCGCACCCATCTATGGCGGCACGTCGAAAAACTCTGGTCAATTTACGAGGATTCGACACCGAAACAAAGATTTCCGGGGATTTCGATCTTCTCGCCCGCGCAATATTGAGCCAAAATTGCTCTTGGGCGACCCTACCCGTCATTACTACGATGTTTCGTACCGGCGGTGTGTCGACACAGGGCTTGCGCAGCAAGCTGATTTCAGGTCGCGAAATGGCGAAATCGCTCGCGCGCATCGGCCAGCCATTTTCCAAAATCACCATTCATTGCAGATATCTTATAAAAGCGCGGCAATTATTATGAGGGCGTCAACCCTCATTCCCCCACCGGGCTCTCGCCATATTTCCTGAGCACGTCGTTGAACGCCTCCGCCATGAGCGCTTGCAGGCTCCTGTCCTGGCGGCGGGCCAGCATGTGCATGGCGAGAGACATGCCGGGGGTGAAGAAGCCGGCGATCTGCTTGCGGCCCTCACGACTTGCGGGACGGGACGTCCTGGCCTCCCCTGCCCCGGTGGCCGAACCCGGCTCCTCCGGCAAGACGTCGGATGCCGGCGTCGCACCGGTCCCTCGCAGATTGGCGAAGCTGGGCTTGCGGCTCATCGGCTGTCCTTTTCAAAATCAGGTGGACATGTCGAGCTGTCGACATGTCCACCTGTAGATGTCACGCACCTCGTCGGCCGCCTTGCCGGCGGGTTCCAGCTCCAGGACGGTGCGACCTTCGGCACTGGCGTGGCGATAGGCGGCACGGTCGGGCAGGATCACCGGGCAGGGCGGCGTGCCGAAGTCTTCGACCAGCTCGCCCGCTTCCTGATAGACACGCGGTGCATTGGGCGCGCCGGCGGTAAAGACGACGAAAGCGGGTTTGCGCAATAACTGAACCAGTTTGGCGCTCGTCTGGATCGCCGCGAGGTCGAACGCGCTCGGCCGGCACGGGATCAGCACCAGGTCCGCCACCTCCACCGCTGCGCGCGCCGCGCTGTCGGCATGGGGCGGCGTGTCGATCACGATCAGCTCGGCCCCCTGCCCCGTCGCCTGCGCTATCTTGGCGGCCAGGCGCGGCGGCGGACTATCAATCACTTCGGGCGGAGCATCCTGGCGCCAGGCGGCCCATTGGCTGGCGGTCGCTTGCGGATCGGTGTCGACGATGAGTGCGACCGCGCCGGCATCCTGTGCCGCGGCGGCAAGATGCAATGCGAGCGTGGTTTTTCCCGCCCCGCCCTTTTGGCTGATGATCGCGATGATCGGCATCATGACACTCCTACATGTCGATAAGTCAACAGTCCAACAGGTATATGCGTCTACAAATAGACATGTCGAAACGTCGACATTTTGACATCGCAGCATGGGCCGTCGTTCGGGTGAGAAAGTGCCGATAGCCGCTTGCTCCCGTCGGGGAGCATTGCGGCGGCGCAGCCGACGCGTCGACACTGATCAGGAACGGGAGGCGGCGTATGGATCGGGTCGTTGGTGGCGGGGAGGGCCGTCAGGCCGGGCTCTGTTGGCCGTCGAGGCCAACGCCTTATGCTCTTTGATATTGGAATCCAGTAGCGGTTGAGGATGGTTTTGAGACTCGCGTTCATGCGTCCCTTCCGCCGCATCGAGCGCCGCACCGAGCCGGGCGAGGACACGGCCGAGCGCGCCGCCCGTCGTGGCCTGGGCCAGCTCTCGGCAGGACAGCCGCGCAAGCATCGCCGCCTGATCCTCGGCGCGATCGGCCGAGCGCTGGACGACATCGTCGGGCAGCGGCGCGGGGCGCAGCCAGCGCGGCAGATGACCCAACAGCCGCGCCGGCAGGAGCGGCCGATAGGCGTTGGATGTCTGTTCATAGCGTGGGCCCGGGCCATCGCCGGCAACGCGCTTGAAACGACGCTGGCGGAGAAGAAAACCCGCCGTCTCCAGCGCGATCAGCGCGCGCGCGACGGTGGCGCGGCCGAGTGCGGTCGCCTCGGCAAGCCGGTCATAGCTTGGAAAGACACGGCCGCGATTGAGCCGGGCGAGCGTCAATATCTCCTCATAGACACGCACTGCGCCAGCGGTGAGCGCAGCCAGCGCGCGCTCGCTGGCCGTCAGAGCGCGCCCTTCGACGCGCGCTATCCGCTTCAGCCGCCGTCCGGCATCGAGCGCACCGCGCGCCATCCTGAGCAACCGGTCCGGCTCGCCCTTGGCGGGCACGGCGAAGAAGGTATCCTCGAACGTTCCCGCCTCGATGCTGTCGCGCCGCACCGGTGCTCCGGTGCGATGGGGCGCACCGCTTCGCGCAGCGTGCGGCCGTCCGCCCGACCCGATCGGAAACGCGCCCAGCGCGCGCGCCGTCGCTTCGCCCAAGGTCAATACCGCCATCCTCCGTCCCTTCTTCAAGGGCCGGACCAGAGACAAAGAATTGCGTGGCGCGGAAACGCGCATCCTTGATCCGTTGTTGGATCCGGGGTATCGGGAGGGAGCTTGGATTTGCTCCGGATCGACGTTTGGCGACGTCGCTCCACTTAACCTCGGGATGCCCGGCCTTTGCGCCGGGCTTTCCTTTATGTGGTCACGGCCATTTCCCCTTCATCGCCAGCAGCATGGCCGGCCAATCCCGATTGTCGCAGGAAAAATCCAACATCGGAAGCCGGTAGAGTTCGTGCTTTCGAGTAGAAAAAGCCAAAAAAGTTCGTGCTTTCGAGTAGGAAATACTCGAAAATTCGTGCTTTCGAGTAGGAATTGACGCGCGAATTCGTGCTTTCAGATAGGAATTAGGCAGCCGCCCAAGGCGCTGGCGTCGGCGAATTACCCGAGTCGTTCCGACGATTCGGCCGGCGCCTTGACCGCGCCTTCGGGCAGCGCCGCGGGGCGACGGGTGACGATAACCCGTGCCGGGCTGGCTCTGCGCCCGCGCCGACCCGCTTTCGTATCGGCCGGCGCCTCCTCCCCGGCCTCGCCCTCGACCAGCTCGATCCGGTAGTCGGGTATGGCGTCCGCGGCGGCGATCTGCCGGAGCGCGGCGCGGAAATTGGCGAGCGGGTTCTGATAGCCGATCTGCAGGCGAAAGGTGGCGAGATCGATATCCAGCCGGCCTTCACCGTCTGGTCCCTCCTCGCAGGTCGACCGCGCCACCTCATAGATACGCCGCTCGATCGGGCCGAGCTGGAAATAGGTCGCCGCATAATCGAGCACGCGGCCGTCGCGCAGGATCGCGCGATAGAGCCAGTCGCACAGCCGCACCTTGACCGCCTTCAGCCGGCGCTCGCCGGCGCGCGTCCGGGCATAATGCAGCCGCGCCTCGGACAGCCAGGAGAAGAAGCCCTCCTCACCCTCTCCGCCCGCCTCGATATTGGTCTTGATCTGCGTGCCCTGCAGCCGCTCCAGCGCCTCCGACAGCCGTGCATAGGAGCGCGCCGAATGGTTGCTACCGGTGACGGAAAACAGATCATGGGCGGTGAACACGAAATCCTGCCCGGCCTGCTCGCCCGCCTCGATCTTGGCGGCCATCAGGCTGGCGATATAGAGCACGATTTCCTTGTCATAGATGGTCGCCACCCCCTTGGCGCTGGGCCGGACCTCGATCGAAACCGCGGCGTGATGATAGGCCAGCGGCTTCATCCAGGCATTTTTGGACAACGCGAAGAAAGGAAAGGCCATCAGCGACCGCTCGCCACGCACCTCGCCGGTCAGCGGGCTGTCGAACTGGAACAGTTCGCCCTGCGAGCCTTTCGCTTTGGCGGGCACGCGCGGGACGGAGCCGGAGGAGGGTGAGGAGGGGGGGCTGCGGGTCATCGCGTCAATTCCTACTCGAAAGCACGAACTTTTGGCATCCCACGCTGCACATTCGCGCCGATGCGGCGGCCTTTAACTCGAAGTTCGTGCTTTCGAGTAGGAATTCGAACAGATTGTCGACTAGCATACATGTATAGATGTCGACATAAACATATCGTGCGCTCGGCAGCCCGAGGGTACATCAAACTGCATCAACCGCGCCCTTGCATTAATCGTTCGCTGTCCCAGGCCACACGCCGCTTTCTCACTGACGGAAGCGTGCATCAAAACCAGCCCACAAAACCCGCGGGCGAGGCGGGGGGAAAACCGCGCAGCCGAGGGAAGGCGGAAGGAGAGGGGGTTAGTCGAGGCCCAGCCCGAGCAGGCGATCATGATCCTGCCCGGGGCCGACGAAGCGGAGGATGACGACGCAATCACCCGACAGGCCGTAAAGAATGCCATAGCCGCGCCACGAACGGCGCCGGACCCCGCGACGTTCGTAGCGGGGAACGAGCGGGAAACCGTGCGGCAGGTCGCATAAGCCGAGCGCCTTCGTCCGCAATTCCTCCATGAAAGTGACGGCACGACCAGGATTGTCACGGGCGATAAAATCGCCGATCAACGCCAGGCTTGTCTCGGCTTCCGGCGTGAAGACGGCCCTCATCGAGCCGCCCGTTCCTCCGCCATCCTCCGATATTTCGCAGCCAACTCGTCGAACACCTCATCGGCATCGCGTACCCGCCCCGCCGCCGCATCGGCCAAGCTGCGCTCGATCGAGGCGTCGAGCTCGCGCAGCCACAGCTCATCCTCCTCGCTTCGCCCCTGATCGCGCCGGATCAGATCGCGCACATAATCACTGACGCTGGCATAACGGCCGCTGTCAATCCGGCTCTGCACGAAGAGCCGCATCGGATCGGGCAGGGAAATGTTCATCGAAGCCATAGCTCAACCTCCGCCATCATTATGGCATAAATTGCCATCAGCATAAAGCCCGCCCTCCGTTCCGATTCAGAATGGTCGACATGTATGAATGTCGACAAACAGATATTCATACATGTCGACCATTCTGCGGGCTGGGCAGATCCCGTCAGATCAGCACACGCTCCACTTCGTCCAGCGTCACTTCGTCGGAGCGGCGATCGTAGAGCTGGGTGGTGCGGGTCGACGCATGGTTGGCCATCGCCGCCGCGCGCTCCAGTGTGCCGCCATTCTTGAGATAGGCGGTGATGCCGGTCGCGCGGAAGCTGTGATTGCCGATCGCGGTGGCGATCCCCGCCGCCGCCGCGCGCCGGCGCACCATCGCGAACGCATTGGCCTGGGGCAGGGGGGTCTCGCTCAGCCGCCCCGTGCCGCGCGCGATCGTGCGGAACAGCGGCCCCTTGCGGTCCTCCCGCAAATCGCAACCATCGAGATAGGTGTGGAGATACTCCTCCAGATTATGATGGCAGGGCATTTCATGCCGCTTGCCGCCCTTTTCGTGAAGACGCACCCAGAGCCGGCGGTTCTGGATGAACACATCGTCCACCCGCATGGCAAGCGCCGCGCCGATCCGCGCGAACGAATAGACCATCAGCCCGATCAACGCCCGATCGCGCAGGCCCGCCGGAGTAGAGACATCGATTGCGTCGATCAGCGCGCGCGCCTCGTCGGGCGCCAGCACCGGCGTCTTGCCGCGCCGCACCTTATGCGCCGGTCCGCGCACCGAAGCGGCGGGATTGGCGGGCACCACCTGCGTGCGGACCAGCCAGTCGAACAGATGGCGGATACCCGCGAGCCGCTGCTTGACGGTGGGCGGAGCGACTTCGCGGCCCAATTCCTCGATCCAGGCCGCGACGTGAAGCGGCGCGATACGGGGGAGGGCATCGATCCCCCGTTCACCGCACCAATGAAGGAAATCACCGCAGCCGCGCGCATAGGCGCGGCGCGTGTGCGGATTGCGGATCGTCGCGGCGAAAAATTCGAGAAAGCGAGCCCGCGTCCCTGCGTCGGCCACCGCGATGATTGCCGGCAATGCAGGAAAGGAAGCGAAGCCGAGCGCGAGAGCCGGGGAGGGCAGGGGGGTAAGAATGGTCGTCATGATACGATCCTAGAACGGATCGCGATCTATAGGAATCCGAGGCACGATTTTTATGTGATAAAGGACATTATCATATATTCAGGACGCTGAAGGGCGGAGGATTAAATCCCAACCGAGTTATCAGCCAACAGCAGGCGAACACAGGCAAGCAAGTCGGCACCGTCTCCATCCGCGTCGCACCGGGCCGCACTGCCGGGAGGCCCGATCAGGAAGCAGCGAGCCACACCGGCGGCGCGGCCGGCGGCGATATCCGATTCCTTGTCACCGAACAAAACCGATCGATCGAGCGCTGCACCGATCCGATCCGCGCCCGCCAGCAACATGCCGGGCTGCGGCTTCCGACAATCACACCCGTCGGTCGGCGCATGCGGGCAATGCAGGATGGCGGCGAACTCTATGCCTTGATCAGCAAGCAGCATTCGCATCCGATCAGTGACGCGCCGGTAATCACCTTCGTTATAATAACCTCGGCCGATTCCGGACTGGTTGGTGACGACGACGAGCGCGTAACCGGCATCGCACAGCATCCGCAGGGCTTCGGGCACACCATCTATCAGCACGAAATCCTCTGGCCGACCGATATAGGACAGATCATGGTTGATGACGCCGTCGCGGTCGAGGAAGGCGGCCTTGAGTGGAGAATCCTTCATATGTCACGCACTCGCCGGAGCAGATCCGTCGTGGAAAAGCCGTCGACAAACGGAATGAGCACAGTCCGCCCGCCCCATTCGCGTACGACATCCGCCTCAGGCAGACGATCGATCGTGTAATCGCCACCCTTCACATATATGTCGGGGCGCACCCGCTTCAAAAGTTCGATCGGCGTGCGTTCATCGAACACGCCGATCGCAGTCACGCTTTCGAGCGCGGCCAGGACAATGGCACGATCTTCCGCGCGATTGACCGGACGGTCCGGCCCTTTGCCGAGCATTCTGACCGACGCATCCGAGTTCAGCGCCACGAACAGCCCGGCACCCAGAGCACGCGCGGCGGCAAGATAGGTGACATGACCACGATGCAATACATCGAAGACACCGTTGGTGAACACCAGCGGCCGCGGCAGGGCCGCAACAGCCTGCGTTGACAAGGTCAAGATTTTATCTTCCAAGCGCACCCCTCCCGGTTACGGAACCCAGCATGTCGCTATTTGAACGAAATCTTGCCGAACATCTCGCATTGTTTTCAGAACTGGGACACTTGGAACCAGTCGTAACCGGTGCCGGCCGGGCCATTGCCAAGGGACTGGCAGCGGGCGGCAAGGTGATGTTCTGCGGCAATGGCGGATCGGCGGCCGATAGTCAGCATCTCGCGGCCGAATTCACCGGACGCTTCGTTGCCGACCGTCGCCCACTCGCCGGACTGGCGCTCAGCACCGACAGCTCCGCACTCACCTGCATTTCGAACGACTATGGCTATGAGCATGTCTTCACGCGCCAGGTGCAGGCACTTGGAAAAGAAGGCGATTGTCTGGTCGGCATCTCGACCTCGGGCAATTCGCCCAACATCGTCAACGCCTTCATCCATGCCCGGTCCGCCGGCATCGTCACAATCGGCCTGCTAGGCCGCGACGGCGGCGCGTTGGCGTCGCTGTCCGACATTGCGATCATCGTGCCTAGCGCAGTGACCGCGCGCATCCAGGAAGCGCATATCCTGATCGGGCATAGCTTGTGTGGGATGGCGGAAGAAATGCTTGATCTGCTGCCCTAGGCTTTCACCCCAGCAACCGATCGACATAGTTCGCCACGCCCTGTTCGACGGCCATGAACGGCTCGCCATAGCCGGCCGAGCGAAGGCGCGTGATATCAGCTTCGGTGAAGCTCTGATATTTTCCCTTCAGGGCTTCGGGAAAATCGACATATTCGACAAAGCCCTGCGCCACCTGTTCCGAAAGCGACAACGCCGGCTGCCCGTCACGGGCGCGAATGCCGTTCACCACGGCATGGGCGATATCGTTGAACGGCTGCGCCTTGCCAGTGCCAAGATTGTAAATGTCTGAAACGTCCGGGTGATCGAGAAACCACAGCTTCACTTTGACAAGATCGGCGACGTGGATGAAATCGCGGCTCTGCTCGCCGGCATTCCAGCCCCCATAATCGCCGAACAGCCGGACCTTCCCCTCGGCTCGAAACTGATTGACATGATGGAAGGCGACCGAAGCCATTCGATCCTTGTGCGCCTCGCCGGGACCATAGACATTGAAATAGCGAAAGCCGGCCACCTGCATCGGCAGGTCCGCCATGCGCTGCCTGACGATATTGTCGAACAGTAATTTCGAATAACCATAGACATTCAGTGGCGCTTCGAACGCCGGATCTTCTCGAAAGACGTTCGATGCACCGTAAACTGCGGCGGAGGAGGCGTAGAGCAGCCGCGTGCCACGACGCGTGCAAGCATCCAGTAGATCGACCGAACAGCGATAATTGGTTTCCATCATATAGCGGCCGTCCTGTTCCATCGTGTCGGAACAGGCGCCTTCATGGAACACAACCTCGACCGGATCGAACGCACCGGCGGCGAAGCGGGTATAGAAATCGGAACGATCGAGATAATCGCTGATCTTCAGGTTTCTGAGGTTCAGGAACTTGCGGCTGTCGGTCATATCATCGACTGCGATGATATCGGTGATACCGCGATCGTTGAGACCTGCGACGACATTGGAACCGATAAAGCCGGCGGCTCCGGTGACCACAACCCTCATCCGAAGACCTCCTCATAGGAAACGGTCGAGGTGCCGAACTTGGCGACCACCGCCGCAGCGGCGCGATTGGCGGTGATCACCGCGTCACGCAGATCATGTCCGGCCGCCAGCATCGCACCGATCACGGCGATCACCGTATCACCCGCGCCGGTGACATCGAACACCTCACGCGCCTCGGCCTCGATCCGCAAATGGCCCCTATTGTCGAACAGCGACATGCCTTCCTCCGACCGGGTGACGAGCAAGGCGTCCAGTCCCAACGCTGTGCGCAACGCATGCGCGCGTTCCTCGAACATGGCCTCGTCGGTCCAGGCCCCTACGACGCGCGCCAGCTCCTGCCGGTTCGGCGTCACGACCGTCGCTCCGCGATAAGGCGTGAAATCACTACCTTTGGGGTCCACCAAGGTCGGCACGCCATGGTCGCGCGCGACGGCGATCATCCGGGCAACATGTGCCAGCCCGCCCTTGCCGTAATCGGAGAAGATCACAGCTCCCTGTTCCGGCGCGCGACGCTCGAACTCCAGGAACAGATTGGCAAGTTGCTCGTCAACGGGCGATTCCTCGAAATCGATCCGAATGAGTTGCTGGCCTCGGCCAGACACGCGAAGCTTGACGGTCGTGGCCAGCCGCTGATCGCATTGCAACACATGGTCAATATTCGCATCGACAAGCAGCGCGCGCAGCCGGTGCGCGTCTGAATCGTCGCCAGTCACGCTCAACAGGCACGGCCGTGCCCCGAAGGCGCCGATGTTGAGCGCAACATTGGCCGCGCCGCCAAGCCGATATTCCTCGCGCCGGACATGCACGACCGGAACCGGCGCCTCGGGCGAGATGCGATCGACATCGCCGAACCAGTACCGATCGAGCATGATGTCCCCAACGACGAGCGCGCGAGCGCCGGCGAGCCGGGCGCGGTCGGGCGCCTTCACGCCCGGAGGAGATGGCAAACGGTTCATTCCACGTCCAAAAACCGGGCGAGCGGTATGTCCAGCGCAGCACCGAACAGAGCCCAGCGATCATGCACAAGGCTCGAGCGTGGCAGCCAGAAGATATTCTCTTTCGGAGAGAGCACGAAAACCCGCCGCCCAGCACGCTCCGCGAGATGCACTGGCAGGCTGTCCGCACCGATCACCGATCCCACCGAGCCGATTGCCGCGATCAGCGCCTCGAAGCATCTCGGCACGCCTTCGAAGGGAAGACCCGAGCGCTCGAGATCGGGACGCTCGCCTTCGAGCAGGAAAAGCCGGGCGCACCGGCCACTTCGCGCGGCGGCGGCGAGCACCGTGCGAACCAGTTCCTCCGGCAGATTCTTGGCAGCGACGCGGCTGCCTGGAAACAGGCCGATAATCGCACCATCGCCCTTCGATGCGGCCTCGCCGGGTACGGGCTGCGCGCGCGCGATTCCCCTTGAGGCAAGAAAATCGTCATAGGCTGCGTATATATTCCCGGCCGGCGACAGGGTTTCCACGCCGGAGGGGAAGCCGAGCCAACGCGCGCGCCAGCCATCCTTGTCTAGTATCAACGCGGCATCGGGGTCACGCACCTGGCGAACTGCGCGTCGCAATCCGATCGCGCTCCCGATCGCCGCACATATGCCCGCTCGCCGAACGTCGAAGAGCGCCGGCACGCCTTGCTCTGCATTGCCAAGGAATGTGATGTCACACGCCGGGGCCAAAGCCGATGCTAATGGCCGCAAATGATCGGCTGCCAGGATCGAAAGCCCCGCCCGATCGGCAGGGGCGACCCGCTCGAGCGAGGTCGCGGCGATCACGAAATCGCCAAACGCCTTCACCGACAGGAATTGCATCGTGCGACGCCCATTCATCACGACAAGGCCGTCCCGGTCACGATCCGGCGACGATGGCTCGCTTGATAATGGAAACCGGCAATGAGCAGGAAGACAGTAAACGACTGCACCGACAGCTTGATCGCGGGAATGATGCCGTCACGCCAATGCGGGATGAATATGACGAGCGCCACGATATAGACGCCGAAGCGCAGGGGCAGAATTCCTGCCTTCAACCCTTCGTCCCAAACGGGCTCGAAACTCATCGTCCGCTGGAACAGGAAACCGAGCAAACTATAGACGGCAGCGACGGCGACCAGCCCCCCTTGCAACACGACCTCGGCCAGGAAGGAGGTCGCGCCAAGCGGCGAGACGCCCCGCAGCGCCAGATCTCCCTGATAGACCAGCGCATCCTTCCCTTCCCACAGGAAACGGGGAATGAAGGCCAGCAAGGCGGTAAGGAAACGACCGCCATGCTCATAACCTACGGTCAGCGTTTGAAGGCGCTCCTCGATGCCGGGAAGCGAGTGACCGGCATACACTCCTTCCGTAAAGGTGTAGTAAAGGAGGTTGAACCACGAGAAGCTGTCCGAAACACGTAACACCGAAACCACGATGAGCATGAGCAGCCCTCCCGCGGCCAGAGCCATGCGCGACGTCGGCTTACGAAGCCACTGACGCGAAGCTGCGAGCAAAATTCCAGCCGGCAACAGCGCGCTGACAACCTCAAGCCGCTTGGCGCGCACCGCGAGAACAAAGACCAGGATCAGCAGCGCGAGCGCGATGAATGTCTTCAGCGGCACTCGCCCCCACCGCTCGCCGAGAATGAGCGCAAGCAAAATGGTGAAACCAAGCGCCTCAATCGACGAGTAAATGATCGCATTGCCAAGCGTTGCTAACGGGGTGTAATATTCCGACGCATAGCCGCTGAAGAACTCCGCGAATCCGAAGAAATAGATACCCAGCGGAAACAGCGTGAACAACCCCATGAACCACAACATGACCCGCGTTTCGGTGCCGGTACTCAAACGAAAACTCATGGTAAAACGCGGAATTCCGCGGAATCCGGCGAGTATACGTCCCCCCTCCATGCTGACCAGCGCGAGCACGACATAGCGCATCGACATCAACGCCAGCCCCGGATCCGCCGCGGCCGGATGCAGGAACGCCAGCCCGTGTGGATTGATCGACAAAAAGCCGAGCACGGCCAGCGGCACAGCATAATAAACGATTGATAACGTTGCGAAGTCTGCCAATGGCAGGAAGCGCGCAGTCAGCAGATTGCGCACGGATCGTGCGGTGAATCCAAGCGCTGTCGCCAGCAATATCCAGAATTCGACCGCCACCGGCCGCCCTTAGCGCCCGTCCCGTAGCCAGGCGTCGTACATCGACTCCAGCCCTTCGTGCAGTGGAGTAAAGCGGTCAAACCCGCTATCGGCGAGCCGCGAATTGTCCATCAGCTTGCGTGGGGTGCCATCGGGCTTATCGGCATCAAAGCGCAGACGTCCCTTGAATCCGACCACCTCGGCGATCAAACGGGCCAGATCGGCCACGCTGGTTTCCTGTGACGATCCAACATTGACCAGTCCGCCCCGATCCCAATGGCGCATCAGATGAACACAAGCGTCTCCCAGATCGTCCGCAAAGACGAGTTCGCGCAGCGGCGTGCCGGTTCCCCAGATCACCACCTCGTCAGCGCCGGTCGATCGCGCCTCGTGCATCCGGCGCATCATGCCCGCGACGAGGTGGCTCGTCACCGGATCGAAATTGTCCCCGATGCCATAGACGTTGCTCGGCATGATCGAGAAGGCGTCGAAACCATATTGAGCACGATAGGCATCGCACATCGTCACGCCGGCGATTTTTGCTACCGCATAGGGCAGGTTGGTCGGCTCAAGCGGGCCGGTCAGCAGGTAGTCCTCCCGGATCGGCTGCAATGCCTCGCGCGGATAGATGCAACTGGAACCGAGAAATAGCAGCTTGCGCGCACCCGCACGATAAGCCGCATCAATGACATTTACCTCTATCTCGAGATTCTCGCGGATGAAATCCGCTCCGTAGGTCTGGTTGGCGACGATCCCCCCTACCTTTGCGGCCGCCAGGAACACCCATTCGGGCCGCTCTGCCTCGAAGAAGGCCCGGACTTGCGCGCGGTCGCGCAGGTCGCATTCGACCCGAGTGCGCACGATCGGCTCGGGCAGACCAGCCCGCGCAAGTGCACGGAGAATCGCCCCGCCGACCATGCCGCGATGACCGGCCACGAAGATTCGGCTCACCTCGGTCACAGCAATGCATTCTCCCCGGCCGGCGCATGGTCCATATACCAGGCGATTGTCCGGCGCAGGCCCTCATCAAGCGTCACCTTGGGTTCATAGCCGATCGCACGCATCTTGCCGATGTCCGGACAACGGCGCGGAGTTCCTCCTTCCATCGCCGGCCCCGGACGCACCTCAAGCGCCAAGCCCAATCCAGCGATGATACGCGCGACAAGGTCGCGTATCGACACTTCTTCCATCGATCCGATATGATAGACTTCGCGATTGCCGCCAGCGGCATGCATCGTCACGATGCCGTCAACGATATCATCGACATAGCAGAAGGCGCGCGTCTCGGTTCCATCCCCCTGGATTTCGAGTGCTTCGTGAGCGGCTGCCGCCGCGCGCGCCTTGCCGATTAGCTGGGGAATAACGTGCTTCCAGCCCATATCCGGGCCATAGACATTGTGCGGGCGGAAGACCTGGACCTGCCGGAACACGTCCTTGCCGTAGTTGAAGGCGATCAGTTCGCTGATCAGCTTCGATCCACCGTAGGAATAGCGTGGATTGAGCGAATCCGGGATCACCATCGGCACCGTCTCGTCGGTGGGCACTATCGCCGGCGTCTGATAGACTTCGGCAGACGAGGCGATGACGATATCCGGCACCCCGGCACGGCGTGCCGCGTCCATTACGGCGAGGGCGCCGCGTACTCCGACATCAAGAACGAGTTCGGGCCGGTTGTAGAAATTTTCAGTGCCGTTAATCGCGGCAAGGTGGAAAACGACCTCGACGCCGGACAACGCCTGGTGCAGCGCATCCGCATCCCGCACGTCGCAACGCTCGGCCTGGATACCGGCCTGGCCCGCGATCCGCGTCGGCTCGCCACGCAGGAAGTTATCAATAGCAACGACTATATGGCCATCATCCGCCAGCCGCCGGCTCAGATAGGCGCCGATAAAGCCAGCCGCGCCGGTGACTGCAACCTTCATGCCCCCCATCCCACCAAACCGCCAACAGTGAAATAACGCTGCTTCAGCACCGCAGCGCTCTCATGGCCGAAATGATTCCAATAATCATAAACGAAGCCATCGGGGGCCAGCCTAGCGACGATATGTTCAAACGTCGTCCGGCGGTATGCGGGGTGATTATTGGTGACTAGCATTATATCGGCGTCCAGCGCCGCATCTGTCAGCGAGGCGGTGGGAACAAGGCCGAGATCAAGCGCGCGGATGTTCGCGTCCGACACCGCCGGATCGAATACGGCAAGCGGCGCCGCATAACCCTCGCCACGGATCGCCTTGATGACAGCCAGCGCCATCGACCCACGCAGATCGTCGGTTTCGGGCACGCCCTTGAAAGCCAGCCCCGCCAGGGCCACCCGCACTGGCCGGCGACCAGCGCGGCGTTCGAACAGCGCGAACGCCTGCCGCACGGTTTCTTCGGGCTGACGTTCGTTGACCAGCCGCGCCGCGCCGGTGATCTCCAGATCAACGCCGCGCAAACGCAACGAATGGCGCAGGATGTGGGGATCCTTTTCCAGACACGGCCCGCCGACCAGACCGGGAAGCGCAACATTGGTCCGGACATAGCCGAGCTTCCCCGATCCGATAACTTCGACGGCGTTGATGCCGATCGCATCGCAAGCCCGTGCAACCTCGTTGGCGAAGGCGAAACGGACGTCGCGGAACGTATTATCGACCAGCTTGATCATCTCGGCGGCTTCCGGCGTCGAAACCCGCACCACCGAACTGGTCAGCGCACCGAAAAGCGCGCCCGCCCGCGCGGCCGCCTCTTCGTCCAATCCGCCGACGATCTGCGGCAGCGAGCCGATCTCGCGCAGAGCGTCACCCTCCAGCGTCCGCTCGGGACACATGGCGACGAACGCGCGCTTGCCCGAAGCCTCCAGTACCCTTGCGACCACCTCACGCGTAGTGCCGATCTGGACGGTCGAACGCAGGACAACCAGCGCGTCGTCCCGCATGTGCGCGGCAACCTCGTTCGCCGCGTGGCGGACCATATCGAGCCGTGGAACGCCGTTTGCGTCGAGCGGCGTGCCGACGGTGATGATATAGCTGTCACAGGCCGGTATGTCAGCGAACGAAGTGGCCGCACGCAACTGACCGCGCTCGACGAGCGCCGCCAGTACGTCCCCCAGCCCTTCCTCGGAAAAATGCGGTGTGCCGGCATTGGTAAGGGCGACGACATCGTCTCGTCGCTCGATGCCGAAAACGGTCATGCCACGCTGCGCCATGGCGACGGCCAGGGTCAGGCCGACATAACCCAGGCCTACAATCGCAACATTCTGGGAGTCCAAAACAATATACCCCGTGAAATTGGCAGCCCGATTAACCGGTCGCCCCCCAAAAGACAATGAGCGCCACGTCAGCCGAACGTCGATGTCTCCAACCCGATTAGCCGCCATCCTGCGACGGAGGCTGCGATCAGAATCGCGCGATTGGGCAGCGGGCGCAGTGCAACGTTCAGCGTCGTGGCAGCAGGACCGATGAGGTGCTGTACCATCGGCGCTTCCCCGCCATCGTCGCTGACGATGACCTCTTCGACGATATGCCGCCCCCCCGGGTCGCTAAGTCGTGCGACGATGCGCCACGTCGCGCCCGGCCAGGACGGGACAGACCAGCCATCGCGACCCATCGCGAATCCGGCGACATCGCGCACCCGCATCTCGCCCGCAGCTCGGTCGACGGCAAGCAGTGGTTCGCGGCAGTTCTCGACGATGCCGCCTGTGATCGCCAGCCGCGCGCCGGGGCCGGCCGCCGCCACGACACCGCCCAGATTGCGGAACTCGCACGCATCGAAACGGAAACGGCTCTCCAGCCCGGTTCTGACACAATTCGACGTTTTGGCCTGATTATAGACGGGGTTGGTCGCCAGCGCGTCGAATATGCAACCGTTGAAGGTAAGCGCGACATTGCGTCCGGCCCCATGGTCGATCGCGAAACCGGACCAATTGCGGAACTGGCAACCGGTGAACAGCGCGTCCACGTCCGACGCTCGGCTCTGGACATAACCGGAAAAGGTATCGAACTGTTCGTTCTGGAGGAACGAGCAGCCCGTGAAGGTCATGCCGCGCAATGACCGCCCTCCCTCCGTGAAGAGGACCGCCGCATAACGGCTATAGCAGAAGAGGCTGTTGGCGATCGCAATATCGGCACATGCCTCGATCGCGGTCACCGCATAATTGGCGAGATAGGTGTAAAACCCGCCGACCAGCACGTTCTGGGCATGGTCGAAAACGATACCGTTGAGCGCTTGGTCGATGATGACATCGCGGACTATTCCGTCGGCCCCCTGGATGTGGATGCCGGTTCCGACCGCCGTCAGGAACAGATTCTCGATCGAGAAACCCTCCGCGCGGACTGCGATAAACGGTGCGCGCGGCGCAGAACCGAGCGCGCGGAAGCCGCTGATCCTGACCGGCGCACCGCCCGGATCATTCTCGCTTGCTCCCTGTGCGCGACCCAGCACGAATGTCGATTCTGACACCCGCCGTGCATCGAACTGGGTTGCATAACCCGATCCGGCCAGATCCTGTCCTTTGCGGATATGAACGGTGCCGGCGATCCGGTAGCGCCCGGGCGGGACGATGATGCGCCGTTCCAGTGCGGGCGACCAGGGGGCGGCAGCGTCGGTCGCGCGGTTGAAGGCTGCGGTATCGTCGGTCGTGCCGTCGCCCGTCGCCCCCATGTCGCGCACGTTGATCTCGGGCACCGCGCCCCTGGTCGGCGTACCGCGCGCGTGCAGCGCGACGGCACCGCTCGCGACGCCCCCCACGGCACCAGCGCCCAGGCCGATCAGGAAACGCCGCCGCTGGCCGCCCCGGTCGGTCATTCGCTGCCCGGCACGGATGAAAAACGCACCCGACCGCGCGCCAGAAACACCCGCAATGCATCGAACACATCTCGCGTGGCGACGATCGCCGCCACAAGCGTTAGCATCCCGACTAGAGCGAGGCAGATGAAGCCGCCGATCCGATTCAGCACAATATCGGACAAGGCGATACGCAACGTGATGCAGACCGTGAACGCCGCCGCCACCGCCGGCACCGTGTCCCGGACATACCAGTTCCGTAACAAGCCACTCAGATGTCGTCTGTGCAACAGCGCCAGTCCGATCGTCACAAAACCCGCATTGATCGCCAGCCAGGTTGCGGCCGCCGCCAGCGCACCATAGCGCGGCACCAGAACCAGCAATGCGACGATCAGAATCGCCGCTGCCACGATATTCGCCCGCAACGGAAAGCGCGTCTCCCCTACCGCCAAAAGGCCAAAATAGGGAATCTGCATCAGCGCATTGAGAAAGGTGCCGCCCGCCAGCGCCGCCAGCAGCGGGCCGGTTTTAGCGGCGAGCGCGGGATCGTCTGTCCATATCCGAGCGATGAGGCTCGCGAACACGCATAGCACCGCGGCGACACTGCCGGCAGCAACGGCAACGAGCTGCGCCCCGCGATGATAGGTTTCCTCGAATGCCCGCCCGTCGCCGGCCGCGATGCTGCGCACCAATCGCGGATAGGCACCCTGCACGATCGGCCCAGTCATCGCCACCAGCACGGAGCACATGGTGACAGCCAACGTATAGAAACCGAATTCAGCCATCGGCAGGAGGCGCGTCAGGATCACCTTGTCGGCCTGCGTCAGGATGAGAGCGGTCAGGTTGATCCCGATCATGCCCAGCGCGAACGCCTTGATCTCGGCAAGCGCCGAGGGAGAAAAGCGGGCGGCCCGGCCACCAGGCGGCACCGCCCTGCCGAGCTTGACCCGGAGCAACACGACCGACACGGCGGAAACCAGCAAATGCCAGCCGAAGAAGGCGACGATCGAAGGTTGCCACAGCAGGATTACCAACGCCGCCCCACCGAAGCGCGCGGTGGTGGCGATGACATTGAAGGCGTTAAACCAGACCTGATGCTCCAGCCCATAAAGCGCGCTGCGGTAGATCGCCTCCCAGAAGCGCAGGCCGACAACCACGCCCATGATCTGAATCGCCAGAGCGACTTCAGCGGGCGGTAGACTTGTTCTGAGCCAGTCCGTCGCAATATAATTGGCCGCCATGAGCAGGATGAGCGCCGCAAGCCCGCCAATAATGGCGCAGATGATCTCAACCGAGCGCAGCAGGTCGCGAATCCATGTCGGCGTCGCCAGCCCGCCGGCGAAGCGTGCCATTTCGCGCTGCAGCGTCGGTGTCATGCCGAGATCGAGCAACGCGAGCCACGCCTGAAGCGCCGCAAAGATGCCGACAAGCGCATAGCTTTCGATGCCGAGCGCCGTGACATAGACCGGTACGAACACCAGATTCATCGCCACCGACCAGCCTTGGCCGACATAATTGGCGATGATATTGTTGCGTACGCTCACGAGAACAAAGCCTAAGGCTTTCTGTCGTCTAGGGAGATCAGCGAGGTTGGACCGACAAAAAACACGCCATCGCCCATTTTCTGTCGCTCCTTCCCGCTCCACCGCAGGCAATAAGAGGTGGCGGTCGCCCCTATGTCGTCGAACTCTGGCATTATGGACCGACGCATAGCTCCACCGCCCTACTTGGTGGCGCGGAGGGATACCAGTCCTTCACAGTTGGTGTCTCCGCTCTAAAAAATCACGCCACGGCTCACTCCGTCCACCGATATGCGCGCGCGCGTCATCCGCGACATTCGCCAGCAGGTCGAGCACGGTGACATAAGGCGTGAAACCCTCGAACCGCTGCAGCCAAGGCATCACATCATAGCACATATATTCGACTGCTATCCCGGCCTGGTCGAATAATGGGTGATCAAGATAATTGGCTGCGCCATGCCCGGTCAGGTAACGGCTTCCACCTACTGCCTGAACCAGTTCAAGCACGCGCCGTGAAGACGTGGTGCTCAACCCCATCGTGCTCGATCGCATGATCCGGGACGGCAGGATGTCCATCCGCCGCGCCGGCTCCTCCGCGCTGGCAATCAAGACGTCAACCAGCCGTTCATGCGATAATGCCGCATCGAACGCATCGAGCGCTAACGGCAGATGGGGCGCGCCCGCAAGCTGTTGCCGAAGCAGATCGCGATGTCCGCAACGCCAGCGCGCCTCAGCCGCTTCCAGCGCCGCGATCTGCTGAAATGCGCCTTTGCCGACCAACGGAATCGACATCCATTTGCTACCGCTAGCGGTACGAATCTGGACGCGATTGGTGAAACTGCCTTTCGAGAATTGGGCGTCGTCGAGCCAAATGAAAACATCTGCCCGGGCCATCTGTCCCATGAACCCCGCCCAGGGGAAATACATCGGCTGCGAAATAACAACGGTAGTCATGCCATTAGCAGCTTTTCCATCGAAACAACGTCCCAACAACGCGCGCCATCATCATAATGCGCCTTGAGCGTTCCAATATCGCGGAAATCAAGACCCCGATATAGCATTAACGCGGCCACATTATCTGCACGTATCTCACACAATAATTTGCGAAGACCTTTTGCGCGTACGATATCGAATAGCGCAAGCATCGTGGCTTTCCCTACCCCCATGCCGCGCGCAGCGCGATGTAGTCCGATCCCGAAATGGGCATAGCAATCAAGACGATGCCATCCGGTTATCTGGACGAAGCCGATGCAGATTCCCTTTCGCTCCACGACAAGGAACAGCCCCGAGGAATCAGCAACCCGCCGCGCCACCCATGTTTCCGTATCGTCACCCGTACGCGCTTCAGGGTGGCTGAGCAGCAGTGCTTGCATCGCCATATCATTGCGAATTTCGCGCAGAATAGGGAGGTCCCCGGGAGCGAACGGACGCAGCGCGATGGACGTGACTGTTTGCACCTGTTCAGACCTATCCGGATCACTTGCCTATGCCGATTGTTGCTTGCAAGCGTCAATATGTTAGTCGCTTCATCCCCGTCCATCGGAAAAGGGTTATCGACGTGAGCGCGCTTTCGGCAGCGATGCCACCCCGAATGAGCATTGTCCTGCCCACGCGCGAGCGGGGTTATTATCTCGAATATGCCCTGCGATCCTGCGCTCGCAGCCGGGTCGATTCGCTAGAAATCCTCGTCATCGATAATGCAAGTACCGACAATACTGGCGAAATTGTCGCGCGCTGCGCTGATCCGCGGATACGCTATATACGCAACGATCGTCGTCTAAGCATGCATGACAATTTCGAGCGCGGGTTGGAAGAGGCGCGTGGCGACATCATCTGCATGTTGGGGGATGACGATGCCATCTTGCCCAGCGCGCCCGAAATGGTGCTCGGCTGGATGGAAGGACCGGAAATCTCGGCAGCAGCTTGTCATCGCGCTTATTATGGCTGGCCCGATCTGCAATCAGGCCGAAGCGGTATGGCGCTCGTTCCCCGACGCGCTGACAAGCAAATATTGTCGAGCCGCAATGAGTTGAGCACTCTGCTCTATCATGCCGATTATTATCGTTTGCCATGCTTGTATCATGGCTTTGTCCGTCG
>Ga0180218_1000523_pt1 | contig 33774 bp, 28 predicted proteins | sample eDN3rd37CKraftBY_FD_151334 | JGI IMG/M metagenome (GOLD analysis project Ga0180218, IMG submission 151334) | Enriched backyard soil microbial communities from Emeryville, California, USA - eDNA 3rd pass 37_C Kraft BY (version 2) (version 2) | ecosystem: Environmental > Terrestrial > Soil >... | reverse complement strand
GACCGGCGGCCCCGCGCTCGTCAGCGCCGTCGCGCGCGGCGACACCGAGGTCTATGAAATCAATGCCGATGGCGTGCGCCAGATCATCAATCTCGTCCCCACGCTTGGCGACACCATCCTTCAGGCCTTCATCGCCCGGCGGCAACTCCTGCGCGAGTCTGACAATTTCACAGGTATCCGCGTGATCGGATCACGCTATTCGAGCGATACCTTCCGCGTGCGCGAGTTCCTGGCCAAGAACCGGCTCCCCTTCACGTGGCTGGATCTTGAGTCCAACCCGGGCGTCACGCAGCTCCTTAAGCAGTTTGGAGTGAGCGAAACCGACACGCCCGTTGTGACGTGGGGGCGCAAGCTGAGCTTGCGCAACCCTTCGGATAGGGAGCTCGCCGAGGCGCTCGGCATACGCCGCCCGCTCAACCAGACGACATACGATCTGATTGTGGTGGGCGCCGGACCGGCTGGCCTCGCTGCGGCCGTCTATGCGGCCTCGGAAGGCCTGAACATGGTGGTGCTGGAAAGCGCGGGGTCGGGGGGCCAAGCCGGCCGCAGCATGCGCATTGAGAACTACCTCGGGTTCCCCACGGGAATCTCCGGTAGCGAACTCGCCGAACGCGCAGCGGTTCAAGCCACCAAATTTGGGGCACGCATCGCGCTCCCGACACCGGTCACTCGCCTGACATTCGACGGCGCGTACCCGACGCTGCACGTCGACGGTGGTGAAACCCTCACCGCCAAATGCATTCTAATTGCCACTGGAGCGGACTATCGCAGGCTTCCCGCCGAAGGCTGCGAACGCTACGAGGGCTGCGGTGTCTACCACGCGGCCACGCTTAACGAGGCACCGTTGTGCCGCAACGCGGAGGCCGTGGTGATTGGCGGCGGCAACTCTGCCGGGCAGGCTGCGGTCTTCCTCTCCACCATCGCCCGCAAGGTCTATCTCATCATTCGCGGGAACAACCTCTATGCCGGCATGTCTGCCTACCTCGCTCGGCGCATCGAGCAGACGCCCAACATCGCGGTGCTCTTAAACACCACGGTCCGCGCGATGCGGGGCGGCGATCACCTGAGTGAAATCGAGATCGTGAACAACGAGACGGGGGCGGCGGAAACGATATCGACTGCAGCGGTTTTCAGCTTCATCGGGGCCGAACCGCGCACCAACTGGCTTCCGGCGGAAATCGAGAAGGACGCCAAGCAATTCGTAAGGACAGGAGAGGCCGTGGCACGCTCTTCCCATTGGGCCGCCAAGCGAGAGCCCTACCTGCTCGAGACTAGCCGGGCCGGAGTGTTCGCAGCTGGAGATGTCCGATCAGACTCGATCAAGCGGGTAGCCTCGGCGGTGGGCGAAGGGGCTATGGCAGTGAAGTATGTGCATGAGTACTTGAAGGGAATGTGATGCGCCGTGGCCAAGCACTTGTCGGGACATTGCCTGGCTGCCGCGCGCATGATCGAGTGCATCGCAATGCGATGCGGCCGGCAGCATTCAACCTAAGTGAACCCGCTTGAACAAACGCTTTGCGGACTTTGTTCTGGCGCGCTGCCTGGGCTTGCGAACGAAAGCGCCCGGGCGTAGCGATCCGCACGCTCCCATCACATCGGCTTCTGTTTGGCGTCGTCGCCGTTGGGGCGGAGGGGCAGCTCGTCCGTCCGCGTCGCCGGTTTATACATCGTCAGCGCCTCCTGTACGGTCGTCAGGAACTGCGCGGGGAAGATGATCGTCGAATTTCGCTCGGTGGAAATTTCAGCCATCGTCTGGAGCGTTCTAAGCTGCAGCGCGACGGGGTGCTGAGCGATGATGTCTGCCGCCTCGCCGAGTTTGACGGACGCCTGAAGTTCGCCTTCTGCGGCGACGATTTTGGCGCGGCGCTCGCGTTCGGCCTCCGCTTCCTTCGCCATTGCGCGCTGCATGTTCTCAGGCAGCACGATGTCCTTGATCTCAACCGCGGTGACTTGCGTGCCCCAGGGCTCGGTGTGGGTGTCGATGACGTTCTTGATCTGCTCGTTGATGTCAGACGTTTGCGCGAGCAGCTGGTCGAGCGAGAAACGGCCGACGACGTTGCGCACGGTCGTCTGGCTGATCTGATTGACGGCGTCGTAGACATTCTCGATCGCCATCACCGATTTTTCCGGATCGCGAATATGGTAATAGGCGACGGCCGCGATATCGATCGAGACGTTGTCCTTGGTAATGATTTTCTGAGATGCAATTTGCATCGTGACCGTGCGCAGCGAAACGCGCACCATCGTTTGAAACGGCGTGAGTAGGAAGATTAGTCCCGGTCCGCGCACGCCCGTGAATTTGCCGAGGGCGAAAATGACCGCGCGTTCGTATTGGCGAATAATTCTTATGCAGACAAAAACGTAAATCAGCAAAACGACGGCGAGGATTGGTCCGAGCATGTTCCCATCTCCTGCAATGCGGAGGCTCGCATCCTAAATACCGATTTTGTTTGCATGCGGATGGGCTTGAATTGTTTGCATCTGCTCCGACCTAACGTTGGATTTATGGAGGCAAAGCCATGTCGCGATTGCTCGCAGTAGCTGCCGCTTTGGTGCCGTTTGCAACCCTTATTCCGGCAACAGCACATGCCTTGGCCGAAGCCGCAGAGCTGGAGGCGGCGCGGGCGAACGCGCGGGCCGGCGGGCCCGTGAGCGAACGCGACGCTGAGCTGCTTCGGCGATACGGCTGCTCCAGCGGTACGGTCAACCCGGTGTGCCCCGGGCAGCGTTACCGGCCGTACAGGGGCAAGCGCTACCGGCCCTACCAACCGTACTGAGTGTTCAATTTGTTTTGCGACATGCGGCCGTTCCGGTTGCCAGGGACTTGGGGCGCGAAACTTCGCGTCCAATCACAGGGCTGCGCAATAACTCCGCGAAATGACGAACTGTCTGCTGCGTATTTCCAACATGAATGCCAGATGAATAAGCGGCGGTATTATCACCCGCAATTGGCGGCTTATAGCCTCTTACGATCATTCAATTCGCTCACCAACTTTAAACACGTCGGTGTTTTAAGAAACGTTGAAACCAAATCCGCACCTGAGGTGTTGGGTCGGTATCAGCGCGGCGGGAGTATCCCGCCAGAAACGGAGTACAGTAATGAGAAAATTCATCGGTCTTGCCGCGGCGCTGGCATCTGCTTTGCCGCTCGCAACGTTCGCAACCACTGCCGACGCCGGTCCTGGCCGCCATGCGCGCGGTGGACATGGCCATCATTATGCTCATGGCGGTTACGGGCGCCATCACGGCCGTCACCATGGCCGCGGCTACTGGCGTAACGGCCGCTGGATCGCGCTCGGCGTTGGCGCCGCGATCGCGGGTGCCGCTGCTGCAAGCGCTTACGACGACTGCTATTGGCGCCACGGCCGCCGCTACTGCTACTAAGCGGTATTCTGACCTCATCAGAAGGCCCGGTCTCGCAAGAGGCCGGGCTTTTTTTGCGCGCTTGCTTTTGCGCGAATGACAGCCGCACAAGCGAATTCCCGGACCCACGAGTTTTGCACAGGCCTGCTGTGGACACTTGCATTTATGTGGGAATCAGCTCCGCCACGGTGGTGGAGCCGGGCCGGCTATGCTGCTTTAGGGCCAGCTAGTTTGGAGCTTGTGTCATGTTCAGTTCGACGGCCCTAAAGATCCTTGGATCTGTTGTCCTTATCGCATGCGCCAGTAGCAGTTCCACGAGCTTGCCGGCAAAGCCCAGCCAAGCATACAGCGAAGACAATCCCGTCGCCCTCGACAGCACATCACTGCTGGTGGCAACGCTCCAGAACGGCGAGATCGAGACGCAGTGGATGCCGCGTGACGTCTGCGAGCATGTCGTTTCGGCCGTGCTCGCCGGCAATACGGTCGCGGGCGTGCGGGCGGACGGCGTGAAGGTCTATATTGCGCAGGCCAATTGCAGCACGCGGCGTGTGCCCGTCATGGCGGCGAAAACGGCGTCCAGCGTTCAGGCAAACCTGAACTAACGGACTGAACCAACTGACGGGCCTTCAGGCTGCATTCTGCTCCGCCGCCTGCGAAGCGCGGAAAATTTCGCGGACCGTTTCTGCCGGCTGTGGCCGGTGGAACAGGTAACCCTGCGTCAGGGTGCAACCGTAATCCTTGACGATCTCGAACTGCTCGACGGTCTCGACTCCCTCTGCCGTCGTGCGCATGCCGAGCGTGCGCGCCAGCTCAACAATGGTCGACAGGATGGCGCGCGCTTCCATCGAGACTGCGAGGTCGCGGACGAAAGAGCGGTCGATCTTGATCTTTTGGAACGGGACCTTCGTCAAAGAACTGAGCGAGGAGTAGCCGGTTCCGAAGTCGTCCATCGCGATCTCGACGCCCAGGTCGCAGACCTGGCGCAGGATGTGGGTTGCGAGCTGGACGTCCTTCATGATCGTCGATTCTGTGACCTCGATGATGAGGCGGTGGCTCGGCAAGCCGGATTCGGCGAGCGCCATTTTGACCGTATCGACGAAGCTTTCGGCCTCGAGCTCGATGGCGCTGACGTTGACCGAGATGCTCGTGTGCTCGGGCCAGTTCATTGCTTCCTTGCAGGCCTGGCGCAGAACTTTCGCGCCCAATTCGGCGATCATGCCGATCTCTTCGGCAATCGGGATGAAGTCCGCCGGGGAGGCGAGGCCGAGACGGGGATGCCGCCAGCGTAGCAAGGCTTCGGCCCCGACGGCTGCCATCGTCTTCACGCAAACGATCGGCTGATAGTAAAGCTCGAACTCGTTGTTGTTGATGGCGTCGCGCACCTCGGTTTCAAGCAGGTTGCGCGCCTTGACCTTGGCGTCGAGCTCGCGTTCGAAGAGGCGGTAGGTGCCGCGCTGATCTTCCTTCGCCGCGTAGAGCGCGAGGTCGGCGAGGCGGAAGAGTTCGATCGGATCGCAGCTGTGGTCAGGCGCCATGGCGATGCCGACGCTGCCGCCGCAGACGACATCCTTGCTGCCGATGCGGACGGGCTCGCTCAGGATGCCGATGAGACGTTGCGCAAGGCGCGTTGCGCTCGACGGGTGGTCGAGATCGACGATGAGGACCGCGAATTCGTCGCCGCCGAGGCGTGCGACGGTATCGGTTTCGCGCAGCGTCTTCTTCAGGCGGTCGGCCATGACCTGCAGCAGCTCGTCGCCGGCGGCGTGGCCGAGCGTGTCGTTCACGACCTTGAAGTTATCGAGATCGACGAGGAGGAGCGCCATGCGGTCGCCGCGCTTGGCGCGCGCCATCGCAAGCTGCATGCGCTCGGCGAGCAGGTGGCGGTTGGGAAGCGATGTCAGCGCGTCGTGGCGCGCCATGTAGGCGGCCTTGCGATCGGCTTTGCGCCGTTCAGTGACGTCGATGGCTGCGATCAGAAGCGCCTCGCGGCCTTCGTGGACGAGCGGCCTGACGTAGACTTCGACCTCCATCGAGCGGCCGTCGCGGCGATAGTGCTTGAAGAGTTGCGGCTCATCGGGCTGACCGGCCTGCTGGCCGTTGCTCTCGAATGGCAGCTGCAGTTCACCATTCTGGATTTCGCGCAGTGACAGTCGCGAGAAGTCGCGGCGGGTATAGCCATAGTGCGAGACGGCGGCGCTGTTGACGGCGAGGATGCCCATGTGATCGCGGCTGACGACGAACATCGGCAGCGGGTTGTTCTCGAACAGGAGCCGGATGGAGGCTTCGCGCTGCTTCATCTCGGTGATGTCGATGCGCAAGCTGATGAGGCCGCCTTCGCTCGTGCGGCATTCCTCGATCAAATAGCAGCGGCCGTCGTCGAGAAGCTGCTCGTGCGGCGCGGCGGGTGTGCGGAGATTTTTGATGCGTTCGGCGAGCCAGGCTTCTTCGCGGCCGAAGGCTTCCGGATACATCTGGCGTTTAAGGCCGATGCGCACGGCCTCTTCGAGGCTGCCGCCGACGACGATGGTGTCGATGGCGCGGTGGTAGATCTGGGCGTACTTCTTGTTCCAGGCAACGTAGCGATTGTCGGCGTCGAGGATCACGATGCCTTCGGGCAGGATCTCGATCGCCTCTTTGAGACGGCTGTGTGCCTTTTCGATTTCCGCCTTCTGGGCAGAAATGGCCTGCTCCTGAGATTGCAAGTGTTCGTTCAGCTGATCGCGCAGCGCGATTTCAGCCGAGAGGCGCTCTTGAAGGCGGGCCTGTGAATCGATCGTTTCAGCCAATGGCATGACGGTGAGAAAGGCGGTCAGGATCATCAGCTGCGTCAGCTGGAAGTCGTTGAAGATCGCGATCTCGGTAGGATGAATGTTGCCACCCAAGCCATAGGCCGAGCAGGCGAGAACGACGGCCGACATCAGCAGCACCGCAGCGGAGGTCACGTTCGGGCCCAAGCGGCAGGCGATCAGCACCAGGATCGGCATGATGAGAAATGTGAGGAAGGGCTGGGAGAGGCCGACGACCAGCACCATCGTGGCCGAAAGCGCGGAGAAGAGAACGTAGCCCTCCCAATCGGCGGCGCCCGATGACGGGGCCAGGCGTGTCTGACGCAAGCGCACGATGGCAGGCGTCACAGTGAGCAGGCCGAGCGTGTCGGAGAAGAGCCAGGACGTGAATACGCGCAGGGCTTGCGGCTCATACGTCATCGCAGCGACAAACGTGGCGACGGCGGCCCCCGAGGCTGCGCCTCCGACGGCGGCAATCGAAAACGATTTGAGGAAGCGGAGATTGCGGAATTCAAATGGCTCGGGCTCGAGCAGCTTTATGATGCTGTAGGCGACATAGACTTCGACGATATTCGAAATCGCGAAGCCGATGTTGGGGCCAATTCCCCGGTCGCATAAGAAATTCGCGATGATGCTGGCAATAAATGTCAGCGCGAGAATTTGATGACGGCGCCAGGGCCGGCGCGCAAGGAGAATGGCTGCAAGCACGATACCGCTGGCTGGCCAGACCGTCGCAATGCCGTCGGCGTTTTGCGTGAAAGCGATGGAGAAGTAGGAGACAACGCCGAAAATGATCGCCACGGAGACGGCCCGGGCGAGGCCATCGTTATCGGCAGCGTAGAAACGCTTCATCGCGGCAATTGAGCGAACGCGCGCCTCCCAAGTCAGCATATCTCGAAGCTTTCATTCCGTTCGGTCCGATGTCAGGACCGATATTCCCCATTTCGAACCTGGCCTCTGATCCGCTCAATTAATGTGCAGAAATGCCAATTAATTCAGCAGTCTGATGCTTTGGGCCGACCACGGAATAAGCTGAGGCTTTTTCATTAATTTTGGGTCAAGGTCGATATTGCGCGGCAATATGGATCCTCAAATTACCCCCCGAATTGTGGTTTTCGCGATTTTCGCCGGAGCCGCCTGCCAGATTGAGCGCTGGAGCGTCGCGCGCATTAAGCCTTCATTATGCATTCGCGGCCGGAAGGGTCAGGTTCGGGTACGCGATTGGCCGGCCGAGAAGTCTTGCGGGCGCGCGAGGTGGCGCACGCCTTGAGCTATGAGCGCATAGCATTTCGCATCTGCAAAAAAGCCTGGGGCTTTGTCGCCTCGTGGGAACAAATTCGCCAACTCGGGCCATTAGTTGTCTTCTGCGATCGCGTTGCCGCGATGCAGCGAAGCTCTACAGGAGAGGGACGTCATGGATGCACGCGTGGAGGCCACTGTTCTCGCGCGGAGAATGCCGGTTCGCCTAACGCCTAATCAGGTCAAGCTCGTGCATTTGGCGCTCGCGATGGGCGGCTTCGCGATCGGCACAACAGAATTCGCGGCCATGAGCCTGTTGCCGTACTACGCGGCAACCTTCGGCATTTCGGAGCCTGAGGGCGGCTATGCCATCAGCGCCTATGCACTGGGCGTCGTCATCGGCGCGCCGGTGATTGCGGTGCTCGCGGCGCGGTGGTCGCGGCGGACGTTGCTGCTGACGCTCATGACGGTCTTTGCGATCTTCAACGTGATGACGGCCTTGGCGCCGACGTTCGGTTCGATGGTCGCGTTCCGCTTTCTGAGCGGGTTGCCGCACGGCGCTTATTTCGGCGTCGCCATGCTCGTTGCCGCTTCTCTCGTTCCTTCCAATGCGCGGACGCAGGCGGTGGGCCGCGTGCTTATGGGATTGACCATTGCGACGGTCGTGGGCGTGCCGGTGGCGACCTGGATCGGGCAGTGGCTCGGCTGGCGTTCGGGATTTGCGATCGTCGGCATCCTCGCCGTGACGACGGTTGCGCTCATCTGGATGCTGGTGCCCCACGATCGGCCCGACAAGAAAGCGAGCATGGTGCGGGAGCTTGGCGCGCTGAAGCGGCCGCTCGTGTGGCTGACGCTCGCCATCGGCGCGATCGGCTATGGCGGTCTCTTTGCGGTCTACACCTATCTCGCCACGACGCTGACGGACGTGACGCACGTTCCCTCGTACGTGGTGCCGATCGTGTTCATGCTGTTCGGCATAGGCATGACGCTCGGCACCTACGTCACCGGCATACTCGCTGATCGGGCCCTGATGCCGACGGTGCTCGGGCTGTTGCTTTGGATCCTGCTCTGGCTGGCCATTTACCCGTTCTCGGTCGGCAACGGTTATGCGGTTGCCGTGGTGGTCTTCATGATCGGTATCGGCGGCGGGCTCGGTACGGCGCTGCAGACGCGGCTGATGGACGTCGCCGGCGATGCGCAGACGCTTGCCGCTGCGCTCAATCACAGCGCCTTCAACGTTGCCAATGCGCTGGGGCCGTGGCTCGGCGGCCTCGCGATTGCGGCCGGTTACGGCTGGAGTTCGACGGGATGGGTGGGCGTGGGCCTCACTATCGGCGGCCTCGTTTTCTGGGCCATTTCGATCGCGGCGGATCCCAAGAGCCTGACAACGACGCCGCCGCACGAACACTGAAAGCGAACAAGCAAGCTTGTTCGTCTTCAGTGCCCGGCGGCGGCCTCGGGGGGAAGCTCTTTCGGCTTGCTCATCAGCAGCGTGAAGAGGGCTGCGATCCCGAAAAGGACCGTCAGCGCGAGAAAGAGATCGGCAAAGGACAGGACGTTCGCCTGCACGCGAACGATTCTCGCGAGCTGCTTCAGGGCAGCGAGATCACCGTCGGCCTGCATGGCGTTGGTGAAGGTCTGCTGCATGGCTGCGAGCTGTTCCTCGGCGGCCTGGTGACCCCAGGCCACCTGCTCGTGCAGGCGCGCGAGATGGAGGTCGAGGCGCTTGTTCAGAAGCGTGTTGATCAGCGCGAGGCCAACGGCGCCGCCCAAGTTGCGCGTGAGATTGAAGAGGCCTGAGGCGTTCTTCAGCTGCTCGGGCGGCAGGGTGCCGAGCGAGAGATTGTTGATCGGCACCATGCACAGCATGAGCGAGGAGCCGCGCAGGATCTGCGGCAGCAGCAGCTCGTAGAAATCCCAATCGGACGTGATGCCGCTCGCAAGGTACGTCCCCAACGCGAAGCCGGTGAAGCCGATCAGCATCATGACGCGCGGATCGAGGACGCTCGACAGGCGGCCGCTCAACGGCGCGGTCAAGAACATCGCGACGCCGGTCACGAACATGGTCTCGCCGATCATCAGGGCATCGTAGCCGCGCACCTGGGCGAGATAGACGGGATAGACGTAGGTCAGCCCGTAGAGGCCGATACCCATCGTGAAGCTGAAAGCGGATCCGAACGCGAAGTTCCGGTCCTTGAAAGCGCGCAATTCGACTATGGGGTATCGCGCGGTCAGCACCCGCCAGAAGAAGACGATGGCGCCGACGACGGTGAGGACGGCGAAGGTTGCGATCGTCTGGTCGTCGAGCCAATCGTAGCGCGGGCCTTCCTCCAGCACGTATTCGAGGGAGCCCAGGAAGAGGGCCATCGAGAACAGACCGACGTAGTCGAAGCGGTTGAACAGCGAATAATCGGGCTTGTCGAAATCGACGAGGAAGTAGACGGCGACGGCGACGCAGATGCCGGGCACGACGTTGATGAGGAACAGCCAGTGCCATGAGAACGCGTCGGTCAGGTAACCGCCGACGGTCGGGCCAATCGTCGGGGCGAGCGTCGCCACCAGGCCGATGATCGGCGAGACGATGTTGCGCTTCGACGGCGGAAAGAGCGTGAAGGCGACGGCGAAGACGCTCGGGATCATGCCGCCGCCGATGAAGCCCTGGAGCGCGCGGAAGGCGATCATCTCGTCGATGCTGGTCGCGGTGGCACATAGCGCGCTTGCCGCCGTGAAGCCGACGGCGGCCGTGAAGAACAGAGTGCGGGTTGAAAGCGCGCGCGCGAGGAAGCCCGAGAGCGGGATCATCACCACCTCGGCGATGAGGTAGGACGTCTGCACCCAGGGGATTTCGTCGGAGCTTGCCGAGAGGCCGGCCTGGATTTCCTGCAGCGACGCGGAGACGATCTGGATGTCCAGGATCGCCATGAACATGCCGAAGACCATCGCAAGGAAGCCCGCGAGCTGGCGCGGCGTTACGCCGATCCACTCGAGCTTTCGGGCTTCATTGGGGGACTGACCGGCCATGCTTCGGGCGCCGCCTTACGGGTTGAACCTTAGTGCAGGGCGGCTTGATGTTGGCCAGCCTCGTGCGGTGTCGTGCGCGTATCGACGCTCACGACGACGGAGAGGCCGGGGCGCAGGCGGCTGTTTGCTTCGCCCGCAGGGATGGCGATGCGGACAGGAACGCGCTGCACGATCTTGGTGAAGTTGCCCGTGGCGTTTTCGGGCGGCAGCAGCGAGAACTGCGAGCCCGACGCCGGCGATACGCCTTCGACGGTGCCCTTCAACTCTTCGCCGTTCAAGGCGTCGACGCTGACGGTTGCCGTCTGGCCCGGAACGATGTTGGGCAGCTGGGTTTCCTTGAAGTTCGCGTCGACGAACACCTTGTCGAGCGGCACGACGGCGGCAAGGCGCTTGCCGGGCGTTACGTAGTCGCCGACCTGGACGCCGCGATTGCCGATGACGCCGTCGAAAGGCGCGCGAATGACGGTGAAGGACAGGTCGCGGGCAGCCTGGTCGACGGCGACCTGCAACTCCTTCGCAACCTTCTCGGCCTGATCGCGCTGGGCGTGGAGAAGGGCGACGTTGGCCTCGGCCGACTGGATTGCGGCGCTGTTGGATTTGACCTGGGCGGTGGCGGAATCGCGCGCGGCGATGGCCGCGTCGAGCGAGGCCTTTGTGGCGTAATCCTTGGCAGAGAGCGCTTCGGTGCGTTTGAAGTCGGCTTCGGTCTTGATGACGTTGGCTCTGGCTGCGTCGAGCTGAGCACGGGCCTGAGCGGCTGAGGCTTCGGCTGCCTTGATCTGGGCGTCGAATGTCTTGATCGCGGCGAGCTGAGTGGCGAGCTTCGACTGTGCCTGCTCCAGCGCGAGGCGGAAATCGCCGTCGTCGAGTTTGACGAGGACGTCGCCGGCTTTCACGGACTGGTTGTCGACGATGGGAACCTCATCGACGAAGGCGGAGACCTTCGGCGAGATGATCGACATGTAGGCGCCGACGTAGGCGTCGTCAGTCGAGACGAGGAAGCGCCCGACGGTGATGTACTGGTAGCCGAAGTAGGCCATGCCCATGAGGGCGAGGGCACCGACGCCCATGAAGACCGTCTTGCGGCGCGAGCCCGACTTCGGAGGGGCGGTGGCAGCGGGCGCCTCAGACTCCTGACGCGCTGTGGGCGCCTCCGATCGCGTTCCGGAATCGGCGCTGACCTGCCGGGCATCGCCTTCGCTCGGGACGGCGCGCGGGCGGTTCTCGCTCGGGAGAGCGCGTTCTTGGTTATCGGCCTGCTTGCGGCGAAGAGTGCTCAAGGTCCCTGGCATCGTTCGTATCCGGATATCCGTGGTAATCAAACCAACGGGTTCAGTTCGCCCCTTGACATACAACGTGGATGGGTAAATATCAAGATGAAACTGAACCGTTTGGTTCCATGTATTTTTCTGACTGAACTTGCAGTTCAGATTGTGTAAGGATGACCGACATGGATGCTGTTGCCGACGTGCGCCCCGAGAGCGCAAAGGAAGATCGCCGTGGCGGCCGGCCCGCGGCTGGTACCGACCCGGTAAAACGCCGACAGATTCTTGAAGGTGCGGGCCGCGTCTTTTCGACGACCGGGTTCGACGCTTCCAGCATGAGCGACGTCGCGCGTGAGGCGCGGGTGTCAAAGGCGACGCTCTACGTTTATTTCCAAGACAAGGAGCATCTCTTCACGGCCATTTGCGCCGAGCGCCGCGATCGCAACATCGCCGAGATCCTCTCGCTGCTCGACACCGAGAAGCCGTTCAAAGACGTGGTATCGCTGTTCGCCTGTGAGCTGCTGACGATCATGTCTCAGCCGTTCGTGGTTGCCGCAAACCGCATCGTCATCGGTGTCGCCGAACGCATGCCGGAAGTCGGAAGGGAATTTTTCGAGCGCGGCGCGCATCGCGTGACGACCGCATTTTCCGAATATCTCCAGCATCACGTTGAGAAGGGTGATCTGCAGATCTCCGACACCTACTTCGCGGCCACGCAATTCCTGGAATTGATCCAGGCCTCGATCATCCGCCCGCGCCTTTATGGCGTTGTCACCGAGGCGCCGGCGCGAGAAGAAATCGAGCGCAACGTGGGGTCGGCGCTCGCTATGTTTTTGGCGGCCTACGGGAAGCGCGAGACCAGCTGAGCTCTACACTCCGACTTGCCGGGATGAACTAGCAGGCCAAGCTTTCCTGCATCGTCCCGGCGAAGTCGAGATCGCGGGTTGCGGTGGGCACACCTGCGATCGTTCGCCAATCGGGAAGGTTGGCGAGCGTCGGGTCGATATAGGTGTGGTGCCAAAGTTGCGTCGCCAGCACCGCGACCAATCCCAGCTCGGCTGAGCTGCGCTGATAGCCCCAGGGCGACAGCCCCTGATATTTCCCGCGCCATTCGCGCACCGCGTCAGCATCGAAATATCCCGCCTTCTTAATCGAGGCATCGCTCAACAGTTCGTCCACATAGGGCAGGCGCTGTTGCAGGAAGAAGCCGTCGAGCGGGGCGCGGAACATGCCCTTGGGGCGCCAAGCGATCGACTCGGGCAACCATTTGGCGGCGACGCGGCGGAGCAGATACTTCTCGGTCAAGCCCTTAAACTTCCACTTCGGATCGATGCCAGCGAGGAAATCGAAGACGTTGTTGTCGAGGAACGGATAGCGCATCTCGACCGACTGGCTCATGGCGATGCGGTCGCCCTTGAGGCTCAGCAGCTGCCCGGGCAGATGAATTTTTCCGGCCCAGAAGACGGCGCGATTGATGGGATGCCAGTTTCTCGCGCGTGAAACGTCCGGCTGAAGGCTCGCATAGGGATCGTGTTCGCGGAGGCTGGCGAGCATGCCCGGCGTGTAGAAGCGGAACCGCGACGCGCCGAGGAGATCATAGAAGCGCTGAAACGCGTGCATGCCGCCGGCCGACTTGGCGCAGCCTTCGAGATAGGCGATGGCTTCGTCGCTGCAGCCGAGCCAGCGGTAGAAGGATTTCTGGAAGCGCGGCGGCGCAAAGCCCGCGGTGCCCTTGCCCACCCATTCGATGATGCGATCGAACTTGTACCAGGGATAGCCGGCAAGCCATTCGTCGGAGCCTTCGCCGGTCAGCGCAACTTTGAAGCCCGTTTCGTGCACTTTGCCGGCGAGCATCATCAGCGCCGTGCAGGACGTGTCGGTGACAGGCGCTTCAGTGGCGACGAGCAGCTTCTGGTAGTTGGCGACGATGTCGTCGGATCCGCACGGCACGATGTAGGGATCGGCGGAGAGGTGCCTGGAGATGATTGCGGCTTGCTCGGTCTCGTCGAGCTTGGGGTCGCGGATCTTGACTGTGAAGGTTGCGGGCGCGCGGCCCAGGATGTCCTTCGCCATCGCAACGACGGTGCTCGAATCGACGCCGCCCGAAAGGTATGATGCGACCGGAACGTCGGCGCGCAGCCGCCGCTTCACCGCTTCGTAGAGAATGCCTTCGAACTCATCGACAAGCCGGGCCTCGCTCTGTCCGCGCGCTTCTTGTCCCCACTCGGGGAAATCCATCTCCCAATAGGTGCGCTCGTCGATCACCGCGTCTTCGCCGGTGCGGCCGCGCGCGATCGTCAAGAAACGGCCAGGGGGCAAGATGTTGATGCCCTCGAAGCAGCTCTCGGGGCCGGGGACGGCGAGGAAGTTGAAAACCTGGTCGATGCCACGCCGGTCGGGCTTGGGCTCGACCATGCCGGTCGCCAGGATCGTCTTGATCTCCGAGCCGAAGATCAGCCAGTCGTTTCCAAAACGCGTCGTGCGCGTCCAAAACAGGGGCGAGATGCCGAAGCGGTCGCGCGCGAGGATGAACCTCTGCTTGCGCTCATCGAACAAGGCGATGGCGAACTGGCCGTTGAGCTTTGCGAACATGTCTTCGGCATGTTCTTCCCACATGTGCGGAATGATTTCCGTGTCGCAGTGGGTCGTCAGCACGTGCCCGCGATTCTTCAGATCGCTGCGCCAGTCGTCGTGATCGTAAATCTCGCCGTTGAAGATCGCGGCGATCTGCTTGTCTTCGTTGAAGACGGGCTGTTGACCGTCGGCGAGGCCGACGATGCTGAGGCGGCGGGCGGCAAAGCCGAAACCGGGCCGCTGCAGATAACCGTCCTCGTCGGGCCCGCGATGCAGCATCGCATCTGCCGCACGCTGCAAAACGGAAAGCGGGACGGTCCGCCTGGCCTTAAGGTCGATTATTCCGAAAATACCGCACATTTGGCATCGTCCAACGGTTCTCGCAGGGCCGGTTGGTGGCGCTCAGCGATGGTGGCAACTGCTGTGCAGTCTCGTCCGCCGACGAGGAGTACGCGTGATGCTTCTCAGACTGCACCGATCGTTTGGCATATCGCGGAAACCTATATTGCCATGACGGTGCTCAATGGTGATGGCGCCTCGCGACAAATACGCGCGTAGCTAAAGCACATATCTATCATTCGGCTCAATTCATAGGGCCTTGAAAGTCGAAACTCGGAGTGTGGCTCCGGGCGTGCTGATGGCCAGTCAAAACCCTCAGCGGTCCCGGGGGAAATGACCGCTCGCGGACTCACGACCCGCGAGCGGGGCCCATTTATGGGGTTGTCTTTGGTGGTTCGTGCGCCTTGGCGTCTTCAGCGGCTTTGTCGGCTGCAGCTTTGTTCTCCGCTGCTGCCTTGTCGGCTGCGGCCTTGGTGTCGGCTGCGGCTTTATCGGCGGCGGCCTTATCCGCTGCGGCCTTCGTGTCGGCTGCCTTCTCGGCTTCGGTTTTTTGCTTGGAGTTGTCGCAGGCGGCAAGCCCAAGGCCGCCGATGAGGGCCAGGGCTATGAGAGCTGTCTTCATTTGCTTCTCCCTTTCACGCGCTGTTCTCTTATAGCAAGCATCTTCGTGCTTGCGCATTTCATTGGGCCGCAAGCGGAGAGAGAAAGCAAGGCAATAGAAAAGGTAGTAAATCCGCCTTTAAATGGCGATATTCAGTACAGCGATGTTTTGACGAGAAATAGCGGCACCCGGACCGCCGGGTGAGACGCCCGCGCTACTCATTGCGGCGGCGCGTCATGAACGCGAGGCGTTCCAAAAGGTGAGTGTCCTGCTCGTTCTTGATCAAGGCGCCGGCGAGCGGCGGCACGAGCTTGCGCGGATCGCTTTCGCGCAGGAGCGCGGGGTCGATGTCTTCATGGAGCAGAAGCTTCAGCCAATCGAGCAGCTCGGACGTGGAGGGCTTTTTCTTCAGCCCGGGGACATCGCGCAGTTCATAGAAGACGCGCAGCGCATCGTTGACGAGGCGGTTCTTCAGACCGGGAAAATGCACGTCCACGATCTGGCGCATCGTCTCGGCATCGGGGAATTTGATGAAGTGGAAAAAACAGCGCCGCAGAAACGCGTCGGGCAGCTCTTTCTCGTTGTTCGACGTGATGAGAACGACGGGGCGGGTCTTGGCCTTGATCGTTTCGCCGGTCTCGTAAACGAAGAATTCCATCCGATCTAGTTCTTGCAGCAGATCGTTCGGAAATTCGATGTCGGCCTTGTCGATCTCGTCGATCAGCAGAACGCTGCGCTGCGGCGCGTCGAAGGCTTCCCAGAGCTTCCCGCGCTTGATGTAATTGGCGATGTTCTTCACGCGCTCGTCGCCGAGCTGGCCATCGCGCAGGCGCGAGACGGCGTCGTATTCGTAAAGGCCTTGCTGAGCTTTTGTCGTCGACTTGATGTGCCACTCGATGAGCGGCGCATCGAGCGCGTTGGCGACTTCCTTTGCGAGCACCGATTTGCCGGTGCCCGGCTCGCCCTTGATGAGCAGGGGACGCTCGAGCCTGATGGCGGCGTTAACCGCGATCTTGAGGTCGGGCGTGGCGACGTAAGAGGAGGTACCTTCGAAGCTCATCATGGGTGTGTAGGGGGCCTGCGGAGCGTGGAGCAAGGTGACGGAAGCGCACTCCACACCCAAGGAACTGTGAAAGGCCGAGGGCTGAGGAATGTACCGTCTCAATATAACATATTGAAATTATTGGCGTAAAGCCCGATGAATCAAATTTAGCATGGCTTCGTAGCGAGCTTGACTCAGAGGGGTGCACCCATAGATAAGGATCGGCCGAACGAGGCCCTGAGTCGCTGTTCGACTTTTCGGCGGAGGACGATCGGCTCTAGCGAACGCAGCCTCCGAGAGGCGGACGATGAGCAAGGCAACCGGAACGAAGACGGCAAAGCCCAAGACCGTTTCCAAGAAGCCCGCCGCGAAAGCCGCTGGTTCGGCGAAGAATGACAAAGTTTTAACGAGCGCGGCGAAGGCTGCTCAGGGCAAAAAGCCGCCGCCGGCGAAAACCAAGGCGGCGAAGACCGTTCAAAAAGCGCCGACAAAGGCGGCGGGGAGCGCGGCGCCGGCCGTGAAAAAGCCGCCTGTTTCAAAGCCTAGTGCACCGGCTAGAACATTGGCCGCCGCAAAGCCGACGGCATCGAAGAAGTCAGAGGGTCCAAACAGCAAGATGGCTGCACGCGTAAAGATCGCAGATATCGTCCTTCCGCCAGGCTACAAGCCTTCGGAGGATGAGCCTTTCATGAATGACATGCACAAGGCTTATTTCCGCAAGCGCCTGCTCGACTGGAAAGACGAGATCCTTCGCCAGACGCGCGAAACGCTGGCGATCCTGCATGAAGATTCCACTCAGCATGCGGATCTTGCGGACCGGGCGACTTCGGAAACGGATCGCGCGACGGAACTCAGAACCCGCGACCGGCAACGCAAGCTCATCGCCAAGATCGAAGCGGCACTGGGCCGGATCGAAGACGGCTCATACGGCTACTGCGAAGATACGGGCGAGCCGATTGGCCTCAAGCGTCTCGACGCCCGGCCGATCGCGACGCTGTCGGTGGAAGCGCAGGAGCGCCACGAGCGCCGCGAGAAGGTCTACCGCGAGGAGTAAGCTTCGGGCTTGCTGCGTAGAAAGGCTTGCCATTCTGGTACGGCCTTTCACGTCCCGTTAAAGATTTCGGCTCACATTCAGCTTCCTCTTGCAGGCGTCTGATCGAGGTGAGCCGTGAGCGCTCGTTTACATTCTATCGTGTTCACCGCCGTCGCTGGCGCCGTTTGCATTGCTGCGCCGAGCCTTTCGGCGCAGGCCGAACCCATGAAGCCCATCAGCACGCACGCATCGCGCCATGCGGGTCACCATTGGAAATTGCCGGCGCCCGGCTTTGCCGCGCACGGCCTGAAAGCGCAGAGCGCGCAGGTGGCGAGCGCCACGCGCAAGCTCGATCTCAGCAAGCTGACGATGGCCGATTTCGGGGACGTCGATCCCTCGCGCTAGACGCTTTTCTTCTAGATTTCGGGTGGTGTGGCGAGCGAATTGCCGAGATCGGCGCTGCGCACGAATGCCGGTGCGCGGCGTAGCGGCGGCGAGGGCGTCGCTGCGACCGGGCTTTCGGCAGCGGCCCTTATTCCGGTCTCGATGACGACATCGACCGGGCCGCCAGTCATGATCAGATGTTCGACATCGTCGCGACGGACGAGGATGAGCTTGCGGCGGCCATCAACATTGGCATGATCTACAACTTCTAAGCGGCGATCACCTTTGGGCCGGAACAGAAGGGCCGAAGGCGCCGTTCCAGTGAGGTAGGCGCGGGCGAACACGGCCGCTGCGGCGACGAGCACGGCCAGGACGGCCAGCATGAGCGTCCATAAGATGTAATTTTCCATTTTCGCCTCGCCTTTGAGTGTCGCATCCGGTCCCTTGGGGCCGTGTCAAATTCTTTCGGAGATCAACGGTTCGATACCTCCGAGTTGACTGCATGTTAACTCTATTAAGCGAAGTCTTATGCAAGCGAAAAGCGCCGCATCGTTGCGGTACAGTTGCAGTTGCGTTCGAGTTCCACACCCATGCCCCAGTCCGACGCCTCGATTTTCGAGAATCAGCTAGATTCTCGGTCCATGAAGGATAGCGAGGCGTTGAGGATCGATGCCGCGCCGGTTGATCCGCTGAGTTCAGCGGAAGGATTCGGCGGTTTCCTCCCCCTAATCATCATCGCCACGGCTGGCGGCTCCATTCTGTTCGGCTTGCTCGCAAGCAGTTCGGGCGAGCCTTTGCTTTTGACCGTCATTGCGCTCTTGGCGATGTTCGGCACGTTCATGCTGTTCGGCATTGCCGCGGGCCACATCCGGCTTGGCGCTCGCGTATCGTCGAGCGACTTGCTGAAAGCGGCAATCGATGCGCAGGACGAGCCGCAGATTCTCGCCACCGCGGACGGCACGGTGCTTTACGCGAACGCTGCTGTCGAAGGGGTTCTTGGCCGGCACGAGGCCGGACCCTTCTCGGCGCTCGAAAGCCTGCTGACGCATGATGCGGCTGGGACCCAGGCCTTCTTCCGACTGACGCGGGCCGCCGAACGCGGCGAAGCGCTGCGCGAGGATGTCCGGCTGCGTCCGGGGCTCGAAGGGCGTCCGGCTTGGCTTCGCGTCAGCGTGCGCCCATTCCCGGCGCCGGAGCACGGCGATGATGTTTCGGCGCGCCAGCGGCTGCTGTCGTGGCAGATCCTCGACGTCACGAGCGAGAAGAGCGAAGAGGCTCAGTACGTCGAGCGGCTCGAGGCATCGCTCGCGGCCTTCGACATCATGCCTGCAGGTTTCATGTGGGTGTCGGGCGATGGCGGCATTTTGCACGTCAACGCAGCGTTCGAGCAGTGGCTCGGCTATCAGGCCGGCGCGCTACGAGGCCGGAACATGGGCCTTGCCGAACTCGCAGGCTCGGAAGGCTTCCGTCTCCTCAAGGTGATGTCGGGGATCCCCGAGGCCGACCAGCGCATCATCGATCTCGATCTGACGCGGCAGGACGGGCGCATCGTCGCCTTGACGCTGCTCGTCGAGCCGATCGGCGATCAGGGCGCGCACGGGTTCACGATCACCGCGATCAACCGGCAGACGACGGGGCTCGTGGAGCGTGGACAGCAGGACGTGCGGGCTTCGCAGTTCTTCCAGTCGGCGCCGTTCGGCATCGCCGCGCTCGACGCGGAAGGCCGCATCGCCAACTGCAACACCGCTTTCATGCGAATGGTGCTCGACGGTGCGCCGGCGCAGGATGTGCTCGCCGCTGAAGCGCTTTGCCGGACAGCTGATCCCGAAGAGCGTCTTCGCATCGAGGCGGGGCTCGCCGAGGCTCTGACGGGTCGCGGCAACATTCAGCCCATCGAAATCACCGCCGGTGCGCAGCGGGAATTCACGCGCCGCATCTACATGTCGCCGCTGGCGGCCGTGCAGGGCGGGGCAGCTGCCGCGCTCTACGTGATGGACGCAACGGAGCAGAAGGCGCTCGAAGGCCGCGTCGCGCAGGCGCAGAAAATGGAAGCGGTCGGCAATCTCGCCGGCGGTATCGCGCACGACTTCAACAACGTGCTGACGGCGATCATCGGCTTCTCCGATCTTCTGCTGCAGACGCATCGTCCGAGCGATGCTGCCTATCGCGACATCAAGAACATTCAGTCGGCCGCGAACCGCGCTGCGAGCCTCGTCGCCGGGTTGTTGAGCTTCTCGCGCAAGCAGACGCAGCAGGTCACCGTCGTCGACGTGGGCGATGTGGTGTCTGAAATGATGCCGGTGCTGAAGACGCAGGTCGGCGAGAAGATCGATCTCAAGATTCAGTCCGAGCGCGATCTCTGGTACGTCAAGGCCGACAGCAACCAGCTTTATCAGGTCATCCTGAACCTCGTGCGCAACGCCCGCGACGCGATGCCGAACGGCGGCAAGCTGACGATCAAGACGCGCAACGTCACCGAGCGCGAAAGCCAGAAAATGGCGGACGTTCCGGGCTTCACGACTGGCGAGTACGTGCAGATCGAAGTCGCCGATACGGGCACCGGCATGGCGCCCGAGGTGATGGAGAAGATCTTCGAGCCATTCTTCACGACAAAGGGCGTCGGCAAGGGCACAGGTCTTGGGCTCGCCTCCGTTTACGGCATCATCAAGCAGTCGGGCGGGTTCATTCTTCCCGAGAGCGAGATCGGCAAGGGCACGAAGTTCAAGGTGTTCCTGCCGCGCTACTTCGTCGAGGACGGCGAAGAGGTGGAAACGGTCCTGCCGCAGACGATCGCCGCCGCGAAGCGCGATCTCAATGCCACGGATCTCACGGGAACGGGACGTGTGCTGCTCGTCGAGGACGAAGTGGACGTCCGGCACTTTGCAACACGGGCGCTGCGCCGTCAGGGCTACCAGGTGATCGAAGCCGCCGACGGTGTGGAAGCGCTGGAGCTGATGGCCGCTAACGAAGGCCAGATCGACATCGTGGTGTCAGACGTCGTGATGCCGGAGATGGATGGTCCTGCGCTCTTCAAGGAACTCAGAAAGCGCAATCCGTCGATCAAGGTGATCTTCGTCTCGGGTTATCCCAACGAAGCGTTCCGCGAGACCATGGGCTCGGATGATTTCGCGTTCCTGCCGAAGCCGTTCTCGCTGCCGCAACTCGCCGCGAAGGTGAAGGAAGAGCTGGCGAAGTAGTTTTCCCGTCATTCTCGAACGGCTGAGCAAGGCGAAGTCGTTCGGGAATCCAGCGTAAGAAGCGCCGCAGGCCCAATAGAGCGTCTTCGACTGGCTTGGCGCTGGATCCCCGGCCATCGACGCGGTTTCACCGCGCTCGGCCGAGGATGACGATTGTTGATTGCGCCCGGCGACTCCCCTTGCGGGGAGCCGGCCGCCGGGCGCGCAGGGTGTATTTAGATCTCGCCCTTGAGGCCGCGCTCGAAGTACTTGTGGATGATCTTGTCCTGGTTCTCGAGGAGCCAATCGATCGAGGGCTGGTAGTTCATCGCCTTGTGAATGGCGAGTGCGGTCGCCTTGCGATGAATGTCGAACAGCGCCTTGTGGTCGAGGTTGTCGATCGTGGCGACCGACGGGTGCAGCCAGACCGAGACGATGATGCCGAGCTCATCGACCTTGTCCTTGGGCAGGTCGCCGGCGCGGACCGCATCGAGCACGCCCATCGAGGTCGCGTACTGCACGGTGCCCATGAGGATGCTGGTATAGCGCTCGTTGTCGACCGTCACCTTGCTGACGCAGATTGTGGGCGGGCGCACCATGACGTCGGTGTTCAGCAGCGACAGCACGCGCGTATGGCCTTTGACCTGATCGCCGAGGAGCGTCGCAAACGCGGTGCCGAACGGACCGTCCATCTCACCGATCGCGACTTCCGGCTCGGCTGCCGTTCCTGGCGGGCCGCCTGCCACGAGGGCTTCGCCGACGCGAATGCCGAAACGTCCGGAGCGGGTCGTAGACGTGGGGTTGCTCATTCGTATTCACCTTCCTTGGATCATCTTTTGAGGCGCCGTTTCTAGACGCGGTCATGGAGATAACCCAGGGCGCAGGTGGACGCGCCATAAGTTGCAGTTATGGCGCGCTTTACGATTGTGCCAGGAGTTCGTGTTCGCCACGTCATTCGCAGGGCGTGTCGACGAGCGCGTCGGCGGCGGCTGAGTATTTGCGGCAGGTGTTGCTTGCTGGTTCGGTGGCTGCGGCCGTGGTGATCGCCGCGTCCGCGGGGGACGGCGTCTCATCCGCCGATTCGCTGGCCGTCTGCGGCAGGCGGTCGGTCTTCTTGGCGACGGTCGTCGTCTGGGCAGAAACCGAAGCCGTCTCTTGTGCTGCTGCCTTGGCGGCTGCGGCCTTCGCCGCCGCAATCTTCTGAGCTTTCAGCTTTTGCATCTCCGCCAGGCGGGCGCGTCTTGCGGCGGCTGCCGCTGCGGCTTGGCGTGCTGCTTCCATGCGGCGGCGGCGCTCGCAGGCGGCCTCGTAGCTGCGGCGGCGCTGCTGCTCCCAAGCATTCTGTTGCGCGGCGTGGGCCCCGGCGCGGAGGACGAACATGGCGAAGTGGCCACCGCCTCCCATGCGCGCTTCGGCGCTCGAGACGAAGGCTGAGACGGTGACGAGAGCGGCGAGAACGGTGGCGGTGATCTTGAGCACGGGAGCCTCCCTGGCATGAACATGCACAGAGAATGCAGCGTGGCGACAAGTGGCGCTGTTTCGCCGGTTACAGCTGTAGGGCTAAGTGAATTCAGGCTCCGCAATCGCGCGGGGCGAGAACAAAACGTGATTGACAGATTCGGAACAAATCAAGTACATCGATCCTAATTGATGGCGTTGGGCGCTTGCCATAGGGATTGAGGGTGACACGATGGAACGGCCGGATTGGACTGTGCTCGAAGGGGGCAAAATGGACAAGAAGCAGGCGCTGGAGCAGGCACTCGCCCAGATCGACAAGACCTTTGGCAAGGGGTCGATCATGCGGCTCGGCGCCAACGAGAAGCTCGACATAGAGGCGATCTCTACGGGCTCGCTCGGCCTCGACATCGCGCTCGGCATCGGAGGATTGCCGAAGGGACGCATCATCGAAGTCTATGGCCCTGAGTCGTCTGGCAAGACGACGCTGGCGCTGCAGGTCGTGGCGGAAGCCCAGAAGAAGGGCGGCATCTGCGCATTCGTGGACGCGGAGCACGCCATTGATCCGGGCTATGCGAAGAAGCTTGGCGTCAAGGTCGAAGACCTTCTGATCTCGCAGCCTGACACGGGTGAACAGGCGTTGGAAATTGCCGACACGCTCGTGCGCTCGGGCGCGGTCGACGTGCTCGTGGTCGATTCGGTTGCGGCGCTCACGCCTAAGGCCGAGCTTGAGGGCGAGATGGGCGACAGCCTGCCGGGCCTGCAGGCGCGCTTGATGAGCCAGGCGCTGCGCAAGCTGACGGGTTCGATCTCCAAAGCGAACACGATGGTGATCTTCATCAACCAGATCCGCATGAAGATCGGCGTGATGTTCGGCAATCCGGAGACAACGACAGGCGGCAACGCGCTGAAGTTCTACGCCTCGGTTCGCCTCGACATCCGCCGCATCGGGCAGATCAAGGAGCGCGAAGAGACGGTCGGCAACCAGACGCGCGTCAAGGTCGTGAAGAACAAGGTCGCGCCGCCCTTCAAGCAGGTCGAATTCGACATCATGTACGGCGAAGGCATCTCGAAGGTCGGCGAGTTGATCGACCTTGGCGTCAAGGCCGGTCTCGTCGAGAAGTCGGGCGCGTGGCTCTCCTATAACGGCGACCGCATCGGTCAGGGCCGCGAGAACGCGAAGACGTGGCTGCGGGAGAACCCGCGGGCGGCAGCCGATCTGGAGCGGGCGATCCGCGCCAACGCCGGTCTCATCGTCGAGAAGATGCTCGCCAATCCGGAAGCGGGCGAGGATGACGGCGAGGAGCCCGACGAGGACGGCGTGCTGCCCGACGACAAGAAGGTCGCAAAGGCGAAGCGGTAAGGTTTTTTTGATTGCGCCCGGCGACCAGTTTTAGGTTGCGCCGGGCGACTCCCCTGCGGGGAGCCGGCCGCCCGGCGCGGGAGCGGTCGTCATGCGGCGTCCGCAAGCTGCGGTCACCCCACCCCTAGCCCCTCCCCGTGAAGGGGAGGGGAATCGGAGCGCGCGGCGCGCAACGGTGACGACGGTCCGGGCCGTTTTTTGTTGGCGCCCGGCGACTCTCCTCCGTCGAGCCGGCCGCCGGGCGCGTGCCCGCCGTGCGCGGGCGGGGCGCATGCGCCGTTTCTGGACACGAATAGAGGCCGCCGCTACAACGGCGGCCTTAAGCCGTTCCGAGGCGCGCTCTCGGGGCATTTCTCTCTCAATATCAGGCTCGAAAGCACCACATGGCCGGCGTCAGCGAAATCCGCGCTTCGTTTCTCGACTTCTTTGGAAAGAACGGCCACGAGATCGTGCCGTCGTCGCCGCTCGTGCCGCGCAACGACCCGACGCTGATGTTCACCAACGCGGGCATGGTGCAGTTCAAAAACGTCTTCACGGGCCAGGAGACGCGATCCATTCCGCGGGCGACCACGTCGCAAAAGTGCGTGCGGGCAGGCGGCAAGCACAACGACCTCGACAACGTCGGCTACACGGCGCGCCATCACACCTTCTTCGAGATGCTCGGCAACTTCTCGTTCGGCGACTACTTCAAGGAGCGCGCGATCGAGCTTGCGTGGAATTTGCTGACGAAGGACTTCGGCCTCGACAAGAAGCGGTTGCTCGTCACGATCTATCACACCGATGACGAAGCCTACGGGATCTGGAAGAAGATCTCCGGCTTCCCGGACAGCAAAATCATTCGCATTCCGACGAGCGATAACTTCTGGCAGATGGGCGATACGGGCCCGTGCGGGCCTTGCTCGGAAATCTTCTTCGATCACGGCGACAAGATCCCGGGTGGTCCTCCGGGTTCTGCCGATGCCGACGGGGATCGCTTCATCGAGATCTGGAATCTCGTGTTCATGCAGTTTGAGCAGATTGCGCCCGGCAATCGGGTCGATCTTCCGCGGCCCTCGATCGACACCGGCATGGGGCTCGAGCGCATCGCAGCGGTGCTGCAGGGCAAGCACGACAACTACGACATCGATCTCTTCCAGAACCTCATCCAGGCCATTCGCCAGGAAGCCGGGAAGGCCGGTGCGAAGGATGGCGAAGCGGCACCCGAATTCCTGCACGTCGCTCGCCGCGTCATTGCAGATCATCTGCGCTCGACGAGCTTCCTGATCGCCGACGGCGTGCTGCCGTCGAACGAGGGCCGTGGCTACGTGCTTCGCCGCATCATGCGCCGCGCCATGCGGTACGCGCACCAGATGGGCTGTTCCGAGCCGCTGATGTACCATCTCGTCCCCGCGCTCGTGCGCGAGATGGGCGACGCTTATCCCGAACTCGCGCGCGCGCAGCCGCTCATCACCGAGACGCTGAAGCTCGAGGAGACGAAGTTCAAGCGCACACTCGACAACGGCTTGAAGCTCTTGGGTGAAAGTTCGGGCAATCTCCAGAAGGGCGCGGTGTTCCCCGGCGACGTCGCCTTCAAGCTCTACGACACCTACGGTTTCCCGCTCGATCTCACCGAGGATGCGCTGCGTCCGCGTGGCATCACCGTGGATACGGCTGCCTTCGACGAGGCGATGAAAAAGCAGAAGGATGCCGCACGCGCTGCCTGGAAAGGTTCGGGCGAGGCGGCGACGGAAGGCCTCTGGTTCGAGATCAAGGACAAGACCGGCGCCACGGAATTCCTGGGCTACGACACCGAGACGGCGGAGGGCATCGTCACCGCGCTCGTGTCGGGCGGCCAGGAGTCGAATGAACTGAAAGCCGGCGAAGAAGGCGCGATCATCGCCAGCCAGACCCCGTTCTATGGCGAGAGCGGCGGCCAGGTCGGCGATCAGGGCGTCATCAAGGGTCCGAAGGGCGCGCTCTTCCGCGTGACCGACACGCAGAAGAAGCTCGGCGATCTCTTCGTGCATTTCGGCAAGGTCGAGGCGGGCAGCTTCAAGACGGGCGATGCGGTCGAGCTTGAAGTCGATCATGCGCGCCGGTCGGCGACGCGCGCCAACCATTCGGCGACGCATCTTCTGCATGAAGCGTTGCGGCAGGTGCTCGGCACGCACGTGGCGCAGAAGGGCTCGCTCGTCTCTCCCGATCGTCTGCGCTTCGACTTCTCGCACACGAAGCCGATGTCGGCGGAAGAGCTGAAGGCGGTCGAGGATATGGCGAATGCCGTGCTTCTCGAGAATACGCCGGTCGTCACGCGACTGATGAACATCGATGATGCGCGCGCGACGGGCGCGATGGCGCTTTTCGGTGAGAAGTACGGCGAGGAAGTTCGCGTCGTGTCGATGGGCTCGACCCGGCCCGGCGCCAACAAGGCATGGTCGGTCGAGCTTTGCGGCGGCACGCACGTGTCGCGCACGGGCGATATCGGTCTCATCCGTCTCGTGGGCGAAAGCGGAACCGCGGCCGGTGTCCGCCGTCTCGAGGCGCTGACCGGCGAAGGTGCGCGCGCCTATCTCGAAGAGCAGGATGCGCGCGTGAAGGAAGCCGCGAGCATTTTGAAGACGCGGCCTGACGATCTGATCGAACGGCTGAAGAGCCTCGTTGAAGAACGCAAGACGCTCGAGAAGCAGCTCGCCGATGCCAAGCGGCAGATCGCGCTCGGCGGCGGCGCGGGTGCGGACGCCAAGGCCAACGGCGATGCCGTGCGCAGCGTCGGCAACGTGAAGCTGCTGGCGCGGACCGTTCAGGGGCTCAATCCCAAAGATCTGCGCGGTCTCATCGACGACGGCAAGAAGCAGGTCGGCTCGGGTATCGTCGCGGTCGTCGGCGTCACCGAGGACGGCAAGGCGGGTCTTGCGGTCGGCGTCACCGACGATCTCGTCAAGACGTGGAGCGCGGTCGATCTCGTCAAGGCCGGTGCGGAAGCGCTCGGCGGCAAGGGCGGCGGCGGGCGTCCCGACATGGCGCAGGCGGGCGGGCCCGATGGCGCGAAAGCCGGGGATGCGTTGAAGGCGATCGAAGCGCGCCTCGCGAGCTGATTGTCCGCAGGCGATCTCAGGTAAAGAAAATGCATGCGGGCTCGTGGCGGACGGGGGCAATCCCGTCCGTTCGCGCGCGTGTGTGTAGGGCGCAAATCGCGTGCGCGGCCGGGAGCGGCACCACCGTTCCGGCAATTCATTGATGACCGGCGGGAACATTCGGTATATAGCCGCGACATTATTCCCTGCCGAGGATGACGTCCCATGGTCTGCATGCGTTTCTTCAGATTGTCCGCTCCGATTGCTGTTGCAGCGGTGGCCTTGGCGCTTCCGGCGCTGGCCGGTGAGCCGATCGTCAAACTGCCCGCGACGCCTCAGCCATCAGCGGGTCCGACGATGGCGGCTGCAACAGAGTTTTGCGGTGATGCGTCCGGCAAGGCGGAAGATCTGATCGCGCGGTATTCGACGAAGGCCGGCCTGCAGGAAGTTTATAAGAGTGATCAGTACGTCGCCTTCAGTGACGACCCGAAGAACCCGAGCGTGATGTACACGTTCACGACGAAGGGCAATCCGGCGCATCCGACGGCCGTCTGCCGTAAGGTGGTGCAGGAAGGTCAGGAGCTGACAATCAAAATGAAGATCGTTTGCGACGGCGGCGAAGAGGCCTGCGCGAAGCTCACGAACGACTTCAACGTCATGACGGCTGAGATGCAGGCGCAGGTCAATAACCAGATTTCTTCTCAGAAGAAGTAAGTCTTCTTTGAGTGCGCCTCCCGACGCCGCATCGCGGAGTCAGGCGCGGGGGAAAAGATCAGAGTACGTCGGAGTGTCATCCTGGGCTTTATGCCTAGGATCCATGGTTCGAATTGCGCCTGCTGCGTGATGGATCCCGGGACAAGCCCGAGGATGACATTGGGTGGGATGGCGCACTGGGTCCCGGCTCTGCGCTCGCGCTCCGGCTGGGATGACAAAGGTGCGACGGCTGATGGTGTGGTGCTCGGAGCCAACCACAATCAACGTCATGCCGGCGGAGGCCGGCACCCACGACAAGCTTCAGCAGTCTTACTGGTTGCTGCCGGTTCGGAGCAGGCAGCGGGCAGACGTTTGCTGACCGTTGCCGTGGATCCCGGCCTCCGCCGGGATGACGGGAGGAGAGAGATGGGCTCACGGTTGTCATCCCGGGCGAGCCCACTTGGGAGACCCGGGACCCATCGATCCGCCGGGAGGGTGCTTACTGCTCGATGGATCCTCGGGACAAGCCCGACGATGACATTTCGGGGCCGTTCTGGGTCCCTGCTCTCCGCTCGCGCTCCGGCCGGGATGACAATCGAGAAAAACGCGGCGCACGAATGGGGGCCGCGTTTTTTGTTTTTGAAGGCGCGAAGGCTTCTCAGTTCCAGGTGTGGAGCAGGATCTGGAAGCCGCTGCCGGTGCGTTTGACGACGTTGACCCAGTTGCCGCCGTATTGCTTCGTCGCGCCGTTCTCGCCGGGGCCGTTCAACTGCCACTTGCCGCTCGCGATCAGGGTGTCGCCCTGTTCGATGACGTTATCGACGGCGATCTTGTGAGCGGCGAAACCGTTCGACTGAAGGTCCTTGAAGAACTTGCCGATGGCTTCGGGGCCTTTGACGGGCGCGCCGCCTGCGGGGATGACCAAGGCATCGGACGCGTAAAAGCCGCCGAGGCTCGCGGTGTCTCCCTTGTTGAATGCGTCGTCCCATTTGGCAGCTTGAGTTGCTACTTCGCTCGTCATGATTGCTCCTTGGCTTCGATAGAATTCATACGGTGCACCCGGCCAGCCGTTCCATCGCCGGATGAGAACGGAGCGGAATTGCGCTGACGTTTTGGGTGCAAAGGGGATAACGCGCGGCGCGCCTATTTGTGCCGGGCGAGCCAGATGGTGTGGCCACCGCAGGCGGCATCTTCCACTTCGAATGCAACGACCTCAAACCCGTTCTCCGCAAGCAGCGCGCGGTATTCTTCAGGCGCGAGGCTCGCGTGATAGAGCGATTCCCCTTCGAAGGTGCCGACCGCCTCGCCGTGGCCCGGTCCGCTGGTGAACATCAGCGCTGCATTGGTGTTGGCATGCGCGCCAAAGAGCGGGAACATGCGGCGCTGATCATCGTGGCGCAGATGGAAGAAGCTGTCCCAGGCGAGAATGCCATCGAAGCACTGACCAAGCGATAGCGTTCGCATGTCAGCGACGGTCCACGCTGTGTTTGGAAAACGCTCTTGGCACATCGCGATCATGGCCGGAGAAGAATCGACGCCGGTCAGCTGGTGACCGGCGTCGATGAAATAGCGGGCGATGGGTTCGCCCGAACCGCAGCCGATGTCGAGCACGGATCCGGCTGGCGGCAGCAGCGCGCGAAATCGTTCGAGCCAATCGCGCTCGAACAGGTCTCGCGATCTGACGCTGTCCCAGGCGGAGGCGTGCCGGTCATAGAGGCTAGCGATGCGATCTGCTTCGATGCTCATGACGGCGCGGCTCCGAGGGCCAAGACCGGTAAGGGGCTCCGTTTAGGCTGTCTTCGCCATTGCGGCTTTGAGGTTGGCGTCGACCTTGGCGAGGAAGCCCGTGGTCGAGAGCCACTTCTGATCGGGGCCGACGAGGAGAGCCAAGTCTTTCGTCATGTAGCCTTCTTCGACGGTCTGTATGCAGACGCGTTCGAGCGTCTTGCAGAAGTTTGCGAGCTTCTCGTTGCCGTCGAGCTTGGCGCGATGGGCGAGGCCGCGCGTCCAGGCGAAGATCGACGCGATGGAATTCGTCGAAGTTTCCTTGCCCTTCTGATGCTCGCGGTAATGGCGCGTGACGGTGCCGTGCGCGGCTTCGGCTTCGACCGTTTTGCCGTCGGGCGTCATCAGCACGCTGGTCATCAGTCCGAGCGAGCCGAAGCCTTGCGCCACCGTATCGGACTGCACATCGCCGTCGTAGTTCTTGCAGGCCCAGACGTAGCCGCCCGACCACTTGAGCGCGCTCGCCACCATGTCGTCGATGAGGCGATGCTCGTAGGTGAGTTTGCGCTTGGTGAACTCCGCCTTGAATTCGGCATCAAAGACTTCCTGGAAGATGTCCTTGAAGCGGCCGTCGTATGCTTTGAGGATGGTGTTCTTCGTCGAGAGATAGACGGGATAGTTGCGGGCGAGGCCGTAGTTCAGCGAGGCGCGGGCGAAGTCGCGGATCGATTCATCGAGATTGTACATTGCAAGCGCGACGCCGGAGTCGGGGGCCTTGAAGACCTCCTTTTCGATGACGGTGCCGTCCTCGCCGACGAACTTGATCGTCAGCACGCCTTTGCCGGGGAACTTGAAGTCGGTTGCCTTATACTGATCGCCGAAGGCGTGGCGGCCGACGATGATCGGCTCGGTCCAGCCGGGAACGAGGCGCGGCACGTTCTTGCAGATGATCGGTTCACGGAAAATCACGCCGCCCAAGATATTGCGGATCGTGCCGTTCGGACTCTTCCACATCTCTTTGAGGTTGAATTCCTTGACGCGCGCTTCATCGGGCGTGATGGTCGCGCACTTGACGCCGACGCCGTGCTTCTTGATGGCGTTGCCGGCATCGATCGTAACCTGATCGCTCGTCTTATCGCGGTTCTCGACGCTCAAGTCGTAGTATTCGAGATTAACGTCGACGTAGGGGTGGATCAGGCTGTCCTTGATCAGCTTCCAGATGATGCGGGTCATCTCGTCGCCGTCGAGTTCGACGACGGTGCCTTCAACCTTTATTTTCTGCATGGGATGATCTCGCATAGAGGAATGGAAGCTTAAGAATTAAACCATAACGGCAGGCTTGCGGCCCACGAAGTGAACGTTCGCCGCAGTCGTGCGGCAGATCTCCGTGTTGTTCAAGTTCGGAGCGAAAAGAAGCGTGGATGTTGGGCACGATCCCGCCTAATTGTACGCCAGAAAAGGGCCGCCAGGGCGACGGCTTGCCCTTACTGCCAGTTATCATACGCGCGGAGGCGCATTGACCGTCGAGACCGACATAACGAACAGCGCAGCGCAGCCCGAGATCCGCGCCGAACACGGCGTGCCGGTGACGGGCCCGCGCGATACGCCCGTCGCCGAGATCGTGCACGCATGCCATTCGGCATCGATCGATCAGGGACTGGCCGCGCTCGCCATTCCGGGGCTCGACCGGTCGACGCTCGAGCCTGTGCTGCAGTATTGCGCGGCGCTCCGGTGCGTCGAGGACAACGTGACGTGTCCGGGCTGCAAGCGGCGCACGGAAGCGCAAGGCATCGAGACGCTCGATCAATTCATCCTCAGCAAGAAGGAAGTGATCGTCGGAGACGGCCGCGTGCGCCTCAAGGGCGAGGGCACGGAGACGGTGACGACGCCGTGCCTGGAGACGCTTGCCAAGCAGTGGTCGGGCGAAAATTACTGGTTCTGGGCGCGGCGAGTCATTCGCAAGCTGCGTCATGGATTGCGGCGCGCGCACATGCGCGGCGAGCGGGTTGCCGGCGAGGGCGAGACGCCTTCCATTATTCTGATGGAGCCACAACTCGCGGACAACATCGGCATGGTGGCGCGCGCGTGCGCAAATTTCGGGCTCGACGATTTGCGTCTCGTCAATCCGCGCGACGGGTGGCCGAACGAGAAGGCGCGGATCGCGGCGTCGGGCGCGAACTACATTATCGACGACGCCCAGGCGTATGGGACGCTGGATGAGAGCATCGCCGATCTCAACTGGGTGGCGGCGACGACGGCGCGGCAGCGCGATCTGCGCAAACCCGTGCTAACGCCGGAGCAGGCAATCGCGGAAATGCGCAAGCGCATCGGCCAAGGCGAGCGGTGCGGCGTGCTCTTCGGGCGCGAGCGCAACGGGCTCGAGACGAACGAGGTTGCGGTCGCCGACGCGCTCATCATGATCCCGGTCAATTCTCGTTTCGCTTCGTTAAATCTGGCGCAGGCAGTGCTGCTCACGGGATACGAGTGGATGCGGGGTGATGCCGGGCGAAGCCTGGGCCGGGTTACAACCTACGAGAAGCCTCTGACCGAGGGGCTCTACATGGGCCGGGACCGTCCGGCGAACAAGGAGGAACTCCTTGGATTGTTTAAACATTTGGAACGCGAGCTGGAGGCCAACGGCTTTTTCAACCCGGCGCACAGGCGCACTGTCGTGTCGCAAAACCTACGTACACTCTTGACGAGACTTAATGCGACAGAGCAGGAAGTCCGCACCCTTCGTGGTATAGTTGCCACGCTCTCACAGGGCAAAGGGAAGGCCCGAAAAGGGGGAGAGTAAGCGCCTTCATATGGCCAAGTTTTGGGCCGAGCGATGCCAACTCAAGAGGCTACTGGCATTGTACAACGTGGCTGCTGCAAGGGCCGCGCCTGGGTTTCCCATTCACGAAATTAAGAAAGTCAAAGAGGCTCAACCGGAGATGTGGATGAATACGAGGGCGGGGGTGGTGTTTGCGGGCGTGACAGCGCTGTCGCTCATGGGCACGTCGGTGCCCGCCGGCGCGCAGGAACTCAGCGAGCACGCGGTGAGATCGTTCATGGAATATGCCTGGTCGCTCACGCCGCAGCAGTTCTCCAAGCCGGATGGCACGGTCATTCTGATCGACAAGACGAAGAAAGCGGAAGTCGAAGTGCCGCTCGATGTGGCGCGCGAGGTCATCAAGGCCGGGCGGCTATCGGCGCACGCGCAGATCTGCGATTTGCGGGACGACCAGGTTTTGAACCACCGCGCCCTGATGCGCCGGGAAGACGCCAAGAAGAAGTGGACCCAGCAAAACATGGTCTACATCAGCCAGTTGCACCTCACGACCGTGATGCTGCTGACCGGCCGTATCAAGCTCGTCGAGAAGGAAGGCGACAAGGAAGTCGTTGTCGACGAGAAGAAGAGCTCGGCGCAGACCTGCTCGGATGAGCAGCGCAAGAAGGTTAAGGAAATGATTGCGGCCTACGTTGCGGCCAGCCCGCCGCCGCCGAGCGTTGCTGCAACTCAGCCGCCTGCGGCCGGTGCGCCGGTCGCGACCGGTTCGACCTCGGTGACCGAAACGACGATCAATAAGAAATAAGCGGCAGATAGGCCGTTGACGCGGCCGCCCGGCGCCGGTATCAACCACACCATTCGCGGGTCCACCAGGGCCCGCGTTTGATTTCTGCGCACCCGTGGCGGGACTGTCGAAGGTCCATGCCTGTCGGCCCTGGAGGTTTTCTCGGGGGATGAGGAGGGGGCGCTCCAAAACCGCGGTTCAATCGGACCGCGCCATAACTCATGGAGTGCTAGAAGATGACGAAGCGCATTCGCGCCAAGCATAAGATTGATCGCCGTCTTGGCGAGAACATCTGGGGCAGCCCCAAGAGCCCGCTGAACCGCCGCGAGAGCCGCCCTGGCCAGCATGGCGAGCGCCGCGCGGGCAAGCTTTCCGACTTCGGCCAGCAGCTCAAGGCCAAGCAGAAGCTCAAAGGCTATTACGCATCGATTTCCGAGCGCCAGTTCCGCGCTGCTTACGACGAAGCTTCGCGCCTCAAGGGCTCGACCTCTGAGCACCTGATCGGTCTTCTGGAGCGCCGTCTCGACGCGCTCGTCTACCGCGCCAAGTTCGTGCCGACGGTTTTCGCCGCGCGCCAGTTCGTCAGCCACGGCCACGTGACCGTCAACGGCCGCCGCGTCACCATTCCGAGCTATCGCCTGAAGGTCGGCGACGTCGTCGAAGTTCGCGAGAAGGCGAAGCAGATGACGCTCGTTCTCGAAGCCATCAAGAGCGCCGAGCGCGACGTGCCCGACTACATCAACATCGACACCAACAAGCTGACGGCTTCGCTGACGCGCGTGCCGGCTCTGAGCGACGTGCCGTATCCGGTTCAGATGGAACCGAACCTCGTCGTCGAATTCTACTCGCGGTAATTTTTGTTTTGGCGCGGGCGACTCCCCTCCGGGGAGCCGCTGCCCGCGCAGAAGCGAGTTCGATTTTTGCAAAGGCCGGTGCTTCGTCGCCGGCCTTTTTGCTGCGTTGCGCAACGCAAGCCCCCGCCGCTCATTCCTCTGTTCGTCATTTTCATATGACGAACGGTTATTCGCCTCCCGCCGGTCGATGTGCGTACACTTCGCACATAAGAACACTGCTCAGCCGGGGGGAAACACACATGACTGTCGCC
>Ga0180218_1000522_pt1 | contig 33819 bp, 36 predicted proteins | sample eDN3rd37CKraftBY_FD_151334 | JGI IMG/M metagenome (GOLD analysis project Ga0180218, IMG submission 151334) | Enriched backyard soil microbial communities from Emeryville, California, USA - eDNA 3rd pass 37_C Kraft BY (version 2) (version 2) | ecosystem: Environmental > Terrestrial > Soil >... | reverse complement strand
TCGCAGCAATCGCGTCGACAGCCGACATCCCCCCGACGGAACATCGGCGAATCCGGAGATTCGACCGTGGGCATCGTACCGAGTTCTACGGGCTCGAAATGTGATCTGTGGCACCACGTCTGCAGATAAGCATTCCGCGTCTCGTGCATGCACTGCGTGTAATGCGTGTGCGTCACGCAAGTGAGCTGCGCGTGCAGAGCAGTCAGTGCATGCATCGCATGTGTCGCGTGTATTGCATGCACGGCATGCACGGCATGCATTGCGTGCACGCAATGCACATGTTGCGTATGTTGCACGGCGTGTCTACAACGCAAGCCACGCGAGATACGCAAGGATTGCACTGTCGGCACGCCACGCACGGCACGCCTGCAACGCAAGCCACGCGAGGAACGCAAGGATTGCACTGTCGGCACGCCACGCACGGCACGCCTGCAACGCAAGCCACGCGAGGAACGCAAGGATTGCACTGTCGGCACGCCACGCACGGCACGCCTGCAACGCAAGCCACGCGAGGAACGCAAGGATTGCACTGTCGGCACGCCACGCACGGCACGCCTGCAACGCAAGCCACGCGAGGAACGCAAGGATTGCACTGTCGGCACGCCACGCACGGCACGCCTGCAACGCAAGCCACGCGAGGAACGCGCCGTGATGCAACACGGACTCGGATCATCGACTGAAAGGTGCGCAATGCAACCACGCAAGATCGCCATTGCCAATCAGAAGGGCGGCGTGGGCAAGACTGCAACAGCACTCGGCCTGGCCAGTGCTGTGTCAGCGAAAGGGGGCAAGGTCCTTGTCGTCGATGCCGACTCTCAGGGCAATGCCACCAACGGCCTCGGTGTGACCGTCGAAGGCGACATGCTCACCACCTACCACCTGATGAACCAGACCGTCGAAGGTGGCGCAGCGAATGCCGTCATAGCGACCGACTGGGGCGGAGTCGACCTGATTCCCGCAGACGAGGAGCTCGGCAAAATCGAGTCCGATGGCTCAAACGACCTGGTCTTCCGCCTCGATGTCGCCTTCGAAGGCCTGGATCTGAGTCCCTACGACGTCGTGCTGTTCGACTGTCCACCAAGCTTGGGCAAGGTCCTGTTCGCCGTCCTCATCGCTTGTGACGGGGTGGTAGCTGTCACCGAACCGACGATCGACAGTGTGCATGGTGTCGAACGCCTCGACGAAACCATCCGTACGGTGCGCAAACGTGCCAACCCTCGCCTCAACTTCGACAAGATCGTTCTCAGCCGCCGCCGCGGCACCGCCGAGCACAATTTCCGGGAGACCGAGCTGCGGGAGGTCTATGGCGATCTCGTAGCCCGCACGATCATTCCGGAACTGGCAACTCGTCAGGACGCGCACAGCGCACGGACACCCATCCACCAATTCCGAGGTGGTCGCGCGATTTCTCTTCAAACCGCCTACAGCGATCTTCTTGCCGAACTGTCTCTCACCACTGGAGGTGCATCGTGACCGCACAACGTCAGCCGGCGATCCGCAAGACCCACCCCGCCGAAGAACTGCCCGAACGCCCCACGCGCATCGAGCAATCAACGCCCGCGCCGACCCCAGTACCTGCACGTTCGGTCACGCCGTCAGTGACGGGAAGCGACACCGATCCGGCAGAGGGCCTGTCGGCGACGCACAACACGCGAATCCGTCCGAGCATCAAGGCGCGGCTGCGTAGGGGAGTGGACAAACTTCGCTACGAGACGGGAGACCGAACCATTAGCGAGGCGTCGATTACCGACAAGGCGCTGCAGGAGTACCTCGACAAGCACGGACTCTGACGTAGCACTACGACCCCCAGCACTGCGTGCGTTGCAGGCCCGCGACGCACGCAGTGCAGGTCCCCTACGCGGCTGCAACCGCAAGGGGCCCGTTGACCAGGACTACCACCCGTCAGGAAGGACACCATCCGGTCATGCCCGACGATACAACCCCGCCCGCAACCGCGTTGCGAACCGAGTTGCCCGTGAGCCGACAGATGACACTGGCGTTGGTGACCGTGGCCGCCATGACCCTGTTCATCGCAGCGCTGTCCTTCATCCTGTCGTTCGATGCACTTCGAGCCCTGGCGATCGAGGTCGGTGTGCAACCGGGACGAGCATGGATGGCGCCGGTTGCCATCGACGTTGCCCAAGCTGCTGCAACCGCCGGCTATGTCATCTTCCGCATCTCCGGCCGCGGCCGATACACCCTTGCGTACTGCGCCACGTTGGCCGTGGTGACGGTGTTGTTGAGTGTGGTCGGCAACGCCTTCCATGCCTGGCAGACAGCTGAGCGCAACCTTGCCCGAGTTGCAGCAGGGGAGGACCTCGGGTTCGTTCCGCAGGCCCCCTGGATCGGAGCGCTGTTTGCCGCGATTTTCCCGCTGCTGTGGCTTGCGTTGTTCCACTTGTTCGTGATGATGATCCAGCGCAACCAACCCTCTCCCGGTACTCCAGCGCTTACCAACACCGTGGCACCCGCTTCGACTGTCTCTGCCACCGCGCCTCGGATCGCGGTGCGTCCCGAGCCTCGTGCTTCCGGAGACGGTGCAACCGCTGACGGAGGTCTGGCAACCCCTCACAGCGCCGCGCACGCACCGTTGCAGGGCGGGCCCGTGACCGAACAGAGCGATGCAACTGCTTCGGGAACACTCGCCTTCGCCTGCAACTCGGTTGTCGAGCCGACAACAATGGGACAACCTGCGGTGTCCGTCACGCGCAACGGATATGCGCAGACCCAGGAGGGATTGCTTCGATTCCTCGCCGACTCCGAGTTCCACGAGACCGTGCAAGTCGTGGCATCGATGATGATCAAGTCCCCGCAACTGCGGCAGATCGATGTTGCTCACCGATTGCAGATCGACAAGTCCACCGTCAGCCGGCGGTGGCGGCAGTTCTGTCAGGCGGCCGAAACCGAAGGGTTCCTGGTCCCGCCATTGCCTGCAATCGAGACCGCTGATCCGGTGAAAGAGCCCTCCCTCGTCTAGACCTCCGTATCGGAACCTTGCCCCAAGCGGCGGCGGAGAGGGACTGTCGGGATAACGGTTGATCTGGTTTTGGCCGACACGCCGAGCTTGCTTGGCGAGAAGGCACCATCATGACCGAAACACTCGATCCCATGGATCAGCAGAAGATCGATCCCCAACAGCTGGCGCAGCAACTGCTCGCCCAGTCCAAAGCCGACGGCGTCGAGCTGGTCGGCCCGAACGGACTGCTCAACCAACTCACCGCCACCGTGCTCGAAACCGCCCTCGAAGCGGAGATGGACGAGCACCTCGGCTACGAGAAACACCAGGTAGAAGGACGTAACAGTGGGAATTCCCGCAACGGTCGGCGCACCAAGACCGTCCTGACCGAGATCGGCCCGGTGCAGATCCAGGTTCCGCGAGACACCGATGCCTCGTTCGATCCGCAGATCGTCAAGAAACGTCAGCGACGCCTGACCGGGGTCGACGAGATCATCTTGTCGCTGTCGGCGAAGGGTCTGACCACCGGTGAGATCGCCGCCCACTTCGACGACGTCTACGGCGCCACGGTGTCGAAGGAGACGATCAGCAAGATCACCGACAAGGTGCTCGCCGAAATGACGGAGTGGTCCGTCCGGCCGCTCGATCCGGTATATCCGGTGCTGTTCATCGACGCGATCCACGTCAAAATTCGCGACGGGCAGGTCACCAATCGGCCCGTCTACGTCGCGATCGGCGTGACCGTAGACGGGCATCGCGACATCCTGGGGTTGTGGGCCGGTGACGGCGGCGAGGGTGCAAAGTTCTGGCTCGCCGTCCTGACCGAGATCAAGAATCGCGGGACCGGTGACGTGTGCATCGTGGTGTGTGACGGACTCAAGGGCCTACCCGAGGCCATCACTACGGTGTGGGACCGCGCGATCGTCCAGACGTGTGTGATCCATTTGCTGCGCAACACCTTCCGCTATGCGTCACGTAGGTACTGGGATGAGATGAGCCGGGATCTGCGGCCGATCTATACCGCAGCCAACGAGGCCGCGGCCGGCGAGCGGTTCGACGAGTTCGCCGTCAAATGGGGCCCGCGCTACCCGGCGATCATCCGGCTGTGGCGCAGCGCCTGGAGCGAATTCGTGCCGTTCCTCGATTACGACCCCGAGATCAGACGCGTCATCTGCAGCACCAACGCGATCGAGAGCATCAACGCGCGATACCGCCGGGCGACCCGGGCCCGCGGACATTTCCCCAACGAGCAAGCCGCGTTGAAGTGTCTGTATTTGGCGACCCGGGCGCTGGACCCGACCGGGAAGGGAAGAGCACGATGGGCGATGAGGTGGAAGCCGGCGTTGAACGCGTTCGCTATCACGTTCGAGGGTCGGATCACCCCGAGTGAGAACTAAACCGATGCGCCAGAACCGGATCCACCGATTACCTGACAGACCCCGGCGGAGAACGCTGTCCGCCGCCGCCTATGCACTGCGACCGGCAGATTGTGCGGAAGGTCGGGGCGGTGACGGTGAGGATGGAGCTGGAATGCCGAAGAGAGATGCCGTGTACTTCGTCGACGGCCGTCGCATTCGGTCGCTCGAGGATTTTCTTTCTGTTGTGGGCGAAGCAGTATGGGGGCCCGGTGGGTATTTTGGTCGCAATCTGGATGCCTTCGCTGACTGTCTGACCGGCGGATATGGCACACCCGAAGACATCTTCACTGCATCTCGACAACAACTGTCGAGATGCAGTGAAGTTTGACAGGACACGCCGCTAAAGATTGACCGAGGCTCGGTGAGACGAGAGCGCCGGTCAAGGTTTCATTCCGGGAAACCGCAGCTCAGAGGCCTTATAAAGCTGCGGTCGGCCCAGTTAATCTGCCCCGCCCCATCTCGCTCATCTTCGCTGCATCTCGACAACAGCTGATGTAGGTTCCCGCCGGAGGTGTCAGTAGTGCGGCGCACGGGCCTGCGGCTTTCCAATTTCGTGTCAGTCAGGGATTCTCACGATCTTGTCGGAATCCTCAGGCATCCCGGACGATGTTTCGGTCCTGTGCCCAAGCCGCGAGAACCGAATCGAAGAGTCTGCTGCCTCGAAGCCTGAGTTCTGACTCAATGCGGACGATCGAGAGTGAGCTGTCGTTCGTGGAAATCGAAATGTCTGACGGGATATCGGTACAGCTCACCAATGGTCATGTAATCGGTGAAGAACGGGTCCCAGCGCACCGGGAAGAACATTCCCCGTCCCAACGCCTGCTCCGATTCGCGTTGCAGTCGGCGGCTCAGCGCACCGATGACCCGGTCGGCTTTCGTGCCCATCCGGTTCCGGTCAAACACCAGGGCTGCAGCGCATGAACCGTAGTAATTCACCACGTCAAAAGGCCGCGTACCGGCATCGAGGACCTGGGCGAATCGACGCTCCACTCCGGCGGGCAGCCGGCTGACCATCCGCACCAAGGGCAGCAGCGCCGCCACCACCATGTACCCGAAGACCATGTGGAACAACAGTTGCTCGTTGGTCCACCGCGTCCCCGCCGATCGACTCCGCAACGAGGTGTCGGAAGCGTCGGCGAGGAGCCGGTGCAGATGCACACGGGTGCGTTCGAGCTCGCCGGCGATAGCGGCCCTGTCCACCCGCTCGGAATGGCCCATGATCCACCACCTGTCCAGGGAGCCGACGGCACTCGATGGCCGTCGATACCAGACTTCCCCCTCCCGGGCGGCCTCCACAACTGCCGGCCGAATTCAGTCTCATGTCGCGAATCGATATAGCGCCCCCGTCGACCCTCGGATGCCACGTCGGACGTACCTGCCGCAGTGGCGCGGCGCGGATCGCCGTGTCGTGACCGCCGGACGGCTGGCGTAACAGCAGCAGCGCGGGATGACGTGCGCCGCTCAGAGATCGAACAGCGAGAATTGGTCCTTCTGTGCTCGAGTCTCGGAGTCGGCGAGGTATCGGTCGGCCATGGCCCGGGCGACGGTTTCGTCGCAGCCGAGCTCGGCGGCGACTTCACTCCAGTCGTGTCCGTTGTGCTGGAGTTGCCACGCCAGCTGGTGCAACTGTTCGTCCATGTCCATCAGCGCCGCTCCCGCGGTCGTGTCGGCCGGAACCCGTTCGACGACGCGGGTTCTCATTGAGACAGATGGTAAACGCGGATGCGGGCATGCGGCGGCAGACATGCCGCCCACCGTCTCGAATCGGCGACGGATCGCACGAGAGATAGGTAAACCCGCCCCCGAGGGGACGGGCGGTGTGCCGTCCATGGTGTCACCGTTTCCGTGAACATCTATGGACGCAGCGCCGGTCAGGGACGGATAGGCAGTGCGCGGCGGGACCGGGCGGCGGCGACCACACGATCGGCGACCCGGCCGGCGTCGCGGCCGACCCCGCGCAACGACGCCGACGACAGGCTGCGCTGCCATTCGAGACCGACATACCCCAGCCCCAGATGAGTGGTGGAGAGACCCTGCCGGTGCCGGGGCCGGCCCGTCTCGTCGAGAGCGCCGAGACCGGTCAGATAGGGCAGGTGCGGGCGATAACCGGTACCCAACAGCACGGTGTCGGCGGTGGTGGCGGCGCCGTCGGGCCAGAACACCCGGCGGTCGTCGAGGCCGGTGAACAGCGGCCGCGGCTGCGGGTTGCCGCTGGCCAGGGCACGCCGGTAGCGGCCGGTATCGAGGACCTGCTGGGTCGGCGACGCAGGCAGCCACGGCCCCAAGGGGGCGCGGTCGACTCCGGTGACCGTGAGCCAGAAGTGCACATCACGGCCGAAGATCCGCTGCGGCAGGAACTTCGGCGGTCGGCGGCTGGCCAGAGTCACAGTAGCGACCTCGGCGAGTTCGGTGGCGATCTGCACCGCCGAGTTACCGGCACCGACCACCACCACGTTCTGGCCCGTGAGTGCAGCGGGGTCGCGGTAGTCGCCGGTGTGCAGCACCGTGCCGCCGAACGTGTCCAGCCCCGGCAGCGGTGGGATATTCGGGGACCCGAGATAGCCGGTGGCCGCGATCAGAATCGGCGCGGTGACACTGCCGCCGACAGCGGTGTGGGCGGTGTAGACGCCCCGCTCGCAGGTGACGGTCTCGACGCGGGAGCCGGTCACAATGTCGACGTCGAGTCCGGCGGCGTAGCGGCGCAGATACTCGATCACCTCGTCGCGCCGCGGATAGCGGTCCGGGGCGCCCGGAAACGCCAGGCCGGGCAGGGCACTGTATTTCGCCGGGGAGAACAGGGTCAGGCTGTCGTAGTAGTGCGGCCAGGCCCCGACCGGCTCGTCGCCGGCTTCGAGCAGCCCGGTGCGCAGGCCGCGAGCAGACAGAGCGTAGGCGGCGGCGAGGCCGGACTGGCCACCGCCGACGACGAGAGCGTCATAGTCGGTCATGGTGTTCCTTCGACAGTGTCGGTGGGGGTCAGCCGCGGCACGGACGCGATCGCCAGGAGTGCGGCGAGCGCGGCGACGACCGCGAGCACGAGGTAGGCGGTGGCGTAGCTGCCGGTCGCGCCGGCCAGGGCGGTTCCCGCCCACGGCGCCAACGCCATGACCAGGACGATCGGGGCGGACATCAGCCCGCCGAGGCGCCCGTAGTGGGTCGAGCCCCACCGGTCGGTGATGGCGGTGGCCTGGATCAAGGTGAACAATCCGCGCACCAGTCCCGCGCCGATCGCCGCGCCGATCAACGCCGCGGCCGTGGTCACCGCCCCGAGCAGCGCGGTGGTTGCCGCGGTGCCGGCCAGGATCACCACGATGCGGCTGCGGACGCTGGTACGGGCGACCAGGGTCAGATAGCCGAGGCGGCCGAGGACCTGTCCGGCGCCGCCGAGCCCGAGCGTCACCGCCGCCACCGACGGGGAGAAGCCCTGTTCGAGCAGCAACGGCACCAGATTGAAGACCCCGGCGAAGGCGGTGAACGCACCGAGAGCCAACGCGCCCACCAGTGCGAGGAACGCGGGGCTGCGGGCGATCTCCCGGTGCCCCAGGGCCGCGCCGTTCGCCGGTGGGGTCGCGGCGGGCCAGGATCCGCATAGTCCCCACCAGTGTCCGGGGATGGTGATCGCGGCGAGGATCGCCGCGAGGATCAGGTAGGTGGTGCGCCAGTCCGACTGCTGATCCACTGCGGAGGTCAACGGGGCGAAGATGGTGCTGGCCAGGCCCGCGGCGAGGGTCAGGATCATCAGGGCGTGCACGGAGCGGTCGCCGTACCAGCGGGTCAGCGCGGCGAACGCCGGTGGGTAGAGCACCGCGCCCATCGCGGTGCCGGCCAGCAGCCACCCGGCGTAGAACACCGGCAGCGTGGGGGCGAGCGCGATCAGGACCAGCGCGGGGACGGCGAGGACCGAGCCGGCGGTCATGATCGTGCGCGGTCCGACCCGGTCGAGGATGCGCCCGACCGGGATACCCGCGAGCGCGGTGGCGAGCTGACCGAGCGAGAACGCCGCGGTGATCGCCGTGGGCGACCAGCCGGTCTCGGCGGAGATCGAGACCGACAGGACCGGGAACGCGTAGTACAGGATGCCCCAGCTGGTGATCTCGGTCAGGCACAGCACCGCCAGCACCCGCCGCAGCCCGGCCCCGGTGAGGGCACCGGGCTGCGGGCGGATCGAGGTGTCGGTCACCGGCGTTATCCGCCGGCGCGGGCGGAGAGGGTGACCAACGCCGGCTCCGCGGGGCCGCAGCACCCACCCGCGTCGGCGGTGTCGGCGGCGGGGTCGTCGAACACTCCGGCGCCGCCGCACACTCCGGTCTCGGGCAGGGTCAGCTCGACGCGGGCGGCGGCATCATGATCACCGGCGAGGGCGGCGGCGATGCTGCGGACCTGCTCGTAGCCGGTCATCGCCAGGAACGTCGGGGCCCGACCGTAGCTCTTCATCCCGACCACATAGAAGCCGGGTTCGGGGTGGGTGAGCTCGGCGACGCCGTGCGGGTAGACGGTCCCGCACGAGTGCACGTTCGGGTCGATCAGCGGGGCGAGCGCGGTCGGGGCCTGCAGCACCGGGTCGAGGTCGAGACGGATTTCCGAGAGCCACGACAGGTCCGGCCGGAAGCCGGTGGAGGCGATGATCTCGTCCACCGCCTCGAGGCGGGCTCCGGTATCGGAGACCACCGCGACCTGACCGTCGGTGGCGGGTTCGACGGCGGCGGTGCGGAACCCGGTGACCACGGTGAGCAGCCCGTCGTCGACGGCCTTTTTCGCGCGCAGTCCCAGGGCGCCGCGGGCAGGCAGTTGGTCGTCCTGGCCGCCGCCGAACGCGGCGCCGACCTCGCCGCGGCGCACCGCCCAGGTCAGGCGGGTGCCGGAGGCGGTGCGGGCGAGCTCGGCCAGCGCCACGATTGCGTTGAGTGCCGAGTGGCCGCTGCCGGCGATGACGGTGTGGCGGCCGGCGTAGCGGGTGCGCACCGCATCGTCGCCCAGGTCGGGGACGCGGTAGGTGATGGTCTCGGCTGCGGCGCGTTCACCGAGGGCGGGCAGGCCTTCGCCGCCGAGGGGGTTGGGAGTGCTCCAGGTGCCGGAGGCATCGATGACGGCGCGGGCGAGCAGGCGGGTGTCGGTGCCGTCGCGGTGGCGGATGTGCACCGACAGTGGTTCGGTGTCGCGGCCGGCGTCGACGATGCGGTCGCGGCCGCGGCGGGCGATGCCGACGACCTCGTGATCGAGGCGGACCGCGTCGCCGAGGGCGGTGGCCAGCGGGCTCAGGTACTGCCCGGTCCAGTCCTGGCCGGTGGGGTAGGCGTCGTCGTCGGGGGCCTTCCAGCCGGTGGTGTCGAGGAGGCGGCGGGCGGCGGGGTCGATCAGTTCGGCCCAGCGGGAGAAGGTGCGGACGCTGTGCCATTGCGTGATGGCGGCTCCGACGACGTCGCCGCGTTCGAGTACCAGCGGTTCGAGGCCGCGTTCGCGCAGGTGGGCGGCGGCGGCCAGGCCGATCGGTCCGGCTCCGACGACGACGATGGGCAACTCGCTCATGACAGATCCTTTCATCGATGGGTATCGATCTAAGCTGCTGTCAGAGTATCGATGGTCGTCGATGTATGCAACCATCGATGCTGATCGATACAGTGGGGGTATGACAGCACTCGGCTTACCGATCACCGCTCCTGGCGCGGAGGTGGACTTCGACGCCCTGAGCCCGCAGGATGCGGCCACCTACGCCGGATGGTTCGCCTGCCTGGCCGAACCCACGCGGGTGCGGCTGCTGCACCACGTCGCCGCCCATCCGTCCGGCATCACCGTCGGCGAGCTCGCCGACAGGCTCGGGATCGGCCAGCCCACCATCTCCCATCACGTCCGCAAACTCGCCGACGTCGGCTTCGTCATCACCGGCAAACAGGGCACCAGCACCGTGGTGCGGGTCAACCCGAGCTGCTGCAGCGACCTGCCCAGTGCTGCCGACGCGGTCATGGGGGTGCTCACCGCCCGCCCGTGCTGCCCCGAGGATGTCCCGGCCGATGTGGCCGTGCGCCCACTTGCGGGCGGTGACTGGGAGGCGGTGCGCCGCATCTACGCCGACGGCATCGCCACCGGCGCCGCGACGTTCACCACCGAAGTCCCCAGCCGCGACCACCTCGACAGCCAGTGGTTGCCCGAGCATCGCTGGGTCGCCGAGATCGACGGACAGGTCGTCGGCTGGGCAGCCTTGAGCCCGGTATCGAACCGCGAGTGCTATCGGGGGGTGGCCGAAAATTCGGTGTATGTCGGCGACGGCATGCGCGGGCGCGGCGTCGGCAAGGCCCTGCTGCGCACCCAGGTCATCGCCGCCGATCAGGGCGGATTGTGGACGCTGCAGACCTCGATTTTCCCGGAGAACCGGGCCAGCCTGGCGCTGCACCATTCGGCGGGTTTCCGCACCGTGGGTGTGCGCGAGCGCATCGGCCGGCTCGACGGCATCTGGCGCGACACCGTGCTGCTCGAACGCCGCTCCGAGGCCGTTCCCGCCACCGAGAACCAGTGAGAGTGACTCGGGTGGAGATGGACATCGAACTGCTGTACTTCGACGGCTGCCCGAACTGGGAGAAGGCCCGAGACCGCCTCGCCGAGGCGCTGGCAGCGACCGGCAACGCCGGTACCCCGATCCGGCTGCGCCGTATCGAGACCCCGGAGGCCGCCGAGCGCGTCGCCTTCCCCGGATCCCCGACCATCCGCATCGACGGGACCGATCCGTTCGGCCCCACCGAGGGCGTCGGATTGACCTGCCGCGTCTACCGCACCGCCGACGGGCTCGAGGGTGCCCCGAGCACCGCCGATCTGATCACCGCGCTGCGGCATGCCGAACACCGGTAGTGATCCGGCATCGGCTTGACCTTCGAGTCGACTCGAAGGTTACCGTCGCGGAGTGAGCACGATGCTGATCTCCCAGTTCGCCGAACACACCGGTGCCCCGGTCACCACTTTGCCCTGGGGCTTGCTATACCCCGTACCCGTTATCTGGAGCGCAGTGTCGGGGCCGCAGTTGCTGCCGACCACTGGCTGACACATCGAAGAGGACCACACTGCACAGCGTGGTCACTACTGGAATTCGTCTGCGGTTTCCGCAGGACTCCGACCCGTGCTCATCGGGGTCAGTTCAGCGGATAGAGCATCTGCGCAGTCGCGGCGTAGGCGGTGTCGAAGTCGACGGCGAGCACTGCCTCGACTGACCCGAGCACCGCATGCTGCTCCCAACTCTGGCCGGTACGGCTGCGCCACGCGGTGCCGGCGGTGTCGATGCCCCACAACGAGCCGTCCTGCGCAGCGGAGAGCAACGCCAGTAGTGGGGCGTCGGGCACCACAGCGAAGGTACGCCCGCCGTCGGTGCTGTGCTGCAGCCCTGCGGCGGTGCTCGCCCACACCCCGGCATCGGTGACGGCGAGCGCGGCCGCGGCCACCGGGGCGCCTGCGGTCCAGTTGGTTCCGCCGTCGGTGGAGGTCAGCAATCCGGTGACGCCATCGAAGCCGACCAGCAGCTCACCGTCGGTGGCCAGGGCATGAAAATCCACCTCGCCGCTCAAGGATTTCGGCGTCCAGGTGCGGCCGCCGTCGGTGCTGTCGATCAGCCCCAGCGGATTCGGCGCCGAACTCGACGGCCCCGGATGCCCGGACGCGAAGAGACGGTCGGTGCCCGGCGCCCCGGTCAATCCCATGAAGTCGTCGTCGGAGTCACCGACGCGGGCGGTGCGCCCGTTCGCGGCGATCTCGACGAGGCCGGTGTGGGTGCCGGCCAGCACCACCCCGTTCGCATCGAGGTGCAGACCGTGCAGATGGTCGAGTGCCGGTTCCAATGCTGTGCCGGGCACCTCCGATGCCACGGCAGACTCGGTGGTCGTGGTGGATTGCTCACCGGTCGTACAACCAGCGAGCACGGTTACCGCAGCAACAGGAACCAGGACGCGCGCCCACCGGCGCAGAGGAAAACTCCACATGAGAAGAAAAAGCTCATTTCGGATCGATCGGGTGCCGGCTCAGGTGCAAACCAGGTGGGTGGGGTCGAGGTCGAGGCGACGCAACAGCTGGGCGTTGAGCGCCACGACGATGGTCGAGACGGACATGAGGATCGCGGCGACCGCGGGCGAGATCGCTACCCCGGCGAAGGCGAGCACGCCGGCAGCCAGGGGCACGGCGATGATGTTGTAGCCGGTCGCCCACACCAGGTTCTGCCACATCTTCCGGTAGCTGGCATGCGACAGTTCGATAATCGAGAGCACCGCCCGCGGATCGTTGGCTGCGAGCACGACCCCGGCGGATTCGATGGCCACGTCGGTGCCGGCACCGATCGCCACACCCACATCGGCGCGAGCCAACGCCGGCGCGTCGTTGACCCCGTCCCCGACCATCGCCACCGTGTGACCGCGGTTCTGCAGTTCGGTGACCTTGGCGTCCTTGTGTTCGGGCAGGACTTCGGCGAACACTTCGTCGATCCCGAGATCGACGGCCACGGCGTCGGCGACCTGCCGCGCGTCCCCGGTGATCATCGCAACCTTCACCTTGCGGGCGTGCAGCGCATCGATGGCCTGGCGGGATTCTTCGCGCACGGCATCTTCGAGCGCGACGGCACCGAGCACCCGGTCCCCGTGGGCCAGGTGCAGTACCGAGGCCCCGCGCCGGACCCATCCGGCAGTGACCGCGGTGATGTCCTCGGGCACCGACAGGTGCCGGTCGGCCAGCATGGCCGGTCCGCCGACCGTCACCTCGGTGTCGTCGACGAGCGCGCGGACCCCGCGGCCGGGCAAGGACCGAAAGTCGGTGGCGGTGACCTGCGCGGCGGCCGGGGCCCGAGTTTTCGCAGCGGCGACGATGGCTCGGGCAACGGGGTGCTCGCTGTCGGCCTCGACCGCCGCGGCGAGCGCCAACAGGTCTTCTTCGGAGGTGCCGGCCGTGGCGACCACATCGGTGACCTGATGCCGACCTTGGGTCAAGGTGCCGGTCTTGTCGAACAGCACCACATCGACGGTGCGCATGCGTTCGAGCGCGAGGCGATCCTTGACCAGCACCCCGGCCCGGGCGGCGCGTTCGGTGGAGATCGCGATCACCAGCGGAATGGCCAACCCGAGAGCGTGCGGGCAAGCGATGACCAGGACGGTGACGGTGCGCACCACCGCTTCGTCGAGGTTGCCGAGCAGCGACCAGATCGCGAACGTGAGGATGCCCGCGACCGCGGCGAAGTAGAACAGGAACGCGGCGGCCTTGTCCGCCAGCGCCTGAGCGCGCGACGACGACGCCTGGGCGTCGGCGACCATCCGCTGGATGCCCGCCAGGGCGGTGTCTTCACCGACGGCGGTGACCTGGACGCGTAGGGCGCTGTCGGTGGCGACGGTGCCGGCGACCACCGTGTTCCCGACCTCGCGAGTCACGGTCTTGGATTCGCCGGTGATCATCGATTCGTCGACCTCGGCACGGCCGTCGGTGACGGTGCCGTCGGCGGGCACTCGGGCTCCGGCCCGTACCAGCACCAGATCCCCCCGATTCAGCTCCGACAAGGGCACTTCGGCAATGCCGTCGGCGGTGATCTTCTCCGCGGTGTCCGGCAGCATCGCGGCGAGCGCGTCGAGAGCGCCGGAGGCCGACCCGAGGGCCCGCATCTCGAGCCAGTGCCCGAGCAGCATGATCACGATCAGCAGGGCCAGTTCCCACCAGAAGTCCAGGTTGAACCCGCCGAGACCCAAGGTGGTGACCCAGGACGCGAGGAACGCGACGCTGATCGCCATGGCGATCAGCAGCATCATCCCGGGCCGGCGCGAGCGTAGTTCGGCCCAGCCGCCGGTGAGGAACGGCATGCCGCCGTAGACGAAGATCACCGTGCCCAGCACCGGGGGAATCCACATGGCGCCGGGGAAGTCCGGCATGGTGTAGCCGAGCAGGTCCGCGACCATGTGACTGAAGAACACCACCGGTATCGCCAGCACCAGCGACACCCAGAACCGGCGGCGGAACATCTCCCCGTGTGCCCCGTGCCCGGCGTGCCGATCATGACCATCGTGCCCGGTGTGCTCACCCGGTCCGACATGGGCGAGGTGCTCGCCGTGGCCGGCGTGCGCATCGTGCTGCTGGGGTGGCGGACTCTGGACGTCGGCGCCGTGAACGTGTCCGGCGGGCGCCGGGTCCGGGTGGGGGTGTCCGTGCTGCGGGTGCGACATCGCAAAGCCTCCTGGGTGGCGGTCCGAGCGGAACCGGGCGGGTCGTGGTTACAGGGTGGTCAGCAACTCACGCATGGTCTCGATCTCCTGCTGCTGGGTCTCGACGATGGTGCGGGCCATCTCGACGGCGTCGGGGAACTGTCCGTCCTCGATCTCGGTCTGCGCCATGTCGACGGCGCCTTCGTGGTGGGCGATCATCTGCTCGAGGAACAGTCGGGCGGCGTCGGCGGCTTGCGCGTCGGACAGCGCCTGCATGTCCTCCTCGCTCATCATCCCTTCCATGCCGCCGTCCATGCCCTCGTCCATGCCGGGCATGCCGTGGCCGCCCTCGGGCATCTCGGTGGGCTCACCCCACTGCTCGAGCCAGGTCTCGAGCTGCTCGATTTCCGGGCCCTGAGCGGCCTTGATCTGCTCGGCCAGGGCGGTCACCTCGACCGGGATGTTGTCCTTGGCCAGCAGCATGTCACTCATCTCGATGGCCTGGCTGTGGTGCGGGAGCATCATCTGCGCGAACATCACATCGGCGTCATTCTGCGCCGCGGCCTCGTCGGTAGCCGAGGTGGTGGCCGAGGTCGTCGCGGGCGAGGTCGCGACGGTGGTGTCGGTGTCGCCGCACGCGGCCGCGGCGAACACCACCGCCAGTGCGGTGGCGCCCACGGCGAGAATCTTCTTGTTGTTCATGGGATGTGGTCCTTTCTCGAACGGTCACAGACCGCCGTGGCACCGGGGCCCGGGCACGGCCGGTCGGCATGCGGGGATCAGGCCAGGTAGGACACGGTGGTCATCATTCCCGCTTCCTGGTGATACGCGTTGTGGCAGTGCAGGGCCCACTGGCCCGGGTTGTCGGTGTCGAATTCGATCTCCACGGTGCGCATCGGCCCGATCGTGACGGTGTCCTTGCGCAGGCCGGTGTCGGTGAGCGCGAAGGTGTGTCCGTGCAGGTGCATCGGGTGGAACATGTCCGACATGTTCCGCAGCCGCATGCGCACCCGCTGCCCTTCGTGGACGTTCAGCGGCGGGATGTCGGGGTGGGCGCGGCCGTTGAGGGTCCACCGGTACGGCGACATGGTCCCGCCCATGTCCACGCTGTGATACACATCGTGCTCCTTGTCGGCCAGACGCACATACTCCCGAGGCGCCAGGTCGGTGCCGAGCAGCACCTGCCGGTCCAGCTCGCCCGGACGGATCTGCGCGGGCAACTCGCCGGCGGCGGTGCGCACCAGGGCCTGCCCGTGCCCGGTCTTACCTTCCGCCTGGGCGAATAGGGGGAAGACGCCGTCGCCGAGGGTGACGAGCACATCGACACGCTCACCCATCCCGATCAGCAGCGCATCGGTGTCCTGCGGCACGACCGGGAAGCCGTCGGTGTGGGTGACGGTCATCCGATGCCCACCGAGCGCGACGCGGAAGGCGGTGTCCGCGCCGGCGTTGATGAACCGGATCCGTGCCCGCTGCCCGGGTGTCGCGGTCAGGACCATTGGGTCTTCCGGTACGCGCCCGCCGACCAGGAAAAGCGGATAGCTCACGTCGCCGGCGCCGCCGAGCAGCGGGGAGAGCATCGTCTCCTCCCCCATATCCATCCCGTCCATACCGCCCATGGCGCCGTGGTCCATCCCGCCCATCGGGGTGTCGCCGCTCTCGCCGGTGGCAGCGCCGATGCCGAGGTCGCGGGCCACGTCGTCGGGAGTGCGGCCGGTGCCGTCGAGCCAGTCGTCGAGCACCACGATCCAGTCGTGGTCGTAGTCGCCGGGCTCGTTCGGGTCGTCGATGACCAGAGCGCCGTACAGGCCGCGGTCGAGCTGCAATCCCGAATGCGAGTGATAGAAGTACGTGCCCGGATCCGGAACGGTGAACTCGTAGGTGAACCGGCCGCCGGCCGCGATCGGGTCCTGGGTCAGCCCGGGCACCCCGTCCATGTCATTGCTCAACGCCAGCCCATGCCAGTGCACGCTCGTCTCCGCCGGCAGTTGGTTGTCCACCTCCACCCGCAGCAGATCCCCGGCGCGGGCCCGCAGCAGCGGCCCCGGTAGCTGCTCGTCGTATCCCCAGGTCGAGACGATGCGTCCGCCGAGATCTACCTCGATCGGACGCGGCGCCAACCGTGCCGAGACCACCCGTTGGCCACCCGGACTGCGGCGCGCCTGCTCGACACGGCGCACCGCATTCGACGAAGGCATCACGGGGGCGCCGGTCGGCGAGCCAGATCCGGAGCAGGCGGCCACGAAACCGGCCCCGGCGAGGACTGACCCGAGAAGGAAGAAGCGGCGGGTCAGCTCAGCCATGGACCCGCCCCTGCCGGGGATCGACCGCAGCGGTGTCGCCGGGGTGCATCAACACCTGCCGACGGGCCACGAATTCATCGGAGTCGATGTCACCGCGGGCGAACCGTGCCTCGAGCAGCCGCAGCGGATCGGACTCCTCGGTGGTGCGGCCTGCCCCGTGTGCGCGGTCGGTGCGGAACATCATGGCCACCAGATAGATCACCACCGCCCAGAACGCGAACATGCACACGGCCATGACGATCCATCCGGTCCAGGTCAGCTCACCTGCCCAGCCCATCATGATCGCCTCCTTTCTCCGGTTCGTGCCTCCAGCCTGACGCGCGTACCCACCGATTCCTGTGGAGGTCGTATGAAGATTTGCTCAAGAAGCCCTACTGCGTCGTCGACAGCGGTGCCCGCTGGTGAAGATGGATGCCATGGACTTCTCCGCTCGCACCCCCACCGTGGCCAGCGACCCGGCGGCGCCGCCGCGCCCGTCGACCGGGTTGCGGGCGATGGTCGTCGAGGACGAGGCGCCGTTGGCGAACCTGATCGGCTCGTATCTCGAACGCGACGGGTTCGAAACCGCGCTCACCGGCGACGGCGCCGACGCCGTCATCCTCGCCCGGCAGGTCGACCCCGACGTCGTGGTCCTCGATCTCGGTTTGCCAGGACTCGATGGGGTCGAGGTATGCCGGCAACTGCGGACCTTCTCCGACGCCTATGTCGTGATGCTCACCGCCCGCACCGAAGAAATCGACACCCTCATCGGGCTGTCCGTCGGCGCGGACGACTACATGAGCAAACCGTTCAGCCCCCGCGAATTGATGGCCCGCATCCAGGCCATGCTGCGCCGCCCCCGCACCCACGTCGCCGCACCCGGACCGGCCGAGACCGCAGTCCCCGCTCTGATCCACCGTGTCGGGGGCCTGGCCCTCGACGTCGATGGCCGGGAGGTCACCGTCGCCGGGAGGCCGGTGGCGTTGACTCGCACCGAATTCGACGTCCTTGCCGCGCTGGCGCGCGATCCCGGCGTGGTGCTCACCCGGGCCCAGTTGATCGAGACGGTGTGGGGGCCGAGCTGGACCGGCGACGAACACCTGGTTGACGTGCACATCGGTCATCTGCGCCGCAAACTCGGCGACGACGCGACCCGCGGCCGCTATGTGCGCACCGTGCGCGGTGTCGGCTACCGGATGGGCACCGGAGCATGAATCCCCAGAACCTCGCGTCGGGGCCGTCGGTGCGGCGGGCACTGGCGGGGTCGAGTTTCGGCACTAGATTGTTCCTGGCCCTGACCGTGGTGGTGGTCGGCTGCGCCGCCAGCGCCTGGCTCGTCGCCTCCGCCCTTGCACCCGGCATCTTCCACGATCACCTCGGTCAGGCCGGCATCGACCACAACTCGAGTCAGGCCGCGCACGTCGAAGAGGCGTTCGCCTGGGCGATCGTCCTCGCGTGGGGTCTGGCGGTCGCGATAGCGGTACTGCTGGCGTTGGCGGTGAGCTGGTACATCACCCGACGTGTCCAACGCTCGCTGACCGCGGTAACCATCTCGACCGCCCGGATCGCCGGCGGCCGGTACGACACCCGCGTAACGAGCCCCGGTCTCGGCCGCGAATTCGACGAACTCACCGTCACCGTCAACGAACTCGCCCGCCGACTCGACGCCACCGAAAGCACCCGCCGCCGGATGCTCGCCGACCTCGGCCACGAGATGCGCACCCCGATCGCCACCCTCGACTCCTATCTCGAAGCCCTCGACGACGGCGTCCGCACCCTCGACGACGACACCCGACAGGTCCTCCGCGCCGCCACCCACCGACTGGGTCGACTCGCCCAGGACATCACCGCGGTCTCGCGCGCCGAAGAACACCTCACCCGCATCCGACCGGCGCCCACCACCACCGGCGTCTTGGTCACCGCCGCGGTCGACGCGGTGCGCGAACGGTACGAGAACAAAGGCGTCGTACTGCACAGCCGTCTCGACGACTCCCTGATCGTGTCGGTCGACCCCGACCGGCTCGGCCAGGTCTTGGGCAACCTGCTCGACAACGCCCTGCGCCACACCGCTTGTGGCGGCACGGTCACGGTCACCAGCAGACGAGCGAACCGCGATCGGGTGGAGATCACGGTGGCCGACACCGGTGAGGGCATTGCTCCCGAGCACCTCGACCACCTCTTCGATCGCTTCTACCGCGCCGATACTGCCCGCGATCGCCGACACGGCGGCAGCGGTATCGGCCTGACCATCACCCGTGCCCTCGTCGAAGCCCACCACGGGCGCATCCGAGCACACAGTGACGGGCCGGGCCGTGGGGCACGCTTTACGATCGAACTGCCCGTCATTGCAGTCTGACCTCGGAGTCTTCGGTGTTGCCGTATCCGGCACATCTCAATCCGTGGACTCACGACCTCCGAGTGCGGGCCCTCGACTGAAGGGACTGAACGCCTCCGCCATGTTTGTTGTCGTCGGCGCCGACGGCGCCCACCCCTGTCAGGCGTGGGCGCCGTCGGGAACGAGCTCGGCGATCAGCGCCTCGACCTTGGCTTTGATCTCGTCGCGGATCGGACGCACCGCCTCGACCCCTTGCCCGGCCGGATCCTCGAGCAACCAATCCCGATAGGACTTGCCCGGAAACACCGGGCACGTGTCGCCGCACCCCATGGTGATCACCACATCGGAGGCCTGCACCGCGTCGACGGTGAGGATCTTCGGGTTCTGCGCGGAAATGTCGATACCCACCTCGGCCATCACCTCGACCGCGGCCGGGTTGACCTCCTCGGCCGGGGCCGAGCCCGCCGAGCGGACCTCGACCCGGTCGCCAGCCAGCGCAGTGAGGAACCCCGCAGCCATCTGAGAACGGCCGGCATTGTGCACACACACGAACAACACCGAGGGTGTGCGATCGGTCGAGGAATCAGTTGTCATGAAAACAGACGTCCTTTCGAAGAGAATTCAGGCAGAAACGGTGTCGAGTTCGGCCAGCAAAGCCCGCACGCGAGTGTCGATATCGTCGCGGACGGCGCGCACCGTGCCCAGCGACTCGTCGTCCGGATCGATCAACGACCAATCGAGGTAGCGCTTACCCGGATACACCGCGCACGCATCACCGCACCCCATGGTGATCACCACATCGGCGGCTGCCACCACATCGTCGGTCAGGGGTTTGGGATATTCGCCGCCGAGATCGAGCCCGATCTCGGCCATCGCCTCGACCACGACAGGATGAATCGCCGCTGCAGGAGCCGATCCGGCGGAGCGCACGTGCACCCGTCCCGCGCCGTGATGAGCCAGCAGTGCCGCGGCCATCTGCGAACGTCCGCTGTTACGCACGCACACGAACAGCACCTCCGGCACATCCTTCGGTATAGCGCCCTCGGCCTGCGCCAGAGCAGTGAGGCGTTCGCCCGCGAAGCGGGTGGCCAGCGAGGGCAAATGGGTATGGATCTTGGCGGTGCGCCGCAGCGCCGCATACGACTCGAAGACCATCCGCTCGACGGTCTGCGCCGAGAACACCCCGGCGTACTTCTCGGCGAGATGTTCGGCACTGCGGTGCAGCACCGCCTGAGGCATCAGTAATTCTGGCTGAGCAGCGTGCTGGGACATCGACATCTCCTGACGTGGCCGATCCTTACGGCGCGGCGGGGGCAGATGAACGGGTGAAACGCTTCCGCAGAGCGAGCGAGACGTAGATCAGAGCAACCAGGACAGGGACCTCGATGAGCGGACCCACCACCCCGGCCAAAGCCTGACCGGAGGTGACACCGAAGGTGCCGATCGCCACCGCGATGGCCAGCTCGAAGTTGTTTCCGGCGGCGGTGAACGCCAGTGTGGTGGTGCGCTCGTAACCGAGCCCCACTGCCGCACCGAACAGGAACCCGCCGCCCCACATCAGGACGAAGTACGCGAGCAGCGGCAACGCAATGCGCACCACGTCCCAGGGCTGCGAGGTGATCTGCTCACCCTGCAGCGCGAACAGGATCACGATCGTGAACAAGAGTCCGTAGAGCGCCCAGGGACCGATCTTCGGCAAGAAGGTCTCTTCGTACCACTCGCGGCCTTTGGCTTTTTCGCCGAAGTGGCGGGTCAAGAAACCGGCGACGAGGGGGATACCGAGGAAGATCAGCACCGATTTGGCGATCTGCCACGGCGAGACATCGAGGGGGGTCTGCTCCAAGCCGAGCCAGCCGGGCAAGATCGACAGGTAGAACCAGCCGAGCACAGCGAACATGATCACCTGGAACACCGAGTTGATCGCAACCAGCACGGCGGCGGCCTCACGGTCGCCGCAGGCGAGGTCGTTCCAGATGATGACCATCGCGATGCATCGGGCAAGGCCGACGATGATCAGGCCGGTGCGGTATTCGGGCAGGTCGGGCAGCAGCAGCCAGGCGAGGGCGAACATCAGCGCCGGGCCGAGCACCCAGTTGAGGAGCAGCGAGGAGATCAGCAGCTTGCGATCGCCCGTGACAGTGTCGAGACGGTCGTAGCGCACCTTCGCAAGCACCGGATACATCATGATCAACAGACCCAGCGCGATCGGCAGGGAGATGTTGTCGATCTCGATGACACTCAACGCATCCCCGAGGCCGGGAATGAGTCGGCCGAGCAGCAGGCCGACGACCATGGCGATGCCGATCCACACGGCCAGGAACCGGTCGAGGACCGACATCTTGCCGGCGACGGACCGGTGTTCAGTGGTGGTCACGAGACGGCCCCCTCGAAAGGTTCGGCCGGTGCGCAGGCGCAGGCCGATCCGGGCAGCACACCGGATTCGGTGGCGAGCACCGCGGAGAGTTGTTCCAGCGCTGCGGGGAGCACTCGGTAGTAGACCCAGGTGCCGCGGCGCTCGCAGTCGAGCAGTCCGGCTTCGCGCAGCACCTTGAGGTGATGCGAGATGGTCGGTTGCGACAGGTCGAAGGCGGGGCTGATGTCGCACACGCAGCTCTCGCCGCCCTGGTGGCTGGCGATCATGCTGAGCATGCGCAGGCGCACCGGGTCACCGAGGGCTTTGAACATGCGGGCCAGGTCGGTGGCCCAATCGGAGGTGAGGGGCTCACGAGACAGGGGCGGGCAGCAGGGCCCGTCCCCATTCGACAGCTGATTCGACATACGTCTATATTGACTGGTATCTATTCACCCGTCAATTCGTGTACTTCGGGAAGGGACTACTGTCGTGCCCACTGCGTCGGTGCTGTTCGTGTGTGTCAAGAACGGCGGCAAATCCCAGATGGCGGCCGCCCTCATGCGCAAGACGGCAGGCGACCGGATCGCCGTCCATTCCGCGGGCACCGCACCCGGATCGTCCCTGAACGCCCTGTCGATGCAGGTCCTCGGCGAGGTCGGCGCCCCCATCGCAGGTGAGTATCCCAAGCCGATCGACCCGCAGCTCCTCACCGAGGTCGACCTGGTGGTCACCCTCGGCGGTGAAGCCCGCGTCGATGCGCCCGCCGGGGTGGTTGTGGAGAACTGGGACACCGATGAGCCGTCCGAGCGTGGCATCGACGGCATCGAGCGGATGCGCCTGGTGCGCGACGACATCGCCGCCCGGGTCGGCGAGCTGACCGCCCGACTGCTTGCCGCTACCGACGCCCGATAACTTTCTTCGCCTCGATCACTCAGGAGTACAGACACCTATGAGCACCATCGCAGTCTTCGAACCGGCCCTGTGCTGCAACACCGGCGTGTGCGGCGAGGACCTCGACCAGAACCTGGTCACCTTCACCGCCGACATGGCCGCGCTGACCGAGCAGGGCGCCGCCATCACCCGCCACAACCTGGCCAACGACCCACTCTCGTTCGCCCACAACGAGACGGTCAAGAAATTCCTCGAACTCGCCGGATCGGACGGGCTGCCGCTCGTGCTCGTCGACGACGTCACCGTCGCTACCGGGCGCTACCCGACCCGCACCGAGCTCGCCACCTGGGCCGGCCTTGAGGTACCCGCGCCGCCGTCCGGGGTGACCATGCTCGGGCTCGCGGACGACAGCGACTCCTGCTGCACCCCGGGCGAGTCCACCTGCTGCTGACCAGACAGGTCTGCACCTTTCCGTTGACCCGTCCGACGAGGAGTACCTGCTTTCATGGCTGCCGCCGCCCCGACGTTTCTGACCGACCCGCCCCGGTTTGTGTTCTTCACCGGTAAAGGTGGGGTCGGTAAGACCTCCATCGCGTGCGCGTCGGCGGTGCGCCTGGCCCGGGCCGGCAAGAAGGTGCTGCTCGTCTCGACCGACCCCGCCTCCAATGTCGGGCAGGTCTTCGGTCTGAGTATCGGCAACACGATCACCGAGGTCCCCGCGGCGGCGGGGCTCTGCGCGCTCGAGATCGACCCCGAGGAGGCCGCCGCCGCCTACCGCGAACGCATCGTCGGTCCCGTCCGCGGGTTGTTGCCCGCAGCGGAGATCGCGTCGATCACCGAGCAGTTGTCCGGCTCGTGCACCACCGAAGTCGCGTCGTTCGACGAATTCACTTCTCTGCTCACCGATCCCGACGACCGGGTCGCCGGGTTCGATCACGTGCTGTTCGACACCGCCCCCACCGGCCATACCATCCGGCTGCTGCAACTGCCCGGTAACTGGACCGAATTCCTCGACCACGGCAAGGGCGACGCGTCCTGCCTCGGTCCGCTGGCCGGGCTCGACAAGCAGAAAGCCATGTACGCCGGCGCGGTCGAGGCGTTGTCGGATCCCGGCCGTACCCGCCTGGTGCTCGTGGCACGCGCGAACCGTGCCGCTCTGGCCGAGATCGCCCGCACCCACAGCGAACTCGCCGCGATCGGCATGACGAGACAGCATGTGGTCGTCAACGGCGTGCTGCCCGACCCGGCCGATGACACCGACCCGCTGGCTACCGCCGTGTACCAGCGTGAGCAGGCAGCATTGGCGGGTCGCGGCGCCGCGATCGTCGCGCTGCCCACCGATCTGGTGGAGCTCAAGCCGGTCAACATGGTCGGTCTCGATGCTTTGAGCACCCTGTTCGACACCACCACCACCACCACCACCGCTGTGAGTGTCGACGACACCGAACCGGGTGTCGCCGCGGTCGCCGATGCTTCACTGGCGGATCTGGTCGATGCGATCGAGGCTGATGGCCACGGGCTGGTGATGTGCATGGGCAAAGGTGGAGTCGGCAAGACCACCATTGCCGCCGCGATCGCGGTGGCGCTGGCCCGCCGTGGTCATGACGTGCACCTGACCACCACCGACCCCGCCGCACATCTGACCGACACTCTCGCCGGGGAACTCGATCACCTCGAGGTCTCCCGCATCGATCCGCACGAGGCGAGCGAGACCTACCGCAACCGGGTCCTGGCCACCAAGGGCGCCGAACTCGACGACGCCGGCCGCGCCACCCTCGCCGAAGATCTGCAGTCCCCGTGCACCGAGGAAGTCGCGGTGTTCCAGGCCTTTTCGAAGGTCATCCACGAATCACGCCGCAAGTTCGTCGTCGTCGATACCGCCCCGACCGGGCATACTCTGCTGTTGCTCGATGCGACCGGCTCGTATCACCGGGAGATCGCCCGGCAGATGGGCGATGGCGGGCGCTTCATCACCCCGCTGATGCGGCTGCAGGACCCGGCGCAGACCAAGATTGTGCTGGTCACTCTTGCCGAGACCACCCCGGTGCTCGAGGCGGCCGGTTTGCAGGATGATCTGCGGCGCGCTGGTATCGAGCCGTGGGGGTGGGTGGTCAACAATTCCCTGGCCGCGGCGGCGCCCACCGCGCCGCTGCTGCGGCAGCGAGCGGTTGCCGAACTCGAGCAGATCGACACGGTCCGGGACGAACTCGCCAATCGGTGCGCGGTGATTCCGCTGGCCGTCAGCGAACCGGTCGGAATCACCGCGTTGGGACAGCTGGCCGAACGGCATCCGGCACCGGTGCGTTGATCCGCCAGCACCGGGCCGGGTCGTCCACTCATGTCGTTCGTGTGAGACATGCCTGAAGCCACGATTCGGATCACGCTGTGCCAGTGAGGACGTCGGTCAGATCGGCGGGAATCGGCATGGGGGTCATCAACCCTGCAGCGACGCGGCCGGTGTTGCCTTCGGGGTAACCCCCGAGCGCGGAACCGGGGGCAGCAACCATGATCCGGATGATCTGCCCAAGGGCTTCGCGACGGTCGCGTTGACGCACCGCGAGACCGAGCATGGCGAGGTGATTGCGAGTGTGCGGCCACGGGTAGGGCTGCGACAGGATGTGCGCGCGTTCGAGATGGGTCCACCGCTCGGCTGCAGTGTGAGTGTGTCGAGCGGCGGTCATCTCCGCGGCATACCAGGCTCGGACAGTTGCAGGCATTGGACTCATGGAAGGCCCTTCAGGAAGAAAAGGATTCTCGTACCCCAGGATTCGACGCAGGTGCCGCCGATCCGGAGATTGTCAGGGGGCGAGCGCGTCCGGCGCGGACCCCGTTGGCGATCACGATGATCTCGGCGACCTCGTGAACCAGGACAACCGCCGCCAGGCCGAGTACCCCGAACAGGGCCAGGGGCATCAGGACGGTGATGATCGCGAGCGAGAGGCCGACGTTCTGCAACATGATCGTTCGTGATCGGCGGGCATGCTGCAGGGCTTGAGGTAGATGCCGTAGGTCCTCACCCATCAGGGCGACGTCGGCGGTTTCGATGGCCACGTCGGTGCCCATCGCGCCCATCGCGATCCCCAGATCGGCGGTGGCCAGGGCCGGGGCGTCGTTGACACCGTCGCCGACCATCGCCGTCGGCCGTGTACCGCGGAGGGTGTCGATGATGTGGGCCTTGTCCTCCGGACGCAGATCGGCGTGCACCTCGTCGATACCGACATCGGTGGCCAACGCTCGTGCGGTGCGCTCGTTGTCGCCGGTGAGCATCGCCACGGTGTAACCGTCGCGGCGCAGCCCCGCGACGACGTCGCGGGCTTCGGGACGCAGTTCGTCGCGCACCGCGATCGCCCCGATCAGGGTGCCGTCGCGTTCGATGAGCACCGCAGTGGCTCCGGCGTGCTGCATCCGCTCGATATCGGCAGCCAGAGAGCCCGGGTCGATCCACCCGGGCCGGCCCAGACGGGCAGGAATGCCGCCGACGTGACCGGTCAGTCCGGCACCGGGGACCGCGTCGACGTCCTCGGCGGGGGTGTAGTCGTCGACGGCGGCGAGGATCGCTGCAGCGAGGGGGTGCTCACTGCGTGCCTCGAGCGCAGCGGCGACATTCAGAACGTCGGCGCGGGTGGCGCCGCCGGTGGTGGCAACGTCGATGACCTCGGGGCGGTTCCGGGTCAGGGTGCCCGTCTTGTCCAACGCGACGGTGCGGATCCGGCCCAACGCTTCGAGGGCGGCACCGCCCTTGACCAGGACGCCGAGCTTGGAGGCGGCGCCGATCGCGGCGACCACGGTCACCGGGATCGCAATCGCCAGCGCACACGGGGACGCGGCGACCAGCACGACGAGGGCGCGTTCGATCCACACCAGCGGATCACCGAATACGCTGCCGATCGCGGCGATCAGCGCCGCGGCAACCATCACTCCCGGCACCAGGGGCTTGGCGATCGTGTCGGCCAGACGCTGGGCCTCGCCCTTGCGGGATTGCTCGGCCTCCACGATTTTCACGATCTTGGCCAGCGAGTTGTCCTGCGCGCCGGCGGTGACCTCGACCTCGAGCACGCCGGTGCCGTTGATCGACCCGGCGAACACCTCGGAGCCCGGTCCGGCCTCGACCGGCACCGATTCCCCGGTGATCGCGGAGGTGTCCAGGGCGGTGCGCCCGGTGCGGATGGTGCCGTCGGTGGCGAGCCGCTCCCCGGGTTTGACGATCATGATCTCCCCGAGCCCCAACTCCGCGGGGGCGACGGTCTGTTCACGGCCGCCGCGCAGGACGGTGGCAGTGTCCGGCACCAGATTCAGCAGGGCGCGCAGGCCCCGTCGGGTGCGAGTGACCGCGTACTCTTCGAGACCCTCACTGATGGCGAACAGGAACGCGAGCATCGCGGCTTCGCCGACCTCGCCGAGCAGCACGGCGCCGACGGCAGCGATCGTCATCAGGGTCCCGACCCCGATCTTGCCGCGGGCCAGCCGCTTGAGGGTCGAGGGGACGAAGGTGTAGCCGGCGACGACCAGCGCCACCGCCTCGAAGCCCGTCCCGAGAGCGTCGGGCCCACCGGTGACGCGGACGATCAGGGCCGCAATCAGCAGGACACCCGCGGCGGCGGCCGCCCGGATCTCGGTGACCTGCCACCACTTGTCGGGCTCCTGGTCGTCTTCGCCCTCGACGCGGGGTTCGTCGGGGCCGCATCCGCAGGCGTCGCTCATGCCGTCACTCCCGTGTCGGTGTCGGTGCCGTAGTTCGGGCACAGCGCGACGGCGTTGCCCGTGGCGGCCAGGAGGGTTTCGGCCGAGGCCAGCAGGTCGAGCAGTTCCAGTCGGGCCAGCGAGTAGAACACCTGCCGGCCCTGCGGGCGGCCTTGCACCAGGCCGCAGTCCCGCAGGCATGCCACGTGCGCCGACACTGTCGATTGCGCCAATCCCAGCTCGCCGACCAGGTCCGCTACTCGGGATTCCCCGGCGGCGAGGCGGCGCACGATGGCCAGGCGGGTGCCGTCGGAGAGACTGTGGAACAACGCTGCTGCAGAGTCGAGACTTTCACCGAAGCAGGTCGTCGCTCGCTCATTCATCGTCATAAAACGATGATATTGAGGAAACATGATTAATCAAGCGGAGGGAGCGGGACAACGCGCGTTCTACTCCGCCAGTGCGGACTCCGACAACGGTCGCGAATGATGACGGCTGGCGGATTCTCGGACCGGCTCGTCACGACTCAAGGGACGTTCACAGACTGGCCGGCTGGCTCCCAGCCTGGAACGGCCAACGGGTCGCATGCCAGTTCTGCCTCGCGGGAGGATCGCCTTGCTCAGACTGTCCAGGCCGGTCGCCAGGTCCTCGCACGGGAGAGCCGATCGTGTCGACGAATCGACGGCACAGCTCGTCGAGCACCTCGGTGATGGGCATGTCGGTGGTGCCGTAGCGCAACTGTCGGCTCGGCTGAAGGTCGGCGAGTGCAGCGAACTCGATCAGATTCTGCTGGGCATGACACAGCTTCGCCGGTGCAGCGAGGACAGCAGCGTCACGCAGGTCGTATCGGCAGAACGGTCTCACACGCCCCGGGCGTTGCGGTTCGCGAGCATGGCGCTGCGGGCACTGCCACGGCGGGGCCAGAGCGCTCATCCACGCCGTTCCTGTCCACGGCACCTGACCGCAGCCTTCGCATGTCGACTGCAGATACACCTGGTGGCGTACACAGAGCGGCAGCAGCGGATTGGCCCAGCCTGCATGCCACCACGGATCGGGTTCGGCCAGGCATCGGGCACAGAAACGCGATCCTCCCCGGTCGGGCCGAATGTGGCGGTGGTGCACCAGGTACCGTGCCGCGGCGGCATCGATCGGCCGGCCCCACAGGGCGGCGCGCAGGTCACCGGCAGGGACACCGAGGTGAGCGGCGATCCACCGAGCGTGCAGGCTCAGGTGCTCGAGAACGAGGTGATATCCGGTCGGGCTCCGCGGCACACGGAGCTCGCGCAAAATCTGGATCGGGGTCAGTTGGTAGCGACAGCCGACGCGCATCAGCCAGCCCGGCAGATACTCGGCGGGATGTAGTTGCACGGTGATCGGCCACCGGTCGACTCTTATCGTGGCCATAGTGGGGGCCTTGACCCCGGTTCTTGGACACGCTGAATCCAGCATCTGCTGGGGAAGCGAGATGATCTTCAGTCATGTCACGAAAGAACTACTCGGAGGAGTTCCGGCGCCAGGCGGTCGAGTTGTACGAGTCCACGCCGGGCGCGACGATCCGAGGTATCGCCGCTGACCTCGGGGTCGTGCGCGGTACCTTGACAGGCTGGATCGACCAGTACGGGACCGGCACCAAAACCCACGTCGACGGCACCCGGGTGCATACTCCGGCACGGCCCCACAACCCGAGCCCCGGCACGGGTAGCGAATCGGAGACCGTCGAGCAGAAACTCGCTCGTCTCGAAGCCGAGAACGCCGCCCTACGAGCGGAAGCAACCAAGCTCACCACCGAACGCGAGATCCTTCGTAAGGCGGCCAAGTATTTCGCCGGGGAGACGAACTGGTGACCCGCTTCCAGTTCGTCGCCGACCATTCCGACACCTATCAGGTGAAGCGGTTGTGCGAGCTCGTCGAGCTCGAGCGTTCGTCCTACTACGCCTGGAAGTCCGCCGAGCCGGACAGGACCGCTCGCGCCGCGGCCGACGCGCAGCTGGCCGAACGAATCCGGGCGATCCATACCGAGGACAACACCTACGGAGCACCCAGGATCACCGCAGAACTCAACGATGGCGTCACCGTGAACGAGAGGGTCAACCACAAGCGGGTGGCCCGGGTGATGCGTCAGAACAGGATTGTCGGCTACCGCCGTCGACGACGGGTCACGACCACCGTCCCAGAACCTGCGGACCAGAAGGTGCCCGACCTGCTCGAGCGGGACTTCACCGCCCCTGCACCGAACTGTATCTACGTCGGCGACATTACATATTTACCGATCGAGGGCGGTGCCAACCTGTATCTGGCGACGGTGATCGACTGCTACTCCCGCAAACTCGCCGGCTGGGCGATCGCCGACCATATGCGCACCGACCTCGTCGCCGACGCTCTCCGTGCTGCTCATGCAGATCGTAATGGATTGTCCGGGTCTATCTTTCACTCCGATCACGGCGCGCAATACACCTCGAAGGATTTCGCTTCCCTCTGCGCCGATCTCGGCGTCACCCAGTCGATGGGTAAGGTCGGCACGAGCGCCGACAACAGTCTCGCCGAATCCTTCAACGCCGCCCTCAAACGAGAAGTCCTCCAGAACGCGAACGTCTGGTCGGACGAAGCCACGTGCCGGCGTCAGGTGTTCCGTTGGGTCACCCGCTACAACACCCGACGACGACATTCCTGGTGCGGACACCGGTCCCCGAACACCTACGAGACCCTCTACATCGCTACGCTGGCATCCGCGGTGTAATCCACCACCCGTGTCCATTTGCTGGGGGTAAGGCCCTGGTTCCCCAACCACTGAGCCGGCCAGGGCGGGACCAGCCGGTATCAGCCGGTGCGGGCGGCGGATTCGCTGGCATTGTCGACGGTCGCGGTCGTAATCAACTCAGCAGTGACGGCTTCGACGCCGGTGACGATCGCGAGATACGAGATCCGGTCGAGCAGATTCGTCAACGACGCGATCCGCCCCTGGGTGCGGCGGTGCAGCAGCCGAGCATGCTCGCACAGCATCCCGTCATGGCTGCCGGCGAGGGTGAGGTGTTCTTCGGCGGTGCGCAGCAGCGCGAGCCAGCCGCGCATCCCGGTGTCGGTGTCGATGCTGAACGGGGCAACCGGGCAGCGGGTGGCGCGGCGGCTGGTCTGGGCGTAGACGGTGTGCTCGCCGAGCAGGCCTTCGTCGAAGAAGCGTTTGGCGGTCAGATTCACCCCGACGTAAATGAAGGTAGCGGCCATGTCGTTGGCCAAACCCTTGAGATGGTTCGATACCTCCAGGCCGTTGCGGTGCCGGAAGTCGACGAAGTGCAGATCGTCGAGCACGATCAACCGGGTACCGCAGGAGGTGACACAGTCCACCGCCAAGGCCCCGAGTTTCGAGGTGGAGGCACGGTCCACGGCCGGATGGCCGTAGAACCGCAGGATCTGCTGATTGAGGCCTTTGAGGGTGACCCCGGCGCTGAGCGGGATGAACGCCACCGGCCACCGTTGATGCCCCTCCACGGTGAGGGGTCCGTCGCGGCGCAGAACTCGCCGGTGGACGTCGCGGGCATAGCGGGTGGCGATGGTGGTCTTGCCGAGGCCGGGTTCGGCGTCGATGACCACCGAGCCGCGCAGCTTGTCGCCGTCCCGATACGCCGAGGCCATCACCTGATCGCAGATCCCGTAGGCGGCGGCGAGTTGGCTGGTCTTGATCGTCGGCAGGTTCGCGTTCCACACCATCCGGGCTTCGTTGTAGTCCTCGAGCTCCTCCTGCGACAGTCGGGACATCGCGGTGCGGGAGAGGACCTCGAACGGTTCACGCGGTGGGGCGGTGACGAAGGCGTGCCAGCCCTGTTTGCGGGAGAGCTGGTAGCGGACAGTGCCATACGTTGCCAGCCAGGTGGCCCAGGGGTTCATTCGTCGAACACCTCGAACACGTCTTCGTCGGGATGCTCCGCGTAGTACCGGTCGAATACGTCGACGTCGTCGACCACCTCCAACCGTTGAGTTCGACTGGTGGCGAGTTCGTCGAGCAGCTCGGCGACGCCCGGCACGGACGCAGTGTCGCGTTCGTCGTCGATACCGGACTGCTGTCCTTCGGTTTCCGGATGCGGGCGGTGGGCACTGAGTCGGCGGGCCAGGGCGCGGTCGCGGCGTGTCGCGACGTCGTCTCGGCTCCACGCGAGCAGCAGATCCCGTACCGCGGCGGCGGGATCGAAGTGGCGATGCTCGCGCACGGCGATGCGTTTGGCGTAGTCGGCGGCGTCCCTGCTGAACGGCTGGTTCAGGCAAGCGCCGTGCTCCCACACCAACTGATGCCAACGGTGGCTGTCCGGGTCCTGGAACCAGGCGTGCCGGATGTCGTGATTGTCGACGAAGATCGGCCACTTGCCGGCGTGCACACCGCCATACGGCGAACGGGTGGTGCGATACAAGGTGAGCCCGGATCCGTCGTAACGCAGTCCGTCGACCTCGACGCCGTAGTGCTGGATCGTACGCCAACGCACATCGAGGAACTCATACGCCAGATCCGGATTCGCCGGCAACAGCAGACCACCCGATTTGGCGACCCCGATCTCGAACATCTCGCTCGGCGAAAACCCCACCCGCGGCAGTTCCGGCACGCACAGCCCGTCATGTCGGGTGTGGTGATAGACCCGGCCCACCCATTCCCGGATGATCTGCTCGAGTTCGCTGGCGTAGTAGAACGCGGCGTCTTCGACGTCTTTGCCCCGTGAGTACACGTCCGGGCCCTTGTAGGCGGGCAGGTGCTGTAGCAGTGATTCGCGCAGGGTGCGGAAGAAGCGTTCGACGGTGGGTTTGTCGGTGGGCTTGTGCGGGATCGCCGGCTGAACGGTGATACCCAGTCGGGCGCAGACTCCGATCACATGAGAGGACAGGTACTGCTTGCCGTGATCGACGACGATCGCCTCGGGCAGACATGCCGGTAGATCCCCGACGCGTCGCTGGGAGATCCCGTCCGGGGACTCGGTGCCGACGAGCAGGTTTCGCGGCACCCCGTGATACGGCCAGAGTTGATCCGCAGTCGGGTCGGTGTCGCGGGCGGGAGTGATGCACTGGTACAGCACATTCGCCACGTCCTGGGACCGCGTCGATAGCGGTGTCAGGCGCAGTCCGAGGATGCAGCGGGTGAACAGGTCCATCGCCACGGTCAACTCCACCCCAACCCAGCGCATGGTGACCGGTTCCATCGCGAACACATCCAGCGCGGTGGTATCGAGCACCACGTACTCCCCCGGACGGGTCGCGCGCAGTCGGCCGAGGACACCGCGGGGCCGGTCCGCCACCGACCGCCGGCCTTTCGCGCTACCGAACGCGTGCCGCCCCTTCGACAATGTCTTCACCCGCCGGTATGCCGTGCTCAGGGAGGGCAACGGCACCATGCCCGGCCCGAATTCTGCTTCCAGGTCCTTGGCAACGGCATCGATGACCGCGCCGATCGTCGGGGTCGAGACGGTGACGTACCTATCGAGCACCCGCACACATGCTGCGTCCCACCGGTGATCGACACTGGTGGCGTAGCGGCTACGGATCCGACTGTCCGTGAGTCCGGCAACTCCTGCCGCGCGGTATCCGGCGATCCAGCGGTACAGGGTGCGCACAGAGACGTGAAGTTCCGCCGCTCTGGTGGCCAACACCGATTCGAGTTCGGCGCCGGAGGTCGCAACCTCGGTCAGGATGCCGCGGACGTGTTCGGCTCGTGTTTCCAGTTCCTGAATCTGGGTTGCGGTCAGCGAGGAGAGCACTACGGCAGCAGGGTCAGCGGAGGCGGTGTCGTCCGGCGGTGAGATCGCTGTTCCCCGTGCCGCGATCTCGGTGACCGCGACACGCTGCATCCGCTCTCCGGACCGGAGGGTGACATCGTGTCCCTGCAGCGCCACGACTTCCCATGAGCAGCCGTCGAGCCAGACCTTGATTCCTGCACGTAGTTCGACGATGTTGGTCACGGCGTGCTCCTTACACCGGACACCTGCGACTGTCCGGACAGCGGCACCGTCAGGTCCACCGACCACAGACCGGACCACAGCTTCGCCAGCACCGCGATTCGCGAGCCGGGCCTGTTCACCGATGCGGCGAGGTCGTCGAGGGTCATCCCGGGCACTGCGACGCTGTCGAGTGCCCTCATCACCGCGGGGTCGATCCACTCGCTACGACGAGCGCCCCCGAGGATTCGGAGGTTCGCCAGCACTACTGGGTTTGCACCGGTCCACACTTCATACGACCAGCCCCGACTCGAACACAGTCGTTCGGTCCAGGCGAACACCTGCGCAACTGCGTCGCGACGGGCGAACTCGGCGGGTTTGACGTCGACGACCGTGAATCCGCCGTCTGTGCGTTGGAGCAGCAGATCGGGCGCATGCCGACGCATGGTCTTCCCGTCCGGGCCGCACAGCCACATCGGCTGTGCGGCGATCCGCACCACTTCCGGTGCGTAGTCCGCCAGCCACAACCGGTCCAGTTCGAGTCGGCTCTCGTAGAGGACGTGGCCACGGTTGGTGGCCGACCAGAACATCCCGGAATAGTGGCGCTGATGGGGGTGACTGCGGACTTTCCGTACCGGCAGGCCCAGGATCATCCGATAGGGATCTGCCGCAGCGAGGGTCGTCGCGACAGGATCACCTGATTCCTGCACGTACCTGACCTCAACCTCGCTGGTCCGGGGCACTTTTTCAGGGTCCCGCTACTGACACGAATTTGAGAAACCGACACGCCGCTGACAGGCGACTGACATGAAATTGAGAAACTGACACCGAATCCGAGAACCTACAG